>Ga0209118_1000035_pt1 | contig 101813 bp, 76 predicted proteins | sample BlaSpr_A8_Ref_M1_FD_187988 | JGI IMG/M metagenome (GOLD analysis project Ga0209118, IMG submission 187988) | Forest soil microbial communities from Thunder Bay, Ontario, Canada - Black Spruce, Ontario site 2_A8_Ref_M1 (SPAdes) (version 2) | ecosystem: Environmental > Terrestrial > Soil > Boreal... | reverse complement strand
TGATCACGCCGGTGGCATTGGAGAAGGGCTTGCGGTTCGCGATTCGCGAAGGCGGCCACACCGTCGGCGCCGGTGCCGTCACGGAGATCGTTGAGTAGCTGCCCGGGCCGGGCTCGGGACGCTAAGTGCGGAAAAAGGATTGAGCGATGCGCGAGACCATTACGTTGCAGTGCGGTGATTGCAAGAATCGCAATTACACCACGACGAAAAACAAGAAGAAGCACTCCGAACGGCTGGAGACAAAGAAGTTTTGCAACTCGTGCCGCAAGCATACGGCTCATAAGGAAGTGAAGTAAGGCTTGTACACGAGCGGGGCGGTTTTGGTTCAAGGGGAGTCGTCCAACGGTTAGGACTCCGGTCTCCAAAACCGGGTATGGGGGTTCGAATCCCTCCTCCCCTGCCAGAGATTCGCAGGACAGGCCTTCGTGCCCGTCCCGGCGGTGAAGAAGAGGGAGAATGGCCACGCAGGCGGTGAAAATGAGCAGCGATGAATCTCAGGGTGGAGCGGGCTCTGAGCTGACGAAAAAGGTTACGGGCACGATCGCCAGTTCGCGCGAATTTCTTCACGACGTCCGCGTGGAAATGAAGCAAGTCACCTGGCCGAGCCGCGAGGACGTCGTTTCGACGACCGGCGTTGTGGTTGCCACCGTCTTTTTCTTCGGCGTGTTCCTCACCGTGGTGGATTGGCTGGTACAAAAGGGCGTCGTCTATATCATGAAAGCTTTCGGCGTCTGAAGGGGATTAGGAATCGATGGGCATGCAGTGGTACATCATCCATACGTACTCGGGCTTTGAGAAGAAGGTCAAAGAAAGCCTGGAGAGCCGAGTGGCCGCGTTTAATTTGCAGGACCAGATTGGCCGCGTGCTGATCCCGATGGAAGACGTCCTCGAAGTCCGTGGCGGCAAGAAAGTGGTTTCTTCGCGGATGTCGTATCCCGGGTACGTTCTTGTCGAAATGGACCTCGACGAAAACACCTGGCACATCGTGCGCTCCACGCCGCGCGTCACCGGCTTTGTGGGTTCAGCCACGTCGCCGTCACCTCTTTCTGACGCCGAAGTGGACGGCATCATCAACCGCGTACACACGCCGCAGGACCGTCCGAAGCCGAAGGTGATCTTCGAGCGCAACGAACAGGTGCGCATCGTGGACGGGCCGTTCGCGAATTTCAACGGCAACGTCGAAGAGATCGACAACGATCACAGCCGTCTGAAAGTTTCCGTTACGATCTTCGGGCGTTCCACTCCGGTGGAACTGGATTTTGCCAGCGTCGAGAAGCTCGGGTAGATATGGCGGCGGGTTTATCCCGCCATGCAGGAAAAGAGATTTGAGGCAGGGACATGGCTAAAAAGATTCAAACGACCATCAAACTGCAGTTGCCCGCGGGCAAGGCCACCCCAGCGCCGCCGGTCGGCACCGCTCTCGGCCCTCACGGATTGAACATCATGGATTTTTGCAAACAGTTCAACGCCAAGACGGCCAAGGAGCCCGACGGGATGATCTTCCCGGTGCTCGTTACGGTCTATACCGATCGCACCTTCACTTTTATTCTCAAGACCCCGCCGGCCTCCATTCTGCTGCTTCGCGCCGCAGGCATTGTCAAGGGTTCAGCCGAGCCGAATCGCAACAAAGTTGGCAAGGTCACGAAGAAGCAAGTTGTGGAGATCGCTAAAATCAAGCTGGTGGATCTCAACACCACGAATATCGATTCCGCGGTCCGCACCGTGATGGGCACGGCGCGCAACATGGGACTGGAAGTCGTCGAGGCGTAGGTCGATTGTCTGGGGAAGAGTTTCCAAGGGAGTTAGTCGCGATGGCGAAGAAATCCGGCAAACACGTAGAAAACACGCGCAAGAAGGTCGAGCCGCGCCCGTACAAGCTCAGCGAAGCAGCCGAGCTTTTGAAGAAGACGCACCACACTAAGTTCAACGAAACTGTTGAACTGGCCATCAATCTTGGCGTTGACCCGAAGCATTCCGATCAGGTTGTTCGCGGAACCGTTGTGCTCCCGCACGGCCTCGGCAAGGCCGTCCGCGTGCTGGTTATCGCCAGCGGCGAAAAAGTTCGTGAAGCGCAGGATGCCGGCGCGGATTTCGTGGGCGGCGATGACGTGGTGCAAAAGATTATCGAAGGCTGGACGGACTACGACGCTGTGATCGCCACGCCGGACATGATGAGGTCCGCCGGAAAACTCGGCAAAGTCCTCGGCCCCCGTGGCCTCATGCCCAACCCCAAGACTGGCACGGTCACGTTCGACGTTGCCAAGGCCATCAGGGAAACCAAGGCCGGCAAGGTGGAGTTCCGGGTCGACAAGGCCGGCATTGTCCATTGCCCGATTGGAAAGGTTCAGTTTGACGCCGCGAAGCTTTCCGAAAACGCCCACGCCGTCATTGGCGCGGTCGTCAAGGCCAAACCGGCCGCGTCCAAGGGTAAATACGTGAAGAAAATTACCCTGACCTCGACCATGGGGCCCGGCATTCTTATCGACCTGCTCGAGTTGGAGGCGCTAGCGGCAGCCGCGTAACACTGAGCCAAATCAGCGGAGCGATTTTATGAAAAAGCGCAGCGAAAAACAGCACGACCTCGACAAGCTGAAAACCGAGCTTGCCAGGGTCTCGACCGTGATCCTCACGACCTTTCAGGGCATCACGGTTCAAAACGACACCAAGCTTCGCCGCGCCGTACAGGCCGTGGGCGGCAAGTACCAGGTCGTCAAAAACACTCTCGCAGAGCGCGCCGGAGCCGGCACGCCTGCCGAGGGACTGCTCAAGAATCTGACCGGCACCAACTCCATTGCCTATACTTCGACCGACCCGGTCGCGCTCGCCAAGGCGCTCACCAAGATTGCGAAGGACGTTCCGGCATTTCAGTTCAAGTCCGGCGTTGTGGAGGGCCGCGTCATCTCCATCGCCGAGATTCAGCAACTTGCGAGTCTCCCGTCGAAGGAAGAGCTGGTCAGCAAAATCATGTTCCTGCTGAACGCGCCGGCGCAGCGTATCGCCATGGTGCTGAACGCCTTGCCGCGCAATGTCGCAGTCACCGTGAACGAGGCCATCAAGGCCAACAAGTTTGGGCCCGCCGGGGACGGTTCCGCACTAAGCCCCGAAGCGGCCCAGTAAGTTCATTTTGTTTTGAGAGGAGAAGAAAGAGTCATGTCGAAAGTTGAAACGATCCTGGATGAAATCAAGGGCCTGACGCTGCTGGAAGCTTCCGAGCTCGTCAAGAAGATGGAAGAAGCCTTCGGTGTCTCTGCTGCTGCGGCCACGGTTGTGGCAGCGGGCGGCGGCGCTGCGGCAGGCGGTGCCGCTCCGGTGGAAGAGAAGACGGAATTCTCCGTTGTTCTCACCGATGTCGGCGGCAACAAGATCAACGTCATCAAGGCGGTCCGCGAAGTCACGAGCCTCGGCCTGAAAGAAGCCAAGGACCTCGTCGACGGCGCTCCCAAGACCGTCAAAGAAGGCGTCAATAAGGACGAAGCCGCTGCCATAAAGAAGAAGTTCGAAGAGGCTGGCGCCAAGGTGGAGATCAAGTAGTTGCCAGAGCCGGCGCGGCCTATCGGGCGGACGGACCGCGCCAAAGGATTTCATCTACGCAAGTCAAGGCTGGGCACTGTCACACTTCCAAGAGTCCCGTTTGGGACTACCAGAGGCCGTGTGTACGCTGACTACGGGCAGAAAGCGTTGCATGGCACCTGGGTTGTATTTCTTTCTTCTTCCGTGCTTTGCCCGAAAGGGATGTCGACCGCTTCGCGGTCGCAGATAACGAGGTAGATCACGCAATGTCCACTAGCAATCAGCACGTCAGGGAACGCCAGCGCCTGGATTTCGCGAAAATCCAGGGCTCGATTCAGATTCCTAATCTGATTGAAGTCCAGATGAAATCGTATCAGCGCTTCCTGCAGATGGATCTTTTGCCGAGCGAGCGCGACGACGGCGGGCTTCAGTCTGTGTTCACCTCGGTGTTTCCGATCAAGGACTTCCGCGAGATGTCCCAGCTTGAATTCGTGGACTACGCGATCGGCAACTGGGAGTGTAAGTGCGGCAACCTGAAGGGCCTGCACCACCTCCGCGCCACTTGTCGCAATTGCGGCGCTTCCGTGGTCACCAATCCATATCAGACGGGCGACGTCATCTGCCATAAGTGCGGCACGTTCAATAAGAACACCCCCACGTTCTGTAACAAGTGCGGCGACCCCGTAGCCATGCAACTGAAGTACGACGTGAATGAATGCCAGGAGCGCGGCATGACCTACTCCGCGCCCCTCAAAGTCACCATCCGGCTCACCATCTACGACAAAGATCCCGACACTGGCGCGAAGACCATCCGCGACATCAAGGAGCAGGAAGTTTTCTACGGCGATATCCCGCTGATGACGGAAAACGGCACATTCATCATCAACGGCACCGAGCGCGTCATTGTCAGCCAGTTGCACCGCTCTCCAGGCGTCTTCTTCGAAAGCGCCAACAGCCGCACCTACTTCCTCGGCAAAATCATCCCTTACCGTGGCTCGTGGGTGGAATTCGAGTACGACACCAAGAACATTCTCTATGTGCGCATCGACCGCAAGCGCAAGTTCCTCGGCTCGATCTTCCTGCGCGCCCTGGGCATGAAGTCGAATGAAGACATCCTGCGCACGTTTTACCAGGTCGAGCGCATCTCGCTGCGCGACAAGGATCTTTTCTGGAACGTTTCGCCCGGCATCGTCGACCGCAAGCTGGCTCATGAAGTCCGGAATCCCAAGTCCGATGATCTGATCGTCGGCGCGCACAAGCGCATTACCGAGAATCTTTTCAAAGAGCTCATCAAGGCCAAAATCTCTCAAGTACGCGCTTCCCTCGCCGACCTCGAGGGCGCCTTCAGTGTGGCTGACGTCGTTAACCGGCAGACCGGCGAAGTCCTTCTCGAAGCCAATAAGCCGCTCAGCGCGGATCTCTGGCAGGCCTTTGCCGAAGGCGGCATTACCGAAGTCGACGTCTTCTTCCCGGAGCGTGATGACATCGGTCTGGTGCTTTCCCGCACGCTCGACAAGGACGCCATCCGCTCTTCGAAAGAAGCGCTTATCGAAATTTATCGCAAGCTGCGCCCCGGCGATCCGCCGACGCTTGAAACCGCCACCAATCTTTTCCGCGGCATGTTCTTCGATCCGCGCAAATACGATTTCAGCCGCGTTGGCCGCCTTAAGTTCAACATCAAAATGGGGCTGGACACGCCGCTCGATAACCGCACGCTCGATTCGCCGGACTTTGTTTCGGCCATCAAGTACCTCTTCAAGCTGCGCAAGAACATCGGCGTCGTCGACGATATCGATCATCTCGGCAACCGCCGCGTCCGCGCCGTCGGCGAGCTTCTCGAAAACCAATTTCGCATCGGCTTGGTCCGCATGGAGCGTGCCATCAAGGAAAAGATGAGCGTGTACCAGGAAATGTCCACGGCCATGCCGCACGACCTGGTCAACGCCAAGCCGGTTATGGCCGCCATCCGCGAGTTCTTTGGCTCCTCGCAGCTCAGCCAGTTCATGGATCAGACCAACCCGCTCAGCGAAATTACTCACAAGCGGCGTCTATCGGCCCTTGGCCCGGGAGGTCTCTCCCGCGAGCGCGCTGGATTCGAAGTCCGCGACGTTCATCCGACGCACTACGGCCGCATCTGCCCCATCGAGACCCCGGAAGGTCCCAACATCGGCCTGATCAGCTCGCTCTCGTGCTTCGCACGGATCAACGATTACGGCTTCATCGAGTCGCCGTACCGCAAAGTGAAGAATGGCCGGATCATCGACTACGTTCAGATCGTCAATGCCGGCGACAGCGAATTCAAGGCCGGCGAAATCGTCGAGAAGGACAAAGTCGAGGAGCTGAACGAAGAGCTGAAGCGCCGCAAGGTTGTCTACGAGCCGTACTGCTTCTACCTCTCCGCATGGGAAGAAGACAAATACGTCGTGGCGCAAGCCAACGTTTCGCTCGACGACCGTCTGAAGATCACCACCGAACTCGTCAATTGCCGCCAGGCCGGCAACTTCGTGCTCAAGAGCCGAGACGAAGTGGACTACGTGGACGTTTCGCCGAAGCAGCTCGTTTCCGTCGCCGCCAGCTTGATCCCGTTCCTTGAAAACGACGACGCCAATCGCGCCCTCATGGGTTCCAACATGCAGCGCCAGGCTGTGCCGCTCATCCGCGGCGAAGCTCCGCTCGTCGGCACCGGCATGGAGCGCGTCACCGCCCGCGATTCAGGCGCTGTCGTCCTCTGTCGCCGCGAAGGCATCGTCGACCAGGTCGATTCCGAGCGCATCATCGTCCGAGTGGAGTCCGATCATTCCGGTGTGCTCAGCCGCGAAGTGGGCGCGGACATCTATCAACTCATTAAATTCAAGCGCTCCAACCAGAACACCTGCATCAACCAGAAGCCGCTCGTTCGCGTTGGAGACCGCGTGAAGAAGGGCCAGGTCCTCGCGGACGGTCCTTGCACCGATCGTGGAGAGCTGGCGCTTGGTCGAAACGTCCTAGTCGCGTTCCTGCCCTGGCGCGGCTACAACTTCGAAGATGCCATCCTGGTCAGCGAAAAGCTGGTCAAGGACGACTACTATACTTCCATCCATATCGAGGAATACGAAATCGAGGCGCGCGATACCAAGCTCGGCCCCGAGGAAGTTACTCGCGACATTCCCAATATAAGCGAGTCGTTCCTTCGCAACCTCGATGAGAGCGGCGTTATCCGTATCGGAGCGGTCGTGAAGCCCGGCGACATCCTCGTCGGCAAGGTTACCCCCAAGGGCGAAACCACGCTTACGCCCGAAGAAAAACTTCTTCGCGCCATCTTCGGCGAAAAGGCCGGGGATGTTCGCGACGCTTCTCTTTACTGCCCGCCGGGCATCGAGGGCACTATCGTTGACGTCAAGATCTTCACCCGCAAGGGCGGAGAAAAGGACGAGCGCCACAAAGCCATCGAAGCCACGCAGGTTTTCAAGCTGGAGAAGAACCTGGCCGACGAAATCCGCATCCTCACGGATGAGCGCCTCAAGCGCCTTTCGGATCTCCTCGGCGGCAAGATTCTCCAGGCCGACCTGCACGACGAGAAGACCAACAAGCGCCTCCTGACCAAGGGCACCGAGCTGACGCGCGAGCTGATCGAAAAGATCTCCACGCGCAATCTCAAGCGCCTCAAGCTCAACGAAAAAGATCCGCTCCTCATCGAAAAGATCGAGGAAGTCGAGGAGATGACCTCGCGCCAGATCGACGTGCTCCGCAAGATCACGGAAGAGCGCAAGGAAAAACTGAAAAAGGGTGATGAGCTGCCTCCGGGTGTCATCAAGCTGGTCAAAGCCTATATCGCCATGAAGCGCAAGCTCTCTATCGGCGACAAGATGGCCGGCCGCCATGGCAACAAGGGCGTTATCGCGCGCATCGTCCCGCAGGAAGACATGCCGTATATGCCCGATGGCACTCCCGTCGAGATCGTTCTCAATCCACTCGGCGTTCCGTCGCGTATGAACGTCGGCCAGGTTCTCGAGACGCACCTCGGCTGGGCTTCCAAGGAGCTCGGCAACAGCCTTAAGCGCCTGCTAAGCAAAGAAGTCCGCGCCGAAGCCTTGCGCCGCTGGTTCCGCGAAGTCTTCACCGACACGGCTATCTGGAAGACACTTTCGAAGCTCAGTGACGACGAGCTGCTCGAAATCTCCGAGGGTTTCCGCGAGGGGATTCCCTTCGCCACGCCGGTTTTCGACGGCGCGCGCGAAGCCGAAATCCGCCACCTGCTTGAAGTAGCAGGCTTGCCGCACGCCGGCAAGATCAACCTTTACGACGGCATGACCGGCGACCTGTTCGATCAGCCCGTCACCGTCGGCTACATCTACATGCTCAAGCTTTCGCATCTTGTCGACGACAAGATCCACGCGCGTTCCATCGGCCCCTACTCGCTCATTACCCAGCAGCCACTGGGCGGCAAGGCGCAGTTCGGCGGCCAGCGCTTTGGCGAAATGGAAGTTTGGGCGCTCGAAGCCTACGGAGCCGCTCACATTTTGCAGGAATTGCTCACGGCGAAGTCCGACGACGTGTACGGCCGCGCGAAGATTTACGAGGCCATCGTCAAGGGTGAACCGGGCATCGAGCCGGGAGTGCCCGAGTCGTTCAACGTTCTCGTCCGCGAGTTGCAGTCGCTCTGCCTCGATGTCGAGTTGATGAAGCGGCAAAAACCGCCCGCAGAAAAATCAGCGGATTAGATTTATGGCGGGGGCGTTCGCCCCTGCCGCAGGGCGGCCAGAAAGTTCGTAGTTTTCGCAGTTGGGTTCTCAGCCGGTTCGGTGCAAAACATCGGATCGCGTCCTCGGTGGAAGCCGGGGAGGGAGGAAACAACCTTGTATCGCAGCAGCCCGTATGATCGCGCTAGTCTGATCGCTGATTTCGATTCCATCCGCATCAGCCTGGCGAGTCCGGAAAAAATCCGTTCGTGGTCTCATGGCGAAGTCACCAAGCCCGAGACCATCAACTATCGCACCTTCAAGCCCGAGCGCGACGGCCTTTTCTGCGCCAAGATCTTTGGCCCCGTCACCGACTGGGAATGCTTGTGCGGCAAATACAAGCGGATGAAGCACCGCGGCGTTATCTGCGATAAGTGCGGCGTCGAAGTCACCCTCAGCAAAGTCCGCCGCGAGCGCCTCGGCCACATCGAGCTGGCTTCTCCCTGTTCGCACGTCTGGTTCTTCAAGGGCCTGCCCAGCCGCATTGGCTACCTGTTGGACATTTCCATGCGCGATCTCGAGCGCATCCTGTACTTTGAAGCCTTCGTCGTCGTTGATCCAGGCGAAGTCGCTATTCTTCGCGAGCGCGAAGTCCTGCTCGAAGACAAGTACCGCGAGCTGCAGAAGGAATATCCCGGCCAGTTCACTGCCAAGATGGGCGCGGAAGCCATCAAGGAGCTGCTCCGCCGCGTCGAAGTGGATAAGCTGTCCGAAGAGCTGCGCGAAAAAATGAAGACCGATCCGTCTCTCCAGAAGCGGATCAAGTTCGCCAAGCGCCTGAAGGTGCTCGAAGCTTTCCGCAAGAGCGGCAACAAACCGGAGTGGATGATTCTCGACGTGATTCCGGTCCTCCCGCCGGAGCTGCGCCCGCTTGTGCCTCTGGACGGCGGCCGCTTCGCCACTTCCGACTTGAACGATCTCTACCGCCGCGTGATCAACCGCAACAACCGCTTGAAGAAGCTCATGGAGCTGCGCGCTCCGGATGTCATCGTGCGCAATGAAAAGCGCATGCTCCAGGAAGCCGTGGACGCGCTCTTTGACAATGGCCGTCGCGGCCGCGTTCTTCGCGGCACCAACAACCGCCCGCTCAAGTCTCTCAGCGATACGCTCAAGGGCAAGCAAGGGCGCTTCCGCCAGAACCTTCTGGGCAAGCGTGTGGACTATTCGGGCCGCTCCGTCATCGTCGTTGGCCCCGAGCTCAAGCTCAATCAGTGCGGTCTCCCGAAGACGATGGCGCTCGAGCTCTTCAAGCCCTTCATCTATCACAAGCTCGAAGCCCAGGGGCACTGCACCACCATCAAGCAAGCCAAGGAAATGGTCGAGCAGAAGGAACCGGTGGTGTGGGACATTCTCGAAGACGTCATCCGTGAGCACCCGGTGCTCCTGAATCGCGCTCCAACCCTTCACCGTCTGGGCATTCAGGCTTTCGACCCCGTACTCGTCGAAGGCAAGGCCATTCGCATCCATCCGCTCGTCTGTACCGCGTTCAACGCGGACTTTGACGGCGACCAGATGGCCGTGCACATTCCGCTTTCGCCGGAGTCTCAAGTCGAAGCCTCCGTGCTGATGCTCAGCTCGCGCAATATTTTGTCACCCGCCCACGGTCTGCCTCTCGCCGTGCCGTCGCAAGACATGGTCCTCGGCATCTACTATCTGACCAAGTCCAAGCCCGGCGCCAAGGGGGAAGGCCGTGTCTTCGGCTCCTCGGAAGACGTCGTCCTGGCTCTCGAAGCCGGCGAAGTCGAGCTGCTCACCCCCATCCGTTTGCGTTACTCCGGTGAAGTCATCGACCTCACCACCGCCTACGACGATCAGGACGTGACGCACACCGAGCCCGTAAAGATGGAGCGCCAGTTCATCCAAACCACCGTCGGCCGCGTGATCTTCAATTCGCACCTGCCGGCGAAATTTCCTTACGTCAACGGCCTTCTGAAGAAGAAGGGCGTCCAGCAGCTTGTCTACTACGCTTATCTGCGTTTCGGCCTTGAAGGCACCGTCCCCCTGCTCGATCACTTGAAGGATTTAGGTTTTGCCTACGCCACCAAGTCCGGCATCTCCATCGGCATCGATGACATGCTCATTCCCAGCGACAAGTACAAGCTCGTCGAAAACGCCGACAAGGAAGTCGTCAAAATTCAGCAGCAATACCTGGACGGCGCCATCACCAACGGCGAGCGCTACAACAAGGTCATCGCCATCTGGGGCGACGTCACCGAAAAAGTCGCTGACGAAATGTTCAAGGCCCTCGAGAACCAGGACAAGGAAGGCAGCATCAATCCCGTCTACGTTATGGCCGACTCCGGCGCTCGCGGTTCGAAACAGCAGATCCGCCAACTTTCCGGTATGCGCGGTCTGATGGCCAAGCCTTCCGGCGAGGTCATCGAATCGCCCATCACCTCCAACTTCCGCGAAGGCCTCACCGTGCTGGAATACTTCATCTCTACGCACGGTGCACGCAAGGGCTTGGCGGACACGGCACTGAAGACCGCCGACTCCGGCTACCTCACTCGCCGCCTCGTCGACGTCGCGCAGGACGTCATCATCAACGAGCGCGACTGCGGAACTTCCGACGGCATCTACGTCGAGCCCATCATCGAGGCCGGCGTCGAAGTTGAGCCGTTGCGCGACCGCATCGTCGGCCGCGTTTCTCTCGACAAGATCAAGGACTTCGAGGGCAGTGTCATCGTTGACGTGAACCAGGAGATTACCGAAGAGCTCGCCAACGCCGTACAGGCTGCGGGTATCGAGCGCGTCCGCATTCGCTCCGTGCTCACCTGCGAGTCGCGCCGCGGCGTCTGCGCTCTCTGTTACGGCCGCAACCTGGCCTCCGGCCGCATGGTCGAGCTTGGCGAAGCCGTCGGCGTCATCGCCGCGCAGTCCATCGGTGAACCCGGCACCCAGCTCACCATGCGTACGTTCCACATCGGCGGAACCGCCACCCGCGTTTCCGAGCGTTCCACGCTCGAAGCGCGCAACAACGGTGTCGTCAAGTTCATCGACCTTCGCCACGTCGAAGGCCGCAAAATCAAGGGCGACGCCTCTGGTGCGGCTGGCGCGCTCATCGCCATGAACCGCTCCGGCTTGATTGCCCTCGTGGACGAAAAAGGCCGCGAGAAGGAGCGCTACCACGTCGTATACGGTGCGCGCCTTCGCGTAGCCGACGGCGAGCACGTCACCCGTGGCCAGATCCTGGCCGAATGGGATCCCTTCACCTTCTCCATCCTCACGGAAACTTCCGGCTCCGTGAAATTTGACGACCTGCGCCCCGGCCTGACGATTGACGAGCAGGTGGATGACGTCACCGGCCTCTCGCAGCTTGTTGTCACGCTCCCTCCGGGCGATGAAAAGCACCAGCCGGCCATTCTCGTTCGCGATTCCGCGGGAAAGGTGCGCAAAAAGTACCTCATGCCTTCCCGCGCCCACTTGATGGTGCAGGACGGTGACGAAGTCCAGGCAGGCGATGTGCTCGCGAAGATCCCGCGCGAAACCACCAAAACGAAGGACATCACCGGCGGTCTCCCGCGCGTCGTCGAGCTGTTTGAAACCCGCAAGCCCAAGGACCCCGCTGTCATCAGCGAAATCGACGGTGTGGTCAAGTATGGCGATATCGCCAAGGGCATGCGCAAGATTCTTGTCGAAAGCGAAGATGGAAAAACCACCAAGGAATATTCCATTCCCCGTGGCGTCCACATCAACGTTCAGGAAGGCGACCACGTCAAGGCGGGCGAAGCCCTCATTGACGGCCCGCTCAACTTGCACGACTTGCTCGCCGTCCTCGGCGAGAAGTTCACCCAATCCTACTTGGTCAACGCCATTCAGGAGGTTTACCGTCTCCAGGGTGTGAACATCAACGACAAGCACATCGAGACCATCTCTCGCCAGATGATGCGCTGGGTCAAAGTCGAAGACGTCGGCGACACCTCCTTCATCCTCGAAGAGCAAGTGGACAAGTTCCGCTTCCGCGAGGAAAACGATCGCGTGATCGCCGATGGCGGCCGCCCCGCAACGGGCCGTCCGCTTCTCCTGGGCATCACCAAGGCGTCGCTTTCGACCGACTCTTTCATCTCCGCCGCCAGCTTCCAGGAGACCACCCGCGTCCTCACCGAAGCGGCCGTCGCCGGCAAAGTGGACTATCTCCGCGGCCTCAAGGAAAACGTCATCATGGGCCGCCTCATCCCGGCCGGTACGGGCCTCGAGCACTACCGCAGTATTCAATTGCTGACGGAAATGCCCGCTCCCTCTCCGATTGAGGAAATTCCCGAAGCCGCCGAGCTCACCGCCGAAGAAGCCGCTGCGCTCGACTTCCTGCAGAAGGACACCGAAGCCGACGCCGCCACAGAAGGCTAGAGCCAACTCGAAATGCTGCATGCGGTGCCCCGACTCCTCTCGGGACGCCGCCCCTACGGCTATAGCCAACTCTAAAAGCTACGCAAGGTGTCCCGGCTCCTGCCGGGACGCCGCTTTGTTATCCTCCATCTCCAACAGGTACCCATCAGGAACGTCTTGTCCCGTCTTGCCTTGCTGCCGCTCAAATACCCTTCCTACAATAGATTGTAAGCAAAGCAAACATCCCTTCACTCGGTTCTCCGAGTGCCACGGATATTCATGGCAGATCAAGGGCAACGGGAGTCGGGCGCCGGGGACCGTTCTTCGCAGGGCGGCGACCCACGCCCTGGTCTCTCTTCACGTTTCGAGCAGTTTGAGAAACGGCAGAAGGAGCTTTGGTACCTGACCTTCCTTGTCCTTCTGGTTCTCGCCGTTGTTTTCGCCGTTGTCTCCTGGGATTCCATTCGCTCTCTATCCAGACATTTTGAAGCGTTGCCCATCGGCTTAGTCATCCTCGTCGTGCTTTTCAGCGCTTACATGTGGAAGAAGACCCAGGAGATTTCGGAGCTCCGCGGCCTCATGCGCGGTCTCGAACAGCGTGACGTCGCTCCGCCCAGCGAAAAGCAGATCGATCAGCTCTTCGCCACCATCACCCGCTCCCAGCAGGGTTTCCGCGATCTCATCGATTCCTTCGATGACGTTCTCATCGCCCTCTCGCTCGAAGGCGAAGTTCGCGCCGTGAATCGCAGTTTCGCGGATCTGATTGGCGTGTCTTTCCAGGAGATCATTGGCAAGCACATTACCGCCTTTGTGGAGGAAGGCACCGCTGATGGCGGGGAATTGATTCGGCAGAACATGCCGCGCTTCCTGGAGCGCCGCAGTTGGTCAGGCATCGTTCAGATCCGCCTGAAAAATCAGCAATCCGTTCATTACTTCGATTGCGTCGCTCATGCCATGGTCCGTGCAGACAAAGTGCACGGTCTCACCATCCTCGCCCGTGATATCACCGCGTTGCGCAAGAACGAAGCGCGCTTTACCGAACTCTTCGAAACTCTGCAGGAAGGCATTTACATCACTACTCCGGATGGCCAAATCTTGGACGCCAATCCCGCGCTGGTCCGCATGCTCGGATACGGCTCGAAAGATGAGCTTCTCTCGAAAAAAGTCCCGGAACTCCTCACCAGCAGGGAAGAACGAAAACTCCTCAAAGAGGAAATCGAGCGCCAATCTACTGTAGAAGGCCGCGAAATTACTCTCCAGCGCAAAGACGGCCATCCCATCGTCTGTCTGAACACGGCCGCCGCGGTCCGCGACAGCGCCGGCGCCGTCATCCGGTATCAAGGCGCGGTCATGGACATCACCGCGCGCCGCGAGATGGAGCACCGTCTCCACCAGCAGCAAGAATTCGCTCGACGCCTCATCGACAGTTTCCCCGACCTGATTCTCGTTTTGGACACCGGCTCCAACTTCACCTTCGTGAGTCCGCGCTGCAAGGAAATTCTCGGCTACGAAATCGAGGAAACACGCGAGATGAAGCTGGGAGGCCACACCCACTCCGAAGATTTGCCCGCCATGCTCTCGCTCTACGGTGACATCGTCGCTGGCAGGCAGACCTTCGCTTCGCTCGAAGTGCGTGTCCGCCACAAACTCGGCGAGTGGCGCCGCATCCGCTTCAATTTCAGCCCTCTCTTCGACGAAGCTGGCAAGATTGATGGTGTGGTTATGTCCGGCCGCGACGTTACCGAGATGAAGCGCCTCGAAGAGCAGTTGATCCAGGCGGAGAAGCTCGCCGCTATGGGCCAGATGCTCGCCGGCGTTGCCCACGAGCTCAACAATCCGCTCACCGCCATTCTCGGCGTCACTGAACTCTTGTCTGAGCGCGGCGGCGTCGAGGAAGATATTAAACGTCAGCTCGACTTGACCCATCGCCAGGCGCGCCGCGCCGCCCGCATCGTCCAGAATCTACTCGATTTTTCCCGGCCAGCCGCGCCCCAGAAAAAGACGATTGACATCAATACCTTGGTCGAACGCACTCTGCAGCTTCACGAGCATTCGCTTCGCCGTAACAACGTCGCGGTGGAATTTCACCGGTTTCCCGATGCCCCTGGCGTCATTGGTGATGCCAATCAACTCATCCAGGTATTTCTCAACTTGATTACCAACGCCGAATACGCTATCCGCGAAGTCCGCGACTCAGGCCGAATCCAGATTCGCCTTGTCCGCGATTCATCCCGGATTGCTGTCACGTTCCAGGATGACGGCGTGGGCATCCGACCCGAAGCGTTCCCGCGTCTTTTCGATCCGTTCTACACCACCAAGCGTCCCGGCGGCGGCACCGGCCTTGGTTTGAGTATTTGCATGGCCATCGTTCGCGAGCACGGCGGGAACATCGAAGCAGAAGCGCTTCCCGCCGGCGGTTCCGCCTTTACTGTTTACCTTCCTGTTGCCGGAGAATCCCTCTCAAGCGCCCCGCCAAAGGGGATCGAGTCCAGCCACCTGCAATCGACTCCTCCTGCCGCCGCTGTGCTCAAGGGCCGTTCTATTCTTGTCTTGGACGATGAAGAAAGTATTCGCATGCTTCTGGACGAGGGACTCTCCGCTCACGGCATGCGGGTTGATTGCGCGGCCAATGCCGACGAAGCCCTGCGTCTTATCGGCCAGCGTCCTTACGACGCTCTCTTGTGTGATCTGAATCTCACTGCCGGCGGAGGTGCCACAAGCGGCTCATCCGCCGCCCAGCGCATCCTCGCCGCTTCTGGCGGCCGCAAACCAGCCGTCATCTACATGACCGGCGATTTCTTGGAAAATGGCGATGGGGAACCCAAACTCGGCGAGTCGCGCCGCCTCCAAAAACCCTTCCGCGTCTCGGACGTGCTCACCGTATTGCGCGATGTCTTCACATCCTCGCCCGCGGAAAGAATTCAGGACTAAGACATTTCTTCCCGAATCACCCGCAGCTCCGGCAGCGTCATTCCTAGCTTCGCGCGGCCATTACGTACTGAACCCAAGAAAGAAAGGGCCAGCCCGCGATAGCTGGCCCTTCTTTGCCTGCGTGTCTAGAACAGTCGTTAGTCTAGCGTCTCCCTGCCCGGCTCCCGGCTATTGCAGGCGAGCCCCGAGCAAGTAGGGATCGGAGGACTGTACGTCCAGCGCGGAGAACCGTCTGTGCCGGTTACCATAAAAGACCACTGCAATACTGCTTGCGCTGCCGGTGAGGTTGGCGGTTCCCGTGCCACGACCGGTGGTGGAATCAATCGTGTAGGTGCCGGTGGCCTTGAAGCCGACTGTGGACCCGGCGCCGCTGCTGACGTCCACGGTTCCGGGGAGGGTTCCCGTTGTCATCGAGCCTGTGGGCGTCACGACTCCGGCCACATGGGGGACGAGCGGCGTCGTGCCTACGCCGCTGGCGCCAATCGCTTCGCCAATGATATACGGCGCGCCCGGGCTCTCGATCAGCGTCGTGTTCTGGACGCTGGTATCGCCCGTAATCACGTTGACGCTTTCGTCCATAAACCTGCCGTCGCCGACAACGTGGATGGTGGGGCTGCCCGTGCCGGTGACGGTACCGACGCCGTTGGCGTCTATTGTGTAAGTCGAGTACGGCCACGTGGTGGCGCTGGTTATGGTGCCGCCAGAGTTCTCGTCCAAGACGCCGGCAATCGTGCCTGAGGTTGCCGTGCCCGTGGCGACGGCGCGAACGAGCAAAGCGACGGCGTGGCCGGTTGCAATGGTGCCATCCGTTGTGCCAACCCCGGCCAGGATGCACGCTCCGGGGGCAGCACAGGCGTTGAAGCCGCCGGTGCCGGGGGACACCACCTGCGCAAGGCCGTTCAGGATGGGCTGGTTGGTAGCAATAGCATCCGCTTCTCCAAGGAGAACACCTAGCAGGCCGGTCGCTGACGAACCGGCGGTATAGAAAAAGAAATTCAAAGTGGTGTTGGTGAAGGGCGTGCCGCCGCTGATTGTGAGCGTGGCGGCACCGCGGCCAGTGTTGGGATCGGGTGCTGTGCAGGAGCCGGTGATTGTGAGGGTGGTGTTCACCGTGCCGGTGGTGTTCGTAACGACAGGCTCACCGGCCACCGCGTTCAACGAGTTCGCCGCACCGTTGCACCCACTGCTCCCGACTTGCAATTCTCCGAGCATCCCTGCGCGTTGGCCTGCGCCGTTTTCACCTTCTAGCTGAACGGCAAAGACCGCGCCGGCAGGTATCGTGGTGAAAGGTGAAGTTCCGATGCCGAGCATGGGGCCCGCAGCGAGCGTCCCGCTGGTGTCGAATTCCTCGATCGCCGCTGCCCCGGCATTGGCCGCCGACTCCAGCACAAAGCGGAACGTCCGACTCACGCCGTTCGAGTCGATGAGTGTGAGCACGCCGCGGCCATCTGCACCCACGGAATAGCTGCCGCCGGTAATCGTGACATTGGCTTGGACACCGCTAACACTGTTTACGTCCACGACACCGCTGACGACGTGGCCAGAGTTGTCAGCGACGAAGCTGGCCCCCATTACCGCCGGCCCGGTGGTGCCGACGAATCCTTTGATGCCGAACACGTTAGAGCCGCACAGTGTGAAGTTGACGGGAGGGGCGGGACAATTCAGTGTGGAGGACGTGCTGACGGTAATGCTGAAGCCCGACGAAAGAGTCATCGGTGAACTCTCGGCGTCGCCGACCTTCAATGTAAACACGAACGTCCCGGTCGCCGTAGGCGTACCAGAGATGGTGCCGCTGGCAGCACCCAGATTGAGGCCAGCAGGCAGGGATCCCGCCACCACACTCCATGCATAGGGCTGAAGACCCCCGGACGCGGTCACGGTTGCGGTGTAAGCGGACCCGAGCGTTGCCCCTGGCAGCGGCGCGTTGCTCATCGTCAGCGGCGAAATTGTCAAGGTAATGCTGAACGTGAGGGACGCCGATTGACCCGTTGAAGAAGTCACTGTGATCTGAACGGAGGCCGTAGTCGTCGCGGCGCTGGCTGTCGCCCCGAGGGGCACGATGGAGGGGACTGTCGTTGTCGCTTGCTGCCCCTGCACTGTCCCCGATATTGTTGCTGTCATTGTATCCGCACTCACCGTCAGCTTTAGGCCCGTAGGCAAGTGATTCGCCGTCCAGGTAAACGGCGCTTTGCCGCTCGAGACCGTAATTTGGCAGTTATAAACCCCTATCGTAGCCGCTGTAGTGCAAGAGGAGGGGAGACTGCTCGCTGAGGGCAGGGTAGGTGGCGCTGCCGGCGCCGCCGCCGCATGGTAGCCTCCACCACAGCCAAACAAGAACCCAGACGCAAGCAAAACAAGAGCCGCCAGGATAAAGCAAGGATAGCCAGTCCCTGTGGGGTAGCGTTTATCTTGGCCTCTATCCCAGGGGTGCGAAGATTTGCCGAACAAATCCCGAAAATTAGTAGTGCAAAATTGCTGCTTGGTAGGTTTCATGCGCAATCTCCTGTCTCAAGTCAATTCGAAAATTGATCATCGGCCCGGGGCGAGGCGCTCTCCTGCTGGCATCGGCCCGGGGTAGGTGCTAGGATAGGGACCATTCCCCGCGTGTTTGGGAGGCTACCCAGACGGCCTGGCAGGCGTCTATGGAGAAGCTCCGAAAATTCCCGAAAATTCCCGAAAGCATCCCGCAAAGGTGCCTTTATGCGTTCGGCTCCTTCCGTGTGGATCCGGTGAAGCGACTTCTGTTGCGGGGAGCCGAACCGATCTCCTTGTCACCGAAGGACTTCGACCTTCTGCTAGCGCTTGTCCAACACCACGGAGAAGTCCTCGTCAAAGAAGAGCTCATGGAGAGAGTGTGGCCCGATACCGTGGTTGAGGAGGGCAACCTCAACCGGCATATCTCCACACTCCGGAAAACTTTGGGGGAATCTCCCAACGAACACGAATACATCGTGACCGTGCCCGGACGCGGCTACCGGTTCGTTTCAGAGGTAAGGGAGGACTGGCGAGAATCTCCGCACCTGTCAGTACAGGAAGCAGATCAGATTGGACTACCACCAGGGGATGAGAGTTCCCTCGGCTCGACGGTGCCAAGAGTTCACCTCTCGGCATTGCGCACTCCATCTGCTCACGTTTCGCGGCCTGAAGCATGGGGTTCCACATGGCGTGCTCGATCCGGTTCGACTTGGCTAGCGGTGGGAACAGTTGTCGCACTGGGCGCCATTTCGCTGGCCGCTGGTGCCCTCCTGCTGTCGATGCGATCCAAACCGATATTGACGAACACGGACTACATCCTGATCTCTGATTTCGTCAATACAACCATTGACCCCGTTTTCGATGACACACTAAAGCAAGCTGTCACCGTGCAACTGTCGCAATCCCCTTACCTGAACATCCTTTCCGAGGCAAGGATTCGCACCGCCTTGCAACTGATGACCAGACCGCCGGACACCAAGCTGACGCCGGATGTGGCGCGTGAAGTTTGCCAGCGCACGGAAAGCAAGGCTTATATCGCTGGCTCGATCGCAAGTCTTGGCAGCCAGTATGTTGTCGGGCTCAATTCTGTGAATTGCCAGACCGGAGAGAGATTGGCGCAGGAGCAAGCTGTTGCGGATGACAAAGAACACGTCCTGAAAGCGCTCGATGGTGCCGCGACGAAGCTGAGGGCCAAGCTTGGCGAGTCGCTCAGCACGGTGCAGCGGTATGATGTGCCCCTTCAGCAGGCGACCACGCCTTCGCTCGAAGCGCTCAAGGCATATTCGATGGGTGATATCGCTCGGGACAGAAAAGGCGACGCCGCGGCGATACCCTTCTTCCAGCATGCCGTTGAGATTGATCCCCAATTCGCCCTTGCCTACGATGCTCTGGGAATTACTTTTTCGAACCTTAATGAACCTGGACTCGCAGCCGAGAACATAACAAGGGCATATGAACTGCTTCAGCGCGCCAGTGAACGTGAAAAATTTCAGATCACCGCCAACTACAGCCAAATAGTCACGGGAGAATTGGAGAAGGCCAACCAGATCTGTGAACTTTGGGCACAGGCTTATCCGCGCGACGTCTATCCTCACAATCTTCTCGGAGTAAATTACGAGTTCTTGGGCCAATATGGAAAAGCGATCGCAGAAATGCAAGAGGCTGTCCGCCTGAATCCAGACGGTGTGATCCTGCGCTCCAACTTGATGGACGACTATGACGCTCTCAGTCGCCTCGATGAGGCAAAGGTCACTTTTCGGCAAGCCCTTGAGCGCAAACTCGATCACCCCTATCTGCACGCCGATATGTACGGCGTTGCTTTTCTTCAGCATGATACTGCGGAGATGGACAGCCAAGTTGCTTGGTCGATCGGCGTGCAGGGAGGGGAAGACTTGCTCCTCTCCGCCGAATCGGACACGAAGGCTTTTTCCGGTAATCTCATAAAAGCTAGAGAATATTCCCGGCGCGCGGTTGCCGCTGCACTGCGCAACAATCAGAAGGAAACGGCCGCCGAATGGCAAATGAACGAAGCGCTGCGGGAGGCAGAGTTCGGCAATGTCGAACTGGCTCGCCAGCAAACCACTCAGGCCCTGTCCAAGGCATCAAGCAGGGACATAGAAATTCTTGCGGCGTTGACCTTAGCGCGCGTCGGCGATCCCTCCCGAGCGCGGACGATGGCTGATGACCTGGCCAAGCGTTTTCCCCTCAATACTGTGATTAATGGCTATTGGCTGCCCGCAATCCGCGCCGCTATCGAAATTCAGCAGGGGACGCCCGCAAAAGCCATCGAGGTTCTTGCACCCGCAGCTTCTTATGAGTCAGGTTACCCGAACCCTCAGGTTGAAGTCGGCAGATTTCTCTACCCGGTCTTTTTGCGCGGACAGGCTTACTTGCTGATGCAACAAGGCAACGCAGCGGCCGCGGAGTTTCAGAAAATCCTGAATGCCCCTGGCCTCATCTTGAATTGTCCATTGGGTGCGCTCGCTCGGCTTGGCCTCTCGAGAGCCTCTGCGCTACGTGGCGACCTGTCTAAAGCGCGCTCCGGCTATCAGGATTTTTTTGCGCTCTGGAAAGATGCCGACTCGGACATACCGATGTTAAGACAGGCAAGAGCCGAATACTCTAACCTGAACTGACCTGCCACTGCGGGACAAGTCACACTTTCCGGCCCCGCCTCTGCGGGCCAGGATTCAAACGTGGTTCGTCGCAATATCCAGGAGATTTCGAGCTGAGGTCTAGTCGGCTTCGCTTACGGCTTTACTGGCTTCGACGCTCCTGCGCTATCCACGCCAAAATCCCACACGTATAAATTCATCCCATCCGGCAGAATCTCCGCCAGCGCGTATTCCCCGGGCGCCAAAGTTTCACTCAGCGTGAAACGGAACACCGTCGGCGCAATGTCCCAGCGTTGCAGCGAAATGGTATTTCGCTCCTGCGAAATTTCCTCGCCGAACAGGCTGCGAATCGTTTCCAACTGGCGTTTGTTCCCCTTCACCGTCGCGCGTACCAGTTCCACCTCCGGTCCGGTTTCACCGGGGCGGCTGCTCTTCTGAATGGGTGTGACGCGATCAGGGTCCGGCGGCGCTTCTCTCAAGTAAAATTCCGGCTGCGCGTTCGTGATCCTGAGCTTCGCTTTCGCTCCAGGAATCTCGACGTGATGCTTGCTCGGCACAATCGGAATTGGCGAAAGAATCTGCTGCAGCGTCCTCTTCTTATCCTTTTTGATTTCCGAACCGACTTGGTCCAGCTGGGATACGGTTTTGCCCTCGATCACGAACATCCCCTCCCCTGGCGGCAAAAACACGCCCGGGGCCACTTGCAGGCTGGCATCGATGTCCATCACCATCTCTGCCTTGGTCGCCGATTCCTGCTTGTGCACCTTATTCGCCAGTTCCTCAGCCGCTTTGTCCGACTCCGCTTCCGCTTTTGCCGTCGCGTCCCAATCCACCATCGCCGCCGGTATCTCTTCCCAATCGCCGCGTTCCGCGCTGAAGTACCGTACGCGTTCTCCTTTCCGCTCATAGCTCCGCACCAACTGGAAACTTCCGTCTTTCAAGACCAGTTTCTTGCCTCGCGGAAGACGTGTTGCCGCTCCTGCTGCCCCGCTCGCTTCCTGCTCCGGCGTCGCCGTTTGAATTTGGGAAAAATGCAGGTCGGATGGCCTCTGCTCGCGTCCCTCAACCCCCAGCCAGCCGACCAAGGCCAGAAAGGTCAACAGACCAGGTATGCGGAAACTCGTCATGAACTTCCCTGGGAGTCCGATGCTTCGCTCCAGCCCACGGTTTGCCCCCTCCGCGCAGCATACCTCCGCCTCATACACCCCGCAACTCCCGGAATTTTGGGTTCTAAACCCACTCTACCCCCGAAAACACTAAGGGGCTCTCTCCGGCTACACCGGAGAGAGCCCCTTGAATCCCTAATTTCTGCTTCTCAGTGCGAGCAGCGCGGGAAAAGCGTCACCAGCACCATCAGGTCCGATAGGGTGAACAACCACTGGTCCGCGTTGATCCCAGCGGCTTCCGCTGCCCGCGCGATAAAACCCAGATGCCGGCTCTTCGCGAAGTTGTGCAGGTGATCCACGCAGATCCCCGTCAGGCTGGCAACCTCGGAATCCGTGAAAATCTTTTGGCTCGCTTTTACGGTAACCATGGCCTTGTCCCTCATGCTATTTTCTTGCCTTACCGCCCTACCTCTGTCTCCACTTTCTTTGATGCTATCTGTATCCTAATCGCTGCAATATTCCAAGAGCAATAGTCGTTCCGTTCTGCCAGCCCAAAACGAACCGGCTAGTACCTTCCCTCTAAAGCCTCTGGAATCAGGCCATTTTTTGCTGTTTTTATTGTGCCTTGGACCGCTAGTACTTAGCCGGAAGGAACCGCCATCAGTGAGCAAAAATGTGCTATTTTTGCGAAGTCTCTACAGCTTTTGGTAGGGCCGCTGCAATTTCCTGCATCTGCTTGGTGTGCCGCAGCTCGTGCGCAGCCATCATTTCAAACCATTCGTACAGGTTCAGACTGCCGATGAACGGATGTCGCCAGCGGTACGCGCTCAGATCGCGATTCTTTGTCTCATCTAGGAACGCCAGGCTCCGCTCCCGAACATCTCGCAGCTCCGCCAGCATCGCTTCCTTCTCTCGGACAAGCTGGGGATCCAGCGGGATCGGCGTCTTGCGCCTTACCAGACGGGATTCCACCAGCGCCAGCGGCAGGTGCAACCTCTTCAAGAGGGAGGCAGGCTTTGCAGGTTTTTGTGTCACCCTGTCGGCGGTCCCGACGATGCCCCGCTCCACCATGATCAAATGGGCCACGAGTTCCCCCGCTGACCACGCCCCATTGCTAGGACCTCTTTTCCATTGCTCGGCGGAGACCGCATCCGCAGCCCGCAGCAATCTTGCTTGAGCGCTTGCCAGCTTATGCACGATGGGTTCGATGGAACGCATGGGGTTTCCTATTCTACACTCGCGAACAGAACTCAGAGGCTGGCGCCGCCTGCTTGCTCAAAAGCATGAGCGAGCTGTAAAACGCGCGTTTCGCCGAACGCTGGTCCAAAAATTTGCAACCCCACCGGCAGCTTGCCGCAGACCTTTCCGCAGGGCACTGAAATGCCCGGTACGCCTGCCAACGATCCTGTAACCGTATAAATATCAGCTAGATACATCTGTAGCGGGTCCGCCGTCCGCTCCCCCAGCCGGAAAGCGGGCACCGGCGAAGTCGGCGTAACGATGGCATCTACCTTCATGAACGCATCCCGGAAGTCCTGCGCGATCAGCGCGCGCACTTTCTGCCCCTTCAAATAGTAGGCATCATAATACCCGGCGGAGAGCACATACGTTCCCAGCATGATGCGTCGCTTCACCTCCGCGCCAAAGCCCGCCCCGCGCGTTTTCCGGTACATCGAAATCAGCGAATCGCCGTCCACGCGGAGGCCGTACCGCACGCCATCGTAGCGCGCCAGGTTCGAGCTCGCCTCCGCCGTCGCGATGATGTAATACGTCGCGATGGCATAGTCCGTGTGCGGCATGTGAATGTCCCGCAGCTCGCACCCGAGCTTCTTGAACAATGCGATGCCCGCTTCCATTTTCTTCCGGACGCCTTCGTCCATCCCTGCGCCGAAGTATTCCGTGGGGATGCCGACGCGGAGACCCTTCACCGGCTTTGTGATCTCCGCACCGTAGTTCGGAACGGGAGCGGTTGTCGAAGTCGAATCTTGGGGATCGCGTCCGGAAATAATTTGCAGCACGCTGGCAATGTCCTTCACATTTCTGGCAAACGGTCCGATGCGGTCCAGCGATGAGGCGAACGCTATCAATCCGTACCGTGAAACGCGGCCGTAGCTCCCCATCATCGCCGGAATCCCGCAGAACGCCCCCGGTTGGCGAATGGATCCGCCCGTGTCGGTGCCGAGAGCAGCTACCGCCAAGCCCGCGGCGACCGCTGCCGCGGAGCCTCCGCTCGAGCCGCCCGGCACATGATCGGTCGCCTCCGGGTTCCGTACCGGCCCATACGCGGAATTCTCATTCGAGCTGCCCATCGCGAATTCATCGCAATTCGTCTTGCCCAGAATCACCGCGCCGGCTTTCTCGAGCCGCTCGACCGCCGTCGCGTCGTAGGGTGGCACGTATTTCTCGAGGATCTTCGAGCCGCAGGTTGTCCTGATGCCGCGCGTGCTAATCACATCTTTGATGGCAATCGGAACGCCTGCCAGCGGTGGCAGCGGTCTTCCGGCAGCCACCATCGCGTCCACTCGGTCCGCTTGTGTGTAGGCGCGTTCCTGCGAAAGCGTCAGGTAGGCATTCAGCTCGGAATTCCGGGTCTCAATACGCTTGTAAAACTCTCCCGCCAATTCCCGCGCCGACACCTTCTTCCCCGCCAGCGCCTCTCGCACTCCCTCAATCGTCCAATTCGTTGCCATTCCGTCTCTCGCCGCTATCTCTCAATCACCTTCGGCACACGGAAATACGGCGGCTCGGGATCGGGCGCCTGCGCCAGGACGTCCTCCGCGACCGCGCAGGGCACAACCAGATCCTCGCGCAGCGTCGCGTCCGCATTCTGGTCGTCCGTAAGCACCTGCGCCATCGGCTCGACACTGCTCGTATCCAGCTCGTTCAGCTTCCCTGCGTATTCGAGGATGTCGTCCAATTGTTTGCGGTAGGTTTCAATCTCGGCCTCGCTCAGGTCGAGATAGGCCAGCTCCGCCACTCGTAGCACGTCTTCGCGAGAAATTCTCATCCGCGACCCCTCTCTTGAGACTTTTCCACAATTGCAAAATGCTAGCACAGGAACCGGACTTACCTAGTCTTGAGAGCAGTTGCTGGCTCTATTTCTCGGGATGATTTGCGATCGCGTCTTGATTCGTCAGCATTAAGAATGTGATTCGCCCTTCCATCTCGCCGTAGAAGATTTTCCAGCGTTTGTCCCAGATAATTTCGTGTGGTCCGATTTCAATACGATGTTCTTGGCAAAATTGCTTGACGTTCGCGATAGATTCGCCGAGATAAATACCCCCTATCGAAATTCGATGAGGACTTTTTCGGAAGGAACGATCACGTACGATGAATCCGGCCGGCACCCCAACAGGGGGAATTTCTTTTCCAGGAGAAACTTGGAACCAGGCCCAAATCTCGCAATCTTCGCCTGCGCATGCCCAGCCAACTCTAGTTGAATTGTGTGTCTCGGCCAAGAAACGGTCAGGGCGACCCAGCGTCTCTTCGAACTTTGCGAGCGTAAGCTCTGTAGGATCCAGGTCTATATCACCAAGGGAATCGAGGGCATTTTCACGTGCGGCAACGTCTGCGAGAAATTTGCGTGCCTCCAGGCGCGCTGGCCGGAGGGTGCACCAGCTATAAGCATAGAGGACCCCGAGGAATGCGAGGGGTATCCCAAGAACGTAAGCGTAAATCCTTTTCCACACGGCTGCCTCGAATCAAATGCCTTCACTACACGTGCGTCATGTCGGCAGTTTTTCGGCGGTATTTCTTGGCGATGTAGTTGTCGACGAGGGCTTGGAACGCCACAGCAAGCTCGTCATACGTTCCTTCTAGCGTCACGTCTTTCTTACCGTCGATGTAAACAGGGCAGCGCGGCGCTTCGCCGGTGCCAGGCAGGCTTATGCCGATATTCGCGGCCTTGGATTCGCCCGGTCCGTTGACAATGCAGCCCATCACGGCCAGTGTCATCTCTTCGACGCCTTCGTATTGCGTTTTCCAGATAGGCATCATCTCGCGGATGTAATCCTGAACGCGTTCCGCCAATTCCTGAAACGTGCTGCTCGTTGTGCGGCCACAGCCGGGGCAAGCCGTCACGCTCGGCGAAAACGCCCGCAGGCCGAGCGCCTGCAGCAGTTCGCACGCCGCATAAACTTCTTCGCGCCGGTCGCCGCCCGGCTTTGGCGTCAGCGAAATGCGAATCGTGTCGCCAATCCCCTCATAGAGCAGCACGCCTAGCGATGCCGCCGACCAGATCTGCCCTTTCATCCCCATCCCGGCCTCGGTGAGGCCCAGGTGCAGTGGCTGCTCGGTTTTCGCCGAAAGATCGCGATAGACAGTGATCAGGTCGCGCGGCCGCGAAGTCTTGCAGGAAATAATGATCTGTTCGTGTCTCAATCCGCTTTCCAGCGCCAGCTCCGTCGATTGCAGCGCGGACAGCACCATGCAGTCGTTGATGATCTCTTCGGATTCTTTGCCCAGATTCTTGTCCGTGTTCTCCTGCATCTTGCGCATGACCAGTTCTTGATTCAGCGAGCCGCCGTTCACGCCGATGCGCACGGGCTTGCCGTTGTCCCGCGCGATCTTGCAGATCGTGGAAAACTGTTCATCCCGGCGCTGTCCCGCCCCCACATTCCCCGGATTGATGCGGTATTTATCGAGCGCCTTGGCGCAGTCGGGATACTTGGTGAGCAATACGTGGCCGTTGTAATGAAAATCCCCGATGATGGGCGCGTTGCAACCGGCATCGAGCAAACGCTTCTTGATTTCCGGCACGGCTGCCGCCGCTTCCGGCACGTTCACCGTCCAGCGCACGATCTCCGAACCCGCCTCGGCAAGCTCGACCGTCTGCTGGAACGTAGCTTCAACGTCGGCGGTGTCCGTGTTGGTCATGGACTGCACGACGATGGGTGCGCCGCCGCCCACGCGCACGTGCCCCACCTTCACCCCGTACGTCTTGCGCCGCGGGTGCCGTGACGCGGTGGCGTCGAAGCCTTCGATCTGCGACAGCATCATTTTTCTATTTTAGCGTGAATCTGGCGTTGTGTCGCAGGAGTTCAGAATATTTCTCTCCTCTTCAGGGGTTGCTTGTTCACAATTGACTTACTTCTGGCTCAGCAGATACAGATCCGCCTGCCCGCCGGGGCGCGCATAGACAATCGTGGAGAGATCCTTGGAGAAGTCGTACGCATTTCCCCCGTAATCTTGCCGGAAAGCAAACGGAAGCTTCAACGTAACCTGAGCAGTTCCCACCGCTTTGCCGTCCTGCCACGGCTGGCGGTAGATGGCCATCTCCCCGCGCGACGCGACAGCGTACTGGAACGCCTTACTATCTGCCGAGAAGTGCGCGATAAACGTCGCAAAGTCAGGCTTCAAAATACTGCATTTCCTGTTAGCGACAGAAATCTCGCAAATTCCAATTTTTCCTTCTTCCTCGGAATTCTTTGTCGCAAGCAAATACCGGCCATCCCGTGAAATGTCCTGGACGTAACCGCAACCTTCCACAAAAGTTTCCACTTTCTCGCCGCCGACGGCCCATTTCCACGTCGTCACCTTCGCCGGATCCTTCTCAAAGCCGCTGAAGTATAAAGCCTTTCCCCCGGGTTCCCAGGCCCCCTGCCCGATGAATCCCCCCGACCAGGGGATTTGCCGAAGACCGCTGCCGTCCGCCCTGATGATGTACAGCTTTGCTCCGCCGCTGCCAGGTTCCGAGAACATAAACTGCGAGCCGTCAAGCGACCACGCTAAGGTAATGAGACTGCCCGATGAGGCGAGTTTGACCCTATTGTTTCCGTCGACATCCGACACCCAGAGCTCCTGCCGCGCGCTTCCTGCAAGCACTAGGTACGCTACTCTTCGGCCGTCGGGCGAAAGCGTGGGTTGAGTCGCGATTTCATTCACTACGTCAGTGGTCTGTTTGGTGCGAACGTTGTAGACCGTCAGGAACCCAGATTGTTTTCCGTTGATGAAGTAGATTCTTTTTCCGGCGGGGTCTGGCATTGGAGAAAAATCCGGCCCCGGACCAAACGTACTTTGCGTCAAACTGCGGTCGGCCAGACTGTACTCCCAGAGGTTCGTCAAGTCGTTCACTGTTCTGCTTAGGTAGAGGGTCTTCCCCGGTATGCCCCATACGGCCCTGCCCAGGTTTCCGTGCACTTCGCCCAGCTCATCTGCCAAACGGCTCGCCAAATTCAACTTGTAGAATTGAATGTTCTTGCCAATGAAAGCATCGCTCGCTTTTCCGGCAACCAGCAACAAATCCTTGCCGTCAGGGAACGGCAGAATTTGAACGGGAAGCACTCCTTTATCCGCCAAGCTGTAAATGGATTCTTCACCCAGCCCGGACTTCGGCTTGCGAAAAATTGCGGGGTTTTCGCCCTTGAAGTAGAAGTACGAATTGCCATCGGTTGAAGTAACGAGCCCCAAGCCCGAGGCCACGGCTCTCGCAACGCCCCCAAGCGTCGGCACAGCCCATGCTTCGCCAATGGCGAAGCCGGAGGAGGGGCCGTAATAAATTTCCGTCCCGTCCGGTGAAAAACTGTCCACCTCTTTGTTCACCGGGTCATTTGTCAGTTGCAGCGGCTCCCCGCCCGAGGCTAGCATGATAAATACTTGGTCAAACCCTCCGCTGGGTGATGTAAACGCCACCGTCCGCCCGTCCGGCGAAAGAATTGCTCCGTTCATCGGCTTGTTCCAATGGCTGACCTGCGTAATCTTTGCCGGCGCGCTTGACGGCCTCCGCAAGTAATACGCCCCCAGCGCACCCGCGACCAGCACGAAAAACGCCGCCGCTATCGCGTACGCTTTGCGCGAATTTCCCGCCGCAGGAACTGCCCCGCTCGTTCTCACCGCGCTGCTCGCCGATGCTGGCGCGGCTCCCTGCTCCGCAGCCTGTACCGATGCAGCGGAGCGCCCCGAATCGGTGTCGCGCTTCAGGCGCTTCAAGTCCGCGCGCATCTCCGCCGCCGATTGGTAACGAAGGTCGCGGTCTTTCTCCAGCGCCTTGTTGATAATCTCCTCGAGCCTGGCCGGAACTTCCGGGTTCAAGCGCACCGGCGCGACCGGAGCCTTGTTCAGGATGGAATCGAACACCGCAGCCGAAGTTTCTCCGCGGAACGGAAGCGCCCCGGTGCACATTTCATAAAGCACCGTGCCAAACGAGAACAGGTCCGTCCTCGCGTCCAATTCCTTCCCCAGCGCCTGTTCCGGCGACATGTACGCCACCGTCCCAAGCGCAGTCCCCGGACTCGTCAATTGTGCTTCCCCCGCGTCAATTGTGGCCTGCGTCGCCCCGCCGGCGGATGCCACCGCGCTTCCCGAAACCTTCGCCAACCCGAAATCCAGAATCTTTGCGTGTCCTCGTTTGGTCACAAAAATGTTCGCGGGCTTGATATCGCGGTGAACAATACCTTCCGAATGCGCCGCATCCAGCGCGTCGGCGATTTCGATCACCAGGGAAAGTGTCGCTTCCATTTCCATCGGCTTATTGGTGATGCTGTGTTTCAGCGTCACTCCATCCAGGTACTCCATGGCGATGAACGCCTGGCCGTCCTGTTCGCCGATGTCGTAAATCGTGCAGATGTTCGGATGGTTGAGCGCCGATGCAGCTTGTGCCTCGCGCTGGAAACGCGCCAGAGTCTGTGCATCCCGCGCTACCTGGTCGGGCAGAAATTTCAGCGCGACGAATCGGTGCAGGCGCGTGTCTTCGGCTTTGTAGACCACACCCATCCCCCCGCCGCCAAGCTTTTCGAGCATGCGATAGTGAGAAATAGTCGGTCCGGGAATCGGCGCCGAGTCCGTCATGCGCGCATCTTAGGTTGCGTGGCCAGGCAAGTCAACGCGACACCGCCGCTCGTTGCCAATCACAGCGACCCGCGCAGCCCGAGAACCTCGGCGTGCTCGCGCAGCACCGCGATGCAGAAGGCAATGTGCTCCTCGAGCGGCACACCCAGTTCCTCCGCGCCTTTCACCACGTCTTCGCGGCTCACGCCTCGCGCAAATGCCTTGTCCTTCATGCGTTTCTTCACCGAGCTCACTTCCAGGTCGAGAATGCTCTTCGACGGCCGCACGTAGGTGCAGGCAGTCAGAAATCCTGCTAGCTCGTCGCAGGCAAAAAGCGTGTGCTCCAGCGCGCTCTGCCGCGGCACGTTGCAATAATCCGCGTGCGAAAGGATCGCGCGGATAATTTCCTCGGAGTAGCCGCGCTCTTGAAGGATTTTTGCGCCTTCCGCGGGATGCTCTTTGTCGGGCGCGTGGGCTTCGTTCGGCCAGCGCTCGTAATCAAAATCATGGAGCAGCGCCGCTAGGCCCCAGAGCTCTTCGTCCGCGCCGGACTTCCGCGCGTAGGCGCGCACGCACGCTTCCACCGCCAGCATGTGCTTGCGCAGGCTTTCTGACTGCGTGTACTCACACAAAAGTTTCCAGGCGTCCTCGCGTGTCGGCATGCCGCTCTCCGGATAAAGAACGAGTAGTGTAGCAAACAGCGGTGACTCGTGATTTGTGGTTCGTGGCCCGTGATGCTGGGGGCTGAAAGCGCGCTCCGCGAAGCAGGGGCCACTCAAGAGCATCTCAGCGCTTCAGGCTTGGCCACATGCTGCGGCCCGATTGCAGCATCTTCGCTTTTATTCGCCACTGCTCAATTCGGAGAGCCATTTTTGCAGGGCTGCCAGCTGATTATCCTCAACGCTGGTGAAAACCACCCCCATCCCCATGTTGGGAAAGATAAATACCACTCTGCCGCGGGCAGTGAATGTAGTGCTTGCGTGAGAGATTCTGACCTGAATCTCTGCGCCTTCCGGTGAGGGATTCAGCATGTCGAGGAAGCACCCGCCGACACTCAGGTCGCTGGTCTTGGCGCTAAGCTTTGTATCGGATGCGACCTCGGTTACTTCCGCGTCTGCGATGAATGGATACCGTGGAGCACGACGGCGCTCTGAGTCCATTCCTTTCCGCCTTCTTTGTGGCCAAACAGCGAGGGCGGTCACATTTGGCGGAAATCTTAGGCCGGGCCAGCAGGTAAGTCAATCGGTATACCCTAGTGAACGCCCCGCCATTTTTTAACGAAGACGCGGGGAGAAGTCCGTCATCTCGAGAAAAGTGGGCTCGACTTTCTCCACCAATTTCCCGTTCTCTTCGGACTTGTCGCGCACGCTGATCCATTCCGGATCTTCGCGGAACGCTTTCCAGTTGGCGGTCGCGGCATCGCGGCTCGGATGTGCCAGGATGTACACGAGCGTCTTGCCTTTCAGCGGCTCGTCCGTCGGCGTCCAGTACGCCACGTTCTTGATTCCGTGCTTCTCGAAGAGTTTCGTGGTGTGTTCCCGGAAACGCCGCAGCAGGTCGTCCAGCTTGCCCTCGTAGGCGTGGTAGATGCGCAGCTCATAGATCATTGTCGAAGTTTGTCCGGCGTCCGCCTTCTCCTGCTGCAGGCTGGCCCATGCCGATGCGGGCAGCAGCGCCGCCGCCGGAAGCGATTGGAGCAATGACCGTCTTTTCATGGCGCCGATTGTAACAGAATTCTTGCTTGCCCCGTGCCGCCAAGGGTGCGCTGCGCAGTCGTCGTTCGGCCAGGCCTCATCCGCGATGTAATCGTAGCCTACCCCTTCTAGAAGAAGACGTGGAGAAATTCCTCGCCTCGCGTTCGAACTCTTTTCCACAACTCGTTCGAATAACAAGTAAGTACACCTTGACAAGCCTATTACATCTGTGTTAATATGGGCTTTGAAAGTCAGCCGCCCAACTCGTCGCTCCCCTAAGCATTCCTACTGCTCTGCAAGACGCGTTTCTCTAAGTCTTTTAGAATCCGCTCTTAGCTACACCATCTCCCGTAAGTCCTTTAGATTCCGCTCTTACAAAAACATGGGGGGAGGGGGCTACTCCTCCCCAATCGAGGAAAACTATGACTCGCAAATCCAATAACTCCAAATCTCTCAATGATCTGAATCGCTGTACCCATAACACCCGCAATGGGCGATGCCGCATGCCTGCGACCGATTTCGCCACAAATTTCTGTTCCGAACACGGTTGGCAAGAGGAGACTCACCAACAAACTACCGATCCCGAAACCCTCGCCGCCGAACTTCTTGGCGATATCGAAGACTTCACCACCGCCGACTCCGTGAATTTCTTCCTTGGCAATCTCGTCAAACAGCTCGCTCGCAAACGCATCGCCCGCCGCGATGCCATCGCCCTGGCCTATCTCGGCCAGTTGCTCCTCAACAGTCTCCCCACGCTGTGGAAAGAAATTGAGGACGAGCAAGACGCCCGCGCCTATCTGATGAATAGTCGCCCTCAAGCCGCTCTCGACGAAAAACAATCCGGCGGCTCCCCCGAGCCCACAACGGTTCGGACCATCCCGTCATGACGACTTTGCCGCTGCCTTTCAGGAGGCGCGTCCATGCTGTACAGTGGAAGATTGCGCAGGTGCCGCGGTTTCGCGCCGTACACCCGCGGCCTCTGCCCATGACGCAAGCCCTTCCATCGCTGGTGATTGTCGGACGCCCCAACGTCGGCAAGTCCACGCTCTTCAACCGCTTGACCGGCTCGCGGCGCTCCATCGTGACCAACGAGCCCGGCATCACGCGCGACCGCATCTATGGCAAATCGGAGTGGCGTGGCCGCGCCATCGAAATTGTGGATACCGGCGGCCTCGTTCCCGACGACAAGGCGGTTATCCCGCAGGAGATTCTTCGCCAGGCGCGCGTGGCTATCAATAAAGCCACGCTGCTTGTGCTTGTGGTGGATACCCATGCGGGCATCACGCCGCTCGATCAGGAGCTGGCGCGGCTCCTGCGCACCACCGGCAAACCGTTCGTCATCGCGGCGAACAAAGTCGATTCCGCTCAGCAGGAGGCAAATGCCGCGGCGTTTCATGAATTGGGCGTGCCCGTTTTCCCCATCGCGGCGGAGCACGGCACCGGCGTGGACGATCTGCTCGACGCGGCGCTCGCGCAAGTCAGCGTGGTGGAATCCGAAGAAGAGGAAAAACGGCCTGACCTCATCGAGGTCGCCATCATCGGCCGGCCCAACGTCGGCAAATCGACACTGCTGAACCGCATGGCCGGCGAAGAGCGCTCCATCGTTTCGCCCACTCCGGGGACCACCATGGACAACGTGGACACGGAAGTGACGCGCGACGGCCGCACATACCGCTTTGTGGACACCGCGGGAATCCGCCGCAAGGGCAAGACCACGCTGGTCGCGGAGAAGCTGAGCGTTGTCATGGCGCGCCGCGGGCTGGAGCGCGCCGACGTCGCGCTGCTGATCGTGGACGGCGCTCAGGGCGTCACCCAGGGCGACGCGCAGATTGCCAGCTACGCCGAGGAGTCTGGCCGCTCCGTCATTATCGTGATCAACAAATGGGACCTCGCCGTCGAAGCCGCGCGGGAAGCGGCCGCGCGCGATGCCGCTTCCACCAAAGGCAAATCGAAGCGCGCGCCGGGCGAAAAATACCGGCCGGAAGATCTTGATCCCGGCAGGCTGCTCTACGATTATGAAAAATTGATTCGCGGAAAATTGAAGTTCCTGAGCTATGCGCCGATCGTTTTCCTCTCCGCGAAAACCGGCGAGCGCGCGCAGAAGCTCTATCCGCTGATCAATCAGGTGGCCGATGCGCGTCGCCGGCACATCCCCACGCCGGAGCTGAATCGCTGGCTCACGGAGGATGTTGACCTTCAGCGAGGCAGCACGCCCAAGGCGCGCCCCGTGCGCATCTACTACATCACCCAGGCAAAGACCGCGCCGCCTACTTTCCTTATCTTCACGAACCAGAAAGCGCCGCTGCATTTCAGCTACCAGCGTTTCCTCGAAAATCAGCTTCGCGCAAAGTTTGACTTCACGGGCACGCCCGTGCGCTTCATCCAGCGCCTCCGCAAACGCGACAAGAGATCACAGGGCGGCGACGAATGAGCATCCGCACTCAACTCCACGGTGTCATCCTGAGGCGAACCGGCGAGGTTCGCCGATCGTCGAGCCTCTACAGGATTCCCCTGGAAACTGCTACGATAGCGGCGTCCCCCTCTCGACTGGATTGCAAAAATGCCGGGTAACGCAACCGCGACGCAAACCGCCATTGAGCAAAAGCTCTATCGCATCGGCGAAGTGAGCCGTCTGACGGATTTGAAGCCCTTCGTCCTGCGCTACTGGGAGACGGAATTTCCGATGCTGGAGCCGGTGAAAAGTCCGAGCGGGCACCGCCTCTACCGCCAGCAGGACGTTGACATGATCTTCCGGATCAAGCGCCTGCTGTATGACGAGGGCTTCACCATCGCCGGAGCGCGCCGCCACTTGCGCGACCCGAATGCGGCGGGCGACGCCGATGGAGCACCGCTTTCCTCCGGTGGCGCCGCGGAAGGCGCGTCACAACTTCTGAGCCGCAAGATGCTGCTCAATCTGCGGGATTCGCTGCGCGCTTTCTTGACGCTGCTCGAACGCCGGTGATAGCCTTGGAGTTTAGGTGCAGTCTCGGATATGCGACAGGGGTCGGAGCTTTAGCTCCGACATCACGTCTGCCCAAAAAGACAGGGGCTTCAGCCCCTCTTTCTGCCGAGGCCGCCCTACCGGTCGGGGCGTAGCGCAGCCTGGTAGCGCGCACGCTTGGGGTGCGTGAGGTCCCCGGTTCAAATCCGGGCGCCCCGACCATTTCTTCTTCCGGAATCGCAAAGACTGCCGCCGCAAACCCGCCGGTCAGAATTCGCGTAAACTGGTTTTGAGATGTTGCAAGAAACTATTTAATTCATGCCGCATATTCTGCTGACCAACGATGACGGGATTCAGGCCGAGGGCCTGCACGCGCTCGCGGCCGCGCTGGAAGGATTTGCGACCGTCAGCATCGTGGCGCCGAGCCGCGAACAGAGCGGCGCGGCGCAGTCGCTGACGCTGCGCCAGCCGATTGTGTGCCACCCCGTGGCGGAGCGGCAATGGGCCGTGGACGGCACCCCCGCCGATGCCGTAATCGTCGCACTGCACAAACTGCTGCCGGAGCCGCCGGACCTGGTCATTTCGGGAATCAATTTTGGCGCGAATCTCGGAGAAAACGCGTACTACTCGGGAACGGTGGGCGCGGCGCGCGAAGCGGCGCTGCATCACATTCCTGCTTTGGCGATGTCGCTTTGCTCGAAGAAAAATGGCGCGAAATTTGATTCTGCGGCGCGGGTGGCGCGTTCCGCGGCGGAATTAATTCTGCGCGAGGGTTTGCCGGATCAAGTTTTGCTCAACGTGAACGTGCCGGAGCCGTGGGACGGAAGCGTGAAATTCACGCGGCAATCGAGAAAAATCACGCGCAATCAATTGAGCGAAGGAAAAGATCCGCGCGGGCGGACTTATTTCTGGCTGTTTGAACAGCGCATCAACAAAGACGTGGAGCCGGACACCGATTACGCGGCGATTTTTTCAGGCGCCGTTTCCGTCACGCCGCTGCATCTCGATCCCACCGACACCGATTCGCTCAATCACCTTTCGCACTGGGCGAAACCGCTCGCAGAAGCGTTCCGTCGCTAGAACGGAAAAATCCGAGTTTCAACGGCCGGTTGCGGCGACGAGCGGAATATTATTTTTCCGCATGTCGTCATTCAACGCGGGGATGTCTTTCGCGAGGACTTCGCGCCAACGAACGAGCTGCGCTTCGAGCTGCCGATCAAGCTCCGCGAACACGGCTTCCTCGGCGGCAGTGGGTGCCGCATCCGCGCTGTCCACGACACCACTGAGGTAGCCGAACTTGCTGTTCAGCTTCACCGGGTAGTTCGCCTCGTCCTCTGAAGCTTTCGCATTCACCTGAATCAATTCCTGTTCGATGTCGCCAACCTTCTTTTGCAGGCTGCTCGAAGCGGCGGCCACGGACTTTGCTTCATCGCGTGCTCCAAGGCGCTTCTCGAGCGCCTGAAGCTGAACGCGCAAATCGCGAATCGCGAGGATTGCCTTGTTCATTTCGTCCTGGCGATCGCGCAACTTGAGCATCAGGTCGAATTGCTTGCGCAGGTCTTCTTCTGAAGTCTTCACTCGCGGATCCAGCTTCACTTCGAGCGGCGCCGTGAAGCTCTTGCCGGCAACGGTAAGCCGCACCTGGTATCCGCCGGGAAGAACCAGCGGACCCGTGGGCCGGCCATTGTCGTAGATCGCTGCGGGAATTTTCACCGGAGACTCGAGGCGCAGATCCCAGGCGAAGCGGTTCAGCCCCGCCGCGGCGGGAATGTGGTCTACTTCATCGTCGTGCTCGCCCTCGTCGGGCGCGTCCTCATTCTTCTTTGCTTCACTCGTGAAAGCGCGAAGCACTTTGCCCTGGGCGTCGAGCAACTCCAGCTTGATGGGATCTTTCGACTTTTCCTTCAGGGAGTAGTAGAGAATCGCGCCATCCGGCGGATTTTCGCCGATCGCATAGCGGCGCGGATTGAAATGGCCCGACCTGGTGCGTGTGGCGGTCTGCGGTTTGAATAGGTGCGCGTCTTCCGAAGCGATGGATGCGTTTGCCTGCCGCAGCGGGCTCAAATCGTCCAGCACCCAGAACGAGCGTCCGTGAGTGGCGACGGCCAGATCGCCGTCGTGGACAGTGAAGTCATGGATCGGCGTGAACGGCAGGTTGAGCTGCAAGGATTGCCAGTGCGCGCCATCGTCAAACGAGACCCAGGCGCCCGTTTCCGTACCGGCGTAAAGCAAGCCCTTGCGCGCCGGATCTTCGCGGACGGCGTGGACGTAGGAATTATCGGGCAAGCCAGATGTGATTTTTGTCCAGGACTTGCCGAAGTCGCTCGTCTTGAAAATGTAAGGATGAAAATTGTCGAGCTTGTGCGCGTCCACCGCGACGTACGCAGTACCCACGTCAAAGGGGGACGCTTCAATGAGGCTGACCATGGCCCATTCGGGCATCTCCTTGGGAGTGACGTTGGTCCAGGATTTTCCGCCATCGCGCGTCAACTGCACGAGGCCATCGTCGGTCCCGACCCAGAGCACTCCTTCCTGCTTGGGTGATTCGGCCAGGGTAAAAATGACGTCGTAATACTCGACCGTGTATTGATCCTTCGTGATTGGGCCTCCGGCATCCTGCTGCTTGGATTTGTCGTTGCGCGTCAGGTCCGGGCTGATGGTCGCCCAGGTGTGGCCGCCGTCGGCAGAGCGGAAGATGTACTGAGCGGTGTGGTAGAGCACATCCGGATTGTGCGAGGAAATTACAATCGGCATGGTCCAGGTGTAGCGGTATTTCTGGGTGGCGGCAGGATAGCCATCGAGATCTTCCGGCCATTGCTGAATGGATTGCGCCTGACCGGTGCGGCGGTCGAAGCGGGTGAAGATCGGCCCTTCATCGTCGGCATAGACGATGTTGGAGTCGCGTGGATCCACGGCGATGTAGCCGCTCTCTCCGCCGCCAACGGCGTCCCAGTCACCGCGATCAATGTAGCCGCGATCGGTGCGCGTGCGGATGCCGATGCTGGAGTTGTCCTGCTGGGAGCCATAGACGCGGTATTGAAAATCGTTGTCGGCGACCACGTGGTAAAACTGCGCGGTCGGCTGGTTCAGTAGAGTGGACCAGTTTTTTCCGCCATCGACCGAGATCGTCGCGCCGCCGTCGTTGCCATTGATCATGCGCTGCGGATTATTGGGATCGAGCCACAGTCCGTGGTGATCGCCGTGGGGCGCGTTGATGCGCTCGAACGATTTGCCGCCATCGGTCGAGCGGAAAAGGCCAGTGTTGGCGATATACACAGTGCCGGCGTTTTTCGGGTCGGCCCAAACGTGAGTGAAATACCAGGCTCGCTGGCGGAAACGGTGGTCATCATTTACAAGAGACCATTTTGTCCCGCCGTCGTCGCTGCGATAGAGGCCGCCCTTTTTCGCTTCGATCAGCGCATAGACCACATTGGAATCCGCGCCGGAGAGTCCCACACCGATGCGGCCCAGCGGGCCTTCGGGTATGCCGTTGCCTTCGACGCGCTTCCAGGTTGAGCCGTCGTCATTCGAACGGTAGAGGCCGTCTTTTTCTCCGCCGCTATTGAGCGTCCACGGAGTGCGATAGCCTTCCCACATCGCGGCGAAAAGCACGTGGGGATTGCTGGGGTCGAAGACGATATCAATGCCGCCGGTGCGGTCGTCGAGATACAACACTTTCTCCCAGGTCTTGCCGCCATCGCGGGTGCGGAAGATGCCGCGCTCTGCGTTCGCGCCGTAGGCGTGACCCAGCGCGGCGACGAAGACGACGTCCGGATTCGCGGGGTGGACGATAACCTTGCCGATGTGGCGTGTGTCCTTCAGGCCCACATTCGTCCAGGTCTTTCCGGCATCGGTGGATTTGTACACGCCGTCACCGAAGGAAATGTTGCCGCGAATGCAGGCTTCACCCGTGCCGGCGTAAATCACATTGGGGTCGGAATCCGCGACGGCAATAGCGCCAATGGAAGAGATAGTTTGTTTGTCGAAGAGGGGATCCCAGGAAATGCCGCCGTCGGTCGTCTTCCAGACACCACCGGCCACGGCGCCGAAATAATAGGTGTTGGGCTGGCTCGGCACTCCAGTCACCGCCAGGACACGGCCGCCGCGGAATGGTCCAATCAGGCGCCACTTCATGCCGCTGTAGGTCTTGGGATCGACTTGCTGGGCATTCGCGAGCGATGCGGCCAGCGTAACAATCAAGGCGCAGGCTAGAAACATAAATGAGACGAACTGACGAGACACTTTCACACATACCTCCAGCGAAAAACGGAAACGGCGGCATGGTACTGCGATTGCGGGCCGGACGGAAAGGTTTTTCGCATGGGCGGGCGATAAGATAGGATGCTGCTCGGGTGATTGAGGAGCGATGAAGCATCAAAAGCGATATGACGTTGCGGTTGTCGGCGCCGGCGTATTCGGCACGTGGACGGCGTGGCACCTTACGCGACGCGGTCAGCGCGTGATTTTGCTTGAGGCGTACGGGCCGGCACATTCGCGCGCGAGTTCCGGGGGCGAATCGCGGATCATTCGAATGGGTTACGGAGCGGACGAGCTCTATACGCGGTGGGCCATCAGCTCGCTTGCACAGTGGAAGGAATTTTTCGGCGCGGAGCATCGCACGCTCTTCCAGGAAACGGGGGTTCTTTGGCTCGCCGGAGAAGATGACCTGCGCGTGCGGGAGACGGTCCTGACGCTGAAACGCTGCCAGGTGCCGGTCGAGGAGATGGACCGGTCCGCGCTCGAAAAGCGGTATCCGCAAATTGGACTCGACAACATAATTTCCGGCTTCCTCGAGCCGCGAAGCGGAGTGCTCATGGCGCGGCGCGCGGTGGTGGCAGTGGTGGAAGATTTTGTGAAACAAGGCGGCGAATACCGGCTTGCGCAGATCGCGACGCCCCGTGGATCGGGAGTTCTCCCTTCCATTCTTACAACCGCCGGGGAAGAGATCGTGGCCGGCCAGTTTGTCTTCGCGTGCGGCGCATGGCTGGGCAAAATCTTCCCGGACGTGCTCGGCGAGCGAATCTTCCCCAGCCGGCAGGAAGTTTTTTTCTTCGGGATTCCTGGAGGTGACATGCGATTTGCGCCTCCGGCCCTGCCGACCTGGCTCTTCCAGCATGACCTGTTTTACGGAATGCCCGATCTGGAAGGCCGCGGGCTGAAGATTGCATTCGACGATCACGGCGAACGGGTGGACCCCGACACGGAGTCGCGCATCGTTTCCCCGGAAATGACGGAAGCGGTTCGAAAATATGTAGCGAGGCGCTTCCCAGCCCTGCGGAATGCTCCGATTGTCGAAACGCGCGTCTGCCAATACGAAAATACGTCGAGCGGGGACTTTCTTGTGGACCGTCATCCGGAAATGAAAAATGTGTGGTTCGCCGGTGGCGGGTCGGGCCACGGATTCAAGCACGGGCCGGCGCTGGGCGAGTATGTGGCTGGCCAAGTTCTCGATGGGAACACACCCGAGCCGCGTTTTTCGCTGGATACGAAGAAGACGGTTCAGAACCGCGCGGTGTATTAGCGGGCGGCCTTACTACTTCGAAGAACGGCGCCGGGGAAGTGGCGTAATAGTTGCGTGTTTCGCCCGCCGCGCTTTTTCCGCGTAAAGATGTTCATCCGCTTCGGAGAGAAGTTTTTCGATTCGCTCGCCATCACCGCGGCAGACAGCAATGCCGATGCTCGCCGATAGCAAGGGCTTCTCCTGATCCTCTGCCATCAGGCTGCGGATGCGGCCCGCGACACGCTTTGCTTCCTCCTCGCGGGTCTCTGGTAGAACAAGAGCGAATTCATCACCACCGTAACGAGCAGCCGTGTCAACGGCGCGGCAATGGATGCGCAGGAATTCGGCCATGCGGCAAAGCGCGCGGCTCCCGACAAGGTGACCGTAGGTATCGTTGATTTTCTTTAAGCCGTCGAGGTCCAAAAGCAAAACGGCGAAGGGCCTGCCGTTGCGGTTAGTTCGCTCGGTCTCGCTCTCGAGCACATCCAGCAGGCGGCGATAATTGGACAGGCTGGTGAGGGGATCGCTCACGGCGAGATGGCGCACCTGTTCGAACAAGTGCGCGTTGTCCCACAGCGCACCGCCGAGGGCGATGGCGTAGCTGAGCGCGGTGAGTCCTTGCGCAAACACGAAGGGAGCATCGAGCAGGCGCTCGGATTGGCAGGCCGCGAGCTGAGCCGCGAGATTGAGCCAAGCAGCACCGTAAATGGCGCGGTCGAATGGAGAATCTTCCATTTGCAAGCGGCGGCGATACCAAATCAGCGCCACCAGAAAAATTGCGGCAGGCAAGAGCTGCTGCGGACTGGGAATAACAGCGCCGGGATGCGGGGAGACACCCGTTGGCAGGCGGCGCAAGGCTGCGGTGATCAAATACGCCAGGCCGAGAACGGTAAGGAGAGCGCCCCCAATTTCAAGATGAGGATGACGGGAGCGCGGCAAAAAATGCTCGACGAGCAGCGCGACGGCGAACAGCAGAGCGAGCACGATGCGGCCAATCCACAAAGCAACGGGGGCCCAGAGCAAATGGACGGGCTTGGCCTGCAAAAAATCCAGGAAGAGAACGCTGGAGGCGGCCAAGACCGCTCCGGACAGAAGAAAACCCGCACCGAGAATCAGCGAGATGCGGTCCTGTGTTCCTTGAAAACGGACAAGAGTGACGGCGGCGAAGACAAACGCGAGCAAGCCGGTGATGACCTGCAGGTAGCCCAGGAGATCGGCGCCCGGATGGATGGGAAAGCGCCGCATCCACATGGCGACGAGAAGGATGGTGAGAAATCCCGCGATGTGCGGAAAGAGAGGAGTCGTGCGGTTTTGGCCGTTGATACTGAATTCCTCGCCCATGGTACACGCCTTAAAATCGGGCCGGGCGCCTATATAGTTAGACTACGGAGTGCTGCTGAGCGTTGCAGCAAAAAAACGAAAAAAAATCGACAAAGAAGTACCTGGCCTGTGGAAACTTTTCCCCTGTCCGCAAGGACAGGCGCAAGCGGCGGCGAATGGCCGGGCTCAGAGTGGATTCCATTTAGCCCTTGCGCCAAGGGGCGGTTTCCTGCAAAATGCCATGATTAAAACGATTCAATTGACTAAATATGCCGATGAGCCTGAGAACAGGAAGCCGGAAAAAACTACGCGCGGCGGGCAAGGCGCATGATGCCGCGCCTGCCGCCGGGCGGCACACGCTAAGCGAAATACTTTCGCAGCCGGCGGTGTGGCGCGAAACTTCGAAACAGCTCGAACAGCAGGGAACGCTGGAGCAACTGTCCAAGATTTTCTTTCCGCGCAGCCCCTGGCTATTCCTCGCGTGCGGCTCGAGCTACTACCTTTCGCAGATCGTGGCCACGCTGTGGTCAAGACAGTTGCAAGCACGCTGCACGGCTGTTCCGGCCTCGGAATTCCTGTTCGCTCCAGGAGAAACAATCCGGCGGACGGGTGCACAGCAAGTAGTGCTGGTTTCGCGCTCGGGAGAAACCACGGAAGTTCTGCGCGCGGCAAAACTCCTGGAGGCAGACCGCTCGATCCTGACGCTGGGGGTGACTTGCAACGCCGATAGCGCGCTCGAGAAGCTCTGCGGGCGCACGCTCAAACTCGCCTGGGCAGATGAGCAGAGCACGGTGATGACGCGGTCGTTCACCTCCATGCTTATGGCACTCGAGCGGCTGGGGGCGAAATTTGCGGACGATTGTGAACTTATTTCCGCGCTCGACAAATTGCCGGAAAAAGTTCAGCCATGGCTCGAAGCGAATGCTGATAAGATTCAGGGCTTTGGCGGGAAACGCCAATTCGGAGATTTCGTTTTCCTTGGGCAAGGCGCGCACTATTGGCTGGCCCAGGAGGCGGGGCTGAAAATCACGGAGATGTCTTCTTCGTACGCACAGGTCTACCACACGCTGGAGTTCCGCCACGGACCGCGGTCGATTGCGGGCCGCGACACGTTGATCACGTTTTTGATTTCCGAATCGGCAGCAGCGGAAGAAACCCAGCTGGTTTCGGAAATGAAAGAACTTGGGGCGGCGACACTTGTGGTTACGAATCGCGCGACGGAAGCACTCCGGCGCGCAAGCGATCTGCTCGTCGAGCTTCGAATGGATGAACCGGAGTTTGCGCGCCTGGCTCCCGTGGCGATCCCGGCACAACTCCTCGGCGCTGCGGTGGGATTGCGCAAAGGCCTTGATCCAGACGCACCGAAAAATCTCAGCCGTGTCGTAACGCTGGGCCGGGATGGCGACGGTCTGGCGAAACGGAGAATTGTTTGAGCATCGAAGCCGCCGCTACGACGACCTCCGCGCCGCGCCTGCGGCGTACGCTGACCCTCTGGAATCTGATCATCATCGGAATCGTGATCATCCAGCCAATCGCTCCAATGGGAATCTATGGAGTGATCAGCAACAAAGCCGGTGGACACGTGGTCACCACGATTCTGATCGCGATGGTGGCGATGTTGCTGACGGCGATCAGCTACGGGAAGATGGCCCGGGCGTATCCGAGCGCGGGGTCGGCCTACACGTATGTGGGGCAAGAAATTCATCCCGGGCTCGGGTATCTGACCGGCTGGGCTATGGTGATGGACTACATCCTGAACCCGCTGATTTGCACGGTGATCTGCAGCAAACTTACACAAAATATTCTGCCGGGGGTTCCGTACTGGGCTCTGGCTATATTCTACGCAGGTTTCTTCACGGCACTAAACCTGCGAGGTGTGAAAACTTCGGCCCGTATCAATGACGTATTCGCAGCCGGAATGACCATCGTGGTGATTATCTTTTTTGTGTTTGTGATCCGATTTCTGTGGGGGCTGCACTCCTACGGCGCCGGATTTTTTACACAACCCTTCTATAACCCCGAAACTTTCAGTTTTGGAGGGGTGTTCCGAGGAACTTCCATCGCGGTTCTGACTTATATCGGTTTTGATGGCATCTCGACACTTTCGGAAGAGGTGGAGAATCCGCGGAGGAACATTCTGCTGGCGACAGTGCTCGTTTGCGTGATCACGGGCGTGCTGTCCTCGCTGGAAGTGTATGCGGCACAACTTGTGTGGGGCTCCAAACCGTTCCCACAGGAATTGGTGGAATCCGCGTTTCCCCTGGTAGCCCGTCAGATCGGCGGATTCTTCCTCTTCCATCTTCTGAATTTTACGGTTCTGATCGCAAATGTTGGTTCCGGGATGGGCTCGCAATTCGCGGCCGCGCGCTTGCTGTACGGAATGGGGCGAAATGATGCGCTTCCTAAAGGATTCTTCGGCAAGATTCAGGCGAAACGCCAGATTCCGGCGAACAATGTGATCTTGATCGGGAGCGTCGCGCTCATCGGGGCGTTCTTGATCACTTATGAACGCGGGGCGGAGCTTCTGAACTTCGGGGCCTTCATCGCATTCATGGGAGTGAATGCCGCGTCGTTTGTGCGCTACTACGTGCGGGCGGACGAGAAGAAGATAGGGAACCTGCTGGTGCCGGTTTTGGGATTTTTGATCTGCGCGTTTATCTGGTGGAATCTCAGTCCGCCGGCAAAAATCGCAGGCACCATTTGGCTGTGTGTTGGCATCGCCTACGGAGCATGGAAGACATCCTGGTTCCGCAAGCAAATGTCCTTCGACGTACCCGAGGAATAAACACCTGGAAGCACACTCCCCGGTTGCAATTTGCGTCGCCTTCGCTGGATGATGATGGCCACGGAGGCGTGTCCAATTGAAGCGGGCGAACGAAAAGAACCTCACGATCACGATGCGGGACGTCGCGAAGGCCAGTGGATTCTCGCCTGCGACAGTCTCCATTGTCCTCAACAACGCGCCACTGGCTCGTTACATTGCCCCGGCCACAAAAAAACGCATTGAGGAAACCGCCAGAAAACTCGGCTATCGTCCGAATGTCATGGCGCGCTTTCTGCGCAGCAAACGAACCCACAGCGTCGGCTTGATGTTCTTCGACATTACGGACCCGTATTGCACGCCGATCTTGCGCGGCATTGAGAATGCGCTCTACCAGGCGGGATACCTCGCGATCTTCGCCGATGCGCACAACCAGCGGAACCGCTTCGAGCGCTACCTCGAAATGCTGCTGGAGCGCCACGTGGAAGCATTGATCGTCGTCGCTAACTGGCTCTTTGTGGATATCCACCTTCTTGCCGATCTGGGTAAGAGCAACATTCCTGCGACGACCATCGGGTGGGAGCTGCCTGGCGATAAAGTGAGCTCTGTGATGGTGGATAACGAAGGCGGCGCGAGGCTGGCGCTCGAACATCTCTACCAGCAGGGGCACCGCAAGATTGCATTTATTCGCGGGCCAAAAATGTTGATCGACAGCGCGCCGCGGTGGCGCGGCATTCAGAAATTTGCGCAAAACGCGGGACTCAAGATCGATCCGGGATTGGTACTGCAGCTGCCAGAATCGTTCGACGCCAACTCGGGGTTCGAGGGTGGCTTTCGTCTGACGGAAGAATTGCTGCACCGGAAGAAGCCTTTCACTGCGCTGATGGCGTTCGACGACCTCACGGCTCTGGGAGCGATGCGCGCTCTCGCTAAGGCCGGGGTGAAAGTGCCGGAGCAATGTTCCATCACCGGCTTCGATGACGTGGCGCTCTCTTCCCTCGCTGCGCCTTCGTTGACGACGGTGCGCCAGCCGCTGGAGGCCATGGGCGGGCTTGCGGTGAACATCATCATGGAAGGGATCAACGCAGGTCTTGAGAAACGGGAGTGGAGCATTTCGCGGCACAAGATGAATCCCGAGCTGGTCATCCGCGATTCCACTCGCGCCGTTTCTGGCGGCCGCTCGGATGATTGATCGTCGCAAATAAAAGCGCGGGCCCGATGACGATGACCCGCGCTTCCCGTGTTGCTCAGAGTGTGTTCGTTGGCGTTATTCCGCAGCGGGGAGATACACTTCAGAAGGCGTCAGGAACTCCACGCTGGGAACTTCCGTTACGACTCGCATGCGCTCGAAGCGGCCCTTCTTTCCGCCGCTGCTCTCAAAGGACAACAAATACTGGTTGTTCAGGTGCAGTTGGATTTCGTCCAGGTACGGCTTGAAGGTTACGGGAACGCCGAATCCAAGATAATAAGATTCCGCACCTGTTTCATCGGAGAGCTGGCTAAGGTTTGCTTGCGCGTTCGAGACGCGGAAGAAACCGCGGCCCTGGTGTCCCGCATCCGGAGAATAAATCGTCCAGATGTTGATATTCTCCTTTTGCGCGCGCTCGATGGTGGACTGAAGGTCCGGACTCATCAAACCCCAATTCCCACGGAAATAATCGATGCCGGAGGAGACCAAGAGGATCGATCGGCGGTCGCCCGTGGCTGGCCACCGCTTCATCAGATCCAAGAGCGTGAGATAGGGGCTGGAAAACGCGCCTTGCCCGCCGATGGGCATGCGCAGTGCTTTTGCGGCGAGCGCGTGGTCATTCGTGAAATCCTGGCCCAGCATGGCTACGCCATTGCGCCCATAAAATACGGCAATGGAGGTCGTGCTCGGCTGGGCCATGATAAAGGCCTTCAGGTCACCAAATTGGCTGGCCACACTGCTGTCCAGTGAATCGTCGATCAATACTGCCAGATAGAGCGTTTCACCGCGCTTCCAGTCCGCCACCTGAAGGCGTTCCTTTCCTTGGTACAATTGGACATCTTCTTTGGCGATACTGGGTGGGGCGGTATTCTTTTTTCCAACCGCCGTGACCGTCATGGTGACAGCGTTCGGTCCCGCCGCGTCAAGGCTCGAAGCCATCAATCCCAGCAGCGCGACGGCCGCAGCAAAATACAGTAACCCCTTGCTAAAAGAAAATTGTTTGTTCATCGAAGTAACTCCCTTTCTTATTCCCAGATACTTTGATGCGGCGAAGGTCGAAATCGTATATATCTTGACCGTATTGCGAGCTGGGTTGCTCTGCCCGTGAAGAAAGAGATGCGGCAGCTTCTTATGCGAGTAAAATGCATGGGTTTCTGAAGGCGCTGGCGGCGGATAAGGGATAAAACGGTGAAGAGTTACATCGGGGCGATCGATCAGGGCACGACCAGCACGCGCTTCATGGTTTTTGACAAAGCGGCGCGTATCGTCGCCGTCGCGCAAAAAGAGCATGAACAAATATTTCCCAAACCCGGCTGGGTGGAGCACGACGCGCTGGAAATCCTGCGCCGCACGCAAGAAGTCATCGGCGAGGCGCTGGCGCAGCGCGGCCTGCGGCCGACGGACCTCGCGGCGATTGGGATCACCAATCAGCGCGAGACCACGGTGGTTTGGGAGCGCTCGACCGGAAAGCCCGTCGCCAACGCGATTGTCTGGCAGGATACACGTGTGGGTGAGGATGTCGCGCGATTCGCGAGCAGCGGAGGGCAGGACCGTTTTCGCGCGCAGACAGGCCTGCCGCTTAGCACATACTTCAGCAGTTTGAAGCTGCGCTGGCTTTTGCAGAATGTTCCGGGCGCGAAAGAAAAAGCGGCGGCGGGCGAACTGCTCTTCGGCAACATCGACACCTTCCTGGTGTGGAATCTGACGGGCGGGCCGCAACGAGGCGTTCACGTTACGGACGTAACCAACGCGAGCCGCACGCAGCTCCTCAATTTGAATACGCTCGATTGGGATGCGGGGCTGCTCGCGGCTTTTGAGATTCCCCGCGCCATGCTTCCGGAAGTGCGCTCGAGCAGCGAAGTGTATGGCGCGGCAACGCTGCCGGCGATTTTGGGCGTGCCTATTGCCGGCATTCTCGGCGACCAGCAAGCCGCGCTTGTGGGCCAGGCTTGCTTCCGCCCCGGCGAAGTGAAGAATACGTACGGCACGGGCTGTTTTCTTTTGATGAACACGGGCGAACGGCCAGTGCCATCGAAGTTCGGCCTGCTGACCACGGTCGCTTACAAATTTGGCAGCCAGCCTGCGCGATATGCGCTCGAAGGCAGCGTGGCCATCACGGGTGCGCTGGTGCAATGGCTTCGCGACAATCTCGGAATCATCCAGAACAGCGCCGACATCGAATCGCTCGCGCGCACCGTCAACGACAATGGCGGCGTCTACTTTGTGCCCGCATTTTCCGGGCTCTATGCGCCTTATTGGAAGGAAAACGCGCGCGGCGTTATCGCGGGTCTTACGCGGTACGCCAACAAGGGGCACCTGGCGCGCGCGATTCTGGAAGCCACTGCATTTCAGACGCGCGAAGTCGTTGAGGCCATGGAGAAAGATTCGCAGATCGCGTTAGCATCGCTGCGCGTGGACGGCGGGATGGTGGCGAACGATCTGCTCATGCAATTTCAAGCGGATATTTTGAATCGCGAAGTCGTACGCCCGGTAGTCCAGGAAACGACGGCGCTTGGAGCGGCTTATGCCGCGGGATTGGCCGTCGAATTTTTCGGCGGCCTTGATGAGCTGCGCGCCAACTGGGCCGTAGACCATGTATGGAAGCCACAATTCGCGGAAGCGCAACGCGAGGCGCTCTACCGGCAGTGGAAAAAAGCGGTCACGCGGTCTTTCGATTGGATCGAATCCTGATAGAGGAGTTATTGCATGACATCGCCCATCCTCGGTGAATTCCTCGGAACGATGATGCTTGTGCTTCTTGGGAATGGCGTCGTTGCGGGTGTGTTACTCAAGCGTTCGAAAGCCGAAGGCAGCGGCTGGATGGTCATTACCGCGGGGTGGGCGATTGCGGTGATGGCTGGCGTCTTCACCGCGATTGCATGCGGCAGCAGCGATGCGCACCTGAATCCCGCGGTGACGCTGGGATTCGCGGTGCGCTCGGCAGATTTTGCGAAAGTGGCTCCTTATCTCGCGGCGCAACTTTTTGGCGGCATCATCGGAGCCGCACTCGTCTGGCTGCACTATCTGCCGCATTGGAGAGAAACTCCCGACGCCGCGGCGAAACTTGGCTGCTTCAGCACGGCCCCGGCGATTCGGAGCCTAATTCCCAATCTTCTGAGCGAGGTGATCGCTACTTTCGTGCTGGTGTTCGTTGTCGGCGCGATTTTTTCAAAGAGCGTTTCGGCAACGGGTCCTGCCGCAGGACTCGGCGCCTATCTTGTGGGAAGCCTGGTCTGGGGAATCGGCCTCTCTCTCGGCGGCACGACCGGATACGCCATCAATCCTGCACGCGACCTGGGCCCGCGGATCGCACACGCCATTCTTCCTGTCGCAGGCAAAGGAAGTTCCGACTGGGGTTACGCCCCGATCCCCGTTGTTGGGCCGCTTCTTGGCGGCGCGCTTGCCGGCTTGCTGCTGCGCGCTCTCGCAATTTAGTGCAGCGCTTGCAGCGTTCGATAAGCCGCCGCGTTCTCGCCAACACTCACGCCACAGCGAAGGTTAATCGTTTCCACATTCCGAAACACAGGAGAACGGCTGGCGTGGCGGCTCACGATATTCTGTAATCGCGGCCCGATCCTGCAGCGCAAGAGAAATTTCGAGGATCGCGCTTCACCCCTATGAGCACGGCGGTCGAGACTCCTTCCACACCCAGCTTGTCTCCTCTACAAGCTTTGCCTAGCCCGTGGATTTATCGCCCGTGGCTCGATCTGCTGGTGGGTTGCGGCGCTTGGTCCGCGCCGCTTCTGCTGCTCGCCTTTTACTCTGCCCAGTCGTATTCCCGCGCTTGGGTCTTCGCCTTCTATTTCCTCGCGCTGCTTTTCAATTATCCCCACTTCATGGCGACGGTTTACCGCGCGTACCACACGCATTCTGAGTTTGCGAAATATCGCATCTTCACCGTGCACGTCACATTGCTTCTTGCTCTCGCCGGTGTCCTCGCGCATCTGTGGTATCCGCTGGTCCCTTTGATCTTTACGCTGTACATCTGTTGGAGCCCGTGGCACTACACGGGGCAAAATTTCGGTCTATTGATGATGTTTGCGCGCCGCGCTGGGATTTCGCCAGCGCCGGCAGAACGCCGCGCGCTGCATCTCTCGTTTCTCGCGTCCTACCTGCTGCTGATGCTCAGTTTTCATACTGGCGCCTCCGGCGATCCGCTGGTCCTCTCTCTTGGACTTTCGGAAAAATTCACGCTGCCGGCCAGGGGCGTCCTGGCTTTCTTATTTGTGGTTTCCAGCGGTTGGGCGCTTGTTTCCCTGGCGCGCCGCAGCAGTCTGCGAGCCATCATCGCGCCGTTCGCGCTGGCGACGACTCAGTTCCTGTGGTTTCTCTTGCCCGCGGTGATCCAACTGGCGAGTGGCCGCGAAATTCCGCAGACACGCTACAGCAGCGGCATCCTCGCGGTGCTGCATTCCACGCAATACCTCTGGATCACCAGCTATTACCAGGAGCGCGAAGCCCGAGCGGCCGGCGATATGCAATGGAAATTCTCGCGCTATCTCGTAACTCTCATCGCGGGCGGGATCGCGCTGTTCATTCCCGGCCCGTGGATCGTCAGCCGGGTATTTCACGCCGATTTTGCCGTGAGCTTCCTTACGTTCACGGCGCTCGTCAATATCCACCACTTCATTCTCGATGGCGCGCTGTGGAAGCTGCGCGATTCGCGCATCGCCGCGCTGCTTCTGGACACGCGTGCAAGAACGGCGGCGACGGGCGTGGCCGCGCAGAATAAATTCACTGCTGCTGCTCGCTGGCTGGCGGGAAGAAGTTCAACGGCGCGCGCTGTTCGAATCATGGCGGTTGCGATGCTTTTCACCTGGGGCGCCGTCGACCAGTTGCATTTCTTCTGGGCCGGCCAGGAAACCAGCCTCGCGTCGCTTCAGCGCGCAGCGCGCCTGAATCCGAACGACAGCGCAATACAAACGCGCCTGGCGAAGGCGCTGGCGCTAGCCGGACAGCGCGATCTTGCAATCACATCCCTCGAACGCGCCGCTTCCTTGAATCCGGCGGACTTGTCGTTGCAGGAGGCATATGGCCGCGGCTTAATCGAAGCCGGACGCGACGGTGAAGCTTATGAGCTGTACCAGAAAATGCTCGGGCGATTTCCGCGCGATGCCAATGCACTGGTGAACTATGGCCTGCTGGCCCATCACTTGGGTCATGAGGACGAAGCGCTCGATAGCTGGCGGCGCGCCGTCGAAATCGACCCGCAGCAATACAACGCGCAGTTGTATATCGCACAGTTCCTCGACCAGACCGGCGAAGCACAGGCGGCCGCGAGCCATTACCGCGTCTATTTGAAGATCATTGCTGCAAATCCGAACGCTCATCGCAGCGAGTCCGCCACCATTTTGGCCGTGCTCATAAAAGTTGCTGATGCAGGCGCGGCGGTAAATCACATCACGGAAGCATTGAGGGGCTACCAGGCAGCTGTCCAGTTTGCGGAAAAATCCGGCGACAAGACTCTTGAAAGCCTCGGCCTGGTCCATCTCGCCGAGTTGCAGGAAAAACAAGGTGATTCCGCCGCGGCCGCACAGTCTTACCAGCGTGCTTTGACGCTCGATGTTTCGCTCTCGGACCCGCGAAGCACGGCGTCCGACTGGGTCAACTACGGCCAATTCCTCCGGCGCCAGGGGAAGCCCGAACGATTCGTTTATGCCTGTTTTCTTCGCGCAGAAGAGCTGTTAAGGAATTCTCCGGGAACAGAACTCTCCGTGGTCACCAATGCTCGTGCCGAAACAGAAGCCCGCCTGGGCCGCGAAGCCGCCTCCGTCCGAAACAATCGCGAGACGATCCTCGCGGAAGCGCTCCATCTGCAAGCTGCTTCGTTCCGGCCGAAGAGTTAGCTTCTCTGCTTCAAGCTCAGAAGAGACATGCTGCGAAGGTATTGTTTGGAAAGATTTGTCCTGCCGGGCTAGGAAGTGGTCGGGGCGAATGGATTTGAACCATCGACCTCCTGGTCCCGAACCAGGCGCTCTAGCCAGGCTGAGCCACGCCCCGACCGGCACGCTCAGACACTTTCGACAGTGCCAAGCAGAGTCAACAGATTAGCATAGCTTCGCTGGAGCGGCCAGGCCCGGCAGGAAGCCAAGAAGGTTCGCGCGAAAAAAAAGCTGCCGGGACGCTTAAGCGTCCCGGCAGCAGTTAACGTGAGTAGACCGCTCAGAACTGGAACCGTAGAGAGAGTTGCATCTGCCTCGGCCGGCCGAGAACTTGGGTGTAGTCTCCAAACGTGCCTGGGTTCTGCGGGCTGGCGTTCAAGTTCCCCGCATCGAAGTAAACAGAGTTTAGGACATTGAAGACGTCCCAGTGGAGAACGAAACTCATTCCTTCTCTGGGCAGTTTAAAGGTCTTGGCGAGCCCCGCGTCCAGGCTTTCGTACTTGTCCGCGCGAATCACGTTGCGCTGGCCGCGGTCACCGGTAGCCGTGAAGCGGAAGAGCTTGATGGCCTGATCCGGGTTGGCAAAGAGATTGGGCGTGGGCTGGCTTGCGCTGCTTCCGCTTCCGTGTACCGCACCATGAGCGCTTTGTGTGCCAGGGCACGGACCAACGTCCAATCCGAGCAGATACGCACCCGCGGGCGCACACGTGGCGTTGCCCTGCAGGTCCCAGCTCGTGGGCCAGGTGCGCCCATTGACGACGTTGGCGGGTACGCCGCTATTGACATGGACAATTCCGGAGAGTTGCCACCCTCCGATGATCTCATCCAGCCAACTGGAAACGCCGTTGCCCAACGTCTTGCCACGGCCGAAGGGCAGCTCGGCAACCCAGTAGCCATTGAATTGATGGCGAATGTCGAAATCAGAATTGGAGTATTCCTTGCGGATGTCCCAGGCGTTAATCGTAACTCCGGTGTAGCCGCCGAAGCCAGCGCCGCCGATGACGTCCTGCCGCTCCGGAGTAGAAGAGGTATCCAGCGAATGCGAATAGGTGTAATTGAGGGTGAAGGAAACGCCATGGCTGACGTTTTTTCGCAAGCTCACTTGCATCGCATGATAGAAAGAATAGCCGGTCGTCGTCCACGTATTCAAGTTGACGTACTGGGCCGGGAAGAACGTGTTGGGACAATCCCCGGTGCGATTCAGGCAGGCTGGAGTGGCTGGAGAAGCAAAGTAATCTACGTCCTGCCAGAAGGTACTGGTGCCGAACCCGGGGCCTCCAGCCCCGGTCCCATGATAACCGATCATGTAGTCGTAGGCCACCTGCGTCGCTGTATATCCACAAGTTGGCTTCCCTGCAGCGCCAAGGCCGAAAACATCGAATAGCAGACAACCGCCATCAGAGCCAGTCGGACCAAAGCCCGGGAAGACGTCCTGCCAGTAAGAGGACACTGCCGAAGGGGAAATGGTGAGCAGCCCCTGGAAAGGCACATTGGCGTTCTTCGCGGCATAGCCTTCGAGCATCTGCGCTGCCTTAAATCCGCTGACTCCCGATTTCGGATCCCTGAGGTCGGCAGGCATGCCGTAATCGCGAATCAAAGTCAGCCGGTGCGCCAACCGGCCCACATACGCAACCTCAAGTGTCATGCCACCTTTCAACTCCCGGGCGACGGCAAGGTCGAGGGTGTGCGCGTAGGGGCTTTTGATCTTGTCATCGAGCCCCTGGCTGACCGTAAGCAACCCTGAAGGTGGTGTGGCGGGAAAACTAGCCCCGGGAGAAGGCACTAGGCAAGGCTGAGGAGGCTTTCCGCATACGTTCGTCGCCGCCTTGATCGGGCTGGTATCGTTAACCCCGGAAAAGCGTACGCAGGGGCGTTGGCCTTGTGACGGAGTGCCCTCGGTGCCTATACCGCAGCCGCCGAAGAAGCTGTCGATGGTTGTGGACATCCCGAAGGAACCAACGTCGTTGAAGCTCGAGGCGATTCCATTCCCAATGCGGTCATAAACAAGGGAGTAACCGCCGCGGATGGACGTCTTTCCGTCACCGAGGACGCTTCCGAATAGGCCGCTCTTGAAGCGCGGAGCCCAGGCAAAAGCGAGGCGTGGCGAAAAATCCTTGTAGTCGTAGCCGTAGTAGCCAGGCTTGCCGTTCGCAGGCCCGCCCAGGTCGGTCTTGATCAACCCACAGTCGCTGGTGGGATTGCCCGCGTTCATTGCTTGAGCGCGGCAGTTGAACCAGTCATGAAAGCTTGGTGTAGGAGTAACTTGATTTCCGTTCGTCTCCCAGGGTGGCGAACTCAGGTACCACCGTAGACCTGCCGTGAGCGTGAAAGAAGGCTTCAGACGCCATTTGTCCTGCGCATAAAGTTCATACTCATTCACGCCAACATTCCGTCGAACCGGCTGGCCTTCAGGTAGTGTGGCGCCGGTCTTGTCAAAGTTATAGTGCGCCTCGAGGAAGCTGACGGGACCATACATCTCGGTGAGACCGTCATGGAAAGTAGAACCACCGCCGCCATTCAGCGGCACGGCAAAACATCCCGTCTGAGTGCAAGAAGCAGCCCCGGGCTCGATGTTCGAGCCACCGAGCGGCAGCCAGGACGGGTTGATCGTGAATGTAGGGAAGGAGTTACCGTTCGCAAAGGTGCTGTTCCGGGTCCTGCGGAATTCCCCGCCGAAGCTAAAAGTATGGACGCCCTTGGTCCAGCTCACATCGTCGCTGAAATGGTGCTGCGGCAGGATTCGTCCCTTGCTGCTGTTGAAAATTTCCGTGCTGGCGTCCACAAACCCCTTCAGGTCATCGATGAAGCGAGTCCAGACGAACTCCTGGTTCCGGATGCCTCCCGTCTTGTCGCTGATGCGGGTAAGGCCATAGTGGAAGTTATTGACCAGCCGCTGGGACAAGACAGCCGTGTAGCCCACCGAAAAACCCTTATTGTTGTTGAGGAGTGTCTGCTTGGGCTGTTGCCCCGGGAATTGGGGTTCGACATTGATCGTATCGTGCATCAGGGTGCCGCGCCAAAAAATGGTATGTTTGTCCGCACGATCCAAGTGGACATCGGCACGGACCACCGCCGTGTTAAACAGGTTGTTGACCGGAGCGCCAAAGCGGAATCCCAGAATGTTCGTCCCGTCAAAGCTGCCGCTCGAATTCGGATCGGGAAACGCAGACCAATAAGAGAGGAGGGCAGGGTTGGGTCCGATATGCAGCGGGTCGATGGCGGCAATCTGTGCCGGGCTCAGCGCGTAGAAGCCCTGTGGTATGGGGCCGCAGCCTGCCGAGCCCGATCGGCAAGGCTCGTTCTTGGAGTTCATTCCGTAACTGGTTCCGCTCACGCCTTGTGCGAAGCCCCCCGCTGGCGGGGCGCAGGCCGGATTCGATGCAAACTGTGACGAATCTGTTGTCGGGTCAAAGTTTCGGCATTGGTAGAAAAGGACGCCATCCTTAAACGCTACCGAGGGAACGCTGCGCTCGGCCGAACTAAACAGTGACTCCTGCAATCTCTCGAAGTCACCGAACAAAAAAACGCGGTTTTTGATCACCGGGCCTCCGACAGAGCCCCCATAGAGGTGATGCCGGAATTTCGGCTGTTTGAGACCCGACCGATTCAAGAAAAAATCGTTGGCATTGAACGCTTCATTTCGATGGGCGTAGTACAGGGACCCATGGAGATTGTTTGTTCCACTCTTCGTCACCAACTGAACCTGCGCCGAAGAAGAGCGCCCGCCGGAATCCGCGTCGTAGCTAGTTGTCGTGGTGCGAAACTCTTCCAGAGCGTCCTGAGGAGTGCGCAGCACGCTGGTAAAAGCGAATCCTTTTTCCGGATCGTTTACGTCAATCCCATCGAGCGTGACGTTGCTCTGATCGCTCCGCGCGCCATTGACGGCCCCGCTTCGGCCATCCTGATCCGAGGTTCCGCCGTAACCGCCCGGGTGATCGCCCTGACTTGGAATGTAGGCGACGCCAGTTTGCAGGCCCAAGAGCCCCGCAGGGTTCATGTCCAACGTGGGCAGCGCGGCCAGTTCGTTTCCTGAAATCGGCCTCCCGATGCTCGCGTCCGAGGTGTTGAGTGGTGCGACCTGCTCGCTGACAGTCACCGTTTCTGCCACCGCACCCACTTCGAGCCGGATGTCCAGCGTACTTGTAATCCCCACCAGGATGTCCACGTGCTGGCGAACAGTCGTCTTGAATCCGGCCGCTTTGACTTCTACTTTGTACTTACCGGGTGTCACTTGGTTAAAGACGAATCTTCCATCAGCTTCGGTCGTCGCGGACCGCGGCGCCCCTGTCGCCTCATTTGTAATCGTCACCTGCGCGCCTGCTACACTCGCGCCGGTCGGGTCGAGCACAGTTCCTGTGAAACCCGCGCTCTGCGGCCGTGCCGGACTTCCCGCCAAGAGCATGACCATCGCAGACAGACAGACCAACAAACTGAGCTTTAGAGATGACGACCTCATGGACTGCTCCTTTCGCGCACCAGTATGAATGTGGAATCCACTCGCAGGAGAGAAGCACAGACGGGCGCACCACACTTGCGGTAATTTATGGCAAGGCAACCACGGACTAATAAATAATTTTCTGCGGCCAACCTGATCCACCCTGATTACCGACCTAGGTTGACCTAGCTTTTAGGACAGTTCGTCTGGAAATGTCAAGTAAAGTTCTTATTATTCCGGGGTGCGTCATTTTCGAGTCGGCTTTGCCTCAGCTCGATGACGCCAATTGGACCTCGGTTCTCTGCCACGTAAAAGAAGACCGCCGGGATGCCTAGGCATCCCGGCGGTCTTCGGAATCGCTGGTTGGTTTTAGAACTCGTAACGCAGCGCAAACTGCATCGAACGGGGATTGGTTAACAATCCAGTGAACTTGCCAAAGGCACTGGCCTGGTCGAGAGAAGTCGTCGCTGACTGAACATCGAACCGCGTGAAGTTCGGTACGTTGAAGACTTCCCAGCGGAAATGCAAGCTCTGGCCTTCAGCCCAGGGCATCTTCCAACGCTTGCCGAGTCCCAGGTCCAAACCCACGAAGCCCGGACCGCTAATCACGTTGCGCTGACCGCTCTCCCCGGGGAAGTCGTGACGGAAAGCGCCGATACCGGTCGCTCCCGAGGGGTCCGCAAACAGATTCACGGAGCCGTCCGGATTCTTAAACACGCCGGTATTCGTCGAACCTGTGCGAATGGCCTCGCCGCCGAGCTGCCAATTCGTCGGCCAAGTGGCCCCGTTGAAAAAATTGACCGGGAATCCGCTGGTCCAGCGAGCAAGGCCCGCCAGCTGCCACCCTCCAAGGACAGCCTGCGCGAAGCCGTGGGCGTCCTTGCCGATGAGCTTTCCCTGGCCAAACGGAAGCTCTATGATCCAGTTGGCATTGATCTGGTGTGGCGTGTTGAAGTCAGATGGACCGTGCAATGCTTTCGGCTGCCAGGAATTGATGACCTCACCCCCGAGCCCGCCCCAGGCGCCAATGCGCTCGGCGTCGGAAGCAAGGTCCATGGACTTCGAGAATGTGTAGTTGAGGTCAAACTGCACGCCATGGCTCATTCGATGGCGCACGTTGATCTGCAGAGCGTGATAGTCCGCAACACCGATCGAGCGCCACGCATAGAGTGAAGAATATTGAGCGTTGAAGAAAGAGTTCGCACCCCCACGCGGCAGATAGGACGGGTTGCAGGGGGGATTTGGCGGACCAGTGCCGCACGTCGCGACGTTGTTAAAGTCCGTAATCCCGAACAGGTCGAGGATGAACAGCGCTGTCGTTTCATTTTGGTTGAACCCACAGAAGAGATCATAAGCAGCTTTCAGCGGATCAGTCGTTCCCGTTGTGACGCCCCCGGTACACCGCCTGATCTTGTATGCACCGCCCAATCCTCCGTTCCCCGCATTGGGGCCCTCAAGCGCTTGGAGCATGTCACCCCAGTACGAAGCTGTCGGGCCGATCGTCGCTGCAGTCACGTTTTGCGTCAGGACACCTTTCTGAGCCACCTTCGCCAAGGCTGTGGCTGCCGCGAAATAGCCCACCTTCGTCTTCGGGTCCACCAAGTCGAGCGGCATGGCCAGGTCGGACTGCGTCAGCAACCGGTGAGACAAACGCCCGACATAGGAGGCTTCAACAGAAAAGCCCATTGGTAACTCTCGTCCCACGGAGAAGTCGAGGGTATAGGAGTACGGAGTCTTGATTTGGTCATCTACCCCCCAAGTGATGGCGAATCCGCCCGTATCCAGCGTGCTGGGAAATGTCTGCGGGAACTTGCCCGCCGGCGCTGAAAGGAACAGGGTCGCGCCCGTGTTATCCACCGTGGGTACCGTATTCAGCCCCGTTAACCGGGGAGCCGTCGACATGTCCTCCAACCCAGCCGGATTGGTCAGCCCCGTGGCCAGGCCGAATGAGCCAGACCGATCGAAGGTCGTAAGGAGACCTTGACCGATGCGGTCATATACGATTCCGAAGCCGGTACGAATTGTGGTCTTCCCGCCGTCACCAACGAGGCTCTTGAGCAAGCCGCTGCTGGCTTTTGGCGACCATGCAATGCCGACTCGGGGACCAAAGTCTTTGTAATCCCAGTTGTACCAGGGGAGCTTGCCGCCGTTGGCGGGGCCGGAAAGATCAAACGACACGAGCGGATCCTGGTTCGACGGGATACCTTTCAGCATGTTCATTCCGCGCTGGTTGAACCACTTACCCAAGCTGATCGTGGGAGAGACCTGAAGACCCGTGGTCTCCCACGGTGGAGAGAAGAGGGAGTAGCGCAAACCGAAGTTGAGGGTGAGATTAGGTTTCAGGCGGAATGAATCCTGCGCGTAAAACTCGAAGGAGTCCGCGCCGAAGTGACGCGTCGTCGCCGCGCCTTGCGGCAAGATGCTGCCGTCCTTACGGTAGTTATAGGTTGCGTCCACCTGCGTCACCGCGCCCATGAGCGCAATCATCGGGTAGTCATAGCTGTTTTGGAAACTACCGTCCACCGCGGGAAGGCCAAACGCGGCCGGGTCCATGTCGATAGCGGAACCCGAATTGGCCAAGGAGGCGTTGTCCAGCCAGGATGCATTTGTGAAACCGTCGCTGAATGAATCCAACAGGCTCTTTCGCGGGTTGCGGATGAAAGCAACGTTCACACCGAACTGGAATGTGTGGCGGCCCCTGATCCAGGAGACGTCATCCACAAAGTTGTGCACCGGTACCTGAAAGTTGCGGCTGCGAGTGATGGCGAGACTCGAGTTATTGGTCGTTTCGTTGTCATTCAGGCCGCGGAAAAAGATGAACCTCTGTGTGTTGTTGTTGCCGCTGTTGCCATAACTCTGCCGGGTGAAACCCCAGCGGAAGTTATTGACGAGCGTCGGCCGGAGCACCGCTGTGTATCCCACCGTGGAGCCCTTACTGAGGTCTGCGACGGTTTGTTCGGGGGGCAGGCCCGCGAAATAAGGCACGTCTCCGTGCAAGTCGTTTCGCAGCGCACCGCGCCAGAAAATACTGTGGTTGCCATTCCGCGTGATTTTGAAATCGGCCCGCGCGATATACCAGTTGTTGTTCGTATAAACAGGGCCCCGGAAACGGAAACCATCGAAGTTCACGCCGTCGCCAACCGATGTATCGTTTGCCAGAGGGAATCCCTGCAGATACGGCAACATCACCGCGCTCGGTCCGATACCCAACGGGTCAATAGTTTTGATTAGGCTGCTAGAGAGCCCGAAAAAACCCGCCGGGACATCATAAGTTTTGCCGCTGGCTCCTGTCGCGATGCCCTTGCCGCCGGGGCAATCCGTCGCCACTGTCGGACTCGTCGTATCGCACTTGTAAAGCATCACGCCGTCGCGCATGGTCGCGCTGGGCACGATTCGCACGACGCTGTTCTGTTCACGCTGCCGGTAGCCCTGATAATTAACAAAGAAAAAGAAGCGATCCTTGAGGATCGGTCCACCGAACGCTCCTCCGAAGACATTGCGGATCAGTTTGAGCGGCTTGTTGGGAAAGCCATCGCGAAGTTCTGCCCCCTTGACGAAGTAATCGTTCGCGCTGGTAATCGTATTGCGATGAGATTCATGGAGTGAGCCATGGAACTGGTTCGTGCCGCCCTTGGTCACCAGAGAAACCTGCGCGCCCGAGGAACGTCCCTGGTCGGCATTGTAATTGGTCGTCGTGACACGGAATTCCTCCACGGAATCCTGCGTGACTGGCAATACCGACGTGAAGGCGAAGCCTTGTGTTTCGTCGTTCACTCCAATGCCGTCCAAGGTGATGTTGCTCTGATCGCTGTGGGCGCCATTCACGGCCCCGCTGCGGGTGTCCGTATCGCGATTGATATCCGGCCGGTTACCCATGTAGACGACACCAGCTTGCAGGGAAAGCAACTCGGGAATGTTGCCCGCTTCCAACGGGAGCGACCTGATCTGGTTTGTATCAAACGCGACCCCGAGCGAGGCATCTGTCGTGTTCAAGGTCACGGTCTGCGCCGAAACTTCGACAGTCTCCGATGCCGTTCCGATCTCCAGGGTCACATTGACGGTGGCCGGTGTATTCACAAGCAGCTGAAGGTGGGTCTGCTCGAACTTGCGAAATCCGGTCTTCTCGATGGTAAGTACATAAGTGCCAGGCGGAAGCGAGAGGAAATCGTATTCGCCGCCCGGGCCCGAACTTGCCTCGCGCGTCCATCCTTGGGCAGAATTCGCCAGCGTAATCCTGGCGCCAACTATTGCTGCCCCAGTCTTATCTGTAACGACACCATGCACGGAGGTCGTACCCGTCTGGGCCCACGTTCCCATCGCCGCGAAAAGCAGCGCGCAGATCAACACCACGATATTTCGTTGCGTTAAGGACAAATTCATGGACTGCTCCTTTTCTGCACCAGGAAGAATGGCTGAGTGGAATCGGAAGGGAGTCGAACCAGGCACACAAATAGCATTATCGGCAGACGCCGATAGCGCGATGCTGAAATTCCGTGTGAAACTTCTGGGCAACCTGTCCCACCACTCGCTAAAAATAGATTGTTATAGCTTTTAGGACAGGATGACTCAGTTTGTCAAGTAAACTTATCCGATTTCGATAACTTCATGAAGAGTTTTCATAAGCAGGTACTAGAACTGCCTAACCCACCGGAAACCGAAGAAGCTTCGCCTCGGTAATTGCCGCGATCTCGCGAATTGGCCCCAGGATCGAAGCGGAAACGTCGCCGTCGAGCCGCACCAGTGACACCGCCTCGGCGCCCAACGAAGCTTCCCGCCTGCCCAAAGCAAACGTCGCGATGTTCACGCCGTGCTTGCCCAGCGTCATCCCCACCTGCCCGATTACGCCAGGCTCATCCCGGTTGCGCAGATAGAGAATCGTCCCCTCTAGCCGCGCCTCCAACGAAATGCCATCCACCTGCAACACGCGTGGCGAGCCGTCGTGCAGTACGGTTCCTTCCACCGCGAACGCCGCCGCCGATCCAACCTTTGGCAAGAGTGCCTGCGAAGCCGTCAACTCCGGCAGCGCCGCCACCTCCAGCGTGTTCGGGAAGCCATGCTCCCGCCGCCGCGTCTCTTCCTCCACGGTCAGCCCGCGCGCGGCCGCCACCGAAGGTGCATTCACCAAGTTCACTTTTTCGTCCAGCACCGCATTCAGTACTCCCGCCAGCACCGCGCTGCGCAGCAGATGCGTACCTAACTCGGCCACTTCGCCGGCATAGCGAATCCGGATCCGCGCCGGCCGCGCCGCCGCCGCTTGCGACACCAGCGACCCCAGCTTCTCCGCCAGCACCAAATACGGCCGCACGCGCCGGTATTGATCCGCCGAGAGCGCGGGCAAATTCACCGCGTTGCGGATCAAGCCTTCCGTCAGGTAATCCCTCACCTGCACGGCGATCTGCGTGCCCACTTCTTCCTGCGCTTCCGCCGTGGACCCCGCCACGTGCGGCGTCGCGATCACGTTCGCCAGGCCCACCAGCGGAGAATTTTTCGGCGGCTCCTCGGCAAAAACATCCAGCGCCGCGCCCGCCAGCTTCCCGCTTTTCAGCGCCTCCGCCAGCGCCGCTTCGTCAATCAATTCCCCGCGCGCTGCGTTCACCAGCCACGCGCCCTTCTTCATTTTCTCGATCGTCGCCGCATTGATGAGGTTTTGCGTCACCGGACTCAGCGCTGTGTGCAGCGAAACGAAGTCGCTCTCCGCCAGCAATTTCTCCAGCGGCACCAGCTCCACCGACACTTCGCGCGCCGCCGCTTCGCTGATGAACGGGTCATACGCCAGCACGCGCATGTCGAACGCTTCCGCGCGCACCGCCACCTCGCTCCCGATCCGCCCCAGCCCGATCAGCCCCAGCGTTTTCCCGCGCACTTCCGTCCCCGCCGCGCTGGATTTCTCCCAGCGCCCCTCGTGGATGGCCTTGTCCAGTTGTGGCACCTGCCGCGCCAGCGACAGCAGCAGCGCAAACGTGTGCTCCGCCACGCTCACCGCGTTGCCGCCCGGCGTGCTCATCACCAGCACGCCGCGCTTCGTCGCCTCCGGCAAATCAATATTGTCCACGCCCACGCCCGCGCGTCCCACCACGCGCAATTTCTGAGCCTTATCGAGCAGCTCCGGCGTCACGTGTGTCGCGCTCCGCACGATCAGCGCTTCCGCGTCCACAATCTCTGCGTCCAGCGTCTCCTTCGTCGTCAAAACGACGTTCCATCCCGCTCCCTTCAGCAGCTCCACCCCGTGCTCGCTGATCTTGTCCGCAACGATGACTTTCATGAACCCTCGTGTCTCCCGCGCGTTTTCCCCGCGCCGTGTAAGAAAACCAAGGTAGCGAGCCACTCACCCACTGTCAAATAGGTCTGCTGAACTCTCCGTGACCTCTGTGCTCCGGTCTCCGTGTTCTCTGTGTTGATTTTCTCTGTTTTCTTCTCTTGCGCATTCCTCTGCTATATTCAATCCCCGAGGAACCACGATGAGTCTCGCGGAAAAAATCCAGAAGGACCTTACCGACGCCATGCGCGCCAAGGACGAGCTGCGCCTCAGCGTTCTCCGCATGGTCAAATCCGCCATCACCTACAAGGAAACCGAAAAAATTCGCAAACTCGACGAAACCGAATCCATCCAGCTCCTGCAAACTCTCGTGAAGCAGCGCAAGGAATCCATCGAGCAATTCACCAAGGGCAACCGCCAGGACCTCGCCGATAAGGAAAAGAAAGAACTCGTCATCATCGAAACGTATCTTCCCGCCGGCGCCAGCGACGCGGAAATGGACGCCGCCATCGCCAAAGCCATCGCCGACACCGGCGCGAATTCCATCAAACAAATGGGCGCCGTCGTCAAAGCTGCGAAAGCCGCCCTGGAAGGAAAAACCGTCGACGGCAAAGCGCTCAGCGATCGCGTTCGCCAGCGCCTCTCCTGAAATTAGTAAGAATGCCCACCAACTTGAACGCCTGCAAAGCTGCTACTCAGGGCACATGTAGCGGCCGCGGACCGTCGCGGGCGCCTTTTCCTCTCCATGGCTCCTTGCTCTTGTTTCGGTCACCACGCACAATAGCTACTCGAAATGCCCGCCCTCGCCGTCACCGAAACCCAAAACTCCCGCGCCCTCGCCGCGCTCCGCATCGGCGTCGGCGTCTTCTTCCTCATCTTCGGCGAATACAAAATCTTCGGCACGCAATTCACTCTCCACGGCGGCTTCCAATTCTGGATCAACAAATTCCTCGCGGAAGGCGGCGCGTATCCCTTCATGGCGGCGATACTTCGCGGCTTTGTTCTGACGCACGCCACGCCCATCGCTTTTCTCGTGGCCTATGGCGAACTCGCTATCGGCCTCGCGCTCGCCCTTGGCATTCTCGTGCGCCCCGCAAGCCTCTGCGGCCTGATCTTCATGCTTACGCTGCTCTTCTCCTCGGACTACCCCGGCTCCGCCGCCCCCTTCTGGCAATACTTCGGCGCCAGCCTCAGCCATTCCGTCTTCGCGCTGTGCTTCGCCGCTTTCCTCCTCGGTCGCTCCGACGCCGTCTGGTCGGTCCCGGCATGGCGCGCCTCAAAATAGATGTTGTGGCCGTTTATTCCAGCCACTGCGGATTTTGGAACGTCCCGTCAAAGCTATGACTTGTCTTGTATAGCTCATACTCGCCGCTCTTCGCAGCCTTTTCCGTCTTCGCCAGGAGAGCAGCCACCTGTTCCTGGTTCAGGGGACGGAAAGTGCGGGCAACCTTCAATGCCTGTTGCAGGATCGCGAGCGAGTCGCAACCCGTAATCACCACGCTGGTCGGCAGGTTTAGCGCATACTGCAGGCACTCCACCGGCTCCGCTGTCCTGCTCTGCAGGATCAAGCCGTCACCCATGGGCTTCATGCCCAGCACGCCGATGTTGTGTTTCACCAGCACCGGCAGCACTTTCTCCTCGAAACCCTCGTGGTGGGCATCCATCAGGTTCAGAGGCATCTGCACGGCATTCAACGTGAATTTGTGCGCAAAAGCCGTCTCCAGCATCTTCAGATGAATCTCCGCGCTCTTGTGTCCCGTGAATCCGATGTAGCGCACCTTGCCCTTTTCTTTGGCTTCGACGGCTGCTTCCATCCCGCCATTTGCGGCAAAAATCTTCTGCGGATCGCTCTCGCGGATCACTTCGTGAAACTGCAGAAGATCGATGCGGTCCGTCTGCAGTCTGCGCAGGCATTCCTCGATCTGCCGCGACGCGCCTTTCCGCGTGTGGCTATCGATCTTGGTCATCAAGAATGCCTTCTGCCGGTAGCCGTCGCGCAAGGCTTTTCCCATGCGGATTTCGCTTTCGCCGCCGTTGTAGTCCCAGCAGTTGTCCAGGAAATTGATGCCTTCGTCGAGAGCGGTGCGAATGATGCGCATACTCTCCTGCTCGTCGCTCTGCATGCCGATGTGATATCCGCCGAGCCCCACGCAGGACACCTTCTCTCCGGTGTTTCCCAGCTTGCGGTACGGGACGCCGTTCTTGGTCTCGGCCGGCCATCCATGTGGCGGCAAACCACTCGCCACCACCGTGCCTACCGTGGTCTCAAGAAACCGGCGTCGTGTCAGCCCGTTGTCGGTCTTATTGCTGCCATCTGCTGGCCTGGAATTGTTCATGACGGTCTCCGCTCGGACGCGGGTGCCCCACACGTCGTGTTTACGTGTGGCGTCTTCAGATTTCGAGTCATTCTACCTCGCTTTTGGCGAGTGGCCGCCCCCTTAACGCATAAGGGCGAATTTGAATGACTCACTCCTTCGGCTCTTCAGACGTGCGTCCGTTCGAACTCTTTTCCACAGATCATTCGAACGGTACCAATAAAGTAATTGACACCCTGTGTAATTTATGCTATTCTTTCGCGTGTATCCTGACTCTGAGCCCGGAAGGGTCGCATCGGATTCTCGCCCGCCTTTATCTCTCCCCATTGTCGCCGCCGTCTACCCGCCGCTTCCTGACCATTTTCCATTGTCTCCTAACCCATTTAGAATCAACACTTACAAAAGTGTAACAAAACAAACAACTTTAACTTGCTTTAGAATCAACACTTATGAAAAACATAGGGGGGAGGGGGCACCGTCCTCCAAAATCGCCAGGCCCCACGATTCGCTTTCCCGCTTGGCCCGTATGCGGCATAATCCCCGCGCACGCGGCAGTATCCGCACCAATTCGAGGGCGAGGAGGATTCAGTGAGCGATCGTCCATGGAGTTCCACGGCGCCTCCGGGAGAATTCCGCACCTACATCTCCGCGGACGAAACGCTCAAGGAATTCACTCTTCGCGCGGTAATTCTCGGCGCGCTCTTCGGGTTGCTCTTCGGCGCGATCACCGTGTACGTCGGCCTCCGTGCCGGACTCACGGTTTCCGCGTCCATCCCCATCTCCGTGCTCTCCATCAGCATCCTGCGCGCCTTCGGCCGCTCCACCATCCTCGAAAACAACATCGTGCAGACCACCGGCTCGGCGGGAGAATCGCTTGCCGCCGGTGTGATGTTCACAATTCCGGCGCTCATCTTTTTGGGCTTCGGCTCGGAATTCACTTTCTGGCGTATTTTCCCGCTGGCGCTTCTCGGCGGCTGGCTCGGCGTGCTCTTCATGGTGCCCCTGCGTCGCCAACTGATCGTTAAAGAGCACGGCAACCTCGCGTTTCCCGAAGGCACAGCGTGCGCCGACGTGCTGGTTGCCGGCGAGCGCGGTGGTTCGTTCGCCGGGCGCGTCTTCTGGGGACTGGGCCTTGGCGGCGTCTACACCTTCCTTATGAAAACGGTTCTCGCCTGGACTGAACAGCCCGAGGCCCGCCCAAGCTGGTTCCCTGGCGCAAGCTTTCGCGCGAACATTACTTCCGAATATCTCGGCGTCGGCTATATCATCGGTCCGAAGGTTTCCGGCATTCTCTTTGCCGGCGGCATCATCTCGTGGTTGGTCATGATGCCCGCCATCAAGTTTTACGGGCAGCTCGCAGGCAACACGCCGATCTATCCTTCGACTATTCCCATTCCGCAAATGACGCCGGACGACATCTGGCGGAGTTACATCCGGCCGATGGGTGCGGGCGCAGTGGCCGCGGCGGGATTGATCACCCTGCTGCGCACGCTGCCCACGATTATTTCCGCCTTGCGTGCCGGGCTGAAGGACGTGCGCGCCGAAGGCGCGGGCCAGTCCAGCGCGTCCAGCAGAATCGACCGCGACGTCCCGATGCGCTGGGTGATTGTCGGGTCCATCGTCATCATCGCGATGATGTGGGTGTTGTTGACGTTTCACCCGATGCCGGGCGCGCAGACTCGGTGGTATCAAAATCTGCTTGCGGGCGTATTCGTCGTGGTTTTCGGATTTCTCTTCGTCACTGTCGCCGGACGCATCAGCGGCCTGCTCGGAAATTCGTCCAATCCCGTCAGCGGCATGAGCATCGCCACGCTGATGGCTACCTGCGCGATCTTTTTCTTGGCCGGCTGGACCGCGCCGAACTATTCCGTCCTGGCGCTGATGATCGGCGGTGTCGTCTGTACTGCAGCGGCCATCGCCGGAGCCACCTCGCAGGATCTGAAAACCGGCTACCTTGTCGGTTCCACGCCGTTCTGGCAGCAAATGGGGCTGCTCGTCGGCGTCACCGTTTCCACCATAGCCATCGGCGCAACGCTGAACCTTATGAACAAAGGCCTCGAGAAATATCTGCCCACGCAAATCCCGGTCACACTCCAAGCCTTGCCTTCCGGCGTCAAAGTCGAAAGAGACACGTTCACCTATCAAGGGAAAAGCTACGCGCTCATTAATTCCCTGGGTTCGCACGAAATTCCCGATGGCGAATATCTCTATGACGCGGGGACCAAACAAATCGAGTTTCAGTGGGCGCAGGGAATTGGCAGCGACAAAGCTCCGGCCCCGCAAGCGCGCCTCATGGCCACGGTCATCAATGGCATTCTCAATCAGCGTTTGCCCTGGCGTCTGGTATTGATGGGCGTCACGCTGGTGATTGCCGTCGAAATTCTCGGTGTGCGTTCTCTGGCGTTTGCCACGGGCATGTATATTTCCATCGCCACGACCGCCGCGATGTTCGCTGGCGGCCTGGTCCGCGCGGCCATCGAAGCAAGCTCCAAGGAAGCAAAAACCGACAGCGAAGCCAGTCCTGGAGCGCTTTATTCCAGCGGATTGATCGCCGCGGGCGGCGTCTTCGGTTTGCTCGGCATCATTATCAACCTGTTGCAGGATCCGGAGATCTCCACCCACACGCCGCACTGGCTTTCCTCTCTTCTCCGGCTTCCTTGGCGCCCGGACCTTTTTTCTTTCGGCCCGAAAATCATGGGCTCGCTGGCCACCAACAACCTGTTTGGCATTTTCATGTTCGCGCTTCTCGCGTCCTCGCTTTTTTATTTCGCGCGAAAGAAGTTGAATTGAGGAATTGAACAGTGCGCTCCCGTCACTTTGACGAGCGCGTTCCGCCGCCGTACACTGCGAACATGGGGACTCGCTTCGCCTCACGGCGCTACAACTTCGACTGGCGTGGTTTCATCACGCCGGGGGTAAAGCTCCTCGTCCTCATCTGTACCGGCGTCTTCCTCGTTCAAACCCTTGTAAGTCTTATCGCCGACCCGAAGACGGAATTTCACTACATTATTCAGATCTTCGGTTTGGTCCCCTCTGCGTTCACCCATGGACTGCGCTTCTGGCAGCCGTTTACTTATATGTTTCTGCACGGCGGCCTGTTTCACATCCTCATCAACATGCTCATGCTGTGGATGTTCGGCCGCGAGCTTGAGCTGGTGTGGGGCAAGCAGCGTTTTCTGAACTATTTCTTTTTGTGCGGGGCGGGCGCAGGACTGATCGAGGTAATCGTCAAAACGATTCCGGTATTTTTCGGCAAGCCCCCTTCGGATATACCCACCATCGGGGCGTCGGGAGCCATTTTTGGAATTCTGATTGCCAACGCAGTGTTATTTCCGGATCGCCGTATCTGGCTTCTTCCTCTCCCCATAACAATTCCGATGCGGCCCTATGTTGCGGTTATGGGTGCCATCGAATTTTTCGGAACGCTGGGCACCGGCGGCGACAACGTCAGTCACATCTGCCATCTGGGGGGCATGCTGGTTGGCTATCTCTACTTACGGCGTGGCTCATTCTTGTACAACGTGCGCAACAGCGTCACCGACTGGAAACTGCAACGCAACCGCAAGCGATTTGAAGTGTTCATGAAAAAGCACAAGGACGAACCGCCTTCGCGTCCCGACAGCTGGGTGAATTAAACATTTGTCCTGGAAGTTCGCAGATTCGGTGAGAATTTATTGCGCTCAAGAAAATTGCAGCGCGCGAAGCAAAACTTCTTCCGGAATATTTGCGCCGGTCACCAGCAGTGCGACGGTTTTCCCCGCAAACCTTCCGCCGCTCTTGAGCAGCGCCGCTGTCGCCGCCGCGCCGGCTGGCTCCGCGACCACATGTTCCTCTAAAATCAATTTCCGCACCGCTGCGAGCATCTCCTCCTCGCTCACCACGATGAAATCATCCACGAGCGCAGAAATCTCGCGAACATTTTCTGCGGAAGCGTGACGCACCGCCAGGCCATCCGCAATCGTGTCGCTCGAATCCGTGGAAACAGCGCGCCCTTCGCGAAACGACAGCGCATACGCTGCCGCCCGCTGCGCTTGCACGCCGATGATTTTCACTCCGGGACGCAATTGCTTGGCCGCGAACGCCACGCCACGAATCAGCGTGCTGTCCCCAACAGGAACGATGATGGCGTCCACATCCGGAATTTGTTCGGCGATTTCGCAGCCAATCGTTGCTGTCCCCGGAAGCATGTCCGGTTCGACGCCGTCCACAAGATTGAACCAGCCGGATACCTCTGCGAATCGGTGTGCGAGTTCGCGTTCGGCCTCAAGAAACGTGCCCGCTTCGACGATCTCGGCTCCTTGCTCGGTGATGCGCGAGCGTTTGACGGGATTTGGATTTTCCGGAAGATACACACGCGCGGGAACACCGAGAAGTTTCGCCACGTACGCGACTGCCGCGCCATGATTTCCGGTGCTGCTGGTGACGACGCCGCGGAGCGCGCCTCTTTCTTTGCGGCGAAAAATAGCGTGGTAGGCTCCGCGCGCCTTGAACGAGCCCATCGGCCCTTCGCATTCGAGTTTCAGAAACACACGCGCGCGGCTCGCGGCGGAAAGCGAATCCGCGGAAATCATACGGCTGACCGGCACGATTTCCCGAAGCAGTTCGCGCGCGCTGCGCACACTCTCGAGCGTCAGCGCCGAATCGCTTCGCGGCGCGGAGCCTGCGGAGTGCATCACGCTTCTCCACCGATCACGTGGAGCTTCATAAAGTTTGTCGTGCCTCGAATTCCCATGGGGGTTCCCGCCACGATTCCAATCACATCGCCCTTGCGCACCAAGCGTTCGCGGAGCAGATTTTTTTCCGCTACGGCGGCGAGACTGTCAATTTTGCGCGTGTCTTCGATTTGCTTCGGCATCACGCCCCAGATCAGCGCCATCCTACGGCGAGTTTCCGCTTCCGGCGAAAACACGACAATCGGCACCAGCGGACGGTAACGCGACACCAGCCGCGCGGTAAAACCGCTGTGGGTGAACACGGCGATCAATTTCATATGCAGCTCGCGCGACGCGTGGCATACCAGCTCGGCAACGGTTTCCGCTACTTTCAATTGTTCTTGCGGTGCAGGGCGCGGAAAATCCGTGATGCTCGCTTCCGCTTCCTCGATGATGCGCGCCATCATGCTCACGGCCTCGACGGGATATTTCCCCGAGGCCGTTTCCGCGGAAAGCATCACGGCGTCCGAGCCATCGAAAATCGCGTTGGCAACATCGGACGCTTCCGCGCGCGTGGGCCGCGGATTTTCCGTCATGGACTCGAGCATCTGCGTCGCGGTAATTACCGGCCGACGAAATTCGCGTGCGCGCGCAATGATGGTTTTCTGCACCACAGGAACTCGCTCCGGGCTCATCTCCACGCCAAGATCGCCGCGCGCCACCATGACGCCGTCCGCGACGCGCAGGATGGCATCCAGGTTTTCGATGGCTTCCGGCTTTTCGAGCTTCGCGATCACGGGAGTGTCCTTGCGCGCGCGCCGGATCAGCGACTTCGCGATTAAGACGTCCTCCGGCCGGCGCACAAAACTCACGGCAACATAGTCCGCTCCGTGTTTCAGCGCAAAAGCCAGGTCTTCGCGGTCTTTCTGGGGCAGCGCGGGCACGTGCAGATTTATTCCCGGCAAATTGATGCCTTTGTGCTCGCCGAGCGCCCCGCCATTTATGACTTGGCAGATCACTTCTCCGCCGCGCACACGCTCCACACGCAGCTCGATCAATCCGTCGGAGAGGAGAATCCGGTCGTCGCGGTGTACTTCTTTGGGAAGCGGCCGAAAAATCGTACTCACGCGCGTGGAATCGCCGAGCACGCGCGCCGTGGTGATCACGAATTTCTGCCCTGTGCGGAGCAGGACCGGCCCGCCTCCCGCCAGCGCCCCGGTGCGAATTTTTGGCCCCTGCAGATCGGCGAGGATGGCTATTGTTTTCTTGAACTGTTGAGCAACCGTGTGGAGTTGCACGATGGTGCGCGCATGCTCTTCGTGGGTACCATGCGAAAAATTCAAGCGCGCCACGTCCATGCCGGCGCGCAAGAGACGCTCAAGGATGCGCGGAGAGCGGCACGCGGGCCCGATGGTGCAAACTATCTTTGAGTGACGAAAGGCCATGATTTCCAGCGGGGCAGAAATTCCTCTCTGTTGCCTTCTTATAAGGACGGTTTATCGAAGCAGTTGTCTCTGATCTGCCGGATTTTCCCGATTTTACTTGGAGGAGGCAAACTCCGCGACAATTTTCGTGAGCACATTCACGCCTTTCGCAAACGACCCCAGAGGCATGCGCTCGTCGTCGCCGTGCATGCGCTTCAAATCCTCTTCGGCGAGCGGAAACGGCCAGAGTCCGTAGGCCTGGACGTTGTGCAAACGCAATTGCCCGGAGTCCGTGCCCCACGGAGACTGATACGGGAGCACCGGCGCGCCGCCAAATTCCTGCGCCGCCACCCTGGTAATCGTCGCATATAAGTCGGATTCCAGAGAAGAAGGAGGCGCGGCGAGTCCGGCGTTGACCTGCACCTCGAAGTGAACCTGCGGGTCGTTCACAAGTTTTGTTAGCTCTTGGAGCAGCGCGCTGATCGTATTACCGGGCAGCAAACGAATATTTAGAGTCGCGTCCGCTTCGGCGGGAATTACATTCGCACGGATGCCCGCAGCGAGCATGGTCGGAGAAATCGTGTCCCTCATCATGGCGTTCCACTGCGGGCTGACGTCCGACAGCACGCGCTGCGCATGCTCACCACGATCCGGAGCATCCAGAGAACGCATCCATTTACCGATCTCGTCGTCTTCCAGGGGGGCAAGGCCCTCAAAATAACGGCGCACAATCGTTGTGAGGTGCACCGGCGCCGAATAGGTTCCGATCTTGGCCACGGCGGCGGCCAAGTGAACGACCGCGTTATCTTTCTTGGGCATTGAAGCGTGGCCCGAAGTCCCCGTCGCGATCACCTTCACATTCACCATCACTTTTTCGCTTGCCTGCACGGCGACATGCTGCACTTTTCCGTTCTTCATCACCACGCTGCCGCCTTCGTTCAGAGCAAAACCTGCGGCAAATTTATCCCAATATTTGGCGATGAGGGTCTTGATGCTGGCCTCGCCGGCGCCTTCCTCGTCGTCGGTGGCCAGGAAAATCACGTCGCGGTTCATGTGCACGGTCGAGCGTTTCAGCGCGATGAACGCAGCGAGATTGGCGGCCAACATTCCTTTGTCATCCAGCGCGCCGCGTCCATAGAGATAGCCATCTTTCATGACGGCGCCGAACGGATCCACACTCCACTTGGTGCGGTCCACGCCCACGACGTCCATATGGGCGACGAGCAGGAGCGCGCGGGACGGGTCGGCCATTGCGGTGCTGCGCAGCCGCGCCACGAGCGCGCTCCGCCCCGGGGTTAGTTCCAGAATCTCCGGCGTGATTCCTTCTTTTTCCAGGATCGCTGCAATATATTTTGCGGCCTCCAGTTCGTTTCCAGGGGGATTGGTAGTGTTGATGCGGACCAAGTCGGCGAGCCATCCGACGGCGTCATTTGCAAGTGAGGGTGGTTCCTGAGGCTTTGGCGTATTGGAGATGACAGGCAGGCCGGGTGCAGCGGCAGGGGGCACCTGCGCCATCGCCGGCAAAATAGCCGCGAAAAACAAAGTTATCCCGCACAGCAAAACCCGCACTGTCTGCTTCCCGCTCACGCTACGCCCTCCGCTTTCATGGAATTGCCAGCATTCGCCGCAGCAAACGTTTTGCTTCGAATGCGCTTCATACTAACATGCAGGTGCAGGCCCTCAGCCGCGACTACAGCCGGGCGTTGCGTAAACTTCACCGCTTCGCGGCCCCCTGTGAAGGGCGATGGAAGATCATTGAATTCTTGTCTTATTGACTCAGGTGATTACGCACCGTAGAACAAGAGGGGCAATCATGAAGGCGACTCAGTTCCGAATCTTGATGACATTACTTGCGTGCGCGCTGGCTCTGCCGCTGGCGGAACAGCGCGCTTTCGCACAAGCGCCTGCGGGGCAGCAGCCGAGTTCGCAGCCTCCCGGGCAGCAACCGCCCGTGCAGCCGCCTCCCGCGTCCACGCAGCAGGAGGCGCAGCAAGGCGGTGTTTCAATCTCCGTGGAAGTTCCGATCGTCACGCTGGACGTGGTGACCACCACGCAGCACGGCGACCTCATCACCGGGCTGAAGCGGGACAATTTCCGCATCATCGAAGACGGCCAGCCGCAGACCATCACGAACTTTGCGCCGACCGATGCTCCGCTGACGATCGTCATGCTGATGGAATTCAGCAGCCGCGGTTATTACCAGTGGTTTGCCTACCAAGCGAAATACTGGGCGGACGCTTTCTTCCCCAATCTGCAGCAGAAGGACTGGGTCGCGCTGGTCACGTTCGACATGAGATCGCGAGTGGAGGCGGATTTCACGCAGAATAAAGACGAGGTCCGCAGCGCGCTTTATCATCTCTATTTTCCGGGATTCAGCGAATCGAACGTGTTCGACGCAATACTGGATACCGTCGACCGGCTTAAGGATGCCAAGGGCAAAAAATCCATTTTGTTGCTCGCCACCGGAGTTGATACTTTTTCAAAACACACTCTCGATCAAACGATCAAACAGCTGCGGCAGACCGACGTCACCATTTTCGCGGTCGGGCTGGACAAGCCGTACACCAATTTTCTCGATTCGCACGGAGCAATGGGGTCGCATCTGAATTTCCTGCAAGGCGAAAACCAGCTGAGGACTTTCGCGCAGATGACGGGGGGCTTTGCCTGGTTCCCCCAGTTTGACGGAGAAATTCCGGGAATCTTCCACGATGTTGCGGCTTTTCTGCGGAATCAGTACAGCATCTCTTACTCGCCCACGAACCGGGCGCGCGACGGGAAGTATCGAAAGTTAAAAGTGGAATTGGTCGGTCCGGATGGCGGCCCGCTGAGCGTGCTCGACCAGAAGGGCAAGAAACAGAAGTATGTTGTGTACGCGCGGGAAGGTTATCAGGCGCCAGCGGGGAATTGAACACGAGCCCCGTGGAGAGACTGACCGTAGGGGCTAAAGAGTCTGTGTAAGAACTTCAAATTCATGCCGTCAGCGGTAGTGGGGTCCGTTTGACAGTTAGCCAGCCGACGCAGACGCTTTGTGTTTAGTTATGGAAGAGCGGGGAGGGCGCGTTAGCGGACTCCCACAACAAGCACTTCGTTGAACACTTTGCCTTGGTGACGCTGTTCCACACGAACGTGGAGAAACCCTGCCTGTCGCATCAGATCGGCGGCTTCGTCCGGCAAGAACAGACGGAAATCGTACTTGGTGACGGCATAGTTCTGCATCGTTTCCTTGGACCGGAGAGAGACGATTGCCAGTCCGTCGTTCTTGAGAACCCTGCGGATTTCTCCAAAACCTTGCAGGGTGTTAGACCAGAAATAGATGGTATTGATGGTGAACACCCGATCGAAAACGGCATCAGCAAACGGAAGATGCGAAATGTCTCCGAGCTGTACCCGTACGCGGCCCTCCGCGATCTCACCGTGGAATCTGCGTTCGGCCTGACGGACGAGGTCCGCAGAAATATCGACACCCGACACCACACCGGTGCTTAGTTGTTTGGTGAGGAGCGAGATCGCCGCGCCACCGCCGAATCCAATTTCTAACACCTGATTCTGTGGACTAACTTGCAGGAGCTCCAGCGTTGAATCGATGATCTTGCGGTTGGCGCGATTCATCAATCTGCTGACCACCAGCGAACCGAACAGCCCGCTCGGCTTGCGCAACTGCGCCACCATGAATCGCTTGACACTCATGAATGCACCTCCGTCTTGGTTTCTATTGCCGGTTCACACGGCATGCCGAAAGGGAATCCCTGTGGCGCCGCTGCGAAATACACCTCATAAATGAGTACGTAAAAACGCCATCGCCTAGTAGCCCCGCGCGAAATCGACGCGGTTGAAAATTTCGCGGCCGTCAAACCAGCGCTCCAGCAAATCCATGAACAAAGAGGTTTGCCGATGCCAGAGGCGGTCACTGACCGCGCTGGTGTGGGGCGTGATGAAGAGATTTGGCGTGTTCCAGAGAGGGCTCTCCGGCGGCAAGGGTTCGGTCTCCGCGACGTCCAAAGCCGCGCCTCCCAGCGTGCCGGCAGTGAGAGAGCGGACGAGCGCGGATTCGTCGAGGAGCGAGCCGCGGGCGACATTAATGAGTCGTGCGCCGGGTTTCATCCGAGCAAGCTGCGGCTCCCCAATCAAATGCTTTGTCTCGGTAGTCTCCGGCGCGGCGATGACCACATAATCCGCTTGGGGCAAGACATCGTCGAGCTGCGAAGCGGGCACGATGCGCTCCGCGTGGGTCAGGTCGCCTTTGCCGGAGCGCGTGACGCCCCAGACGCGCAGGTCAAAAGCTTTCGCGCGCCGGGCGAGTTCGCGCCCGATCGAGCCGTACCCGACGATGAGCAGGACCTGACCGTTCAATTCGGTGAGATGCTGCGGTTTGTCCCACAACTCCTGCTGCGACCAATGAGATTGATCCTGCTGGCGCACGGAATCCGGAAAATTGCGGGCCAGCGCCAGGAGGAGTCCCATGGTGTGCTCCGCCATGGGCACGGAGAAAATTCCGCTGGGATTGGTTACGAGGATTCCCGAATCGCGCAGCTCCGGATACATGAGTTGGGCGACGCCCGCGGCCGTTGAGTGAATCCATTTGAGCTTCTTGGCATCCTTGAGCTGCTTTGGGCGCAGCGAATAGCCGAGAAAAATGTCGGTGTCAGCGAGCTCTTCGGGCAGACGGTCGTAGTTTGGGAGATGAAGGACTCGCATCTCTGGCCAGCGGCGGCGGATGGCGTCGGCCATCATGGGTTTTGGCCGCCACTCGGTGAAGGGGTGCCAGACGCAGATCAAAAGTTTTGTTGCTGCGGGAGTTGTTCGATTCATTTGCGGTTCAGCGGTGCTTCCACCTGAGAATCAGGGCAAAGACGATGCCGAGCACAGCAGTGCCCAGCAGGAAAGGACGCGCGATCGGGATTGCCAACCAGGAGATTACGACAAGCCCCAGTGAAACGATTGCGCCCGCGCGGTTCCCGGGGACGGTCACAGTCCCAAAGGTACTCCGTGTGGGCGGGTCGACTCTTCGGGGCATGCGAAATTACCTCCTGGCCGGAACCATCACTTGGCTGGAATCCGCAAATCGCTGCCGGTCATGTCGGCGGGACTGGGTTGGCCAAGGACGCTTAACATCGTCGGCGCGATGTCGCGGAGTGAGCCGCCGGGCCGCAGGCGCAAGCGGTCGTCTTCGGTGACCAGGACGAATGGCACGGGATTGGTCGTGTGGTAGGTGTGCGGGCCGCCCGTTGCGGGATCGATCATCGTTTCGGCGTTGCCGTGGTCGGCGGTGATAATCCAAGCGCCGCCGCGGGGTTTCAGCGTTTGATAAAGCTTTGCGAGTCCCGCGTCCACGGCCTCCACGGCCTTGATCGCAGCTTCAAGCTTGCCGGAATGGCCGACCATGTCGGCGTTGGCATAATTCATGATGATGGCGTCGAAGTCGCCTTTTTCGATGGCTTTTACGACGGTGTCAGTAATTCCCGCCGCGGACATTTCGGGCTTGAGATCATAGGTAGCTACTTTTGGAGAAGGGACGAGGATGCGCTCTTCGCCGGCGAATGGTTTCTCCACGCCGCCGTTGAAGAAATAGGTGACGTGAGCGTACTTCTCGGTTTCCGCGCAGCGCAGATTTGTGTACTGGAGCTCGGCGAAAACCTGGGCGAGGATGTGCTCGAGTTTTTCCGGTGCGATTACGTACTTTAGCCATGACCAGGTCTTTTCGTATTGAGTCATAGCGACGTAGAACAAATTTTTCGGACGCTTGGGGTCGGTGAATTTGTCGAAGTCCGGCCCAGCGAGTGCGTAAGTCATCTGGCGGGCGCGGTCGGCGCGGAAATTGTAAAAAATGACGGCATCATCATCTCGGATCAGACCCACGGGTGTGGATGAGGCGCCGCTGTCCTTCGTGATGACGATTGGTTTTACGAATTCGTCGGTTACGCCCAGTTCATAGCTCCGCTGCAAGGCTGCGATGGGATCATCCGTGCGGGTTTCCGCTTCGCCGTGCACAAGAGCGCGATAGGCCAGCTCGATGCGCTCCCAGCGGTTGTCGCGGTCCATGGCGTAATAGCGCCCAACCAGCGTGGCGATTTCGCCCACGGCCAGCTCGCGCAATTTCTGCTGCAACTGCCGGAGGTAGTCGCGGCCGCTGTTGGGCGGAGTGTCGCGGCCGTCCATGAAGCAGTGCACAAAAACTTTTGCGACTTTTTGTTGTTTGGCCATCTGCAGCAGGGAGAAGAGATGCTGGATGTGCGAGTGCACGCCGCCATCGCTGAGCAGGCCGAGGAAATGCAATTGACGCTGGCGGCCGCGTTCCATGGCCTGCTGGAAAAGCGGAACATTTTGCAACTGCTTCTGCGCGATGAGCAGATCGATGCGGGTGATGTCCATGTGCACGATGCGCCCGGCGCCCATGTTCATGTGGCCCACTTCGCTGTTGCCCATCTGCCCTTCGGGCAAACCAACGTAGGGGCCGGAGGTGTGGATCAGGGTGTTGGGAAATTTCTTGAGCAGCTCGTCATACGCCGGTTTGCCCGCGAGGGCGATGGCGTTGCCTTTTGTTTCCGCGCGATAGCCCCAGCCGTCGAGAACGGTCAAGACAATTGGCTTTGGTCGTTTGCTCATGATCTCCCGATGGGAAAGAAATCTTCGCCGGTTATTGCTTGCCGTCTTTCCATGTCAGGAACAGAAAGGATTGTCTGAGTCACCTGTTAACCAGCAAATTCGCGCAATGCCGACAGAAGGCGCTCGACTTCGTCGGCGGTGTTGTAGTGGACAAGGCCGATACGCAGCAAGCCGCCACTTTGTTCCACGCCGAGGCGTTCCGTCAGGTTCAGGGCGTAGTAGTCTCCGTCCCAGGTGAAAATTCCGCGATCGCCGAGAAATTTCGCGATTTCGGTGGGATTGTGATTGCCGATGCGTATGGATACCGTGGAGCAACGCTCGGCAAATCGTTTCGGGTCGGTGATGCCGAAGAATTTCAAGCCGGGAATCGCCAATAGTCCTTCGATCAATTTCGTCACCATAGACCTTTCGTGTTGCATGGTTGCGCGATAGGCGGCCAGCAGAGCGCTGCGGCGATCTGTTGCGCTCGGATCGGAACGGCGCCCCAGCTCTGCGAGGTAGTCCACGGCGGCGGCGATTCCGGCAATGAGTTCCTGGACTTGCGTGCCCGTCTCCCAGCGATCGGGTAACAGGTCTGAAGCCGGGCGGACCTTGTACGGCTTGAAGCGCAGGAGGTGCTCCCGTTTTCCGTAGAGCGTGCCCATGTGCGGGCCGAAAAATTTGTAAGGGGAACATACGAGAAAATCACAATCCAGAGCGCGGACGTCGATCGGGCCGTGCGGCGCGTAGTGCACCGCATCGATGAACATCAGTGCACCGGCGTCGTGCGCGAGCCTGGTAATTGCGGCGACGGGATTGATGGTGCCGACGGCGTTCGAAGCGTAACCCACGGCAACGAGTTTTGTTTTTTCGGTAATTTTGCGCTTGAGGTCGTCGAGATCGAGCGTACAATCCGCTTCGCGAATGTCCGCCTGGCGAATCACCACGCCTTTTTCTTCGAGGGCGCGCCAGGGCGCCACGTTGGCGTCGTGGTCGAGTGTGGTCACGACGATTTCATCGCCGGGCTTCAGCTCGCGGCCGATAGCGCGCGCAAGCGCGAAGGTGATGGTGGTCATGTTCTGGCCGAAGATGACTTCGCCTTTTTCGCAATGGAAAAAATCCGCCATTGCCGCGCGGGCGGAGGCGAGCGTCGCGTCGTTGCGGCGGCTGGTCACGAACGCGCCGCAGGTATTGGCGTTCGAACTCATCAGGTAATTCTGAATGGCATCCATGACTTGTTTCGGCACCTGCGTGCCCGCGGGCCCATCCAGAAAAGCGGCGGGGCGGCCGTTCACCTGCAACTGGAGCGAAGGAAACTGCGCGCGGACCCAGGCGATATCGAGCGGTTTGGCTGCGGATTCCTGCAAAGCGGGTGAACTCATTTTTTATGTGCGGCTGCGAAGTGGCCGGCTTCTCCGGGCAGTTAGTTTCTCACAGAGCAAGCCCAGGTTGAAGCGGAGCTGCCGGGTCACGAACCAAATTGGCGGTCACTTTTGCCGCGAAGCGCGCGGGCCAAGCATGCCGGCGCTTCGGGGCATGATAAGATGAGCGAGGTTGTTCCTCACACATGCCGATGTGGCGCCGGCTATAAATCAAACGGGCGACCGCGAAGCGGCCGGCTCCGCGCTACGTATTTCCATGAGGTGAATCGTGTCCGAAAATCTCACGCCAACCGAGCGCACACGTGTGGTGCGCGAGCCGCACCGCGGCGCTTATGATCGCGAAACCATTCACAAGATTCTCGACGAGGGCCTGGTTTGCCATGTGGGCTTCGTGACGGATGGGCAGCCCTATGTGATTCCTACCTTGTTCGCGCGAGTTGGCGACGCGATCTATTTTCACGGTTCGGCGGCCAGCAGAATGTTGCGCGGCGTGAGCGAGGGGCTGGCGGTTTGCATCACGGTGACGTTGACCGACGGAATCGTGCTGGCGCGTTCGGTCTTTAATCACTCGATGAATTACCGTTCGGTTGTGGCGCTCGGCAAAGCGACGCTCGTGAATGCGCCGGAGGAAAAAGTTCAGGCGCTGCGCGCGTTCACGGAAAAAATTCTGTTCGGACGGTGGAACGATGCGCGGCAACCAAATGAAAAGGAGCTGAAAGCCACGAGCATCCTGCGCCTGCCGCTTACGGAAGCTTCTGCCAAAATTCGCCAAGGACCGCCCGAAGACGATGCTCCCGACCGCGAGCTGCCGATCTGGGCGGGCGTCATCCCGCTGCAACTCGTCGCTGGCGCCCCCATCCGCGATGAGATATGCGATCCGGCGATTCCCCTCCCAGCGTATGCGGCGCGTTACAGGCGGTGAGCCATGAGCGAGTTTACCGCTGCTCCCGTGAAGCCGGTCGTAGGCATCGAAGCGATGGAGGCACTCGATATCCGCGTGGGAAGGATTGAACGAGTGGAGGAAGTACCGCGCTCGGAGAAGCTCGTGAAGCTGACCGTAAATTTCGGCGACCACTCGCGTACGATCCTGGCGGGAATGAAAAAAGAGCGGGAAAATCCGAAAGAGATCGAAGGCATGCAGGCTTTGTTTGTGCTCAACCTGCCACCGCGGAAAATGGCGGGCGAAATTTCCGAAGGGATGCTGTTCGATATCGGGTACGCGGACGGGGTTACGCCCGTGCTCGCCGTGCCGGAGCGGCCGGTGCCGAACGGCACTCGGGCGGGTTGAGACTCACCGCTGCGCGGCGGGAAAAAATCTACAAGAAGGCATGTCACACTCCCTGGGACGCGTCTTAGCAAGTCAATCCAGACTGAAGCGAAGGATCCTCAACTAACGAACGATGCTCCCATTCGGCCGAGGAAAAGACTCTTCAGCTGAGATCCTTCGGCGATCCTCGTCGGATCGCCTCAGGATGACATGTGAGGTGAGTGTGAAGATGTTGAGAGAGTGAAGCCCCGCGGATGCCGATGTGACGGCTTACTGCGGCGTAGCGCCGTTGTTGCGCTGGGCCACGTTTGCGAGTTCGGCCGCAGCGGAAGAGATGAGCGCGGCCTCGTCTTGCAAAACTCGGGCAACCACGACGATGGCCTCGTCGCCTTGTTGCCATTGTTTCTGTTCGATGGCTTCGCGCACAGCGGGGAGTGTTTTGGCTTCGTAGCCCGTGTATTGGCCCGGGGCGTAGATCAGATGCTTGAACCACGGCCGGCCGGGCAAGCCTTGCGACGGAGCGAGCTTGCGTTCGCTGTCGATGAGCATGCGGTTTGTTCTGACGATCGAAGCGTTAGCAAGCGCGGCGCCCCCGTTCGCAGCGGCTTGTTCGAGGGCTTTGCGATATTCGGCGGCGCTGCGGACGAGCGCGTCGGTGGCGTTATCGAGCGGGGCGAAGTTGAGAGCCGGTGGAACAGGTTCCTTTCCGGGAGCGACAAGCTTTTTGCGCGGGTCATCGGTAGCTTTAAAAACGCCCTCCTCGATTTCGCGATTCTTCTCGGTAATGTCGTCCCGCATTTTCTGCAAGAGAGTTTTCAGCTCGCGGACATACATCTGCATGGTGTCCGCAAAATCACCGAACTCAAGCGGCAACAGGTCCGCGTCGGCGAGGCGCAGGACGGCGGTGCCACCGGCTTGCGCGAGGGCGAGGCCGTAAACAAAGTCCGTGTCGCTGAAGTGCGTGTACCAGTAGAAGTCATCATAGATGGAGTGGTAGATCCCGCCGCCATCTTCGCCGCCGAAGCCGATGTTGAGCGAGGCGACACCGTCGTGTTGCAGAAACGCGGTGTAGTCGGATCCGGAACCCAGCGCATAGATGCGCAGATCCGACCGGGTTCGTGCTTCCTGGCGGAGTTCGGGCGGGGTGGCTTCGGAGATCCGGCGAAGCTGATCGCGCTTCCATGTGGATAGACCCGTCTCCGGGTCCCGGACATCGCGCATGACGTCGTTGACAAATTTTTCCAAGGTATGCGAGCCGCCGACCTGGAAGTAGCCGCGGCTGTTGGAGTCAGAATTGATGTAAACCACGCCTTTGGTGCGAAGCTCTTCGGCGTGCTCCTCGGCCCATTCCGTCGAGCCGATAAGGCCGGGCTCTTCGGCGTCCCACGCACAATAAATAATGGTGCGCTTGGGCTTCCACCCAGCTTTCACGAGTTCGCCGAGCGCGCGAGCTTCCTCCAGAACTGCGACCATGCCTGAGGTCGGATCCTCCGCGCCATTGACCCAGGCATCGTGGTGATTGCCACGGATGACCCACTCATCGGGATAGGCGGCGCCGGGGATCCTGGCGATCACGTCGTAGATGGGCTTGAGACTCCAATCCGACTTCAATTTGAAGTGCACTTTGCCGGCGCCTGGGCCCACGCGGTAGGTGATGGCCAAGCCGCCGCGCCACGACGGAGGAGCAACGGGCCCCGTGAGAGAAGCGAGCAGCGGCTGCGCGTCAGCATAAGAAATGGGAAGAACCGGAATCTTGGTGAATACCTGAACATCCTTGAGGTCGAGGCGCTTGGCGTTTTTCGTAGCGCCCACGCCGGGTGTAAGAGGATCGCCGGCATAAATCGGCATGTCGGCGACGCTGCCGCGCTGTACGCCATCCTTCGGGCGCCAAGGGCCGTTGGGATAGGTCTCGCCCTCGGCGAACCCGTCATCGTGTGGGTCGGAATAGATGAGACAGCCGACGGCGCCGTGCTCGGCCGCGACTTTGGGCTTGATGCCCCTCCAGGAGTGGCCGTAGCGGGCGATGACGATGGCTCCCTTGACGGAGACGCCCAGGCGATCGAGCTGCTCATAGTCTTCTGGGATGCCGTAGTTGACGTAGACGAGCGGGGCGGTGACGTCGCCGTCGATGGAATAGATGTGGTAGGTGGGAAGCTGTTCCGCTTGCTGGATGGAAGTGGGATCCTGCGCGACGGGGGGCTCCTGCAGCTTGGCAACGAACTTAGGTCCACCGTCGACGAGTTCGACTACGCGCTCCTTTGGAGTCGGGTAGAGAACGTCGAACGATTCGATGTGGGTGTCCAGGCCAAATTCCTTAAACTTGGCGGCGATCCATTCGGCGTTCTCTTTGTCATAGAGAGTGCCGACATTGTGCGGCCGCGCGGAGAGGCGCTGCATGTAGGCACGAAGATTTTCGGGCTTGGGAATGGCGCGGAATTTTTCCTCCCAATTGCGTTCGTCGCGGGAAGATGCGGCCGAAAAGCCCGCGAGCGGCGTATCGTCGGCAAGTACATGCGGGCCGAACGGGGCGAGCGAAATGCCTGCGAAGAAAAGAGCGGCGGTGAGTACGTTGCGATTCATGTTTCCCCCTGATTGGCGCATGTATTTTGCCTGAAGGGGAGCAAGTTTGGAAATCGAATAGCGAAAGGCGAAGTGAAAGAGCGATGAATCGAAACTTTCGAGGACGGAAAGCGAGAGCAGACACCTGCAGGGGCGAAATTGTTTCAGCTATGAGAGGAAGGGGAATGTGGAGAGAGGAATTCTTCGACCAGGAGGCGAGCGAGGCGCCGGGGATTGTGTCGGATGACGGCGTGCTCCGCGAGCAGGCTATCGAGGACGGCGCGGAAACCAAGCTTATACAATTCGGGAAGGTCAATGACGACGGGCTCGGCGCCCTCAGCGAGGTAGCGCTTGGCGACTTCGGGTGAGACCGGCTGGCGATTGGCGACTACCCAATCAATGACGCGGCGCGGCGTGTGGCGTTCGATGGCGCGAAGATGATCGGCGAGAGCGTAGCCGGCAGTTTCGCCGGGCTGGGTCATGAGATTGGCGATGTAGACGCGCGGGGCTTTCGAATGCGCGATAGCGCGCGCGATTTCCGGGATGAGCAGATTCGGGAGGATGCTGGTGTAGAGCGAGCCGGGGCCGAGAAGAATCAAGTCGGCATGCTTAATGGCGTCGATTGCTTCCGCGAGCGGGCGGACATGGCGCGGGGAGAGCGCGAGTTTCTTGATGGGGGCGCGGCTGGCGGTGATGCGGGTTTCACCATGCACGGTGCGGCCGTTTTCAAGAGTGGCCACGAGATGGACGTTCGAAAGAGTCGAGGGGAAAATGCGGCCGCGAATGGCGAGGACTTTGCTGCTGACGCGGACCGCTTCGGCGAAATCGCCGGTGATGTGGGTGAGCGCGGCGAGAAAGAGATTGCCAAAGTTGTGCCCGGTAAGGCCGCGTCCCGCATGGAAGCGATACTGGAAAAGACGGCCGAGAAGGGCTTCATCCTTAGAAAGAGCGACCATGCAGTTGCGGATGTCGCCTGGAGGCAGGATGCGATTTTCCCGGCGCAGGCGGCCGGAGCTGCCGCCGTCATCGGTAACGGTGACAATGGCGGCGAGGTCGGTGATGGGCCGTTCAGGCGTAGCATGGGCGTCGTGGCGGCGCACGACGTGCTCCTTGAGGCCGCGGAGGAGCGTGGAGAGACCTGTGCCGCCGCCGAGAGCAACAACACGGAAACCGCGCGAGAGACGATCCGGTTTTGTGTTGCGCTTTCTCAAGGAATAGCCTGCTTCTCAGAATAACGCGAGGCTGTGTTCATGAACTATACAGAAAAATTGTCGAGCATCGCATGCAACGAAAAGGAGGAGGAAAGCAACAGGCGCAGAGAAGACGGAAAAATGGATCATTGCTATCGGGGCGACGAAGTCAGCCGGCAGTGCCGTCTTTCTCAGGATAGAGCAGCTCGGTGAACCGTGGATCTTCCTGGAGGAAGGCGAAGTCTTCGTCATTGCGCGCGTGGTAGCGGTTTTCCGGACGAAGCGCGATGGCAACCTTGAGATTGGCCATGGCGGAATCGGCTTCGCCGGTTAGACAATCAAGCGTGGCCAGCGCGTAATGGATATGGTCTGCTTTTGGAGCTGCCTTGCGCGCTTTTAGGAGACTTTCGCGGGCGTCGTCCCAGCGGCCGATGTTCATCATGGCGACGCCGCGCTGATAATGATCTTCCGCGGTGCGCGGGTTCTCCTCGTGGCTGGGTTTCATGCGCTGCTCGGCGATCTTCACGTGCATGCGGGCACGGTCGGCAAGCTCTTTGCTCGGACCTTCCAGAACTTTTTCAAGTTCCTGCTTGGCGCGCGCAAATTTCTGCTGATGAAAGAGGCCGAGGGCTTCGTCGTAGAGTTTGAGTTGAGCCTGGACGCGAGGGTCAACCAATTCGACGCCACCGCGCTGAGCGGGTGGTGGTGATCCTAAAGCCTTTTTTTTCTGTGAGTTAGCCTGGCCATGGCGCGAACTCTTGGAGCTGCTTGAGGAGCCCGAAGAGGTCTTTTTCGCTTTTGCCATGCGTCGCATCGTAGCAGAGGCTTATGCGCTCGTCAACGCGTGGTCTTGGGCATGACGCGGAAGTTACGGAGGAGGCAGGTGTTACCTTGCAGTGGCAGAAGCGAAAATTATCGTACTCCGGGGGGCGAATCTCGCGGACACTGGGTGTGAAGCGGAGAGGTGACATGCGCCGGCGCGAAGGCTGGCCTGGCTGCGCCGCGTATGCTATAAGTTTGGGGCCGACTTCGGATTAACAACAAGTGCCATTCATCAATTTTCCTGCGCGCGAAATCAACTGCAAGCTGGTGTATTACGGTCCAGGTCTGGGTGGAAAAACCGCCAACCTGCAATGGATCTACGACCACACTGGCCAGAATCAAAAAGGCAAGATGGTTTCGCTGGCGACGGAGACGGACCGCACGCTATTCTTTGATTTTCTGCCGTTGGACCTGGGAACAGTCCGCGGGTTCAAGACGCGCTTTCATCTCTATACCGTGCCTGGACAGGTGTTTTATGAGGCGAGCCGCAAGCTGATCTTGAAGGGCGCGGATGGCGTGGTGTTCGTCGCGGATTCGCAGGAAGAGCGGCTGGACGCGAATTTCGAGACGCTGGAAAACTTGCAGGAACACATGAAAGAGCACAACCTGAATTTCGCGACGATTCCTTACGTGCTGCAATTGAACAAGCGCGATTTGCCGAACGCCATGTCGGTGGCGGAATTGACGAAACAGATTCAGAAAAAAGGCGAACCAGTGCTCGAGGCGGTGGCCATCACCGGGCAAGGCGTGTTCGAAACTCTGAAAGAAGTCGCGAAGTTGGTGCTGGCAGAGCTGAAAAAGGGCGGGTAAGTTTTCTTCGCAGGGCTTTCCCTAAATCAGGAGATTGTCATGATCGAAGTCCGAGGCGCCGGGAGGGTGTGTCTCTAGGTGAATGATTTCAGGGCGAGAGCGTCGGATTCGAGAGTGGGGATAGCTTCGACGAGGCGGGTGACGGTGAGAGCGTCGCGGACGCGGCCGGGGCCGCACACGAGATGCAACGCGCCGTTTTCGCGGGCCAGCCTAATGGAGATACGCACGAGCGAAGAGATGCCGGAGCTGTCGATTTGAGGTACGCCATTGAGATTGACGATGACCTTGCGAGCGCCGCGCCCGATGACAGACTCCAGAGCGCTGGTGAGCTGATCGCTGGGCTCGCCGATGGTCAGGCGGCCGTGGACTTCGAGCACGTAGATTCCGCCGGATTCGCGGACGTTAATCTCCATGGGGGGACGCTCAGTCATGGTATTGGGTTAGAACAACACTCTCTGACCGCGCGGGTCAAGCCCTTCGTTCGCCCGGTCCGGGAGGGGGTGGTCGAAGAGCCGAGATGCATTATACGATGACCGGAGCGCGGAACAAGAAAAGCATACTCGAAATATCCGAACGGCGCGGGCTATGGGTTGAGGTGGAGAAGAGCCCTCGGGCAGAGCTCCTAAGTGATTGACAGACACGCCCAGTAGACGGAGAGTAGAGGCCTCGGGAAGGGTCGCGAAGACGGGGACGGCTATGGGGTGTGGTAACCGCCGCTATTTGTCCAGAATTCTATTCCTATTTTGTTTCTTGAGTATTCTCCTCTGTCCTGGAATCGCACCGGCGCAAGTTCCCACCATTGGAGGGGTTGGGGCAAGCGGGCAAATCGTGGTGCGCGTAAAAGATTCCGATGGCTCGCCCATGAGGCTGCAGGCCAGGGTGACGATACACTCCCCGAGTATGCTGACGAACGTCACGACGAATACAACCGATGCAGCCCAGGCCCTCTTCACCGGACTGAATGCAGGAGAGTACGTCATCGAAGTCAGCGCGCCGGGATACCGCACAGCGGAGGTTCAGGCGATAATCGACGAAAATGGGCAAGTAGAAAACGTCGAAGTGATGATGCTGCCGGAACTGTGGCTGGCGGAAAAAGCAGGGGTGCCCGGTCCGCCGATGCTGGCGCCAAAAGCATTGAAAGAAACGGAAAAAGGGCTGCAAGCGCTGCAAGCGGGCAAGCTGGAGGAAGCGGAGACGCACTTGAAACGCGCGCTGCAGCTCGCGCCGGGCTTCCCGGATGTGAATTACCTGATGGGCGTGCTGTGGATCGAGAAGCATGATGCAGCGCAAGCGCGCGGATATCTGCAGAAGACTGTACAACTCGCGCCGAAGCACGCGCCGGCGTTGATGGCGCTGGGGGAGGCGGAGTATATGCAGAAGGATTACGCACACGCGTTGGAGTCGCTGGAGCAAAGCATTGAGATCAAGCCAACGTCGTGGCGCGCGCACTGGCTGGCAGGTGTCGCCAGCTATCAACTCGGAGACTACAAGAAGTCCCGCGAGCATGCGCGAGATGCTCTTCTGGTAGGAAAGGAAAAGGCAGTGAGCGCGCGGCTGCTCCTTGGAGAAGCGCAGGTAGCGCTGGGCGAACGCGAAGCGGCGCTGGCAACGCTCGAACAATTCCTCCACGAGCAGCCCAACGCGCCGCAGGCGGCCACGGCGAAAGAGCTGATCGCGTGGCTGAAATCTCCGGAACGGCAGAAGCCCGTGGCAACGGGGCTGGGGTTGGCACCGGGAGCGACGCCCGGCGTTCCTGGCACGAATGCGTTGGATAACACGAGTGCTGCGGCGCTGCCTCCGATCGCGCCCGTGACGGAGACGAATTGGGCGCCGCCCGACGTGGACGAACAGAAACCTACCGTAGAGGCGGGCGCGAGCTGCGTGTTGAACCAAGTTGTGGAACGCGCGGGAGCCCGCGTGGAAGAGTTGGTGAAGAACGTGGACCGTTTCACGGCCACTGAAGAGATGGAGCACGAAAGCCTGAGTCCTCTTGGCGTGCAAGTAGCGCGGGACACGCGAAGATTCAATTACCTGGTGACGATCCGGCAAATCGGGGGGCGAACACTGGATGTGCAGGAATACCGGGACGGAACAGTCTCGCTGGATATTTTTCCAGCGCATCTCGCCACGCTGGGAATGCCTGCATTGGCGCTGGTCTTCCACGCCTATCACCGGGATGAATACGAATTCGCGTGCGAAGGGCGCGGGGAGTGGCGCGGGCGGCCGGCGTGGGTGGTTCATTTTCGGCAGCGGGACGACCGCATGAGCGAGATGCGCGCCTATCGCGTGAACGGGATGTCTTTCTCCGTGCACTTGAAAGGACGCGCGTGGATCGACGCAGAAAGCTCTCAAATCCTTGCGGTGGAAGCGGATATGGTGCGGCCTGTGCCGGAGATACGCCTGATGCGTGACCACCAATTGATCGAATTTGGCCCGGTCGAATTCGCAAAAGATAAAACGACGTTATGGCTGCCGAAAAGCGCGGATTGGTATTGCAACCTCGCGGAGAAACGCTACCACCGGCGGCACAGCTTCAGCCATTTCCTTTTGTTTTCAGTGGATGACAAGCAGTGGATAGAAACCCCGAAGGAGACGGAGCAAAATTAACGGCCTGCGCCTCGCGACTGGGGACCATTGGAAAAATAAATCGTTGCTATCCGAATTTCTAACTATTGCGCCGAGCCCTGGCGCGTATAATCCCTGCGACGTACTGGTGATTCCCCCCGAAAACCATTTGTGTGTGACCTCGACCGGGCAGGGGTCAAGCCGAACGCAGCGGAGCGAAAGTTAAGATGAAACAGAGGGGACGAAAGCGTTGTTTGCTCATGGTCCTGGTGCTCGGGGCGGTTGTGCTCGAAGCGATGCCACTTGGCGCGCAACAAAGCTCGACTCCTTCCGCGGCGATTCCCTCCTCTGCAACTCCGCCTTCCGCAGGATCTCTAGCTACAAACTCAACGCAAGAAAATTCCAAAGCCGTAAATGAAAAACTAGCGCAACTCGATCAGCGCGTGACGGCGGCGCAGTCCTCGGCGGACAACGCGTGGATGCTGGTGAGCGCCGCACTGGTGTTGATGATGACGGGGCCGGGGCTGGCGCTGTTTTACGGCGGCCTGGTGCGACGGAAGAATACTCTGGCGATCATGATGCAAAGCTTCGCGCTGATGGCGCTGATTACCGTGCTGTGGGCGCTGGTGGGTTACAGCCTGTGTTTCGGCGGCAACGGGCCGGTGATCGGCAGCTTCGAACATGCATTCTTGCGCGGGGTAGGCGCGGAGCCGAATCCGGATTACGCAGGGACGATTCCGCAGCTCACATTCATGGTGTACCAGTTGATGTTCGCGATCATCACGCCCGCGCTGATTACGGGCGCGACGGCGGAACGCATGAAGTTCAGCGGCACGGTGCTCTTCCTGACGCTGTGGTTTTTGGTGGTGTACGCCCCCCTCGCGCATATGGTGTGGGGCAAGGGCGGCTTTCTAAACGCGTCGCTGGGCGGAAAATTCCCGACGCTGGACTTCGCGGGCGGGACAGTGGTGCACATTTCTTCCGGCGTATCGGCCCTGGTGTGCGCGTTGTATCTCGGGAAGCGCACCGGTTATCCGAGGCAGCCGATGCCTCCGCATAGCCTGGTGCTGAGTTTTATCGGCGCGTGCTTGCTGTGGGTAGGATGGTTTGGATTCAACGCCGGTAGCGCGCTGGCTTCGGGCCCACTGGCCACGAGCGCGTTTGTGGCTACTCATTTTGCGACGGCCGCGGCGGTGCTGAGCTGGAGCGCCGCGGAATGGATCAAGAATGGCCGGCCCAGCGCGCTGGGCGCAATTTCCGGCGCGGTCGTGGGGCTTGTGGCGATTACTCCGGCGGCCGGATTCGTGGCGCCGATGCCGGCGCTGGCGATCGGGTTCATCGCTGGCGCGCTCTGCTACTGGATGGTAACAAAGGTAAAATCGATTTTCGGATATGATGACGCGCTGGATGCCTTCGGCGTGCACGGCGCTGGCGGAACGATCGGCGCGCTGCTTACCGGCGTATTCGCACAACAGGTGATCAACCCGATTTATGGCGCGGGAAAGCCCGTGGGCGGGCTCGACGGGCACTGGGGGCAAATCGGCAACCAACTTGTGGGCGTCTTCATCGCCTGGGCCTTTGCGCTGGCTGGAACGTTTGTGCTGCTGAAGATCGTGGATGCGATCACCGGCCTGCGCGTAAGCGAAGAGCAGGAGATCGAAGGCCTGGACATTACGCAGCATGGCGAGGAAGCGTACAACCTGGAGTCCTGAGGCGGGCGGGGGAGCGGAAACTCCATGATGAAACTCGAAGCGATCATTCAGCCCTCGCGGTTCGAATCCGTGAAAGAGGCCTTGCGCGAAATCGGCATCGAAGGAATGACCGTGACCGAAGTCCGCGGGCATGGGCGGCAGAAGGGGCACACGGAGGTTTATCGAGGCCGGGAGTACACCGTCGACCTGCTTCCCAAGCTAAAATTGGAAATGGTCCTGCCGGATGCGGTGGTGCATACCGTGGTGGAGACAATTATGAAGTCCGCCAAGACAGGAAAGATTGGCGACGGTAAGATATTCCTATCACGGGTAGAGGAAGCCATCCGGATCCGGAATGAGGAGCGCGGGGAAAAAGCGCTCTGAGTGAATTGCCAGCCGCCACGCGTCCCGGCTTTGATCTCGGCAACCGACCCGCAAAGAACATGTCAGGTTCTCCTACGCCTTTGTCCGTGCTCGGCCCGCAATGCGAAGACGAGCGACATCGAATCCGGCGGCAGTTTGAAACCGGCACGAGCGCGCGAGATACGCTGCGCGCTCTGTGCGCCCTGGCGGACAGGAACATCCAGCAAATCTTTGGCGATGTGCTGCACGTGCACGCCGCCATACCGCAGGGACTCTGCCTGGTCGCGCTGGGGGGCTACGGACGGCGGCTGCTCTTTCCGTATTCCGACCTGGACATCCTTTTTCTTTTTGAAGGCGACAAGACGGAGCAGGAAAACCGTCCTCTCATCGCCGAATTCTCCCGCACCCTGTGGGACCTGGGATTTCGCGTAAGCTCCGCGGGGAGAACGGCCGAAGAATGCCGGCGGATCGAAGAGGACAACGCAGAATTTCATCTCGCTCTCCTCGACCGGCGATTTCTAGCGGGCGACACGGAACTCTTCGAGCGGCTGGATAAGAAAATTCTGCCGGGATCGGAGAAGCAGGCGCGGCCGTTTTTGCTGGCGCAACTTCAGAAACTGACCCAGGAACGGCTGGCACGATATGGGAACACCATCTACCATCTCGAGCCGAATGTGAAAGAAGCTCCCGGCGGACTGCGTGATTACCAAGCGGGAACCTGGCTGCGGCAGATTGTGGGTGACAATAAAGAATTGCGCGGCTCATCGGCTGCGGAGGAAGAACAGGCGGCCGGCGCTGTTGACTTTCTGAGCGCTATCCGATGCTTTCTGCACTACAGCAACGGACGCAACGACAATACCTTGAGCTACGAGCTGCAAACCGCGGCGGCGGAAAGACTGCTGGGAGCCCGGAATGGTGCAGGCCGCGGTGGTACCAGCGGGATGCCGCTCAGCGCAGCCGACTGGATGCGGCTCTATTTCCGGCATGCGCGGACCTTGAATCGCCAGTTGTTGCGCTTTCTCGAACAAAAATCTCCGCCACCGCAAACATTGACGCAGAGGCTGTTGAGCGCGGCCCGCGGCGCGAGGCTCGACACGGGCAAACGTTTCACGGTGCGCGACGGCTTGCTGGAAGTTCTGGACCTGCCGGCGCTCTCGGATCGGGCGGTGACGTTTGCGCTTTTTGCAGAAGCGGCGCGGACTGGCACGCCAGTAAGCCGCGACGCCGAACGGGGGATCGCCTACATCCTTACGCACCCGGAACTTCCCGCGAAAAACAAGCAGGTGACGTGGACGATATTGCGCGAAATTCTCGGAGCGGATTATCCCGGATTTGCACTACGGCCAATGCAGCGGCTAGGGTTGCTGACAGAGATTTTGCCGGAATTCCGGCTCATCGACTCGCTGGTAGTCCGCGATTATTATCACCGCTATACAGTCGATGAACACTCGTTGCGGACCATCGAGCATTTGCAAGAGCTCGCGGAGCCGCCGGATACGCGCGGCGCGCACTTCACACAACTTTGGAAAACGGCAGAGCAGCGCGAACTGCTGGTTCTTGCAATGCTCTTGCACGACGTGGGCAAGGGCATGCCGGTGGAAAATCACGTGGCCGGAAGCCTCGAAGCGCTGGAGAGCGCCGCGGAGCGGCTGCAATTGTCAGCGGAAGAAAAAGCCGAAGTGAACTTCCTGATCGAGCATCACCTGGACATGTCCGCGACGGTACAGAGACGCGACATTTTTGATGCGGGTACGATTTCCGCGTTTGCGGCAACGGTGGAAACGCAGGAGCGCTTGCAGAGGCTTTGTTTGCTGACCTATGCGGACATCCACGCGGTGAATCCGGAAGCGCTGACGCCATGGAAAGCGGAAATGTTGTGGCAACTCTTCGTCGCGACCTCGAACCACTTTAGCCGGACACTGGATCGCGACCGGCTGCATGCCTCGGATGAAAAATCCCTGTTGGAACGGGTACGTGGGGAAACGTCCGGCGCGAACGTTGGGGAGGTCGAAAGATTTCTCGAAGGTTTTCCGCGGCGTTACCTGGCAGTGCACTCGGCGCGGGAGATCGCGGCGCATTTCGCGTTGTACAAGAGACTTGGCGCTGAACCGGTTCAGACGGAGCTTATCTCGACACGGCACGCATTTTCGCTGACGATCTTGACCGCCGACCGCCCGGCGCTGTTTGCGACCATCGCCGGCGTGCTGGCGGGCTGGGGAATGAACATCGTGAAGGCGGACGCGTTTTCCAACGCTGCAGGAATCGTCCTGGATACGTTTCACTTCGTGGACCTGCACCGCACGCTGGAATTGAATCCGAGTGAAGTCGGCAGGTTCCGCCAAAGCCTTGCGGACGTGGTAAACGGACAGGTGCCCCTGGAACCGTTATTGAAGGGCCGGGAGAGCGCGAGCCGCGCGCGTCCACCGAAAGTGTTGGTGCCGACGCAGATCAGTTTCGACGACGCAGCCTCGGACCACAGCACGCTGCTGGAAATCGTGGCTCAGGACAGGCCCGGGCTGTTGTATGACGTCGGGTCGTCACTGGCACGGCTGAGGTGCAACATCGAAGTGGCGCTCATTGATACAGAAGGGCAGAAGGCCATTGATGTGTTCTACCTGACCGAGCAAGGCAATAAGCTGAACGCGCAGAAGAAGAGTTTGCTGCAGGAAGTTCTGCAGGGAACACTGGCGTAAGCAGGACTTCTCTGCTCCTTCGAACCTGCTGGATTCCCTGAGCCGCTCCCTCCATTACGTGACATGCAAATCGTGTGCGAGCAACTCCGCTTCCACTTTCAACATTGGCTCAAGCACCGTCTTGCAGTTCAATGAGCGTGCGACAAGGCAATTTTTATCGGCCTTTTCGAGCAGGCGCAGCGCCAGATCTCTTTGTTGTTCCTTCTGGAGCGTTACCCTCGGGGAGAGCTTGATCTCCGTAAAGCGCCACGGACCTTCTGCCCGGGAAATCACGCCCTTCGCGCTCAGCTCGAAAGTGACGTACTCCAGGCGGGACATCTGCGCCATATTCGAGAAGGTGCTCACGAAACAGCTGGCCACCGCCGCTACCAGGAAATGCTCGGGCGTCCACTGGGCGGGCTCTCCCTGAAATTCCGGCGGTGCGCTGAAAGATATAGAGGGCAAGATAGCCTGCGCGGAGACAACGCCGCTCTTGGGGGCTGTGCAGCTCGCCTCCACCAAGTATTCATGCTTGAGTTCCATGGGTCCCTCTCCGGAGATTTTTCGCACCGTTCCTGACCTTCGTCGCTCTTTCAACCCTAAGTGCAGTCTATCAACCAGCTGCCCGAACTGAAGTGACTGAAATCACACTTAATTGTGACTTGGGTCACAGCCGGAACCCAGCGCGGTGGCGTATCAATGAGCTTTGGGGAGGTGCTCCATGAAAGCAGCAGAGGCGAAGGCAAGAATTGCACTGAAAAACATATTGTTTGCAACCGATTTTTCACCCGCTTCGCTTGCGGCTGTGCCGTTCGCGAAGCAGATTGCCCAGCGGTATGGAGCCAAAATCTACGGGGTCCACGTGAATCCATTTCTCAATTACACCGGTGTGGAACCGAATGCCTGGCCGGCAATGGCCGAGGCGGCGGAGAGAACGGCGAAGGACGACGCACAGCGCTTGGACGAAGAACTCCAAGGCGTGGAGCACGAAGTCGTGGTTGGAGAGGGCCGATTGTGGGAAGTTCTCTCTTCGTTCATCAAGGATAAGGAAATCGACCTCGTCGTCGTGGGGACCCGGGGCCGGACGGGGATTGGACGCGCGCTGTTGGGCTCTGCCGCCGAAGAGATTCTCCGGCAGGCGCCCTGTCCCGTGCTGAGCGTCGGCCCGCACGTGAAGCTGTGGTCCGATCCCGCAGCGGAAATGCACGAAATTCTCTACGCCACGGACCTTCTTTCGGAGGCGCCGGCAGCCGCGCCGTACGCCTTTTCGCTGGCTCAGGAAAACCAGTCGCACCTGGTGATGCTGCATGTGTTTGAAGACCCGATGCCGAAGGATGTCCTACGCCGCGAACAACTCGTGGCATCGCGAAAGCGCTTGCTTGAGGGATTGATTCCCAAGGAAGCGGCTTTGTGGTGTGAACCTGCACTGGTCGTGGAAGTAGGGGCCCCAGCGGAAAAAATCCTGGACGTGGCAAAACGCCGCCGCACCGATCTGATCGTTTTGGGAGCCAGAGAAGTAAAAGGCGCGGGGCTCGCGGCGACTCACCTGAATGCCGGTACGGCGCATAAAGTGCTCCTGCAAGCTACGTGCCCGGTGCTCACCGTGCGCGACTAATGGCCGGCAATCCGCATCCTGACGCAACGTCAGGTGCGAGGCCAAAAGAGTTGAGGCCGGGCAGCCAGGTCCGCCCGGCCTCGACTCTTTTTGAGGAAAACCTATCTGACGTTCATCCCCGCATGCGAGCGGCAAGTGCCGATGCGTTCCGATGAGCAATGGCTTCGATGGAGATCATGGGATTGACGCCCGAGGCCGAGGGAAAGGACGAGCCGTCCATCACGTAGAGGTTGCGCGCTTCCCAGGTCTCGCCTTCGGAATTGGTGGCGGAATTTTGAGGCGAGCCACCAAGACGCGCCGTGCCCATAATGTGAAATGAGAAGAGCGCCAGGCGACCGGAATCCCAGCCGGCAAAGTCCATCGCCTGCGTGAACGAAGCAACCAAACTTCCGGCTCTTCCGGAACGGGAGGGTTCGTAGGCGCACCACTTCGCGTGAGGCGAAAAAATCAGGCGGGCGCCGGCGGCTTCGAGGATTCGTGCGGCGCCGATGAAGCCGTGGCGGAGATGGGCGCGGTCGAAATTGGAGAGAGCATAGCGGGAAACAGGATGGCCTTCGCGGTCGATGTTCACCCGGCCCCCATCGCGGTCGCGGAGGAGAACGCCGATGCCCACGGTGTTCGAAAGTCTCGCCAACAAAGAACGATAGTGCTGCGGTTCGCGCCAGGGCAATACCGCAACGGCAATGACCGGCTGCAGCGCGGTGGTTTCATACTTCACACCGTAATTGCCGGTGAGGAAGCGATGCTCATCCGAGTAAATGGCCTGCATGGTGCCTTCCCAGGGACGAATCTCTTCGTCGAAGACGCCGCAAACATTCGAAACGGGATGCAAATGAAGATGGCGGCCGATGTGTGCGTTGCGTAGTCCGGAGCGGAGCAGCAGCGCAGGCGTGTGGACCGCACCGCACGCGACCAACACGGCTTTGCAGCGAACGGAAACGCGATGACCGCTGCGCGAGCGGGCTTCCACGCCCGTTGCGGCGCCCGCTTCGATGCGAATGCGTTGCGCACGAGTTTCGACGAAGAATCGCGCGCCCGCAGCTTGGGCATCGGCGAGCCAGGTCTTGGTGGTGGTTTGTTTCGCGCCGATGGCGCATCCATAACCGCAATAGCCGCAGACTTTGCCCTGTTCGCAGCCAACGACGTTGCGCGGCATGGCAGCCGCGTGCCAGCCGAGTGCGAGCAGGCCGCGCTGCAAAATCTGTTCGCGCGCGGAGACGCGGTTATGATCGAGATTAACGGACAAGCGTGAGCAAACCGCGTCGAGGCTGTGCGTGAATTCGTCGCTGGTGAACCACGGCACGCCCGACGCTGCCCATTCCGCGCGCACATCGTCCGTGGTTCGAAAAGAAGTGCAGTAGTTAATGATCGTGCCGCCGCCGAAGCATTCACCTGCCAGCAAGCCGACGCTGTGATCGGCGGTGGCGGCAAAACCGCCTTCCGCGTAGAGGCGCTGAAAGCCACCAAGCTCGGCGCCGTCGAAGTCGGCATCGTCATAGTAGTTGCCGGCTTCGAGGACGAGCACATCTTTTCCGGCCGCGGCAAGGACAGCTGCGGCTACGCCCCCGCCGGCGCCCGAGCCGATGATGCAAACATCGCAGGACAAGACTGTGTCGCGCTGCGGGACGCTGACAGTAAGCGGGCGCGGTGAAGAGGGTTTCTGCACGCCGAGCGGTCCGGGATAGCCATACTTGTCCCACACTGGGCTTCGCGCGCCGTTTGCCCCCGGCAACATGACGTAGAGAAAGCCGACGGCCTTGCGCAGCGCTTGAAACGCCGCGCGGCGGCGGCCCAGGCCGCTATCCGCCCACGAGAGCAGGATGCGAATCCGCGCATCCGGTGCAAGCGAAGAGAACCGCGCCAAGCGGCCCGCGGTAAAGAGGCCATGCAAGCGCGAATCCCAAAGATCGAGAAGTTGCAGGAACTGCGCGCGATCGCTCGAACGTGGATTGAAATCGAGGGCCTCGGCAATCGCGGCCGGAATGCCCAATTCGGAAGCGGAAGGCCAGCCATCGGCGGCAGGTGCGAAGGTGTCGCAAATGGACTGCAGCGTGTGCTGCTGGCGCGGGGTGAGGTTCATTGCGAGAACGCCAGTCTAGCAAAACGAGATGTTCGTGCCAGTTGCAAAGAAGGGGATGCGGATAACGGCACGATATGCCGTGCCCCATGAATGGAAAGATTCCCGAATGGGAAGGAAGGGAATGGTCAGTTGTCGTCTTTCTCTTGTTCTTTTTCCTTCTTTTTCTCTTCTTTGTACTTTTTGCTGCCGACTTCCGAGAAACGCTTTTCTAGCGCAGCTTTCGTGAAGAAATCGCCGGGGAATGCGGGGTTGTACTTGCACGATGTGAAAAAGACCTGACTGATGCGGCGGCCGTCGCGGTCGCTGGTGATCTGCAGCGGCGTACGGACTCCGTCCATTAGCTGAAAATTCGAATAAATGCTGGTCTCCGTGCTCCGCTCGCGCGTGGTCTGATCTTCGGTGATGATCATGGTGCGCACGAACAAGTGTGACGAGCGGTCCACGGCAAGGCGAAATGTGCGCTGTTCCGGGTCCGTGATTTCCACCCAATCGACCGTTTTGAGGTCGACAATATCCTGTCCTCCATAGCGAAAGAACATGCCTGGTTCTTTCACGCGAAGGCGGAGAAGATTGTTGATGTCTTTTTTTGCCAGTTCCTGAAAATCCGCGACCGCCGGTGCGGGCAGTTCCGAGACTCCGCCGCGATCGAGCGTCCAGCCCCGGTCGCCATTGTAGAGATTGATGATCACGCCCTTCTTCGAATAGTCGGTGCGATTCTTGTCCGGGTAGCGCCAATAGTCTTTGAAATTGGTGAACCCATTGAGTTCTCCATTGTGACCGAACCGCGCCAGACGCCCTTCGCAAGCGCTATCGCGGACCTCCAGATATCCCGCGCCACCCAGGGCGTCGGTCAGTTGTTGGAGGATTTGTTTGGCTTTGGCAGCGCTTTGCTCCGGCATCATCGTGTCGGGATTTTGCGCGTGGGAGCGCGGCACAGAGACAAGAGCGGACGAAAAAACGAACACCGCGAAAACGGACGGCTTCACCCGCACAATATCGAACCCCCGTTTACATTGATGATTTCCCCGGTCATGAAGTTGGCCAGGTCGGAAGCGAGGAACAGGATGGGGCCGGCAATTTCTTCAGCGGTGGCCGCGCGTCCGAGCGGGATGACCGAAGCGGCCATTTTCTGGCCGACTTTGGTTTTGAGGACCGGATTGGACATGTCGGTCGCGACCCAGCCGGGAGCAACGCAGTTCACGAGAATATTGTGCCGCGCAAGCTCCGTCGAAAGTCCTTTGACGAGGCTGATGATGCCGCCCTTCGACGCGCCATAATGAGTGTGGAACGACTCGCCGCGCTGGCCTGCTGTCGAGCTGATGGGAATGATCTTGCCGGATTTTTGCTTGATCATATGCGGCACGGCAAAATGGATGATCGAGTACACGCTCTTCAGATTGATGCGGATCATGTCGTCCCATTGCTTCTCCGTCATTTTTTCAATGGGAAGATCCTCGAGGTTCCATACGCCGGCGTTAGCGACCACGATGTCGAGCCGCCCGAGCCGCGCGATGCACTGATCCACGAGCTTTTTGTTCTCGGCATGGCGGCTGACGTCGGCTTTGAACGCCTCGACGCGGGTGCCATGTTTGTGGGCTTCCTGCTCGACTTGCAGCGCGGCGTCCTTCGCCTTGTGGTAATTGAAAATCACGTCTGCGCCGGCCTGCGCGAAAAGTTTGACGGCCGCCGCGCCAATCCCGCGCGAACCACCCGTGATCAGTGCCGCCTTGCCTGCAAGTAGGATCATGATTCCCCCAGAATGGATAAGACAGCAATGCCGCTGACTGAGAACTCAGGCTTCTTGTTTGACTGCGCCGCGGGCAGCGGCGACAAAATCGCTAAATAGCCGCTCGGAGAATGCATCACCCGTCATGCGCTCGGGATGCCACTGAACCCCGACCACCCAATTCGAATCGCCGGTCCATTCGACCCCTTCGATGACGCCGTCGGTTGCGTGAGCCGTGATCCGCAGATTCTGTCCCGGTTTTTCGATGGCCTGATGATGCGAGCTGTTGATCCTGGCTTGCGTGCCACCCGCAATGTCTCCCAGCCGGCTGTCAGGTTCGAACGCCGCCCCGTGAATAGGGTCATTTGCAGGTTGAGGCATGACGTCCATTTTTCGATGGGGCGTCGCCGTGCCCGTCTCCGCGCGCAGATCCTGGATGAGCGTTCCACCCAGATAGACGTTCAGGAGCTGGCAACCGTAGCAGATAGCCAACACTGGCTTTTTCTCGGCGAAGGCGTGGCTTAAAATCGCGCGGTCGGTCCGCTCACGGGCCATGTCGGCAGGCTCGGATTTACCTCGATTTACAGCGCCGTATTCGGCGGGCGCGACGTCGGCAGGACTCCCTGGAAGGACGAATGCGTCCAGCGCGGGAAGGAGAAGCTGCAATCCGGCTGGGTCCTTCAGCGAGATGCGGACTGGCTCACCGCCTGCCTTCCGCACGGCTTCTTCGTAGTTCTTGATCTTCGGCAAATTATTGGCGGCTTCCTCCTCCGAGGTGCGCCAGGGGATGCCGACACGAGGCCGCTTAATTTTTTCGACTTGGGGTGCGCGGGGATTCATGGAACGCTGAATCCTAACATCCGGGCAGGAGAGCAGCAACCGTGCCGCGTTTGGAGTCCTGGGTTCGCTTTGGTATATCCAGTCTCAACGCAGTTAACTTATTGTTTTACAACGGCTTACACGGGAAGACAAACCGTTTCTTAGGACTTCGCGGCCTTCGCCGATGCGCCGGCCCCTGCGCTGAGATCAGAGGATGCCAACACTTTTTCCGTCTGGGCGGCGCGGTATTTGCGAATGGCCTCCCGGAACTCCGGATGTTTCGTCCCGAGGATTGCCGTGGCAAACAGAGCCGCATTGACCGCCCCCGGCTTACCGATGGCAAGTGTTCCTACCGGAATGCCGCCGGGCATTTGCACCGTCGAGAGGAGCGAATCGAGCCCTTTAAGCGAAGCCGACTCCATCGGCACTCCTAGAACCGGAAGAATCGTCTTCGCCGCGGTGACACCGGCGAGATGCGCGGCGCCGCCTGCGGCCGCGATAATCACTTCCAGGCCGCGCTCTTCGGCGCTGCTAGCATATTCGAACAGATGGTCAGGCGTGCGGTGCGCGGAAAGCACACGCGCCTCGTGCGGCACGCCAAGCTCTTCGAGCGTCTTCGCGGAGTGCTGCATCGTTTCCCAATCGGATTTCGAGCCCATGATGATGCCGACAAGAGCTCTCTTATTCGGCGTGCGCTGTTTGCTCATTTGGTGAGTTCCCTTCGCTCCCTTTCGCGCCGTGCAAGCGATTGCCGCAATCGGAGCAAAGTATTCTACGGTGTTTCTCGGCGCATGGCGACCTGCGCGCGGTTTTTCCAATAGTGCCGAAGCTGCCCGACCAGATAAAGCGATCCCGCAATGAAAATGGTGTCCTCCGGCGCTGCCTGCGTAAGGGCATGCTCGAATGCCTCTTCGGCGTCGGCAATTACGGTCGAGTGCGCCGCATAGTCGCCCGCGATTTCGGCGAGCTGCGCGGCGGAGATGGCGCGCGAGGTTCGCGGCTCGGTGAAGATCACTTCGGCCGCGAGGGGAAACAGCGCGCCGGCGAATTCGTCCACTGCTTTGTCGCGAAGCGCGCCGCATATGAGCCAAATTTTGCGGCCCGCGAAGTTCTGCTCCCAGAAAGCGACAAGTTCGCGCGCGGCGCAGGGATTGTGCGCGCCATCCAGATAGACGTCAGGACGCGACTGCAGTTTTTCGATTCTCCCCGGCCAAACAGCACTAGCGATGCCCTGGGAAATGTCTTCATCCTTGATTCGATAACCTTGCCCGGAGAGCAGGCGCGCGGCCGCTACGGCGCTGAGAGCATTCTGCATCTGAAAACGCCCGGGTAAGCGCGGCGCAATCTCGACGAACCAGCCAGTGGCAATTTCCGTGACCTGAGCGCGGACGCACCCGTCTTCAAAGGATTCTAGATCCAGGTGGTAAGCGTTGCTCGTTTCGATGACGTGGCAGCCGATCTTGTCCGCACGGGCGAGGACCGTTTCGCGCGCTTCGCCATGCTGCTCTGCCAGAACGAGAGGCACGCCAGCCTTGAGAATGCCGGCCTTTTCCCCCGCGATTTCCCTCAAGGAATGGCCGAGAAAATTTTCATGGTCGAAATCAATTCGAGTTATGAGCGTAACGACGGGAGTAAGAATGTTGGTGGCATCCAGGCGTCCGCCCAGTCCGACTTCGAAAACGCCAAATTCAACGCGCGACCTCGCGAAGTATTCGAACGCCATCGCGGTCACACATTCGAAGTACGTCGGATGAGCGCGCAGCTGGCCTCCGGCGAGCAGCTCTTCGATAAGCGCAAGAACGCGCACCAGAGTTTCCGCGAACGCCTCGTCTTCGATTTCTTGACCGTTGACACGGATGCGTTCGTTGATTCTTTCGAGATGCGGCGACGTGTAGAGCCCCGTTCGAAAACCAGCATGGCGAAGAATGGATTCGAGGAACGCAGCGGTCGAGCCTTTGCCGTTCGTGCCGGCAATGTGCGCGCTCGGATAAGCGCGGTCCGGCCGGCCGAGGCGCTCAGCAAGAACCGTGATGTTTTCCAGGTCGAACTTCGCCGTTGTTCCCTGAGTTGGTGCGGCCAGCTCCCTGCCGAGCGTGAGCAAATACCCGACCGCAGCTTCGTAATTCATCTCAGCTCATCAACAGATCGAAGGAGTTTGCAATGAAGCTCTTGAGCTCCTTGCGAGGGACAACCGCGTCGAGAAAGCCATGCTCGAGGAGAAATTCCGAGCGTTGGAAGCCCTCGGGGAGCTTCTGCCGAATAGTTTGCTCGATCACCCGCGGGCCGGCGAAGCCAATGAGCGCGCCGGGTTCTGCGATATTCAGGTCGCCGAGCATGGCAAAACTCGCCGTGACGCCGCCCGTCGTTGGATCAGTGAGGACCGATATGTACGGCAGCTTTGCGTCGTCGAGCTTCGCGAGCGCGCCGGAAACTTTGGCGAGCTGCATCAGGCTGATGGTGCCTTCCATCATGCGCGCACCGCCCGAGCAGGAAACAACGATCAGCGGTTGAAGCGTCTCGATGGACAGCTCGATGGCGCGCGTAACCTTTTCTCCGACCACCGCTCCCATCGAGCCCCCGATGAAGCCGAACTCCATCGCGCAGCACACCACGGGCCGCCCGTTCAGCTGGCCCTCCGCCGTGATGATCGCGTCGTTCATGCCGAGTTTTCTCTTCGCTTCCCTGATGCGCGTGACGTAGGGCTTGGTGTCTACGAACTTGAGCGGGTCGGTCGAGGTCATGCCTGCATCGTGTTCGGTGTAACGGCCGTCGAGCAGCATTTCGAGCCGCTGCTTCGCGCCCATCTTGAAATGAAACTGGCACTTCGGGCAGACGTGGAGGTTGGCCTCCAGATCTTTGCGGAAAACGATGGTGCGGCAGGACTCGCACTTCATCCACAAGCCTTCGGTGCGCACGCGGCGCTCTTCGGGCGGTGTTGTCTGTTCAATCGATTTTTTATCGCGTTTGAACCAGGCCATGGTGGAAATCAGCGATTGCAGGATTGGGTTTCGAAGAACTACGGTCCAAGCGCCCGCAACCGGTCAGTAATCGATCCCCCGTTGAGCCAGTATACCCTTTGTGTACGGGTGTTTCACCTCGCGCATTTCAGTTATGAGATCAGCCAGTTCCGTGAGCTTAGGGTGCGCGTTTCGGCCGGTGCAGATCACGTGCACCCGCTCCGGGCGGTTCTTCAGCGTCTCGACGACTTCATCGGCATCCAGCATTTTATAACTGATGACGTAATTGATCTCGTCGAGGACTACGAGGTCGTACTTGCCGCTGTAAATAGCGTCGCGACCCGCCTGCCAGCACTTATGAGCCAGCTTTATGTCTTCCGGATCCGTCTCTGCGCCGCCGATTTTCACGAAACCCCGGCCCATCGGACGGATTTCGAATTTGTCGTCGCCCAGCATCTTCGCAGCGTCCAGCTCGCCGTAGTGCCACGAGCCCTTGATGAACTGCACCATCAGCACGCGCAGTCCCTGGCCGACGGCGCGAAACGCTGTTCCGAGCGCACAGGTGGTCTTGCCCTTGCCCGGCCCGGTGTAAACAATGAGGAGTCCTTTTTCTTCCGGCATGGATGTCTTCCGCCACCATACGCGTTGGCGGAGAAAGTCTTAAAGTGTGGAGTGCGAGTGTGGAAACGTCAAGCAGGAAGCAAGAACACTCTCCTTGCTCTAGTTCTCGTGAAGGATATGGCCTGTGGCTTGGGTTTGCGCCCGGGCAACGCTAAAAATGCAAGACCACGCCGGTGACCACCTGGAAATTGTTCTGCGACAGCGAGTAGAGATGCGTGAACACCCAGTCTCCTTCCATGCGTACAGCCAATTGCCCGCGAAGCGTATAGTCCGCCCCG
>Ga0209118_1000034_pt1 | contig 106907 bp, 97 predicted proteins | sample BlaSpr_A8_Ref_M1_FD_187988 | JGI IMG/M metagenome (GOLD analysis project Ga0209118, IMG submission 187988) | Forest soil microbial communities from Thunder Bay, Ontario, Canada - Black Spruce, Ontario site 2_A8_Ref_M1 (SPAdes) (version 2) | ecosystem: Environmental > Terrestrial > Soil > Boreal... | reverse complement strand
GGGGGGGGGGGGGGCTTTGCACAGTAACCCCCTGCTGCACAATAACTCACACGTCTGCACAAAAACCCGGTAGTGGACTACTTTGAAGTCTTGCCAGCCTCTTCTGCTGATTGCCGTGACAGGGTGTTTAGTCCATTCCGCTACCACCAGAGCACATCGCAACTTGTTCTTTGTTCCATGGTATCAAGCAAAATTTGGTGTTCCTAGTGGTGTGGCTGAACAAATCATTATAGGTAAGCTTTCCCAGCAGGAACTGCTGGATTCCAAGGCTATAAGTTCGCGAGGAAGTAGCACCCGGAGCGATTACCTCATCACCGAATATCGACCGTTCATTGGCGCTCTCGGGCCAATTCTCTTTACCCCGTTTTCGTCGTTCGTGGTTCCAGTACTCAAGCCATTCGTCGTAGTCAGCAAACACACCATTGTGAAGTTCTGGGTGAAGTTCTGGAGTGTGCGTGTAGTCAGAATCGGCTACAGACCCTACCTCAAGCCAGCTAAGAGCTACGTGAATCGCTGGTGTCTTGCCTGTGTTCTTAAAGACAACGACGATCTTATGGCTAGTAGCGTCCATGCCAAAGGTTTCTATACCTACCCAAGCTCGCTGGTCCAAACGAGAAGCCTCTATGCTGGCGTCCAAGGCACTCTTAGCAGTGATCTGAATCGTGCTGATGGAATTTTCGGAAGCTTTCGCCATGCGCTCGAATTTATCTACAGCAAGTTTTGTCTGGGCATTGATTCCATCGGCACTCGTCGCAAAATTAGCGGCAGCCGCAGCGTTCTGAGCGGCGGCAGACGCCTGAAGGTTAGCAGCTTGAATGAGTTTGTCGATTTTCTCCGTCGTTGTGCGATTGTTTTCCCGCGTTATATACACTTGGAAGATAGCAGCCCCAGTTCCAAAGAGAGTTCCCACAGCGACGATGCAGCCAGTGAGAACCAGCGCTTTATTGTGAAGCGCGGTTTGTTTCCATCGCTGAAAGAGGGTCATATCCAGTGCGTTTCCGGGCTTATTGGCGGATTAACCGGTTAATCGAATTTCGTGCGAAGCGTGGGTATTAGTGATGAACGCCACTCTTGCCCGCGTTCATCGGTCACTTTGTACCGCATGATCGGGTTTGTTTCGTCGATTACCCCGGTGTGGGTCCACATGACTGGGTGCCACGTTAGCGTGTGTTTCACGTCCTCACCCCTGTCTGAGTTTTCGTGTTGCGGCTGCCTTACGGCCTGCCGCTCTGCGTTTCTTTGTCTGGGCTGCTTTCTTTCCCGCTGCTCTACGTTTGCGCGTGACTGCTGCTTTCTTCGCGGCTGCACTGCGGTCTGTCATAGAATCCTCCATCATTCGTGGCGGGAATTATAGCGCAAGTCAGCGCGGCCTTTTCTACTCTCACCCATTTCTTGGGCATCTTTTTTGTACCCCGTTTTGCTTTCATATCAACAATTATTCCGCGAAATCCACAGAATTTGCACAACAATCAGCGATTCATTACTTCTCTCATTGTCCGATAACACCTAGCATTTCAGGTGCGGGAGGCTGACTGGTCGGTTACCAGGAGCTTAAAACACATCTGGACCTTAGAAGAATTACTCGGCCTTTTGGAACGGAAGGAGAATGCGGCAGTGGCTTAGTCACTGGCGACATTGCCCCGTGCTTTCGCAACGGGGCAATGTCACAGAAAGCATAACCGGACACCGTTCCCCTTAATAGGAATGGGCCAGCCCTGCACTATAATTTTAGTCCCTCCAGGCTGTGGATTTCAATGGATTTTATCTACATAGACGACTCAGGAGATGCAACAGTCCGAGTTTACTCGGCGCTGGCGATTCCAGAAGTGGAATGGAAGGACATTCTCGGCCAGATAAAAGAATACAGGCGACAGCTTAAAAAAGACTATGACATGTTTGTTACGCATGAACTACATGCTACCGACTTCGTTGGGGGTCGAGGCAGAATCGGATCGCGCATGGTTCCCAAGGGTCTCAGGTGTCAAATATTTCGCGACACACTTCACCTGATCGCCAGTTTTCGAGGTGTTAGGCTGTTCAACGCTATATCTCCAAAAGCGCAAGAAAAGATGATCTTTGAGCGTCTGATTAACCGGATTGAAACGAACATGCGCAAAGCCGGAGGGAACGCAATCATCTTCCACGACGAGGGGAAGGACTATACGGGTCTGGTTCGTAGAATGTGTGTCTACAACCCGATCCAGAGCATGTATGGCGTGTGGCCTGGAGGCAGTCCGTATAAAAATATTCCTCTCGATCATTTGCTTGAGGATATTATCTTTCGGGATTCGGAAGATTCTTACTTTATCCAACTTGCTGACTTCTGTGCATATGCTCTATTTCGCAGCGAGTATCCTCTCGCATCCAAAACCAAGTATGGCCTCGAAACCGCTTTCAGTGAATTGCACTCGATCTGCATTCCGCAATGTTTTGCTGCCGATCCAAGGAAACTTGGGATTATTCGCCATCTCTAAGTTTTTCAAATTGAGCCACTACCGAATTCCAAGAAGCGCTCTCGTGTAAAAGCGAGGGCGCTTCTTGTTGTTTTTGGTACCCTAAGTTTTCCCACAAAGGCCGCAATGGAGTGCCGGAGTCAATGGTGCCGCTGAGTTGACTTGTCTCCAGATTTCGTATTCCCTATCTCAGCGCTTTCAATTTCCGAGAATCCCAGCCACGGGTCGCCCCGCTCCTTCCGTTGGCGAAAAACTTTGATTGAAAATCTGAGGTTCTTAATTCTCTTTTCGGCTTCAGCAATGGCCGACTCCCACAGATTTTTGTGGTGTGCAGCGTATTTGTTATTGACAGATAATTTAGACTGGTCTAATCTATTAGGCATGGACTTACCCATTGATTCCTTTCGCAAGCAGATCACCGAAGCCAAAAAGCGACTTCAGCAACTTGAAGCACAAAAGTCTCGAATTGAGCGAGAGGCGGAAGATTTGCGGGACCTCATCCGAGCAAATGCGAATTTTCTTCCGCCGGAGGATAGACAGATCGAATTGATACTCGTCTCCATTCTGCGAATGCCTATCAATATCACCCAAGCGGTTCAATTGGTCCTGCTTTTCGCTTCGACTGAAAAGCGAAAATTGGCACCGACAGAAATTCGCGAAGCTGCAGAGAGGCGCGGTTTTGATTTTTCCGGCTACAGCAATCCTATGGCTTCTATTCACACCATACTCAAACGTATGCGAGAGTCCGGCACAGTCGGCTTTGATGAAGCCACTGGTTCCTATGACCTGATTGGCGTTCCTGACGCGATACTGGATTCCAACTTCGAGGCAAAGGTCAAGGCTAAACTCTGGGAGCGAATGCTTAAGGATGAAAACTTGAAAGCCGTGGCCGCAGGCATTCTTAGGGACGAGACAATGAGTCTTGTGCAGCCCAAGCGCGGACACACGGACGAGGAATGACTTCAGGAGTCCAAATGATTTTGTAGTTATGCACTGCGAGTAGAGAGCAAACGTTTGCGACGCGATGTCCCTACTCGCAGCCTTTAACGGAGAAGCCCCAATGCTGGTGGCAGCAGAGAGTCTGCAAAACTCTCGGACGGTGTGTATGCACCGTGGGTTCGACTCCCGGCTTCTCCGCCAAACTTGTGAAAGATCAAAATTACCGCGCTTTGAGGTTATATTTTCGCGGCTTATTCCAGTACGGCGATTTGCATGACGGACAGACTCCCGGCTCGCCGACTGTGCTCTTTCGCGGCTCCCATTCATGGAAGCAACGATTGCATTTATACCCTTTTTTCTTGAGCGTAACCAGTGCCATGCGCCTAATATACTAGATAATAATATATTGTCAAGGTGCATTTTATCCTTGACAAATATATACCTATTAAGTAATATATTTCTCAGGTAAGCGGAGGCTTTATGGACCTGAGAGAACAGCGCGGAATGGAACTGGCAGCAACCCGGACGATTCAGCAAAAGGCCGGACTTTGGATCGTTCCTTCGCAGGTTGGCAATGGATCGTACCGCGTTCACCTGATGCCCAAGATTGCCTCTTGCACCTGTCCCGACCATGAAACCCGCCGGATGGACTGCAAGCATATTTACGCCGCCCGATTCGTGATGAGACGTGAGCAAAATGCCGATGGCACCACCACTGTGACGGAGAGCGTCACTCTGACTGCCACGAAGCAAACCACTTATCCGCAAAATTGGTCTGCCTACAATGAGGCGCAGACTAACGAACAGGACAAGTTCCAATCCCTGTTGCGCGATCTGTGCTCTGGTCTTGTGTCTGCTCCGTCCAAGTCGGGTCGTCCAAGACTCCCCCTCTCGGATGCTGTATTCAATGTCGCATTCAAGGTCTACAGCACCGTTTCGCAGCGCCGTTTCATGTCCGATCTGAGAGAAGCGCACAGGCGCGGATACATTTCCAAGGTTCCGCACTTTAACAGCATCTCCAATTACCTTGAGAAACCCGAACTGACTGCTATCTTGCAGAGTTTCATTACGCAAACCAGTTTGCCGCTCAAGTCGGTAGAGTCCGATTTTGCCGTGGATTCTTCCGGTTTCACTACCTGCCGTTTTACTCGCTGGTTTGACCACAAGTACGGGCAGGTTCGGGAACAGCATGATTGGGTCAAGTTTCATCTCATGGTCGGGGTCAAAACCAACGTAGTGACTGCCGTAGAGATTCATGGACGGCATACGAACGATTCCATTGTGCTTCCTGCTCTGGCAAAGAGTACGGCTCAGAACTTTCAAATCGCTGAAATCTCCGCTGACAAGGGCTACGCCAGCAAGAGCAACGCCGAAACAATCTCCGCTTTGGGGGCTACACCGTTTATCTCTTTCGCTTCTCACCATCGGGGCAACGGCGGCGGAACTTGGGAGAAGATGTATCACTACTTCCAATTCAGGCGTTCCGAGTTCTTGCAGCACTACCATAAACGCTCTAACGTTGAATCCGCGTTTTCGATGATGAAGCGAAAATTTGGTGATAGTCTGCGGAGCAAGACCGACGTTGCGATGGTCAACGAAACGCTCTGCAAAATTCTCTGTCATAATCTCGTCGTGCTCATTCATGAAATGTGCGAACTAGGAATTGACCCTGTTTTCTGGCCAAGCCAAACTGTATAGACAACCTCAAGCTGATTATTTACTCGCTAGTAAAGCTACGCTTGGTACACTTTCTGCCACGGCTGGACATAATCTCAACTGACGCTCCATAAATCTTTAAGGTGTGGGGTTTCGGGACAATAGTCAGAGAGGCATATTCCGTATGAATTCTCACCGTCGCGTGTGCATACTGTTCTGCATTGCGTTCATCTGTCACGGTGCAGTTGCTCAGCAAGAATCCGGCACTGTAATCATTTTGTCCCTTACTCGCGACAAGGCTATTGTCGCCGCTGACAGCCGAGAGTCGAACGGCAATGATGTCGTAGTTACTGATCAGGGCTGTAAAATCTTGGCATTTGATGATAAGGCTATTTTCACGTTGTCTGGTACGCGCTTCTGTGAGATGAAGGACTCCGAACGAGGGAATTGGAACGCTCAGGGAGCGGCAATAAGTGTTTATAAAGTGTTGGCTAGTCAGACAATGCGCGTCATGGGAAGCGATTTCATTCATGCTTGGGATAAAGAAATGCTTCGCCATATGAATTTTCAGCTTTGCACGGGGAGCCATCTTGGCCCCCACGGTGAAGTCTTGACCGCTCTTTTCTTCGACCTGGACTCTTTTAATCGTATTGAAGGCTATGCCGACATGGTCAGTTTGCATGGCTCCAGAGTTGAAACCAACATAGTGCCTCTTACGCCGAACGGCCTTCCAATGGGCAGCGGATGGACCGATGTTTTGGACGAGTTCTTGGCTGCTGTTACTCCGCGAGCAAAGGCTTGGCATAAACGGATCGACAACTACAGCCCCGAACGCAGGGTTCAAGCGTTGGGGCAACTGACAAGAGAATTCGACACCTCCGGACACGTAGGAGGGAATATTGACATGGCAGTGTTGACCGCAAAGGGCATTCAGTGGATATCGACCAAAACAAAATGCCAGCAGCAACACTGATTTCCAGCAGCAGCGCTGCACAAAAACCCCGAGGGCTGCACAACAATTAGCCCTCATAAGGGCCTTTCTGTGCAAAGCCGGGGGGGGGGGTACCCAGCTCGCGATGCTTGCGAATGCAGAAGCAGATGATCGAAAAGATGACCACACAGTCGCCCATCCGACGCCGAACGACAGAGTAATGTATTCTCTCTAACTCGGACCACGAAACAAGGCTTCAGCAAACTTTGGAACCCATTACCCACTTTCTGACCGGCGCCTGCATGGGACGAGCCGGATTGAATCGCAAAACGGCTCTCGCCACCGCCACGGTCACGCTGGCTGCCGAAGCGCCCGATCTCGACGTGCTTGGCCGCATCAAGGGCCCGGTTTTTGCCTTCGCTCATCATCGTGGCTTTACTCATTCTTTCCTGGGGATCGCGCTGGTATCGGCGATAGTGGTCGGCTTCATGTATTTGATTTGGCGGCTGCGTGGGCGAAAAGTGCGGGGCCGAAATGAGAAGGACGCGAATTTGCCGCCGCGCTGGGGATTGCTGTTCGGGTTCGCCTATCTCGCAGGGCTGACTCACATTCTGCTCGACTTCACGAATAACTACGGCGTACGCCCGTTCTGGCCATTCTCCGAGAAATGGTATTCGTGGGACATTGTTTTCATTGTCGAGCCAATCATTTTGATTCTGCTGGTTGCCGGATTGGTGCTGCCCGTTTTCTTCTCCTTCATCGATCGCGAAATCGGCGTGCGCCGCAAGGAACCCACGGGCCGCTGGGGCGCAACTCTGGCATTGCTTGGCATGGTTGCGCTGTGGGGAGTGCGGGATTACGAGCACCGGCGCGCGGTGAATGCGCTCGAAGCCCGCACCTACGAGAGCGCCGATCCGATCCGTGCTTCGGCCTTCCCTTTGTGGTGGAGTCCGCTGCGATGGGTCGGCGTGGTTGAAACCCGGAATTTCTACGCCACAATGATGGTGGATTCAACGACTCCCGAGGTCGATCCCGATGGCGAAATACAGATTCTCTACAAGCCCGAGGAAACTCCGGTGACGCTTGCGGCAAAGCGATCCTACCTCGGACGCGTCTATCTCGATTGGGCGCAGTACCCTATCACGGAAACCGAGCCTCTCGCGTCTGGAGAGCAGGGCGACGTCGCTCGCTACATAGTTCGCTTCAAAGATCTGCGCTTTCAGCAGCCCGGACGGACGGGTCGAAGCGTTCTCGCGGCAAGCGTCGAACTGGATCGCAACTTGAAAGTGGTCGGAGAGAACTTTGGCTTGCGCAGGGGCGGAACCTCGTCCGGAGGCACTGGCAAAAACGGCGCGCCATTAGATTAGGCGTGGACCTGACTTCGTGACAATTCTTTGACTTGACGCCGCCGCCTACACAGGCCACAATCTTGTTTGAGACTATTGAGTTCGGGATTTCCGGGTTTTAGATCATCGAGGTGATCGATCATGCTGGCCTACTTGTTCGTGCTGCTCGCCGTCGCGGTTCGGTTCATGCCCCATCCCTGGATGTTTACTCCCGTGGTCGGGTCGCTGCTGTTCTTCGGAGCCCGCGGATCGCGCCGCCAGCTCTGGATCCCCTTTGTGCTACTGGCCGCTTCGGATGTGGTTCTCACGAAATGGGTCTACTCGTATCCCTTCTCGTGGGACCATTACGTGACCTTCGCATGGTATGCCGCAGTTCTCTGGCTGGGCACAAGGCTGGGCGCTAAGACCAAGCTGTTGCCGGTGATAGGCGCGGCGCTCGCCAGTTCGGTTTCGTTTTTTCTGCTGACCAATCTGGCAGCCTGGGCCTGGCTGGATATGTATCCGAAGAACCTGAGCGGTGTCATGATGTCTTACGCGGCTGGCCTGCCATTTTTTCGCCACGCGCTCGCGGGCGACCTGATCTTCACAGTTGCCATGTTCGCCACTCCGATGGCATTGCACGCGCTATTTGGGGCGTTCGGCAACCAGGGCGATCATCCGGCGGCGGCGTAAATCTCAAAATGTGTCGGGAACATCCCGGCGCAGAGAATTTCTCAAGCATCTCCCTGCGATCTGGCGGTTTTCTCCGCGTCTGTTGATGTTGATTTTCCGGTCTTGCCCTCGCGCCTCCGATGCATTAGCCACGCCACGACTCCCGCTATCGCCACCAGCACCACGAGGTACAGATGTTCGCGGAAGAGCGCCCCGAAGACGTGCACGACATCTGGGCCGAACTTGATGGTCAAGAGACCCAGCACCAGGAAACGCACCATGCGGCCGGAGAAGATCGCCAAAAGGAAGCGAACGAACCCCATCTCCGAAACTGCCGCAGCCAGCACGAACAGCTTGAAGGGCGTGGGCGGCGGAAGCATCGCGGGAAACATCAGGCTCCAGAACGGATGCTTGTCGAACGCCTCATGAATCTTTTCGAAGCGCTCGGGCGGAATGCGCTTGCGCAGGAGTTCCTCGCCGCCCTCGTAGCCGATGACGTAAATTACGATGCTGCCCAGTGCCGACCCAACCGACGCCATCAGGGCATACAACAAGAATCGGCCCCGATCCTGGTAGACGTAGCTGGCCACGACCGCGTCCATGGGAAGGCCGAAGAAGGCGCCGTCGACAGCGGCCACCACCAGCACACCCCATATGCCCAGAGGCTTCAACAGCGCCCACAGGAATGCTGTGTAGCGGGAAAGGATGTGCTTGATCGTCTTCACGATGTAAGACTGAAAGTCTACGCGAAAGCGAAGCTGCCCGAGAGCGAACTGGGCAGAGACGCACCTATCTCTCTATCTCTGCCCGAAGGAAACTTCAGCAACTACTTTTTGGGAAAATTCGGGTCAGCCTTCACTTCAAGGATTTGTTTGGTATGACGCTCACTGTGCGCCGCGATAAACAGGACCCACTCATACGCATCGAGTTTCTTTTTCGATTGGACTGTCAATAGCGTGGGCTCGCAGGTCATCGTGCGTGCGCAGGAAGTCCTCGGTCTGGGCACGGCTCTCGGTGAAATGCTTGAGCGATCCCTGGGGCGAACCAAAGCGATTTGTGGGCTTGAGCGGCTCGGGAGCCTGGGCCTTGTGGCTGCGATCGGGGATCATGGTCAGCACCATCTCATCGATTGCCTTAACGTCGTCGCCGTCGGGTCGCGGCGGAGCTGTCATCACTTTGTCTGTGATCGTTCCGCGGAGATAGCCCTCAGCCGCGGCGATGTGCTCGGTGACTTCAGCCACCGACCAGCGGTCGGGACCCGGCTTGAAGGTCCATTGCGCGTCAGACAGGCCCGCGGTTGCGTCCAGCACGCCCTGTTTCGTGCTCTCCAGGTATTTCATGGCGCGGTCACGATCGGCTTGGGTTAACGATTGCGAGTATGCGGAAACCGACACATACAGCACGACCGCGATCACGGCTGAGAATCGCTTCATAATGTTCATTCCTCTCGTTTGTGGGACGCTCCATGCGTCCGGGCGTTTGCGCATCCGTCTCTACAAGTCTGATGATGATGCCTGGGAAGTTGCAACCATGCTACATGAGTCAGGAAAAACCTGCTCGCGAACAATGCGTCCTTGTGCATGGCCAGCCAATTCATTCGTGCTTTGTATTTCCGCTGAGCAACTGCAGGGCGTGGGGCAGCAGATCAATCACCGCTTCGAGCGAATCGACTGCGCCGGCAGGACTCCCGGGCAGATTCAGAATCACTGATTTTCCCCGCACTCCGCAGACCCCGCGGCTGAGCGCCGCAAGCGGAGTCTTTTTTGCGCCTTCAGAGCGCATGCGTTCGGCGACGCCTTCGAGCAGGCGTTCGCAGACGGCACGCGTGGCTTCGGGAGTGACATCGCGTTCGGCGATTCCCGTTCCACCGGTGGTTACTACGAGTTGCGCTTCCTGGACCCAGTAGGCAATTGCTGTCTGAATCGCTGATTGGTCATCGGGAACAACTTCCGTCCCCATGACCGCAAAGTTTCTTTGTCTGAGGAGTTCCCCGACCGCCGGGCCGGAGAGATCGGTGCGGTCGCCGCGCGCGCAAGAATCGCTGACCGTGAGGACGGCTGCGGTCAGGCCTTCAGGAGTCGAGGAGGACATCTTCTTCCTCCTCCTCGACTTTGCCGCCGTCCCGCTGCGCCTCGTCGAGCTGGCGCAGGCCTTCCATCAGCAAGCCTTGGGTGTTTAATTTGGTGGTCTGCTGGGTGGTCTTGCCTTCGAAATTGACCTCAAAGTTTCCATCCGTCCAGCGCAAAACTTTGAAGACCGCTGGATCTCCAACCAGAGCGCCGTAGGTGGCATGAGTTACCTGGCCTTCGCTGAAGTACAATTCGCATTTGTCGTCTTTGAGTGTAAGCGTGAGCGCACAGCTCTTGCGGCCCATCTCCAGGGATTGCACCAGGTCGATCACATTCATCTGCAACAAGCTGCCGCGCAGCACTCCGTCCGAGGGAACGGTTTTGGCCATCTTCTCCAGCGCGATCTTGTCGATCACCCGCTTGATGCGCTGCGTGGCTTCCCTCAGGAAGAATGGTTTCTCGACGAAATCGTCCACGGGAAGATCGGGCGTACTCAGCTTTTCGCTGATGTCGGCCTTGGTGGCCACCAGGATGACCCCGGCTCCGGCGGTTCGAGGACGGCTCCTGAGCTTTTCGACGAGCTGGCGGCCATCCATACCCGGCATGCGATAGTCGCAAATCAGCAGGTCGGGGGGATCGTCAACAGCCTTCAGAAGTGCATCGGCAGCGTCGGTCGCGGTCGTTACCATGGCGAGCGGAGTCAGCGCGCCGCGCAGCAACCCCAGCACCATCGGATTGTCATCCACCAGCAAGAGTCTTACGTTGTTCGCCATGGAGCGCGCTATGTCTTTTTTCGGACGCGGCGGTAATCGCCGCTTTTGCCGCCGGATTTCCGCTCGAGCACGATTTCGCGAATCTCAATACCCTTGTCGAGGGCCTTACACATATCGTACACGGTGAGCGCGGCAATGCTGGCAGCCATCAGGGCTTCCATCTCCACGCCGGTCACCGCCGTGGTGGTAACTTTTGAGGCAATCGCGACGCCATTCTCGCACAGCCGCATACGCACATCAACGTGGGACAGCGGCAGCGGATGGCACATCGGAATCAGATCGGCAGTTCGCTTCGCGGCCATGATTCCTGCAAGCCGCGCTATCTCCAGCGGATCGCCCTTGGGATTCTTGGGCAACGCTTTGAGCACCTTGGGCTTCAAGACTACGAAGGCGCTGGCCTTGGCCTCGCGCTTGGTGGGGGATTTCGCGGAAACGTCGACCATTCGGGCTCGTCCGGAATGATCGTAATGGGACAGCTTCTTAGGCATCGGAAGAATCATTTTACTAGAAGCCATCTCACAAATGGCTGGTACGGCGGGCCGAGATATAGGTGGTGTAATGGGCTGGTTACATCAACCATGCAAGTTCATGTTGCTGACAAACCTGCCTGTGAGTGGGCTGTTCCGAGAAAGGAGGCAACCAATTTAGCCGTGGGACCCTCCAATCGTCGCACTACTACGTCTAGCTTCCAACCGGGAGTCATCCATGAAAACCCTTGTTCTGGCCTCAATATCAAAAACAAGTCTGCGTTCGGCAACTATCGCGCTAATGTTTGCAATCCTGTCTGGAGCTCTTGCGGCACAATCGGTGCAAGCGCAGACCTACACGGTCCTATACACCTTCATGGGAGTAGCCGACGGAGCAGTGCCAGAAGCGGGCTTGGTTCGGGATCCCGAAGGGAACTTGTATGGCACCACTCTGGCAGGCGGCGACTTTACTTGCAACCCATTGGGTTGCGGGGTCGTCTTCAAGATCGATACGACGGGAAAAGAGACTTTGCTGTACTCGTTTAGGCGTGGAAACGGATACGGATCGATTGAGTTAGCGGGGCTTACCCTGGATTCGCAGGGGAATCTTTTCGGGACCAGGGTCGCCCCCGACATCGGGATAGCGTTTGAGCTAACCCCATCGGATAGGTTCGCGGTCCTGCATAATTTTCACCGCGCAGCTGGAGGACTATACCCAGAGGCACGGGTAGTTCTAGATTCATCAGGGAATCTCTACGGCACCACCGCCACGGGAGGAAATTCCACCGCCAGTGGTGTTGTATTCAAGCTCGATAAGTTTGGCAGGGAAACCGTGCTTTACACCTTCACGTGCCCAATATGCAATGGAAAGAAGGGTGGAGGATTTGGATACCCCACAGGTGGAGTGATCCGCGATTCAGGCGGGAATTTGTTTGGCACGGCATCAGGCGGGACGAAAACCAAGTACTGTAGCTCTGGCTGTGGCGTAGTGTACAAGATCGACAAGACCGGTGTGGGCTCGGTTCTCTACAACTTCAAATGGGGAACGGACGGCATGATCCCCGGCGGGAACTTAATCATGGATGCAGCCGGAAATCTCTATGGAACCACTAGGATGGGTGGGAACAGCGGCTGTTTCGAAAACTATGGCTGCGGTATCGTGTTTAAGGTGGACCCGAGCGGCAAAGAGACCGTGCTTTATCGCTTTTCAGGTGGAAAGGACGGCGGTATTCCCACCGGCGGTCTGGCTCTGGACTCGCAAGGAAACCTCTATGGAACCACCAGTATTGGCGGAGCCAACGGCTGTTTCATGACCTACTCCGGCTGTGGCACGATATTCAAAGTTGCTCCCGGCGGGGCTTTAACCATTCTGTACACGTTTATGGGAGGGACAGACGGTGGATACCCGAACCCGGACTTGGTCAAAGACGATGCTGGAAATCTTTATGGCACGGCGGGCGCTGGTGGCGGCACCTCGTGTCCCGATTATGTAAGCTGCGGAGTGGTGTTCAAGATTACGCCTTGATGCCACCGCGGCATCGTCCGGGAGTCGAACAGGCACCTAGGTTGCCTGTTGATAAATCGCCTTCTCACTCACGACGGGTTCTGAGCGAAATCGCTGTTATCGACAGTTGTCGAGAGTCTGTGCTTTAACATTACTGCCGGAATGCAGATAGCAGCTGCGGTAAATCGGGCGGATGCACTCAGCCTAGTAAGGAATAGACGTTTAGAGAGAATTGCGAGTTGCTGAATGCGCCACGCAGCACTAGAATGTCTCACGCTGAATCAATCCGATAGTTTGCTTCCCAATCAGGAGGGGACATGAAAGCAAGAACGATTATATTGACTGCGGCGCTGTGCTTTCTTGCAGGGGCAGTGTGCTTCGCCAGCGACGTAAATATGGGCACCTGGAAGCTGAATGAGGCCAAGTCGAAGTTCGCTCCTGGGGCGCCGAAGAACAACACAGTTGTCTACGAGGCCGTGGGTGACAACGTGAAAGCCACGGTGGATGGCACCGACGGCGACGGTAAGCCCGCGCACAACGAGTGGACGGGCAAGTTCGACGGGAAAGACTACCCCGTCACTGGCGATCCGACTTCAGACACGCGGTCGTACAAGAAGGTTGGTGCCCGCACGATGGAGTTAACCGTTAAGAAAGACGGCAAGGTTACTATGGCCGGTCGAATTGTCGTGTCCGCCGATGGCAAAAGCCGCACCCTCACTACGAGCGGAACCGATTCAATGGGCAAAAAGGTCAAAAGCATTGCGGTGTACGACAAGCAGTAGCGGGATCTCTCTCGAGGGCTGACCGTAACAGCGATGCCCTTCCGCTCGGTTCTGAACGGAAGGGCCTTTGTAGATAGCCTCTTCACTCATCTAGAAGCCACCGACCTATTGAGTTCGGCCAGTGACTTTCTGCAACCAACTGCGCTTCTCCTTGGTCGCCGCTAGTTTAGTGCGCAGCTCTGGAACCACCAATGCTTGCTCGATAGTTGGCTCGTTCATCGCTCCCAACTTCAGCTCCAGGACGTGCGCTCGGTCGTTAGCTCCGGTTTGGGTGTAGGACGCAATCAGGTCTTGGATTGACAGCGGATTGCCGGCATCCTCCTGAAGATAGGCAATGGCCTCCGCATACTTATGGTCTGCCAGGAGGACAGAACCCAATGCTCCGTAGTAGGAACGTCGCAGAGTAGCCCCGTGAGTCGCGTTCACCAGAGCTTCCATTTGCTTTAAGGCTTGGGCTGAGGCGGGCTTTAGTCCGGCGGCCTCGGCACGGATGGCGCGTATCCGCAATATCCGAGCCTGCTCCTCGTGGAAATCGGTACGGGGACCCTCCGGGTCCGCGGCCAGAGCGGCCTCGGCCGTATCGAGGTATTTGAGGGCCAGGGAGGTGTCCCGTTCGTACAGGGCCATTATGCGAAATGCCTCCGCTTCCGAAACCGAAAGGTGGGCCTGTTGCGCCTGTTTCGCAACTGAGTTCAGAGCGCTGTTGGCTTTTCCCTGCCTCTTCTCCCTGACGTAAGTAAGGGCGGATTGCAGCGCATACCGAATGGTGTCGCTGGCAACGCTTGCGTCGCGGATGGCCTTGTCGTATTCATTGCGGGCTGTTGCTTCCTCTCCCATGAGTGCGTAGGTGTCGGCGATCCCGATCTGCGACGGCTGAAATGCGGGATCGATTTTCAATGCCTGACGATAATGCTCGAGGGCGTCGCGAAAATTGCCGGACATGCGCAAGATTTCGGCATAAGAGTTCTGCGGATTGGGCTCACTGGGCAGCAGAGTGACGTAACGCTCCATGGCGGCAAATGCTTTGCTGTAGTTGCCGCTGTATGCATGACAGTACGCTAGTCGATTCCACGCCGCCGCGTAGTTACCGTCCAGAGCTATAGCGCGTTCAAGAAATCTAGCCGCTGGTTCGTATTGCTCTTGCAGGCTCAGCCACCGGCCTGCGAGAAAAGCTATTCGCTTGTCCCCCGGAGATGTGGCCAATAGATCGTTCATTGCCGCGATGGCGGGTACGTACTGCTCCTCCTGCCCTCCCATCAGCCATTTGATCAGGAGTCTTTCACTCGGCGTGACTGTCCCAGCCAGCGCCTTCGCCCGGAGGCGTTCGGTCTTCTGCTCTACGGGATCGGAGGTTGCTTCAGAGATGAAAAGATGTGCCAATGCAAAGGAGGGATCTTTCTTGATTGCAGTCCGCCAATTTTCCATCGCCCTGGAGATATGCTCATTTTCGAATTCCACCATTCCAGATTCAAACAGCTTTCGGGCGTCTGGGCGGGATGTGGTGACGGCGATGTGGGCCGCTTGTTCAGCCGGGGGCTGCATTCTCTTCGTGGCTGCATGGGCAGAAGGCGCTGCCGAGAGGCACACCAGGATCAGTCCACGCCAACAAGTACGCATAAGCAACTTCCAGGGTTGAGTCTGGAGCTGAGATTAACATGGACCGTTGGGCACGGCAGGTTACGCGGGTAATCAGCATTACGGCGTCGTTGAGGGAAACGGCCTACAGCATTAGAGTGGGGACCCACTCGCCCGCTGCGATCCGCTCCCGATCCGGCGGAATCACAATGTAGCAGTTCGCCCGCACCGTGGCTGCGATGTCTCCTGAGCCTTGCCAGCGCACTAATTCGACCTCCGCCTGCTCGAACTCGCCGGAGAGAATCGCAGGCAAGAAGCGCTTGAGACCCGGCTTGGTCTTGATCTCGGACTTCAACTTGGCGTGCAGGAAAATCAGCTTTCGCGGCGTCATGCCGGCCAGGGCTTCCAGCACCGGCCGGGCGAAGAGTTCAAACGTCACCATCGTCGAGACCGGGTTTCCTGGAAGGCCGAAGAAGTACGTGTAGGCCTCAGGGGCTAAAGCCCTGCTCCCGTTTACACTCTTATCGGCACGGCTGAAGCCGTGCCCTCCCGAAGAAGCATTTTTCCCGACGCCTGCGAGGCCGGGCCCTTCTCCTTCGCGGGCGGGGGCGCCCGCGCCACACGGTACTCGTCCAAATACTACCGGACGTCCTGGTTGAATCTGCGCTCCTGTGAAGAAGAATTCCGCCTGAAACTCTGCCAGCGCTTGTTCCACCAAATCATATTTGCCCATGGAGACTCCGCCGGTGAGCAGGAGCAGATCAGCCTCAAAGCCGTCCGCGATCAACTCCCGCAGGCGTTCCGGCTCATCGGGGGCGATGGGCAGCAACACGGGTTCGCCACCCGCGGACTGGATTTGCGCTGCCAACGAGTACGTATTGGAATTGCGAATCTGGTTGAGCGCGAGAGGAACGTCGATGTCTACTATCTCATCGCCGGTGGCAAGTACGGCAACGCGAGGCTTGGAGTACACCAGCAGCCGCGATCGTCCCACCGATGCGGCGACGGCAATCGCCGCGTGATCCAGGCGCACGCCCGGAGATAATAGCCGGTCACCTCGCTTTGCCTCCGACGCGACGGGAACAATGTTATCCCCGGCAGCAATTCCCTTTGTGATCGTAACCTGATCGCCGTTTCGCGATATGTACTCGACCATCACAACGGCATCGCAGCCCGGCGGCGCAGGCGCGCCCGTCATGATGGCCGCCGCCTGGCCGGATTCGACCTTGAGAGCCGCATCCGCCGCGGCCCCAGCTTTGATTTCACAGACTACCGCAAGCGTGGCGGGAACCTTTGCCAAGTCGGCAGCGCGCACCGCATAGCCGTCGCGCGTGGCTCGCGGGAAAGGAGGGAAGTTGCGATCAGCGAGCACTGGCTCGGCCAGAATCTGACCCGGGCTGTCGAGCAGTTCGACCAGTTCCTTTCCCCGGGGACGCAAGGTCGCGGCGTGCTCTTCAACCACATGCCGTGCCTGTTCGAAGCTCAAGATCGTGGGCGTGGAAGGCATGGAGGAGATGATACGACAGGCGGGAATGCTTTAGATTTCCGATTGCCAATTTCCGATTCGCTAGCGTAGGCGAGGACGCCCGCGCCTACACTTGTCTTGTCAGCGTCTGCCGCAATTCCTGCGGATTCGTCGCATGCATCATCGCGGTGTCGAGAGCCACAACTCCCGCGCGCACAAGTTTCTCGAGTTCGCCATCAAAATACTGCATGCCCTCGGAGCCGCCGTCCCTCATGGCTTGAAGCAGGTTCTCCCCAGAGGAATCATTCACGTCAATGCACGCCTGAGTGTGGGGTTGGGCCTTGAGCATCTCCACAATAGCGATTCGCCCGGTACCGTCTTTGCGGGGAATCAGCCGTTGCGAAACGATGTAGCGGAAAGTTCTCGCCAGCCGGCTGCGAATCGACGACTGTTCTGGCGCGGGAAACGCGCTGACCATGCGTTCCACGGTTTTGGCAACACTGACCGTATTCAGGCTGGTGAGAACCAGGTGCCCGGTTTCGGCTGCCTCCAAAACCATTTCCATGGTTTCGCGGTCCCGCATCTCGCCCACCAGGATCACATTCGGCGCCTGCCGCAACGCCGCGCGCAGAGCCAGTGCAATGCTGGGGGTGTCACTGTGCAACTCGCGCTGGTGAACCGTTGCCCGCTTGTGATTGTGCAAGAACTCAATCGGATCTTCGATGGTGATGATATGGCAAACCTGTTGCTGGTTGACGCTGTCGAGAAGCGCAGCCAGGGTCGACGACTTTCCCGAGCCCCGAGGTCCCGTGACCAGCACAATGCCATCGCGGAGGCCGGCCACTTCTTCCAGTCGCGACGGAAGGCCGAGCGAAGCCAGGGCCGGAATCGCGGTCGCGATGACCCTCATCACCACCGCGCAACTGCCGCGCTGGATGAAGACGTTCACGCGGAAACGGGCAACTCCCGGAAGTCCGTAGGATATGTCGCAAAAGCCCTGCTCCCGTAAGAGGCCGATGGCCTGCTTGTTCTCGCCGATCAGGTCGGAGGCAATGCGGCGGGTGTCATCGGCGCTGAATGGGCGGAGCCCGGCGCCCTGCACTCCTATCAGTTGGCCGTTGATTTCCACCTGAGGTAGCCGTCCGGGCGAAAAAATGAGGTCGCTGACTTGATTGTTCGCATGCAGGATGGATGCTAACAGCGGATTCGTAGCCACTGCGCCCGAGCCGACCGACGGCTCGAGGACAACGGAGATTGGAGCATTACCCGGTGCCGCCATAGCTTCACTTCTGTGGGAGGTACGGCGCGAGCATGGGAGCCTGAGCCCGCATGAATCGTGCCTGAGCTTTACTCTAGCGAAATCGGGGGCAGGGTTCCACGAAGAACGTCAAGGACATAGACCTTGGTAATGAGGCAAGGGCAAGGAAGGAAGGAACCTTACTAGTTTGGTTGCATCGGCAGGCATCTCTCGCCAAACGGATTGCGAAAACTAGGTCGCTGCAAAAAATGGATGGCCAAAAAAAAAAGGCGACCTTTTCAGCCGCCTCCGGAACCGCAATTACTTCTTCGTGGTCTTCTTCTTGGTACCGTAACTGGTCTCGACCGTGGATCCGAGTCCCGTCAGCATAGCTTTGGCCTCTTCCGCGTGCGGACCCGTTGGCTGCAACTCAAGGTATTTTTGGAAAGCCTCGGCTGTACCCTCGGGAGCAATCATTTTGTCTCCTTGCAGGGTCGCAGCGCCGATGAGATTCGTGCCCTTCCAATAATAGGCGTCTGCCCGGGTGGGATCGGCGACGATCGCCTTGTCGAAGGCTTGCACTGCGGCTTTCCGCATCTCCGGATCATTCTTGACGTTGGCATTGGTCAAAATCGCGCCCAAGTTGAAGTAGTACATGCCGGCGCCGGCGGGGTCCAACTGCGCCGCCTGGGTGTAAGCTTTGACCGCCTCGTCAGTCTTACCTAGCTGGGCTTCCGCTTTGCCTAGATTGTTGTAGAACTGGGCAAGCACTTTGGCCGCATCCGGGGACTTCTTGGGATCCGCCTCCAAAGCCTTCTGTCTGAGATCCACGGCCTTCTGGTAATCCGTAACCGAAGCCTGGTATCGTTTCGATTTCTCCCCACTGTCCGTTTGCTTGGCCGCCGAAGTCAGGTTATAGTCTCCCAGTTTGGCCCAAAGCAGATCGCGGCTCGGGTCGACCTGGGTAGCTTCCGTAACCTGAGCGATGGCGGTATCGAAATCGCCAGCATCCGAGGCCGTCTTGGCGGCCGCCAGTTTCTCGTTCAAGCTCTTGATGGTGCCATTTTCCTTCGCAACCTTGGCCTGCTGCTCCTGCTGCTGCTTCAACTGCTCGGGCGTCAACCCCGCTCCCTGAGCGGCAGCAGCCTGCTCCTTTTGCATGTCAAAGTCCAGGGTGTTCTCCGCCAGGGCAACGCCAAACCCGTTGTAGTGAAAAATCTCCTTACCATCTTTGCTGAGCGTAACCGTGTACTTGCCCGGCGTGATCCCCAGAGAAAAGTATTCGCCCTTGCTGTTGGTTTTGATGACGAACTTCCTGCCGGTCTCGGTATTCGCCCATTCCACTTGTGCGCCGGCAATCGGTTTCCCTTCGACGTCCTTGCAGGCACCTTTCACCGTTCCTGTTTCCTGCGCGAATGCCGGGCTCGCGCACAGCCCAGCCACCAGTATGAACAGCGCTAGCGCCACGGAATATTGCTTCATTGTCCTTGCCTCCGGCTCAAACTTTAATTTTCGATTTCCGACGTTCAATTTAGCACGCCGAAAACAATCGTATTGCTATGCCTTCCCTACGGTCTCACAATAAGGGATCGGGTCCGCAGCACCGGCTTCCTGAAAAGCCCGGAGCCGAAGCACACAACTATCGCATACTCCGCAGGCGCGATCTTCCCGGCTGTAGCAAGACCAAGTTAAATCGAAGGGAGCGCCCAATTCAAGGCCAAGCCTCACAATTTCGGACTTGCGCAGCCCGATCAGCGGAGTGACGATTTCGATCAGGCCATCCTTCGTTCCCGTCTTTACAACCTCATTGAAGGCGTGATAGTAAGCGGGCCGGCAGTCAGGATACCCCGAGCTGTCCTGTTCCACCGCCCCGATGTAGACTTTCTCCGCCCCCAGAACCTCGGCCCAGCTCACCGCGACGGACAAAAAGTGCGCGTTGCGGAAGGGCACGTAGGTCACCGGAATCCCATGCTCGACCATCCCTTGGCCGATCGCCCCTTGGCCGATCATAGACGACTCGGGAACCGCAATATCGGAATCCGTCAGTGCCGATCCGCCAATCGCCCGCAAAGCCTCGTTTCGGACCACAAGCCTGTCATGAATTCCCAAGCGATCGCAAATTCCAAGAAACGCCCTCCGCTCTCGCTCCTGGGTGCGCTGACCGTAGCTGATGTGTACGGCAGCCGCGCTAAACTCCCGTGCCGCCAGCGCGGCGCAGACGCAGGAGTCCATCCCGCCACTAAGCAGAACCACCGCGCGTGACTTGTTCGCTTCTCTCATCGATCTGGGAATGCTGATCTGGTAACGCTTCACACAGAGGCGCCGTCTGAGATCGCCCAGGCTGAAAACCCTCTCTGCCTTTCTTCTCCGTGACTCCGTGCCTCCGCGGTGAAAAGTTTCTCAAACGCTCTTCATCGCCGGGTCCCAGATGAACTTATGGATCTGCAGCCCCAGGCGAGCCGGAACGTTGTCCGCCAGCATCCACTCCGCGAGTTCTCGGGGATCCAGCAGACAGTGCGAGGTGCCGCGAGGACCATTCGCATCCTTGCTGAACGCCGGCGAAAACAATACTGCCGTTACCCGACGAGCCAGATTGTGACGCGCCACAAAATCGCGGGCGAACTCATAATCTGCACGATCACTCAGCACGAATTTGACTTCGTCCACCGAATCGAGCGCGTCCAAGTTCTGCATGCGGAAGCTGTCGGGCTCGCCCGAATTTGGACACTTCACATCCACGATCTTGACCACGCCCTTCGGCACCCGCTCAAGCGGACGCTCGCCACTAGTCTCGAGCAACACCGTATAGCCGTCGTCCAATAAGCGCTGCATCAGCGGCACCACTTCCCGCTCCTGCAACATAGGCTCGCCACCCGTGATCTCAACCAGTCCGTCGGGGCTCAGCTGCTCGACTTCTTCCACGACCTCTTCCATCGTCATACGATGACCGCCGCTGAAAGTGTACTCGCTGTCGCACCAGGAGCAACGCAGATTGCATCCGGTCAGACGCACAAACACGCAAGGCAGCCCGGCGTGGGTAGACTCACCCTGGATCGATTTGTAAATCTCGGTGATCTGCATTCAGTGACCTGCATGGTGAGTAGCGCCGGCGCTTCGCCAGGCTCGATCTCTTGAGGCGGAGCTACGGTTCCGAATAGGTTGCCGTGGTCGTGTCCGTTTCGAACACCGTGACGTTCTTCACTCGAACTCGCCCACTGGTCACGCGCTCGAGCTTCGCGTTGGCCTCGTCGTAAAAATACTTAGCCAGGTTTTCCGCCGAGGGATTCAACACAGTGAAAGGCTCCAGATCGTTGATCATCTGGTGGTCGAGCCGCTCGATGGCATGCTTCATTACCTCGCGCAAATCCTTGAAGTCGAGCAGCAGCCCGGCCTTGTCCAATTCCTTGCCGGCCAGCGTAACCCGCACCTTGTAATTGTGCCCGTGCGGATTCTCGCACTTACCCTTGTAATTGCGCAGGTAATGTCCTGCGGCGAAGGAGTCGTCTACAGTCACTTCGAACATGAACCCTCGTGGCGGCCCGTGCGCACGCCGAAGCGCGGCATCGCCCAACCGATTATTGTACCGCGATGAAGCAAGGCTGCGCGCTGGCAGGAAAACTCTTTGGCTGGCCCAAGGACACTGGGTCCTGTCAAAACAGACGGATGGCCTTCGCCTGTTCGATCGCAGACACTTTCCTGAGTTCCGCCAATACGGGCTCGGGCACGACCCCATCCACGTGCACCACCGCGATGGCGTCGCGCGGGGTGTTGGGTTTCACGTTCCCCACCCGGCGGCCCAGGGAGAAATCGGCAATGTTGATTTTGTGATTGCCCAGAATCGTGCCTACTTTCCCGATCACGCCGGGCACATCGCGATTGCGAAGGTAAAGGAGATTCCGCTCGAGCGGAGCCTCCACTTCAATTCCATCCACGTGCAGCAAACGTGGGGCATTCTTGTGCAACACAGCACCCTTGACTACGTGCGCTTCGGCGTGAGCTTTGACCAGAATGGAAAGCACGCTGCCCGCTCCTCCGGTCGAACCCTTGGGCTTGCGTTCTTCGTGGATGCGTAATCCGCGCGAGGAAGCAATGGCGGCCGCATTCACCAGGTTCGCCTTTTCCTCCAGGGCCTCGTTCAAAATACCCTTGATCGCGCCGTTGCGGATCAACTCCGTTTTCCATTCCGCGATATGGCCGCTGTAGCCCAGCGAGATTTCCTCCAGCGCGCCTTCGCTCACCTGAGCCAGGAAGGAACCCAATCTCTCCGCCAGCACGATGTAGGGCTGCAGTTCGACATACTCATCGTGCGAAACCGACGGCACATTCACCGCGTTCTGGATAACCCCGTGCTTCAGATACTCCTTCACCTGCAGGGCAATCTGATAGCCCACCGCCTCTTGCGCCTCATGGGTTGAGCCGCCGATGTGAGGCGTGAGAATTACATTGTCCATGGCTGTGAGTAGAGAGTTCTTCAGGGGCTCCTCGACAAAAACGTCCAGCGCGGCTCCAGCCACATGGCCCTGCTTCAGGGCGTGGGCAAGTGCCGCTTCATCGACCAGTTCACCACGTGCACAGTTCACCAAACGCACTCCGCGCTTCATCTTCTTCAACGACGCGGCATTGATCATGCCAGTGGTCTGTGGAGTGAGCCCGACGTGCAGAGTCAAATAATCCGACGCCGCGTAGACTTCCTCCAGTTTCGCGATGGCGATGCCCTGATCCCTGGCCACGGTGATCGAGACAAACGGATCATGGGCGATGACCTCCATCTCGAACGCTCGTGCCCGCCGCGCGACTTCCATCCCGACTCGGCCCAGTCCGACAATGCCCAGCGTCTTGCCCCGCAGCTCAGTGCCTTGCAAAGATTTTTTCTCCCACTTGCCGGCATGCATCAACTCATTCGCCCGGCAAAGGTGACGCGCCAGGGCCAGCATCATCGCCAAGGTATGTTCCGCCACCGCCACCGCATTCGCTCCGGGCGTGTTCATGACCGCAATGCCCTGCCGCGTCGCAGGTTCCAGATCGATGTTGTCCACCCCCACTCCAGCCCGCCCAATCACGCGCAACTTGCGTGCCTTGGCCAGCAGTTCGGCATTCACCTGAACGGCGGAGCGCACAATCAGCGCATCCGCGGACTCCAACTGGGCCGCCAATCCGCCCTCCATCTGCTCGGGCGTAATCACAATCCACCGCGGCTCGCGCAGCAGATCCACGGCCGAGGCGGACATCTTTTCAGCGACAACTATCTTCATTATTTATCCTTCATTTTCAGTCGTTTGCCATATCCATTCCCAACAGCTGGGCCACACTTTTACGACACCGCTTTTACAAACAAATGACACCTCCTTGACACCTGCCTGCACCTGGCTTCTTACACTAGGTCTTGCCTGGGGCAATCTGTCGTTTCGGAGAAAAAGTATATGAAGCTTGTTTGTGTTCTTCTGCTCACGGTCGCTTCCCTGGGATGCGGCTACGGTTCCATGCACAATTACAACACGATGACTGGAACTGCGGTTCAAATGTCGCAGATTGTGCCCAACGCGGCCACTGCGGGCATAGCTGGATTTATGCTGACCGTCAACGGCAGCGGCTTTTCCAGCAACTCGGTGGTCTACTGGAACTCCATGGCCCTGAGCACCCAGTTTGTCTCCGGAAACCAGCTCATAGCCGGCGTTTCCGCTTCCGAGGTTGCGATGCCCGCCACAGTTCAAGTGTATGTGAATTCAAATGGCATGGCTTCCAATATGATGAAGTTCACGGTGAACTAAGCGCAGAAAGAACTTCACCGCTCAGCGGAGGGTGTCATCGGCCAGCAATCACCGCGCTAACTTGGTTGCGCAAACTGCGGGCATACACTTCCTGAGCCGCGCGAACCGCCGCGCCATATTCGACCGGCCGCCCAGTCACGCTGGCGAGCACGTGCTCGAGCGCAGCCAGAATCCCTACGGTATCGAGATAATCGTAATATCCCAGGTGCGCGATGCGGAACAGTTGGCCCTTCATCTCACCTTGGCCATTCGCCACAACCGCAGCAAAGGATTCGCGGAATTGTTTTACGATGGCGCCGGAGTCGATGCCGCTCGGTGACTGGATCGCAGTAAGCGCCGCCGCTGGGGCCGACGATGCGAACAGTTTCAGTCCCAGTGCCTGCGCGCCCGCTTGGGTCATCTCCGCCGCCAGTTCTGCATTGTCGACGAGAGCCTTGCGGCCCGCTAACAGATCGCCATCGCCCATCTGCCGGATGAAGTCGAGCGCCGCTCCCAATGCGGCGAATAACGAAGTCGCGGGCGTGTACGCCGACTCTCCTTTGGCCGCGGCCTTGCGCTCCCTGCGGAAATCGAAGTAGTACCGCGGAGACTTGGCCGTTTCCATGCGCTTCCAGGCGCGTTCACTGACGGCACAATAGGCGAGACCAGGCGGGATCATGAGCGCCTTCTGCGATCCGCCAATGATGACGTCAATGCCCCACCCATCCACATCGAAGCGCGTAGTACCGAGGCCTGTGATCGCGTCTACGACAAGCAGTGTGTTGTCACCGCTCTCCCGCACCAGATGCGCGATACCTTTTACGTCATGCCGTGCGCCCGTGGAACTTTCGGTAGACTGCACGTACACGGCGCGAATGTCGGCTGTGAGCTTCTGCCGAACTTCGGCGAGCGCGAAGGTCTCGCCATAGGGCACGCTTACGACCTCGGCCACGCATCCGAAAGCCTTGGCCAGATCGCGCCAGCGCTCGCCAAATTTTCCCGCAGTGAGCACCAGCACTTTGTCTCCCGGCGAGGTCAGGTTCGAAACTGAACCCTCCATCACTCCGGTTCCGGAGGAAGCCAGCACCAGGACGTCATTCTTAGTGCCGATGAAATCCTTCATGTCGGCTAGCACTCGCGAGTACAGGGCGCGAAACTCAGCCGTACGATGGTGCATGGCAAATGAGGCCATCGCGGTCTGAGCCGCTGGAAGAATGGGGGTGGGGCCAGGGGTAAAGAGACGGTTCTTGCGGAGCATGGGAATAAGTTCCTCTGAGAAAGTACCCTGTAGTTTACCCGGAACCGCCGTGCAGTGCTGCGATACGGCGAGTCTGCCTCGGATCACACCGCCGCCGGCAAGACGTTGCAAGCAACGTCGCTACAGTCGCCGTAGAGACGCAGCTTGCTGCGTCTGCTGCTCGCGCACACCAAAACCTGGTTTACGCAAGACTATAATTCCACCATGAGCCTGATTGAACAGATTCAGAAAGACATCACCGCCGCCATGAAAGCCCGCGAGGAGCATCTGCTTTCCACCTTGCGCATGGTGAAGACCGCGCTCAAGAATCGTGAGATCGACAAAATGGCTCCGCTCGACGACAAAGAAGCACAACAGGTGCTGAGCACGCTGATCAAGCAGCGCAAGGAATCGGTCGAGCAATTCACCAAGGGCGGCCGCCAGGAAATGGCGGATAAAGAAGCCGCCGAGATCACGTTGATCGAGGCTTATATGCCCAAGTCGGCCAGCGAAGACCAGATCGCGGCCGGCGTGAAAGCCGTCATCGCCGAGATGGGCTCACCCACCCTGAAAGACATGGGGACGGTAATGAAGAACGTCATGGCCCGTTTCGCCGCCGCTGGCGTTCGCGTGGATGGCAAACAGGTCAGCGAAGCGGTAAAGCAAGAGCTGAGTCCGAAATAATAGCCGACGGGCGTCCTCGCCCGTCCAACTACTTGCTTCTCTGCAGCTCCCGATAGGCTTCGCTCTTCGACATCCCCATCTCCTTGGCAACTCTCTTCAGCGCAGCCTTCTCGTCCAACTTCTCCTCCGCGATGATCTGCTCAACCCGTTGCCGGATGCTCGCTTGCGAAGGCGACGCTTTCTGCTCAGTAGCTTCCATTTTGCCGATCAGCAGCGTGATCTCGCCCTTGATATCGCCGCGGGCTTTCAGCGTTTCCAGAACTTCGCCGGCGTGTCCCCGCAAAAACTCTTCGTGGATCTTGGTGACTTCGCGGGCGACGACCACCTGCCGCTGCCCGCCGAGAATTTCGACGATGTCTTCCACCGCTTCCTGCACCCGATGGGGAGCCTCATAAAACACCTGCGTCCGAACCGATTCCCGAATACTCTCGACGACCTGCCGCCGCTGGCCACGTTTCGCGGGTAGGAATCCGCTGAAGCGAAATGAATCCGTGGGCAAGCCACTCGCGACCAGCGCCGACAGAAAAGCCGACGCGCCAGGAATTGGTACTACCGGGACGTGATGTCGAATCGCCAGCGAGATCAGCCGGAAGCCAGGATCAGAGATGCCAGGCATGCCCGCGTCCGTCACCAGAGCAATCCGCGCCCCCTGCTCCAGTTCGAGGACAAGCTCCGCGGCGCGGGTCAGCTCGTTATGTTCGTGGTAGCTAGTGGTGCGGGTCGTGATGCCGTAGTGGTTGAGCAGTTTCTGGGTCTGGCGCGTATCTTCGCAGGCGATCAGGTCAGCTTCCTTCAGCACGCGCACCGCCCGCAGCGTGATGTCTTCCAGATTGCCGATTGGGGTTGCCACCAGATAAAGTCCAGCGGATAGAGCGCCTTGGTTTCCTCGATTCTTGATTTCTCCCAGCGCCATCGACGCGAGTCTACCACCGATGTAGGCGCGGGCGTCGCCGCCCGTGCTGGAGCGGCACGAGACTCTACCTGCCACAACCTACAAGAGCTTCGCTCGGCCAGTTGAAAAGTCATACTTGTTCCCAGTTTTCCTAGAGTGGACGACAGGTTCGGAATCAGGCTACAACCGCGATCAGGGGCTCGGTCGCAGACAGCACTTCTCCGATTTCCGCCGCGGGAACCCCGGCCACAGTGAGGGACCGCGTGAGTTCCGTTGCATCCTCGGACGCGACCGAGATTAGCAAGCCTCCGGCGGTCTGCGGATCGAACAGAATCGTTTTCACTTCCTCGCTGATCCCATCTTCATAGCCAACGACGCACTCGGCGAATTCACGATTGGCTTTCAGGCCTCCAGGAATGTGGGCGGCGCGAACGCATTCCAGCGCGCCTTCGAGCAACGGAATGCGATTGGCATGGAGGCGAAGCGAAACGCTGGAGGCGAGCGCAATTTCGCGGGCGTGCCCGATCAGGCCAAAGCCGGTGACGTCGGTCATGGCGTGCACCGCAAAACGGTCATTGGTCGTTAGTCGCTGGTGGTTGGCTGCGGAGCCTCGCTCCGCCTGGACGGGCGAGTCGCCCGTCCCCACACTCGGCGTCCCCACACCCGGTCCCACACGACCTGAGATGACCTCCGCGGCTTTCTTGTTCAATGTGGTCATGGAGGCAATAGCGGCGTCGATCCAGGGCTGCTTCGCCGCTTTTTTCTTGATCGCCGTGGAGATTACGCCCGTCCCCAGCGCTTTGGTGAAAACCAGACGATCACCCCGCTTAGCACCGCCATTGATGAGCACTCGGGCGGGATCGACCAGGCCTGTCACGGAATATCCAAACTTCATCTCCTCGTCGCGAACGCTGTGCCCGCCAATGACGGAGCACCCGGCTTCGATCATTTTGGAGAGTCCGCCGGCGAGAATGCGTTCCAGGATCGCCAAATCGGCTTTTTCCGGAAAACATACCAGCGCAAGTGAAGTGAGCGGGTGGCCGCCCATTGCGTAAACATCGCTGAGCGCATTGGTAGCAGCGATTTGGCCAAAGGTGTAGGGATCGTCCACCATCGGCGTGAAGAAGTCCACGGTTTGCACCAACGCTGTGCCGGGACCGATTAGGTACACTCCGGCGTCGTCGGCGTGATCGAAGCCGACCAGAACATTCGGATCATGCTGCCGGGCTAATTTCCCAAGCACCGTGTCCAGCGCCGCCGGACTCAGCTTGGATGCTCAACCCGCAGCTTTAACGGACTCCGTCAAACGAATTGGCTTGGCATCGGCCATACGGGCATTCTAAAGGAATTGCGGACTTGCCACTCCAGATACGGAACTCGCTATGGATTTGCACGGATCACGACGCAAGCCAAATTAGGAGATCGATCCGTGAGAATGCGCTGAGATGCGTGGTGTTCTTAAGGTTTTGGATTTTACTTCACCGACACGTCGGTCACCTGTAGCTCGGGATAGGCTTGATTCCAGTCACTGCTGATGTGCTCGAAGGTAAGACGGAACGGTTTTCCCTGGCCCGGGGCGAGCGGTGACAGGTTGAGGTCGACGGCGTCGGGATAGGGTCCGCTGGTCTGCAGAACGTGCAGAGGAACATCTTCGGCTTGTGCGACTTCGCCGAGGGAATTCCTGAAGGCAACGTGCACGGCTGCGTGCGTAACTGTTTTAGCGCCAGTGTTGGCGACGGTTCCGTCGATGTAGGTTACGCTGGCGCCCACAAAATTCTCCGCCGCGCTCATTTTCAGATCGGTAAGTTTGAGGTTGGCAGCGTAGGGATGCGGAGTCGTCGTGCTTCTGGGACTGCCGCGAGTGAGCAGGGCAATGACGCCGACCACCACCACGACCAGCACGACGCCCAACAGAATCGGACGCACGTTCGAGTCGCGTTGCCTTTCAGTCAGCGGAGATGGCTCGATGAGATCGCCCATGCAATCAGATTGTACTATCGGCGATCCAGAGCAGATTTCCGATTTCCAATTGCGGACAGATTCATGCGAATGAGGACAATCGGCAATCGCAAATTGGAAATCGATAATCTCTTACTCGCCGCCTACGGTCAGCCCGTCGATCCTTATCGTTGGACAAGCCACCGCACCGCGAAACTCGAGGTCGTTTCCGATCTCGGAGATATTGAAAAACATTTCCTTCAGATTTCCGGCCACGGTGATCTCTTCCACGGGATAGGCAAGTTCTCCGCCGGAAATCCAGAGACCCGATGCGCCCCGGGAATAGTCGCCAGTCACCAAGTTTGCTCCGTGCCCGAGAAACTCGGTCACGTAGAGGCCGTCTTTAATCTCCGAGATAATCTGCTTCGGCGTCTTTGTCCCGGGCTGCAGGAAGTAATTCCCAGGACCGATTCCGGGCGTTCCCGCCAATCCGCGAGAAGCGTTGCCAGTGGTCTGAAGGCCGAGCTTTTTCGCGGTGTACGTGTTCAGCAGATAAGACTTGAGCACGCCGTTTTCAATCACGATCGTGCGCCTAGAAGGGACGCCCTCACCGTCAAACGGGCTGGTTCCAAAACCGCCGGGGATGGTGCCGTCGTCGATCACGTTGACGCCATCGCCCGCGATTTTCTGTCCCAGCTTGCCCGCGAGGAACGATGCCCCGCGATAGACAGAGTCTCCATTCACTCCCTCGAAAATGTGCTCGAGGATCGAGTTGGACACCATGGGATCGAGAACTACCGGGACCTGTGCCGTCTTCGATTTTCGAGCGCCGAGGCGACGCAAAGTGCGCTGGGCCGCTGTCTTTCCCACGTGCTCGGGAGATTCAAGCCGGCTCAGGCTGCGGGCAACCGAAAACCAGTAATCGCGTTGCTTGGCGCCGTCGTGCGACTGCGCAATGGGTACGGCCGCGAGGGAACAATAGGAGCGCTGGTATTCGCCGACGAATCCGTGAGAGTTCGCTAGAATCTTGTGTCCGGTCGCGGCTTCGAACGAACCGCCTTCGGAATTCTTGATGCGAGGATCGTAGTCGAGCGCGGCCTTTTCCGCTCGGCGCGCATAGCTGATGCGTTCTTCTCCGGGAAGCGAATAAACATCGGCGGAGTAGAGATCGAGGTCGCCGGCGATCGAGCCCAGTTGCGAGGCTTCCGGTATTCCCCCGTACGGGTCTTCGGAGGTGATCTTGGAAAGCTCTAGCGCAGATTTCACCATGCGGTCGAGGCCGGCGCGGGAGAAGTCGCTGGAATAGGTGCTGGCCGCGCGTTTGCCGTTGAAAACCCGCATGCCGATTGCCTTCGATCCGGACTCTTTTAAAGTCTCGACTTGCCCTAAACGGACGGTGGTAGAAAACTCGTCGCCTTCCCGGATGACACATTCTGCCGCGCTGGCCCCGCCGGACACAGCGCGGCGCACGATGTCCTGAGCGAGTTCGCGAAGGTCCGTTTCAAGTTTCTGGTTTCGAGTTTCGAGTTGGGTTTGGAACATAGAGTTTCGATACAGAGTTGCGAAGGCAAGCAAGCTTCTCAAACTGCAGATTTAAGAATGACGGAACGACAGCTCAAACAAATAGGCAAACTTACTGCATGAAGCCGCCGACATCTTTCCTGGCTGTCCCGCCCACGGTTAAGCGATCGATTTTAATTGTCGGAATGCCGACGCCTACGGGTACGGCCTGGCCGTCTTTACCGCAGGTGCCAACCCCCTCGTCGAGTTTCAGGTCATTGCCTACCATCGAAACGCGGGTGAGCACGTCGGGCCCGTTTCCGATCAAGGTCGCGCCTTTGATGGGCGCGGTGATCTGGCCGTCTTCGATCAAATATGCTTCCGACGCCGAAAAAACAAACTTTCCATTGGTAATGTCCACCTGGCCGCCGCCGAAGTTCACAGCGTACAGACCGCGGCGGACGGAACGAATGATGTCTTGCGGATCGTCCTGGCCGGCGAGCATATAGGTGTTGGTCATGCGTGGCATGGGGATATGCTCGTAGCTCTCGCGACGCCCATTGCCCGTATCGGCGACTCCCATTAGGCGCGCTGATAGCTTGTCACTCAGGTAACCCTTCAAGATTCCTTTTTCGATGAGCACGGTATTCTGCGTGGGCTCGCCTTCATCGTCCACGTTGACCGAGCCGCGCCGCCAGGGCATGGTGCCGTTATCCACCACGGTGCACTTTTCGCTCGCCACTCGCTTTCCAATCAATCCAGCAAATGCTGAAGTTTGCTTGCGATTGAAGTCAGCCTCCAGGCCATGACCCACGGCTTCATGCAGAAGCACGCCGGGCCAGCCGGGACCGAGCACAACTTCCATCTCGCCCGCTGGAGCCTCACGAGCGTCGAGCTGCAGGATCGCCTGACGCGAAGCCTCCTTGGCAAAATACTCTGGAGTCTTTTCCCCGAAGAAAAAGTCCAGCGCGACGCGTCCACCGCCGCCGGAACTGCCACGCGCGGAATTGCCGTCGGTTTTCGCGATGCAAGAGACGTTCACCCGCGCCAGCGGCTGGGAGTCCTCGGCGAAGGTGCCATCCGATCCGACTACCAGAATGTTGCGGAGTTCATCCGAATAGCTGGCACGCACTTCTTTAATGCGGGGATCGTAGGCACGCGCTGCCTGATCGGCGCGCATTACCAGCTCGACCTTGGTAGTGATTTCCGCGTCCACGGAGGGAAGCGTGACCGGGTACAAACTGCGAGCAGCTTTCTCTTGAAAGCCGACGACCGGAGTCTTGGCCGGACCGCTGGCAATCAAGGCAGCGGTGCGCGCCGCGTGCAGAATACGCTCCGATGAAAGATCGTCGGTATAGGCGTATCCGGTGCGCTCGCCGGCGATCACACGAACACCGCATCCGGCGGAAATCCCCTGGGAAGCGGACTTCACCATCGACTCGTCAACCATCAGCGAGGTAGAAGAAAGATACTCAAAATAAAGGTCGGCGTAATCGCCACCGGCCGAAAGAGCCGCTGCCAAATAGTGTTCGAGGTCGTGCTCGGTCAGGCCGTAATGCTGGAAAAAGAATCTATTTTTGTCCACGTTGATTAGATGCCCTTTGACATCGGACGACTCTGGGGGATGCAATCATTATTGCATACGCCCTGGTGGGGCCGCGGGCGCCCATAGTTGGGTCAGTCTGCGATTTCGGCAGCGTGCACTCGGCTTAGCGCTTGTTTTTCGGCTTTGGCATCTCTGTGACTTTGTTTTGTGGACGCTCGTTTACCAAAACACTCGGTATTGTGGCCCGAATTTGATCTTTGGTCTTGCCCTCAGTCTTCTCCAGGAAATACCAGAGCGCATCGACGAGAATGTCATTGCTGGTCGTCCGCTTGTTTTTCTTGGCACGGCGTACTTCACTGATCCAGCGTATGGCTGCCCTGTCTTCGGCGGTGAGACAAACGGAAGTCCGGTGGGCATCGTCTGGGATGTGTTTCTCTCTCGGGCTCATGGTTCAGATTCCTGTTGACTGCATTCTCGCATTGTTGCATTATGACGTTATAGTGCAATAACGCAATAATAGAATTTGCCCTAACAATCGAAGGTAATTGCGGAATAGGATTTGGAGGGATCTAGATGGCGACTTCTGGCCCTTTCTCGGCGGAGATCAAGGTGTTCGAACAACACCGTGCAGAGTGGTTGCATTCGCACCCCGGCGAGTATGTTGCGATCCAAGATGACATCATCGTGGAAGGATTCTTCGGCACCTATGCGGAAGCTTTCAAGGCTGGCCTGCAGAAGTTTGGTGTTCGCCGAGGTTTTCTCGTAAAGCAGGTATGGATGACCGAGCCAGTATATTTTGTGTCTTAAGTATATGGCTCGCGTTGAGCTCAACTGGGATCCTTTCGACCAAACCGATCCAGGCCCATGCATCAGCGTCATAGTAATGAATTCGCGTGACGTTATTGAGGCTGGGCGTGCTCTCGGCCTGGAATATCCTGAACCTCGACGAATGAGGGCGCTTCTGGATACTGGTGCATCTATAACCGTTATCAGCAGGGTCTTTGCCGACTACTGCAAGCTCTTTCAGACCAATGAGGGCAGCGAAATAACAGCAATCGGTGCAACACACCGCTGTGCGGAACACGCTGGTGCCATAAGTTTTCCCGATACCAATCTACGACCATTAGATCCGATTCGCATCGTTTCGGCCGTTTTCGCAAAAGAGCGACATTACGCGTGTTTGATTGGCAGAGACATTCTTCGAAACTGGATTATCACCTTCGATGGGCATTCCAAGCGGGTAACGATCACAGATTGACCGGAACTGCCACCGATTGAGTTGAAATGCTATCGGCGACCGATCCGCCCCCGAAGTGGCCTTGGATTCAAACTGACCGGGTGTCGATTTTGTAGAGTTCCGTAGCTGTGCACGGGTCGACGCCTTTGTTCACGCGTCACAGACAGGCTGGTGGTCCAGCTGAAACAATCCTTCAGTGACTCCGGAATCCCTTGTGCGCACGGTCGAAGACTTTCTGGTTTGCGCTCGCGATGCCGTGATCATTGAGGACGGCGCCGTAGTTTTTGACCTCGCCCAATCCAGGTACTCGATCTCCGGGGAGCGTAACAAATGCCTGCTACATCTGTGGTCTGCGGAACGGAACTTCGTGCGGCGAGTGTTGGAAGCCGAAGTTAAGAATGAAATCCTTCGCCTGGCGGTACAACGTCTGGGACAGGCGAAACCCACAAAACTCGAAATCTGCCGCGAACGCGACCGGCGCACTCCCACGGCAAAGCGGGCCGCACGCGTGGCGTACCAGCGGGCGCTGCAACGAGTGCTGCAGCGCCGGTTCGCGGGTTTCACGGTGGGCCGACTTAGTACGTCCATGGATCTAGAGCGATCATTCGGCCCTGTCTATGCGCGAGGATTGCTGCATCGGGGGCAATCTGCGTTTGCCGTCTTGGGCGTAAACGGCGAGGAGACCCAGGGTTTGATCGATGCGGCGCTGACGTTCGGCATTCTGTGGCTCGATGCCTGCCGGATTGCGAAGGCTGGGAAATTCGCCGTCGAAGGGTTGAAGCTGTTCTTGCCCGCAGGCGCTTCCGCCCTGACTCGGGAACGCATGGCGCATTTGAATCCGGAAGCCGCCAAGTGGCAGTTGTACGAACTGGAAGAGCGTGACGATAACTTGAAAGAGTTGGATATCTCGGATTGCGGCAATGTGGCAACCCGGCTGGTACACTCGACCGACGAATCGGTAACACTAGCGAGGTTTGCGGCTGCGGTCAGGCAGGTTCGCGAGCTGATGTCCGAAGCTGAAGTCGCGACCTTGTCACCAGCGGAGATTGCTTTTCGTTGTCATGGCCTGGAGTTCGCGCGGGCACGGCTGGCACATCAACCGGGGTCGTTTCTCAGCACAACGGAGACTGTTTTCGGTGTGGGCGCGCAAGAAAGAGTTCTCGGCGACACTAATATCGCGGCCTTCGCGCAGCTGGTGCGAAGCATCGGTGAAGTGCGCCATCCCGAGGGCCCGCGCGATCATCCGCTATGGAGGCTGCATCCGGAACGCTGGCTGGAATCGTTAGTCGTGCGAGATGTAGCGGCAGTGGATGAACGCCTGGATCCAGCCTGCTTGTATTCACAGGTGCCGGCGTTTTCCGCTTCCGATCGCGCCATGATTGATGTGCTTACCATGACAAGGGACGGGCGCCTCGCGGTGGTCGAACTCAAGGCCGATGAGGACATTCACTTGCCCTTACAGGGATTGGACTACTGGTCGCGAGTTGCGTGGCACCACGCCCGTGGCGAGTTCCAGCGTTTCGGATACTTTCCCGGACGAGAGCTGCGCGCCGACAAGCCGCTGCTATTCCTGGTGGCTCCAGCCCTGCATGTGCATCCCGCGACGGATACGTTGCTGCATTACATCTCGCCGGCAGTTGATTGGGCGTTGCTGGGCATTGACGAGAGATGGCGGGAGGGAGTTCGGGTTGTGTTCCGGAAGCGGCCGGCGCGAAATGTGCAAATCACCAAAGCTAGCTAACTTAGCTGTGCCTGCAAGTAAAGATAAAATCCGCATTTCATCGCTCATCAGCAAATCCGTGGCGGATTTGACGTTTACTTCTCCGGCCATGCTCCCAGGAGTCGGCGTGCGTCTAACATCTGTCCCAGATGGTACGCGTTGTGATCGGCCAGCAACAAAGCTTCCCGCAGGATGGTCTGGCCGTCGCCCCAGGGGATTCGGGCGAACAGATCGGTCTTGGGGTTTTTGACCAGATTCTGCATCGCTTGCAGGTCTTGGCGGAACTTCTTGATACTTATATTCCAAGCGGTCGGGCTGGGCGGGGCCTCCGTTCTTGGCCAGTGTCCCTCAGGCCATTTCGGAGAGACGTGTTTCCGGTTGCGGCTGAACCCCAGAATGTCCCATTGCGCGATGCGCATGTGCTCCAGCAGCATCCAAAGTGAATGAGGTAGGCCGGCAGGCTTCTGCCCTCGCAGTTTGGGCGGAATGCCGGCGATGACTTCGTCGAACTTGGCGTGGGCGCCGCCTCCCTGGAGCAGGTAAAGGATGTGCTCGCGCAAGGAGCGGCTCTGGGCGTCGGTCATGATTGTCTCCGAGGTTCAGCCGGCAAGATGCCGGCGCTACAAAGTGCTGGTTTCGACCTCTGATTTCTCGCCGCGATAAACTCGCGAAATACCGCGCACGACGCGGCGCAGCGGCAGCGTGCCTTTCTCGTACGCAAAAAAGATTTCGCCTACGCGGCTGCTGCGGTAGTACCAGCGCTTCAGCAGCACCAGGTGCTCCATGGTTTCAAGTGCGGTGCTTGGAGTTGCCGGTGGAAACGCGGCGAGGGCCTCCTGTACTCGCGATTCCATCGACTGCGACTTGGTGTGTTCCGCAGCCTGAATGGGAAAGGTCACCGGACCGGAAATGCGCCCAGCTTCTATCTGGAAGAAGTTGACCGATTCATGGCTGGCGCTTCGCTGCACCATCACGCCCGCGAGGCGATCGATGCGGTGAACGATTTCCGGGAGTTGGCTCAGCACGGGCTTGAGTTTGTCCAGGCGCGCATGCAGGGCGGCGGCATTTTCAAAGTCCAGATGGGCTGAGGCGGCATCGCGTTGCACCGAGATTTCCCGCGCTAAGGATTCCCCGCCGGTGTCGAAATAAGCCTGCACACGGGCCACTTCGGCATGGTATTCCTCGTCGCTGCAGCCCTTGAAGCAGGGCGCGAGACACATCTTCATCTCCGAGTAAATGCAGCCCGGGAACGTGGGATCGGGATGCAGATCGTCGACGCAGCGGCGCATCTTGAAACAATCAAGTGAGTCATTGGCAAACTTCTCCGCCGCGGCGCGCGAGGGGAATGGCCCGTAGTAGAGAGAGCGCCTGCTGAGACGGCCGAGCCGGGTAGTGACGGAAGCGCGCGGAAACTCGTTTTCCAGATGCAGTTTGACTAGCGGGGCGAAGCGCAGCCGGAGGCGGTGGGTGTACGTTTTCGGAAATGTGGAACGCAAGAGCCGGTAAAGTAAAAAGCCAGATTCAAAGTCCGAACCGGTGCAGGTGTATTCGATCCAGCGCACGCGATCCCGGAGGTTGAGTCTCTTGCTGTGTTCCACGGGTGCGCCGAGCAACCGCTGGAGCCGTCGTCGGAGGTTAGCAGTTTTGCTGACGTAAGGCTCGGATTGTGGATCGTCTCCACGAAGCAGAAACACAGCGGGCGCGGCTGGAACGGTCGCCCAGAGTTCGGCATCGTGGACGGAGACGAACTCGAGGCGATGGGTAAGCACACGGTTATTCTAGTTTGGATTCATCCCGGGAGAGACGGATGGAATTACGTTTTTGTGGTTCGCACCCAAGGCCGTGCCGAGCTTTGCTCGGCTTGGAGGCGACGGAGACCATTCCCACATGCTCCTAGCGAACCCCGGCGGTTCGGAACTTCTTCCGGTAGTCCGGAGCATCTAAGTCCACGACGCGGCACATCTCACACAACCGCGAACGCATACGTTCGCCGACTCGATCACCGAGAGTCGTTGGTTGACGCTCATTGCTACGGGGACCGGCGACGGCGGCGGCGGGTCCATCCTGGAAGTTTGTTGTGATAATTGTAGTGCGGTTCTCGTTATAGCGAGTGTTGAGAATGACGCTGACAGTGTCCCAAACCCAGCCGGTGGGTACTACGGCTCCCAAGTCGTCCAAGACTATGACTTCCGTTTCAAATACTGGGCTCAGGAGTTCCAGTTCAGTGACTTCGACGGAAGGATTGTAGGAGTTCTGAATCTGTTTGAGCAGGTCACGATAGTCGCAGAATAGACCTGGAATGCCTTTCTTCAGTGTGAGCTCCCTGAGGATCGCGACGGCGAGGTGCGTCTTCCCCGCGCCACTCGGCCCAATTAAGAGCAAGCCCGTTTTGTCCAGTGGATACTGCTCCACAAACTTAGAGGCAGCTATCTTTGCCGATGTCGCTCCACGCTGGGAGCCTTCGACTATGTAAGAGTCAAAGTCGCACGACTTGTAGTGTGGTGGAATTCGAGACTGGCTCAGCAGGCGCTCGGAACGCAATCGTAATCTACATTCGCAGGGAGTAACTCGTTTGTCGTTGCCCAAGGCTACCGTTTTCCAGCCCGTATCTCCACAGACGGTGCAAAGTGAAGTACCTTCAGACTGCTTGACGCTCCCCGCTGCATTTTGCGGAGTAACATGCCCAGCAGGTTCCCCACTGCGTGAGACCAGAGTCTGGATGCACCGTACACTCTTCTCGTCCATTTTCTTTTCTCCTCTCCCAAAACTCCGGCTTCTTCAAGTACTGGCCCTCGGTGTAGAACTTAACCGGGTTAGGAATAAACCGCAAATCAGTTGGCGGCCAGTTCACCACTTTATCGGCAAAACTCCTAGTTCCACCAAGCACTTGATCCACTCCATCCTTTGCAATCGCTTCAGCAATGGCGTCTTGCTGCAACTGTGGAAGTGGGCGGCCTTTCAGGTGGCTATTTGCCGGATAAAGATGCCCAACTTGATCAACTGCTGAACTCAGATTGTCGAGCATTTTCTTTTCTTCTACAAACTTCCGTTCTTCTACAAACAACTTACTTTGACTTCCAATTTCATTTTCACTTTCATTTACAGACATCGGTGGGACATGAGTGTGACCGGAACGTTCTTTTCGCTTTCGCTCTGTAGCTGATCGACGATTCTGCTCATCACGAACCATGCGTCGCGAGAAAATAGCCCCACGAGTATCTCGCTGGGCCACGCCCTTCGACACTAACTCCGCGATGCATCCTAAATTCGCGCCAATGTCGCCACCGATTGCCTCTGCGAGTTCTTCATCGCTCCAAGGCTTGCCGCGGGCATCAACGAACACGCCGCGAACCGGACATTCAAAAAGCAAACAGAGCATATCCATCCACACCCCCTTAGCCGCCTTTGAACAGCGGCGAAGACAGGGATCCTTCTGCCAATCACCTGGGTAAAACATGAAAGCAGGTAATTTTCCCATTCCTACATTCCTCGATGATTTCGCTGAAAACTAACGGACAGAAAGGCCATGATGTTGGGGTGCGTTTCGAAGGGTGCCCGATTGTCCCGCGTCGCGCAACAGGAAAAAACTCTCGGGCTGTGCACATGCTGTGGAGATGTGGTCCAAGCTGTGGACGGAGGCGGAAAAGACGGACAGAGCCAGATCTTGCCGAGCTTTGCTCGGCAGGACAGCAGAAGGGCGGCTGTCCCCATATGAGTCTGGTTACTTCTGGTGCTTTCGTTTGTTCCTGACCGGGTTGCCAGCGTTTGAACCTTCATTCGCGGCCTCTCTAACCATCTGGAGAAATGCACGGACCTCCGCTCTCAGTGGACGATGGCGAGGATGAATCACATCAAGGCTTCGCCGCAGAGGCTCCGCATCGAGGAGCTTCACGGTTGTGAGCTTGTGAGTGCGAATTTCTCGCCCAACGGCCATTTGGGGCAGGAAAGAAAGGCCTAGTCCGCGTTCCACCATGCGCTTTGCCGTTTCGATCGAATCGACCTCGAGGGCTACGTTCGGAACCAGACCGGCGGTGCGAAACAGACTATGAGTCAGGGTCCAGTCGCTCGATCCTCGTTCGTAAAAAATCAACGGCCAGCTTGCTACCTGCTCCAGACGTGCCCGCCGCGAATGTTTCGGACCTCGCTTCGGATGTGCGACCAGCAGCAGCGGATCATCCCGAAGGCTTATGGTTTCGACTTCTGGATGGTGCAGTGAGCGAGCCAGACCGATTTCTGCCTCTTCGCCCAACACCATGTCCAATACCTCTTTCGAGTGACCTGGGCGAATACTGATGATGACGTTGGGGTGAGCCCGCTGAAAGCGCTTCAAAATATCGGGCAGAAAGTAAACGGAGATCGAAAGCGCAGCGGCAATCTGCAGGGGAGTTCCACTGGCCGGTTGCGATTCATGGACAGCCTGCCGGGCGAGCGCAGCGGTCCTTAAGAGTAGTTCGGCGTGAGGACGAAAGGTGCGGCCTACGTCGGAAACGATCAGCCCGCCCCGGGAGCGCGAAAACAGCCTCACTCCAAGGGACGCCTCCAGCGCCTTGATGCGGGCGCTCACCGCGGGCTGACTGATGCGCAGGGCTTCCGCTGCGCGATGAAAGCCGCCAAATGTCGCCACCGCGAGAAAGGTCTCAACCTGGTCGATTTCCATGCCGGCGGGTCCAGCTCCTAACAACGTCCTATTATCACAAACATCGGCCCTGATAACAATCCTTTATCATCATGATAGAAAGGTTCAGTTTGACCAGACTTGGCCTCTCCTCCACAATCCCCAAAGATGTAGGCGGCATTTGGCCGGGTTTGAATGCGGGTGCGGGCTGCAGGCTAGGCGACCTTTTCGGTGTTTTCGCCATCTGAACGGTGTCCGAGGGCGGTCCCCGGCATGAAGGAGGAAGAGGAAACTATGGCTAGTTCGCCAACCGACACCAGTCATTTCGGCCTGAATACCCCGCCTGCCGGATTCAACGCCGAGCGCGATCTGCCGCAGGGGTTCCTCGACTTCCTAACTCCCATGCACCGGCAATTAGCCCCCCGGCAGGCAGCCCTGCTCCGCGAAAGGAAGCGGGTGCTGGCCGAGTCTCATCAGGGCGAGAAACCCACACATCGATATCCCGCCTCCGCGGTACGAAACGGCTGGCGGGTAGAACTGCCGGAATGGTGCCAGGATCAGCGCAATCAAATGACCGGCCCCGCCGATGATGCGGAACTCGTGGTCAAGATGCTGAACTCCGGCGCGCCCGGCGTGATGCTCGATTTGGAAGATTCCACGGTCAACGAGTGGGAGCATCAACGGCTTGGAGTAGAGAACATTCTAGCGGCCCTGCGTGGCACGCTGACCTATTTTGACAAGAAGCGCGACAAACTGGTGGGCATTCAGCCGAGCCGCACGGTGATTTGGACAAGGCCGCGCGGGCTGCACATCCACCAGGGCGGCATCTTTGGGGATGAACTTACGTCGGCATCTTTATTCGACGTGGCCAGCGTCGCCTACCGGGTCGAGCCTGCGGAGCTTAAGCATCCGCTTTGTTTTTACATTCCGAAGTCCGAGTCGGCTGAAGAGGCGCTGTGGTGGAACGACCTGTTCAAAGCCATTGCCGAAGCGCGAGGCTGGCCGAGGGACTACATCAAGTGCATGGCCCTGGTGGAGTCGCATCCCGCGGCCTTCCAGATGGAGGAATTCCTCTACAACCTGCGCGATCACATTCTCGGGCTCAATCTGGGGCGCTGGGATTACATGGCCAGCCTCATCCACTTCAATTTGAACGACCCCGAGTGGGTGCTGCCTGACCGCAATACGATTCCGCACAACGTTCTTTTTTTCCAGAACCTTCGCGAACTGCTGCCCGAGATCTGCCATAAGCGGGGCGCTCTCGCCATCGGGGGCATGACCGCGCTTTACCCCAGCCGCGAAGACGCCGAGCTAAATACCCGGGCGCTCGCTGCGCTGCAGAAAGACAAGAAAAACGAAGCGGACTGCCTGATGGATGGAGCGTGGACTGGACACCCCGATCAGAACCAAGTCGCACTGGACCAGTTTCCCGACCCGAATCAGGTGCACGCGCGAAGACCTCAGGCCGAGCGCTATCCAGACCTCCGGCCCGCGCCAAAGAACGTGGGTCAGCGCACGCTGGCAGGCACGCGAGCCGCAGTCAGAACAGTTATCCGCTATCGCAACGGCGTACTGAATGGCCGGGGGGCTAGTCTGCTTGACGGCTACATGGAGGATCTGGCGACCGACCGCATCTATCGCCTGATGATTTCGCAGCGGGTGCGGCACAGCCGCGAGGTTCCAATCGTCGATGATTCGGGCAATTCAGTTCCACATACTCCCGAGCTCATCACCCGGTTGTTCGACGAAGAGGTTGAGAGGCTGCTGGCGAATCCGGGACGGGACCTGGGTACGCCGGAAACGTTTCGCGAAGCCCGCCGGATTAGCGAAGCAATGGTAGTGAACGGTGAATTTGATCCGATCTAAACAAAGAAAGAGCCGGCAAGACGCCAGCGCTACAAAGGAAAACAAAACATGGCAAGCAACGGAAACGGAAAGAGTTCAAACCTGGGGATGGATTGGAAGTCGAAAGCACGCTGGGCGGGAATTACCCGGCCCTACACCGTGCAGGACGTCGAGCGTCTGCGCGGATCCGTTCACATCGAGTACACACTGGCTCGGCAGGGCGCGGAGCGGCTTTGGGACCTCCTGCACAGCGAGTCTTACGTTGCAGCCCTGGGCGCCATGACCGGCAACCAGGCAGTACAGCAAGTGAAGGCTGGGCTGAAGGCGATCTATGTGAGCGGCTGGCAGGTTGCAGCCGACGCCAATGATGCCGGGCAAATGTATCCCGACCAGAGCCTGTATCCCGCCGACAGCGTGCCCAATCTTTGTCGCCGCCTCAATCAGGCCCTGACTCGAGCGGACCAGATTCATCATGCGGAAGGCGAGAATGGAGTGCACTGGTTTGCTCCTCTGATCGCCGATGCCGAAGCCGGTTTCGGCGGCAACCTGAACGCATTCGAGTTGATGAAAGCCATGATTGAGGCCGGCGCCGCATGCGTTCATTTCGAGGACCAGCTCTCTTCGGCAAAGAAGTGCGGGCATCTGGGCGGCAAGGTGCTGGTGCCGACCGTGGAGGCGATCCAGAAGTTGGTTGCAGCGCGTCTGGCGGCCGATGTGATGGGCGTACCCACGCTGATCATGGCGCGAACCGATGCCGACAGCGCCCACCTGCTGACCACGGAGGTGGATTCGCGCGACCGCGAATTCCTCACCGGAGAGAGGACTCCAGAGGGCTTCTTCGGCATCCGGGGCGGCATCGAATCAGCCATCGCACGTGCCATTTCCTACGCGCCCTATGCGGACCTCATCTGGTGCGAGACTTCGCATCCGGACTTGGAGGAAGCACGCCAGTTCGCCGAGGCCGTACACGCGAAATATCCGGGCAAGCTGCTGGCTTACAACTGCTCCCCGTCGTTCAACTGGAAGAAGAAACTGGACGACGCCACCATCGCCCGCTTCCAGACCGAACTCGCGGCCATGGGATACAAGTTCCAGTTCATCACGCTGGCTGGTTTCCATGCCTTGAACTTGAGCATGTTCGAACTGGCGCGCGGATACAAACTCACGGGCATGACTGCATACTCGCGACTGCAGGAAAAAGAGTTCAGCCGCGAATACCAGCATGGCTACGAGGCAGTGAAGCACCAGCGCTTCGTGGGCACCGGCTATTTTGACGCCGTCACGCAGGTGATCGCGGGGGGAACTTCATCGGTGACCGCGCTGGCGGGTTCGACTGAAGCAGAGCAGTTTGCCCAGATGAAGCCCACGGCGCGTCCGAAAAACGGCCCCGACGCGGCTTGCCAGCCCATCCTAGGTGACTGCCCATCGACCGGAGCCATAGTCCAACTGCAAGTTCCAGAACCCGGTCCCGAGGAAAGCCTGATGCCTTCCGGGGATTAAGCCCACGCGGAGCACTGATGTGACGCTACATCGTCATGCTGGCGCGGATCTGGGCGACGACTTAGTTTGACGACGCCGTTAGTCGAAGTCGCGGAGTCGACGCCTTGACTCCGTCAAGGTAGTGTACGAGATTGTGTCCTCGCCGACCGGACTGGAAGCGAAACTGCTTGGAGACTTTTTCTCGAAGATTGGGGATCCCGGAACAAAGCCAGCCATTTTGGAGAAGGTCGAGGATGTAATGTGGCGGGAACTCTCGAAGCGGAGAAGCGAGCTTGGGGCGGACCCGAAGGTGGCTTGCATGAGAGCTGGTGCGTGGTTCGACGTGCCCTCGCTCCCAACATTTGAGGGAATGGATAAACTCATCGGTGAAACTGACGGCAAGAACGCAGTGCGAATTGGCGACATATTTCCGATCAACAAGTGGACGGAGGCATACCAGGCTCATAGATACGCAGTCAGGGTCTACTCATTCTCCACTCCATCCCGAATTAGCGACTGGCACACTGCGCGGCATCTTGAAGCAAGCTGGCGTATCAATCGAGCAATTCGCTGAAAAAGTTTAGCCGTATTCAACAGCGGCCGGGTTGAGATTTCGCGGGCGAGGGCTCCCGCGCCATACTCGGTCAAGCTGTCTTCTTCAGTTTCTCCATCACGCTCTGGATGAGCTCCTTCGCATCGGTAAGGTTCTTCATGATGATCTGGATGTCCATGACCGGCCGGCCCGGCCAGCGCTGGCTCTGGCAATAGACGCCGTGTTGTCCGACCAGCGCCATGGCGTCCGTGATCATGTCCATGGTGACGGCCAGGCGTCCGCGGGGCACGCCCATCATGGTTTCGTAGTGTTCCAGCTCTTCCTGCTTCTCGTCGAATACCGGCATGGTGAGATTGTACCGGCTGCCTCGCATAGCGCATAATTGCGGGGCTTGCTGTCCAAGTCATCTGTTCATACGTCAAAGCCTCTAGCAAATAGCACCTGGCATTTGAACAGCAAGGGTTCGGGTGCTTCCGAGTTTGAGGCAGCACTGACGTGTGGGGACCAAGTGCCAATTGCTAAATACCAAATACTCCAAAGGAGACCTTCATGCACAAGCAAATTGTATTTCTGACCTCCCTGTTGCTCACATTCACCGTGCTCGCCTCATGCCAGGACAAGAGCAAGCGTCCCAGCCCGCCCGCCCAGGCGCAATGCAAGTTCTCGGATGGCAAGACGATCACCATTGACTATTCCAGTCCGCGCGCCAAGGGCCGCAAGGTTTTTGGCGGGCTTGTACCCTATGGCGAGGTCTGGCGCACCGGCGCTAATGACGCGACAACGTTTGTCAGCGATGCGAACCTGACCGTTGGCGGCAAAGATGTGTCTGCCGGCAGCTATACCATCTTTACCGTCCCTAATGCCGACAAATGGACGCTGATCATCAACAAGAAAACAGGCGAGTGGGGCATTCCTTATAAGTACGAGGCGGACGAACTGGCGCGCGTGGACATGAAAGTCTCACCCACACCGTCGCAGGTCGAGAACTTTACCATTGCCCTTGCTTCGATGGGCGGGAGCTGCACTCTGAGTATGAGCTGGGAAAACACGCAAGCTTCGGTGGACATCAGCGAGAAAAAGTAGGGAACGCGCAACAGGGACTGAAAGTCATGCGGCTTCGGTTCAGGCGGGTTTCATCGTTGCACGAGCGTGGACGCTCGCGTCTACATCGAATCTGAGTGCGCCTGCGGTGGTGAATAAAACCTGGCGCTAGCTGGGTTTCCACCGCAGGACGGGCTTCCTGGCGGCGGCCACTTCATCCAGGCGCGACACACGAGTGGTGTGCGGCGCGGCCAGCACCATCTGCGGATCTTCTTCCACTTCGTCCGCGATCGACTTCATGGCCTCGATGAACAAATCCATTTCTTCCTTGGACTCGCTCTCGGTCGGCTCGATCATAAGAGCCCCCGGCACGATCAGCGGGAACGCCGTCGTATAAGGATGGAAGCCGTAATCGATCAGCCGCTTGGCGATGTCCATGGTCTTCACGCCTTTTTTCGCCTGCACTTTATCGCTGAAGACCACTTCGTGCATAGTGGGCGTGGAATACGGCAAATCGTACACGCCTTCGAGGCCCTTACGAATGTAGTTGGCGTTCAACACCGCGTCTTCGGTAGTCTGGCGCAAACCGTCTGGCCCATTGGCCAGCGTGTACGCCAGGGCGCGGACAAACATTCCGAAGTTTCCGTAGAAGGCACGCACCCGGCCCACCGACTGCGGCCGGTTGTATTCGAAACCCAGAGTGCCGTCGGGCTTGGCGATGAGCACTGGGGTGGGAAGAAACGGCTCGAGAATCTTCTTGATCGCCACCGGCCCCGATCCAGGTCCGCCGCCGCCGTGGGGCGTTGAAAACGTCTTGTGCAGATTCAGGTGCATCAGGTCCACACTGAAATCGCCGGGGCGCACTTTACCGACCAGCGCGTTCATGTTGGCGCCGTCCATGTAGAGTAGGCCACCCTTGGCGTGCATGATGTCAGCGATCTTATGAATCTCCTGCTCAAAAACCCCGAGCGTGTTTGGATTGGTCAACATGAGCGCCGCCACGTCTTCGTTCATCTGCGACGTAAGCGCGGCCACATCCACCATGCCCCGGGCATTCGACTTCAGATTTTCGACCGCATAACCGACCATGGCCGCAGTTGCCGGGTTGGTGCCATGGGCAGAGTCAGGAATCAGAATCTTCTTGCGGGGAGCGCCTTTCGATTGCTGATAAGCGCGCACCATGAGCAGGCCGGTCAACTCGCCGTGTGCGCCAGCGGCAGGCTGCAACGTAATCGCGTCCATTCCGGTGATATCGAGCAGACAGTCGCTAAGGGTCTGGAGAATGCGCAGCGCACCCTGCGAAACCTTCTCCGGTTGATAAGGATGCCCGTTGGCCAGTCCGTCCAAACGCGAAACTACTTCGTTCACCCGCGGGTTATACTTCATGGTGCAGGAACCGAGCGGATACATGCCGAGATCGATGGCGTAGTTCCAGGTGGAGAGCCGTGTGAAGTGGCGGATGATCTCGATCTCGCTTACCTCGGGCATGTTGCCCAAGTGCTTCCTTTCTGATGCCCCGAGAAGCTCTCTGGTATCCACTTCGGGTACGTCGAGCGGAGGCAGCTTCCATGCGGCCTTGCCGGGCGAGGACTTCTCGAAGATCAGCCCTTCGTTCTGATTAGTGTGGCGGGTGGCTTTGCGAGTCATGTGCTTCATCGCGCCACCTCCTGAACGTCGCCTTGTTCTTTGGCGGATTTCACTGAGCGCTCACTTTCGGCCACCGACCCGACTGCGGTATCAATCGCTGCGCGCGTACTCATCTCGGTGCAACACCACAGCGCGGCGTTGCCGAGTTCGGGATAAGACTTCTTCAGTGGAAGTCCGCCGACAATCTTGTGTTCCAGAATCCGCCCGTTGATCGCGTAGGGATCTTCGCTGGTCTGCACTACGAACTCGTTGAAGCGAGGCGCGCCGGAGAACAGGACTTTCGCATGTTTTCCGAACTGCTGGGCGGCATACGCGGCTTTCGCCAAGTTATGTTTCGCCAGTTCCCGCAGGCCGACTTTTCCGTAAATCGTCATGAAGATGTTGGCCATCAGGGCAATCAATGCCTGGTTGGTACAGATGTTCGACGTCGCCTTCTCGCGACGGATGTGTTGCTCGCGCGTGGCCAAAGTGAGGACGAAGCCGCGCTTGCCGTTTCTGTCTGTAGTCTGCCCGACAAGGCGCCCGGGCATCTGACGCACATATTGCTCGCGGGTGGCGATCACGCCGCAATACGGTCCGCCGAAAGTGAGGGGAACGCCAAACGACTGCGCTTCCATCGCAATGATGTCGGCTTGCCGCGGCGGCTCCACGATGCCCAGCGAAACCGCTTCCGCAATCGAAACCACCAGCATCGCACCGTGTTTATGTGCGATGTCGGCGATGGCGGCCACGTCTTCAATGGTCCCAAAGAAATTGGGCGACTGAATCAAAACGCAGGCGATGTCGGGAGTAATCGACTTGTCTAGTTCCTTCAAGTCCAGCCGGGCGTTGTCGGTGAATGACACGGTGGCCAGCGGCATGCCCTGGTGATGAGCATACGTGGCCAAGACTTCTCGGTACTCAGGATGAACGCTGCGCGCAATCGCCACCGAGTGCCGCCCAGTCAGCCGCGCAGCCATCATCACTCCTTCGGCCGCCGCCGTCGACCCGTCGTACATGCTGGCGTTGGCCACTTCCATCCCGGTCAGCTCGCAGATCATGGTTTGGAATTCGAAGATGGATTGCAGTGTGCCTTGGGAAATTTCCGCCTGATAGGGCGTGTAGGCGGTGAGAAACTCGCCACGCGAAATCAGAGAATCGATAATCACCGGGCGATAGTGATAGTACGCGCCGGCGCCGAGAAAAGTGGCAAAGCCGTCGCCGTTCTCGCGCGCGCGCTCGCGGAACCAGTCCACGATTTCGGACTCGGCCATCTGCCGCGGAACCTTGAGATCGCGATTGAGCCGGTACTCGGCCGGGATGGGTGCGAACAAGTCGTCAATTGAACGCGCGCCGATGGCTTTCAGCATGGCTTCGCGGTCGGCGGGAGATTTCGGCAGATAGCGCATAGGGATTAGATTAGATGTAACCAGCGGTCAGTGCGATTGACAATTGCCGATTTTCAAGCAAGTTTTCAGTTGAAAATAAGCACTCGGCAATCTTTCTAGCCGCCTTCTTCCGCCACGAACTTCTCGTAATCGGCGGCAGAGAGCAAGCCGTTCAACTCATTCGGATCCTTCAACGTGAGCTTAAGCATCCACGAGCCGTGGGCATCCTTATTGATCTTCTCCGGAGCCGTGGCCAGTTCGCCATTCACCTCAGTCACGGTGCCGGAAGCCGGAGCGTACAGGTCAGAGACCGCCTTGACCGACTCGACCGAGCCAAAAGTCTTGCCCGCGGCAATCTCAGTGCCGGGCTTGGGCAATTCGACGAAAACGATGTCGCCGAGCGCCTCCTGCGCATGATGTGTGATCCCGATGGTCGCGCTCTTGCCATCGGCTTTGATCCACTCGTGCTCTTTGGTGTATTTGAAGTCGGTTGGATAGGGCATGATAGCTCCTGGCTCCTGGCTCTTAAAGTGTGTGCGTGAGAACTCATCTTTCGCCCCGCTGGGGCTTGTCTGTTTGCCAACTCTTCCACGGCTTGCGCCGTGGGCTGCATTCTTACGCCGCTTCGCGGCTAAAGACTGATGGTTTCGTTCCACCGTAACGCCGAAATCCTAGCTTTCACGCACACAGTTAAGATCAACATCCCCGTCGTTGTCACCTTCTGCGATTCTGCTTTGGGCTTTAACTCTTTTTCGGACGCTTGTAGAACGGCGTTGGTACGACCTGTGCCTTCACACCCTGGCCGCGGATTTCTACCTTCACAGTCGATCCGACATTCGCGAACTCAGGAGGCACATAGGCCAGCGCAATATTCTTCTTCAAGAATGGCGCATATGACCCGCTGGTCACGTACCCGATCTCGCGGCCGCCGTCATCGAGAACTTTGTACGCATCGCGGGCAATGCCGCGCTCAATCATTTCGAGCCCAATCAATGTCCGCTTCACGCCGGCGGATTTCGTCTTTTCCAGTTCGGCGCGGCCGATGAAGTCCGGCTTCTCCATCTTGCAGAAACGATCGAGTCCAGCTTCCCACACATTGATCGTATCCGAAATCTCGTGTCCGTAGAGCGGCAGCTTGCCTTCCAGCCGCAGAGTATTGCGGGAGCCGAGGCCGCAGGGGACCACTCCGAATTCCCGTCCCGCCTCTAGCACCTTGTTCCAGACCATGGCACTCGTGCCTTCGTCGGCAGGTACGTAGATTTCAAATCCATCTTCGGCGGTATAGCCAGTGCGTGCGATCAGAGTGTCTTTAAGCCCACAGACCGTCCCGCGCGTCACCCAATAAAACTTCACTGCGGAAAGATCCGCGCCCGTGAGCTTCTGCAGCAGGTTCACGCCCTTGGGGCCCTGAATCGCGATCTGGGTGAAGTCGTCGGAAAGATTCTCGACCTTGCATTTAAACTGCGGTGTATTTTCGCGCACCCAGTTGAAATCTTTTTCCCGCGTCCCCGCATTGATCACCAGCAGATATTCGTCTTCGCCCAGACGATGCACGATCACGTCGTCCACAAACGTCCCCTGCGGATAGAGCAGCGCCGAATACTGCGCCTGGCCGATGGCGAGCCGCGAAGCATCATTCATGGAAATGTCCTGAACCGCAGCCAAGGCCTGCGGCCCTTGCAGCCGAATATCCCCCATGTGCGAAACGTCGAAGATGCCCACGCCGGAGCGGACCGCGTTGTGCTCGGCAATAATGCCCCCGGCTGACGGGTATTCGACCGGCATATCCCAGCCATTGAATTCGACCATCTTCGCGCCCATCTGGCGATGGACGGCGTTGAGCGCGGTCTTGCGAATGGTCGGCGTGGTCGATTGAACAGCGGACAATGGGCCCTCAATCAGAGCAGTGGCTGCCGGGATGGTGAAACTCATTACCCTAACATGCCAATGGCAAGGGCATCAACCGGGGGATATGGCGGTGGGTCTAAGGAGAACTTAGCCGCAATGAGATCCCCCAGGTCAGCGTCCAAAGGACTGAACATCCAAAGAACGGACGCGAACCTGGGGCACCGGACACGAAACACCAGGTCCCTCCACTCCGCTTCTCATCCCCTTCGGGTATGAGAAGCTCCGGTCGGGGTGACAGTCTTTACGATATGCACCAATCCGTAAGAAAATACACCAACCTTTAAGAAATACACCAATCCGGAACAAATACACCAATCCGGAACAAATACACCAATCCGTAAGAAATACACTTGTGAAACGATCACTTCGCTCTCCGTCTTGATGCTACCGGTTGAATGTCAGAATGCATCAGATGCCCTTTCGTGGGCATGTCATTGTTCAGCCCGGGACTTTGACGGTTTGGCGCGCAGGAGGTGCCAGGCTTCCGGTAGCGTCCGTCTTCGAGGTCTTCAGCTGGTGAGAGATGAATATGGTATGCCCCTGGAATGCTTGGGCGGGAACGGGACTAACCCTCCCTCCCGTGACGCCGTACAGGCTGCCTTCTATTTAGTTCTGGTAATCTCTGAAAAACCGAGAAGTGCCATCTTCCAGAGATTCAGTCTCGAATGGAACCCGCATCCTCTCTTCGTATTTACACGAGCAAGTTGACGTCGACGCAGTCTGTTCAACACTTGACAAGTTGAACATTTCGGTACAAGATTTCGGTCCTCAAACAAAACAAGTCGAGCGACACCGCATGGAGCGCCTCCAGATTCATCGAGTCAGCGTTGCGGATCAGGTAGCGGGGCTCCTCCGCCAGCGGATACTAGCGGGCGAGTTACGTTCGGGAACCGCGTTACCGGAGGTATCTCTTTCTCTCGCCCTCGGCGTGTCGCGCAACACCTTGCGCGAGGCGGTGCGAATTCTGGCGCTGGAGGGCCTTCTCAAGCGCGATATCCATCGGGGTGTGTCGGTCTCACATTTGTCGATCGCCGACGTGGAAGAAATCTATCACCTCCGCCGCATGTTGGAGATCCCCGCCGTCTACGCTGCCAGTAAGCGGGCGCCTGAGATCCTGGCGGAGATGCGTGCGTTGGTGGACGAGTATGAGTCTGCGGTACACGCCCGCGATTGGGTGCTCGCGGTCAACGTCGACTTGCAGTTCCACAGTAAGTTGATCCATTTTCATCGGAACAATCGGTTGGAATCCTTTTACCAGAAATTAGTTGGCGAATTGCGTATGGGGATGGTGCTGGTGGACCGGGTGCATGACGATCCTGGAGGGTTGATACCGGTCCATCGCGAGATCTGCGAACTATTGGCTGCGGGAAAGCTGAAGAAATGCGCGATTGTCCTGGCAAAACACTTGGATGATTCAGAGTTCAGGCTCCGCGGTATCGTGGGTCGTTATGCCGAGTTGAAGAAGGTCAGGACGGGCACTTAGAAAATTTGTGGATTCAGAGAATTCGGCAGTGATTGCGATGGAATAAGGAGGCTACGATGGCGCCGAAAGTACGAAGGTCTGCCGTATTATGCAGTTTGGTGTGCTTGCTGGCGTGGTCTGGGGTATCGATTCCCGCAGCCGCGCAAACCGTCAACGTGACTATTCAGGGCCGGGTGTACGACTCCACCGGTGCCGCGATTTCCCAAGCCGATGTGTCCGCTGTGAACACGGCCAACGGTTTCTCCCGGTCAGCGACGGCGACGTCCACCGGCGACTACCAGATCGCGTCGCTGCCTGCGGGCGATTACACGGTTACCGCCGACAAGCAGGGATTCCAGAAGTCCGCCAAGAAGATTCATCTGGATATCGGCGCCGAGGCCAACGTGGACTTTACTCTGGTGGTTGGTCAGGTCACGCAGGAAGTGTTGGTTCAGGATGTAGGCGAAGTGGTTGAACCGACGCGAACCATGGTCAGTTCCGTGATCGACGAGCAAAAGATTGAGAACCTCCCCGTCAATGGGCGCGAGTTCATCGATTTCGCGTTACTGGCCCCTGGCGTCACGATCGGAGACACGACCTCGGGCAGCACGGACGTCATCGTCGAGCCAGTCACCAAGCTTTCCTTTGCCGGCCAGAATATTCATTTCAATTTCATCGCGGTGGACGGCGCGGATGACATCTCGACCGCATCGGGCATCCAGCGCGGGACGCCGCCTCAGGAGTCGGTTGAGGAATTCCGCGTGATCAACACGGACTATGCCGCGGAGTACGGCCGCGCTACCGCTGGCATCGTGAACATCATCACCAAGAGCGGTACCAACGACTTGCACGGTTCGCTATACGAATACTTCCGGAATAACGCGATGGATGCGAAAAGCATCCTCTCTGCTCCCGGCTTCAACGTACTTCGCCAGAACCAGTTTGGCGGCTCGATCGGCGGGCCTATCCGTAAGGACAGGACGTTCGTTTTTGCCAATTATGAAGGCCAGAGGCGAGCTGAATCGCCGACATACAATTCCGCAGTCCTGAACAACATTGCCGCGATCAACCAGGTAAAGCAGCAAGTTTTCGGCTTGCCGGCCGAAAATCTGTTCGTGTTGCGAGATGGAAATACGGACAACGGTTTCCTGCGGCTCGATGAAAACCTGAATACCAAGAATTATTTATACGCGCGCTATTTCATCAGCGACGATCGATTGACGAATCAATCGCCTCTGAACAACGGTTTCGATATGCCTTCGGCATTCAAGAACAACTATATTCGCGACCAGTCCCTCGCGGGCGGCCTGGCGACCACAATTTCCCCATCCTGGGTCAATGAACTGCGAATGCAGTATGCTCACCGGACGTTTGATTTCCCGGTGGTGTCCACTCAGCCTCACCTGGAGGTCGCCAATACTTTCGCGGTGGGAGTAAACCGAGGTAACCCGGACATCTATCGCGAGTCGCGCTACGAACTGGTGGACAATCTCACGCATAACGTGTCCAACCACACCTTCAGTTTTGGCGGCAACTTCGACTGGGTGCGCACCTACGAATCTTTTCCGTTGTTTTATCCTTTCGAGGCTGACTTCTCGAACCTCCCAGCTTTTCTCGGTACCGACGGCGCGGCGGGCTGCCCTGCTGGAGTAGCGTGCCCGGATCCATTCGTGATCTTTTTCGAGCGGTTCAGCGCCGGCACGAACCCGCCGTTCGGTGAGACCTCGCTGTCTGGTGGAACCGCCATTTACCACGGAGGCGCGATCCCACAAAACATCCGGCAACAGGCGTCTGCAACTCTGGATCACACCTACAATGGCCTCTACCTTCAAGACAAATGGCGCGCCACGCAAGCCCTGACTTTGAATGCTGGCCTGCGCTGGGAGTTCGAAACCTGGCCGTCGGGTGTCCTCAATACTCAGTGGAAGAACTTCGACCCGCGGGTTGGCATGGCCTACAGTTTGGGAACCTCGCGCAATGTTGTCTTTCGCGCCGGCTTCGGGCTGTTCCACGGGATCATTCCTTCCCCCTTGCTCATGTGCCAGCAGCCTTCCTGCGGCGGACTCGCCAAGTACCCGAATCGTGGGTTCGAGAATAGCTTGAATGCCAACACCGGCCTTTTTAGCTTTGCCAGTTTCCCGCTTGTCAATTATTTGGCTCTCGGCGGATTGCTGAACAACGCAACCTATCCGGATGGAACCCCCTGCCCTCCTTTCCTGCCCTGCAGCAACTTGGCTCAGTTCGGCTTCCTGCAAGACGCGACCGTCGTGCGCTTCGACCAAAACAGCAAGAATCCCTATGGGATTCAGACAAGCGCCTCCCTCGAGTTCCAACCCCTCAAGGACACAGTATTAAGCATCTCGGGAGTTTACCTGCGAGGTGTGCACCTAGGCAGCTTTTACAACGTGAACCAGCCTGACCCGAGCGGCTCGGTGCTGGTCCACGATTCAAATGGAAATGCCAGCTGCAAGAACCTCTATTACGACTTCGCGTCGCCACTCAATCCGAAGGGGCCAGTCCCGGCCCCAAATTGTGGGGTGTACCCGTCGAGCTTCTTTTTTCCTGGCGTCCCTCACATCAGTGGTGTTCCGGGATTCCGTGACCCGAAATACAGCGTGTTTTTCGAGGCCACTTCAAGGTGGGATTCGGTATACACCGGGCTGCTGGTGAACCTGACCAAGCGCCTGACGCACAACTTCTCCTACCAGATCAGCTATACGTTTTCGCATTCGATTGATAACGGGCCAAACCCCAGCTTCGTTCTGATTCCCCAAGACAGCGCCAACTTCGGCGCGGAGCGGGCAAACTCAGCGGATGACGCCCGGCATCGCTTCGTCGCCAATGCCATATTCACAAGCCCCGCGAGCTGGAATATGTTTCTACGCGACTTCAGTTTCAGCACCATCGTTACGCTGCAGTCTCCTCAGTACTTCACCAAGTACGCAGGCTTTGACGCTAACGGCGACGTTTTTGGCAACAATGATCGCGTAGGCGGCGAGCCGCGCAACACCTTTAAGGGCGATACATTGCAGACCGTGGATATTCGGCTGGAGCGCGACTTCCCCATTCGCGAGCGCATAAAGCTTCAGCTTATGGCGGAAGCCTACAACTTGATGAACACGGTGAACATCCGCTATTCCAATACCAGCTACGGTGCGGCGGACTTCTGCCCGGCGGACCCCGGTGCCCCAGGTTGCGCGGGAGCAACTCAGTTCTACCGGGAAGGCTCACCGAACTCCCTCTACGGAACGCCTAGCGCAGTGTTCAACCCGCGCCAGCTACAGTTGGTGGCACGGATAACGTGGTAAATAGTCGGAGGGGCGGAGTATAAGCTGGCACGCTCCGCCCGGTCCGAACTGGAAGATTCGGCGCACGAACACAAGCAAAGCACGATTCCACGTCTTCGCCGGGGAGGAGAAGTCGGTTTCTGCTCCTGCCCAGCGGCAGTAAGAGGCAAGCATGCGATTCGGTATTTACTGCGAGATCCAAACACCGCCAGGGAAGTCGCATCACGATATGATCTGGGAAATCATGCGCCAGATCGAACACGCGGATGACTCCGGCTTTGATGTCTACTCGGTCATCGATCATCACTTCTTTCAGAAATTCTCGATCTCAGCCAATCCTTTAGCGATGTTCGCGGCGGCGGCCCAGCGCACCAAGCGGATACGCTTCCGCACCGCGCTGCACACCTTGCCGCTGGAGAATCCCATGCGGCTCGCGGGGATGATCGCGGAAACCGATATCCTGACCAATGGCCGGTTGGAGTGCGGACTTGGGCGGGGCCATGCCTGGCTGTTCGGACCTTCGGCGCTGCCGTTAGAAGAGAGCCGCCCACGCTACAACGAAGCCATCGATATCCTCGAACTGGCTTTTGCCCAGGAAAAATTCTCCTACGACGGCCAGTACTACAAGGTAAAGGACGTCAGCGTGGTGCCGCGACCGCTGCAGAAGCCACATCCCAAGTTTTATACAGGCGGGACCAGCGACATCACTTATCAAATGGCAGGGGAGAAGGGCTGGGGAGTTTTCGTGCCTCCGTTGCTGCCCTGGAAAGTGCTTGAACCGCCCCTGAACATTTACAAGAAGGCCTGCGCCGAATATGGACATGAGCCGGACATCGTCTACATTCGTCCTGTTTATATAGACGAGGACGAGACGATAATTCGCCGCGAAGTCGAGCAGGCCCTCAATAATTTTCTGGCATTCAACGCCGCGCCTGTCTATTCACTTCAGGATGAAAAGAAGAAAGCAGAGTTGATCGCGAAGGGATACGGTTTTTATGCGAGTGGTGCGCTTGAGTCGCTGACGAAACTCACATATGAGCAGATCGTGGAACAGGAGATTGGTTTCATCGGTACGCCGGAGAAAGTAATCCGCCAGATCGAAAGCCTCAAGGAAAAGGGCGGAATCGGCGAGCTTGCGATTGTCTCGAACTTCGGCGGCCTGGAGCACTGGAAAAGCATCAAGACCCAACACTTGTTCGCCAAGCACGTGATCCCGGCGTTCCGCCGAACGACTGAGGGCGCGGCCGCAGACTAGTGCGCAAGAACATGGTCACTCCAGCAACATCGGCCAACCTCGGAGCAACCACTTTCGCGCCCATGAGTGCACGGCGGCTGCTCATTTTTGGCGGCATCGCTCTGATCGCAGGCGGGATGCTATTCGGAGACATCTTCGCCGTCTTCGTCCTGCACCAGAATGGCGGACAAACGGGCGAGGCTCTTCTGGCCGCTTCCCGTGCGGTAGCAGTGGGTAATTCGCTGGCCGTGAAAGACAGTTTCCAGCGCATTGGCGGACTGCTCGAGGATCATGGTACCAAGGTCGATGCCCACGTTCATATGACCGGCGCCGGCTACCTCGCTCTCCTGCTGGCACTCTTGCAGCCTTACGTAGCCCTCCCCCAGAAACGTAAGAGGCTGCTGGCGTGGTTGCTTGTCGCCGGCGGGCTACTGCTGCCGACCGGGATTTTCCTGATTCATTACGTGGGTTTAGCCTACAGTCCTTCCGCGGTGATTGGCTGGGCGAGCGTGCTTGCCGATTTGGCGGGGGCCATCCTCATCGCGGTCCTGATTGTGGAGGCTTGGGGGCTGTGGAAACATTTCCGCGCCGGGAGTGGCGTCACTGAACCAGCATTGCCGCAGGATCGTAGCTGGGAAAGCCGCATTCTGTTGAGTGGTGGAACGCTTTTGGTGCTGCTGGGATTTCTTTACGGCGCGTGGTATGCGGGGATCGATCTGTACGAGCACGAAGCACGGGAGACACGCATCTTGAAATCCATGCTGGACAGCGCAACCAGCGGACAAGGCGGCGAGACGAGGGCGGTCGCGGATTACGGTTCACTGGCGGCCGAAAAAGCGGTGAAGATTGCCGCACACTCACACATCATCGAGTTCGGATTGCTGGCGATTCTGCTTTCCTTGATTCAACCTTATGTCCACCTCGGTAAAATCTGGAAGCGGCGCTGGGTGATCGTGCTGCTGGCTGGTTCGGTGATCTTGCCCGTGTTTGTGCTGCTGGAGTTGAAACTAGGACTGCTGGCGGGAGGAATCGCGGATGTAGGCGGGTTGATGGTGATTGTCGCACTCGTCGCCATGCTCGCAGGTGTCTTACGTTACAGCGGTAGCCTGGATGCCGCTGCCAGTGCACAAAGATGAATGCCGCACAGAAAGTCCTGATCTTCGGCGGATTGATACTCGCTGCCTTCGGCATGCTCTACGGTTTGCATTATGCCATTTTCGTGGAGCACCAGACCCTGGACCGAATGGGCGGTTCGCTCGCGGCCGCCTTTGTCCACGCCGCGGAAGGGCATTTGCCCGAGGCAGAGAGCGCCCTTGAAACCTACGCTTCGACCAAGTACGACTATGTGCGGCAAGTGGACGTACACTCCCACTGGATCGGCTTGTCAATGCTGCTGATCGTGATGGGCGTGATCTTCGACCACGTAGCTTTCAGCCTTCGCGTGAGATTCTGGATCGCTATCGCATTACTCGCAGGAGCGTTTATTTTTCCCTTGGGCGTAGTCCTTCAAACGTTGAGTCATGGAGCTTTCTTCGCCTCTGCTTTGGCCGTTCTGGGTTCAGCGTTGGTCACGATGGCGCTGGCCGCTGTAGCTTGGGGCTTGGCCGTGAAAAGTCCAGAAACAGTTCGATAGCGGCTAATCTAGCAGCCGAACGCTGCCTCGGTTCCCACGTGCGGACTGAACGGCAACTCTCCCCTCGGCGCTTTAGCTCACCTGCAAATCGGCCGAGCCTACGCATTGTCCGGCGACCCGGCGAAGGCACGCACTGCCTACCAGGATTTCTTCGGACTATGGAAAAACGCCGATCCCGACATTCCTATCCTGAAGCCAGCCAAAGCTGAGTACGCGAAACTGCAGTGAGCGGGAGGGCTGGCGCAGATGTTCTCCGGCCCGATATCACTGGGAAGCTTTGGGGTGGGAGACGGGAATCGAACCCGCAACGTCCGGAGCCACAGTCCGGTGCTCTGCCAAGTTGAGCTACTCCCACCGCGTGTAGCGATTATAACAACTGGTGGGGAGAACTGTGTGGGAGTGGGATGGCTGGGCATGAGTTTTGATCGACTGACACTCTCGTAAACCTAGCCGAGCTTTGCTCGGCAGGACAGCCGGGGCGGCTGTCCCCACTTGATTCTCGCCGGCGGAAGCTTAGCCGCGGCCTACGCCTACGTATTCGAATCCCATGGCGCGGAGGCGGACGGAGTCGAGCAGGTTTTTGGTGTCCACGATAAGGGGGCGGCGGAGCATTTGTTTGATGCGGGTGAAATCGAGGCCGCGAAATTCCGGCCAGCCGGTGCCGACGACCAGGGCATCGACGCCCTCGGCTGCGGCATACGGAGATTCGCAGTAGTGTACGGAGCCGTTCAGTTCGAGGCGCGCGTCCGGGAGGGCGACGGGATCGTAGGCTCGCACCCGGGCGCCTTGGGCAATCAGATTCTTGGCCAGCCGCATGGAGGACGAACCGGCGACGGAATTGGTGTTGGGCTTGAAGGCCAGGCCGAGAATTCCCACGTCCTTGTTCTGCACCGACTGGACGCACTTCGAAATCTTTTCGATCACCTGATCGGCCAGGCCGTGGTTCACTTCGCGTGCGGCGCTCAGGACCTTGAGCGCCACTCCATTGCGCTGGGCGAGTTCGGCCAGCGAATCCATATCGGATTCCGCGAATAAGCCGCCCATCCCGGCTCCGGGCTGCAGGCAGCGAGGCGCGATTTTCTTGTCCAGACCTAGAGCGAGCGAGAGGCTGACGGCATCCGCGTTCACGTGTTCACACAAACTCGCCAGTTCGTTGATGAAGGAAATCTTGGTGGCGACAAAAGCAGTCGCGGATTCACGCACCAGTTCGGCGGTCTCGTGATTGGTCACGATGACGGGAACGCCCCGCATCACCAGGGAATGGAAGATCTGTTTGAGGGCGAGCACGGCGTCGTTGGAAGCGGTCCCTAGAATGATGCGGTCCGGCCAATTGAAATCCTCGATCGCGCAGCCGGGGGTAAAGAACATGGGCTGCGAAACGATGGTGGCCCGCAAGCCCGCTGCGGTAATGCTTTGCTCAATGGCGGACGCAGTGCCGACCGGAACTGGGGTCACAATGGTAAGGATAGGAGGCTTGGGAGCGGCACGCGTGATGCGGATAGCGAGATCGGCAAGATGCTGCGGGCTGTCTTCGGCCAGAAAGATCACCTGCGCCCTGCGGGCGAAGGATTCTATGTCGGTGGAATACGCCAGCCGCCCGGAGCGTACGTTACGTTTGATGACTTCGGTAAGGTTTTTTTCGTGAAAGGGGACGCTGCCCTGGGCCATTTCGACCATGCGGGAGCTATCAGGGTGGCAACAGCAGACGGGGGTGCCGAAGTCCGCGAGACAGGCGGAAACGACTGTACCTAAGTACCCTGCTCCGTAAACCCCAATCTGCATGAAACCTCCAGAAACCCACTACGAATTCCCTGGGGAAGGGTGCCTGCCGGCTTGCGCAGCGAGTCCAACTTCTTGTTTACGCTCGCTTTCTGTCCTTAGCAATGCACGGGAGGGATTTGTACCAGGGGACATGAACTAGTGGTGGAAGCAGGAATTTGGACGGTCGGAAGGTCACTTGTGGGTTCTAAAGTTTGAGTTTGACTTTCTAACGCTTGACCAGGCTGCGGCCGAGGGGGACTCCGGCCAAGTCCACCCAGCGATTCTGTTCCTGTTCGCGCACAAAGGTCAGCTCGCTTACCGGGATGTGGCGGCTGCCTGCGAACTGCGCCCAACGGTCGCGGGAGAAGATATAGGCGTGTTGAGCAAGATCCTCGGTGCTGAGCTTCACAATCGTGACGTGCGGCATGTAGGGCCACTCTTCCTGAGCGACGAGCGCTTGCGTGTTCAGGCGATCATGCAGCTCGCGCAGGCGGTTGGCGGCGTGGGCCACGCGGATGAAGACCGTCGGAGTTACGGGGACGAAAGTTTCGACGTCACCGAGAGTGACCTCGAAAGGCTCGGCGTGGCTGCAGATATCTTCGAGAGTCTCCAGGGCCGAGAGTTCACCTCCCTGCAATCGGCGAGGAGGAAGAACGGTCACGTGAGCGGGCAGGTGGGGCAGATCGGGATGCAGTTCCTGCCGGAGGTTCTCGACAAATTCCCCGACAGCATTCCTCACGTAGGCCACCAGGGCATAACGGGGATTTTGCATGTCAACCCGAAATTATACCTCTGGGAACGCGGAGCGTGGGTTACAACCAGGTTACGACTGATGCAAAGGGGTCGGCTATAATCGATGGAGTCGGGGCGTAGCGCAGCCTGGTAGCGCACCTGCCTTGGGCGCAGGGGGTCGTAGGTTCAAATCCTATCGCCCCGACCAAATAACTCTTGGCCACTCAGGCCAATAGCGGTGTAGTCGGTCGGTTTGTCGCATCCGGCAATTCTGCACCATGTCCATTTTTGTGCCTACCCAATTTTTCGACGGCAGCAAGGACAGCATTCTCCGAAGGGTGTACATAGCGGGCAGAAATGGCAATCGAACTGTGACCCGCGATCCGCGCCAACGTCCATGCGTCGCAGCCCGACTCACCAAGTCGTGTCAGAAATGTATGGCGCAGGCTGTACAGCACAAATGGACGCACACCCGCCAAGCCTAGAGCCTTGCGGTGCTGCTTCTTGAGACTAGACGGTTCGATGTGTCCGCTCTTAGTTGGCGCTGGCCACACCCAGCCCTCCGGAGGCTTCCCAGCGCCCTCCCAGCGCGCTTCTAACGTTGTTCTGCCCCTTCGAGTCACAGTTCGATCGGTTGCTTCAGGCAGCTATCCGTTGCAGTGTGCTCGTTGACCAAATTGGCTTCGCACCTATAAGAGAGCTTTACTTTTGACGGGAGCCTGGCCAGCGGCGACAAGTGACAGAGTGACCACAATAAAGAGGACGCGGCGCATAGAACCTCCCATTGCCGCAGATTCTGTTCTCAAAAGCTATAGCTAGTCAAGTATCTTAAGCATTAACACGAAGGGAACCCGAAGATGGCTAGATCTGAATTCACGGCACCGCAATCACAAAATGCTCTTGCGCTCTATCAACTTATGCCGAAGTACACGCCTTCGCAGACGATCAACGTGCGAATCTCGGACTGCACTCGATTGCCTGCACTCTACGTGGGCGAGTCTCTCGTGCTGCGAACGACAGCTTTTTCACCCGAAGCAGCCCAATGCGTTGGGCTCATCCGGGCATGGTAGCGTCTTCTTCTCAGAATTCCCAACCGCACCGCCTCCCTTAGCGAACAACGGTAAACAGCGATACTGCGAAGACACAACCAGGTCAATGAGTGTATTGGACTGTGGCTGTTGAAAAAGGAACCAAAGCAGTAATTTCAGTGAATTGCAGCGCCTGCGGCGAACGAACATTCAATAACTTGCGAACGAACTTCGTCGTTGAAACTCCCACCTGGAGTTACTTCTTCAACTCCGCAGTCCAGTTGGTGATCAGTTGGAGCGGGGCCTGGGCTTCTTCCTCGGCGTGGTTTACCAGCAGACGCTTTCCGTCGAAGGAGACGTCAAACGTTACCCCGATTCCCGGCGTACTGGCGTGGAACAGGTGCTGGGGCGTACCCACTTCGATCTCCGAGCCTTTCGGGCTCACTGAGCAGACGTAGAAGTCACTTCCAAGATCAATGTAGAACAATTCCTTTCCATTTCCAGTCCACGCGGGATAAGCTCCGCCACCGGAGGAAACCTTCCACTTTCCTTTTCCCTCCGGAAAACTCGTAAGGTAAATCTCCTGTTGCCCAGATTCGTCGGAGCCATAGGCCAGCCAATGACCATCCGGTGAAACTCGATAGGCGTGGATGTTGGACTGAGGAGAAGGCGGCTGCACGATGGCTACCGGTTTGGCGTCTCCGACAAGGGGCAACATCCAGAGGGAAACCATTTTCTCGCCCGAGCCCCAAAGGTAGGTTAGAGACTTTCCATCGGGCGACCATGCAGGATAGTGATAGTTATGTGGCTCGGCGATCAATTCCTTTTCGGTTCCGCTACTGTCCGCCGCCTTGGACCGGATCTCGACGACGCCTCCGCCTTGCACTACTTGCGCGGAGAACATGAGCGTCTTGCCGTCCGGCGACCAGAAAGCATCGCGGACCAATTGCTGGTCGAAGGTGATGCGGGTCTTGGTCTTGCGCACAAGATCGAGAGTCCAGATGCCGTTGCCGCCGGCATATGCGACTCGCTTATTATCCGGGGACAGGCGCACATCAACGATTGTGCTATCAGCCGGGTCGAAGTCGGCGAGCCCCTTACCCGAACGGTCGTACCACACTAGGCGGCTCTTCGCAGAAGCGGCGCTGCCCGTCTGATAAACCATGACTCCGTTCTGAGAGACGGCGAAAATGCTGCGCCACACGCCGACGTCGTCGCGGAGGTTATTCACCAGCGGAGTTGCCGAGCCCGGCAACGAGGCTGAGTCCAGATCGAAGGGTTGGGCGACCAGTGCCGTGCCATTGCGGTATAGCAGATAGCCAGAAGCGTATTGCGCCGCTGATTCAGTGGCCACGATCAGGCGAGTTTCCAAATTGTCAACCGACCCGAGGTAGATCCCGTTTTGTTTGGGATCGCCTCCGGTGTGACTGGTCGCAAGAAAAACAAAGTGTTTGCCGTCAGGCAGAAACCAGGGCCAGCGTTGCGTATCGTGCTTCGTTTTATCCATTGCTGTTGCTGGTTCGGCGGTGCCGCCCTGCGCGCTTACTTTCGCCAGTCCGCTCGTAAAATCCGGCGCGAATACGATCACGTCATTGGCGCTCCAGCTACCGCCACGCGCGTTCGGGGCATCGGCTAAAGCACTCACGGGACCGCCGGAAGCGGGGATCTTGGCTAACTTGCCGTTGGCGAAGAAACCGATGTACCGGCCGTCTGGCGACCAAAAAGGATGCATCGCATTCTGGGTGCCGTCGAGTTGCTGCGCCGAGTCGCTGTTCAGCGAACGGACAAACAGCGCCTTGGTTTCGCCGGAATGGGCGACGAAAGCCAACTTGTCGCCCCGCGGAGAAAGCACAGGCATACCGCCGGCATCTCCCGTGGTGTCCAGGGAAAATTTGTCGGGCGGCGGGATTTCGGCGTGCAGAGATACAGGTTCTTCAGAGGACTTTGCCCAGCGGTATCCGGCGAATCCGGCGAGCGCGATGAAACCGATCAGAAGCGCAGCCAACCCGGCAGTCAAAGACTTGTTGAGTGGAGCCGTTTTCGCAGAGGAGTCGGCTGGTGAGGAGTCGGCAATCCAGCGCAGGTCGAGAGCGACGTCGTGCGCGGATTGGAAGCGGTCAGCGGGATCCTTGGCGAGGCATGCCCGGACCGCGCAATCGAGCATGGGCGGGGCCAGCGGTTGGGTGGCGCTAATGGGCTCCGGATCTTTTTCCAGAATGGCGGTGAATACGCTGAGTTGCGATTTGCCTTCGAAAGCGCGGCGTCCGGTGATCATTTCGTAGAGAACGCACCCGAAACTGAAGATGTCACTACGGGCGTCAGCTTCCTCTCCCTGGAGCACCTCCGGTGCAATGTATTGAAAGGTTCCGACGATCGAACCCTTCTGCGTCAGTGGTGACGCAGCTGAGGTCAGCGAAGCAAGATTCATCGTCGGCGTAGAAGGGGTGAGCGGGCCGATGCCGCGTGAGATCGACATTTCTGGTTTTGCGAGCCCGAAGTCCATCAGCTTTGCGCCCGCTTTGGTCAGCATGATGTTCGCTGGCTTCAGATCGCGATGGATTATGGCTTGTCGATGTGCCTTCTCCAGAGCTTGCGCGATCTCTGTTCCAATCTTCAGGATCTGATCAAGGGGGAGTGTCCCTTTTGCCAGGCGCTCGGCAAGGGTTTGGCCCTCGAGATATTCCATGACCAGGAAGTTGATGCCGCCCTGCGCGCCGATATCGTGAAGAGTGCAGATATTCGGATGCTGGAGCGCTGAAATGGCTTTCGCTTCGCGGTCCATGCGTTGTTTCAGTTCCGGGTCAGAGGAAAGATGTGAAGGCAGCACCTTGATAGCGACAGTGCGGTCGAGGCGAGTGTCCTTGGCGCGATAGACTTCCCCCATACCGCCCGCGCCGAGCGGCGACTGGATTTCATAAGGACCGAGTTTCGTGCCAGAGGCGAGGGCCATTCGTTGTGTGATTATACCTGTGCAGCCTATTGCAGAGGACGCGACGATTGTGGACGGTTGGTCGGCTAGCCGGAAGTAATCCAGATGGGACATGCGGATCGGTAACGATAAGTCGGCTACCGGATACAAATTCTGCGCCTGCTCCTCATGAGGGCGCGTCCGGCTCCAGACCGATGTGATCATTCACGGCGTTCCGGAACCGCTGTTTGCACCCGCGATACCGCTCGGTTGTCTGGATGGAGACGTGACCCAGCAGAAATTGAATCTGCTCCAGTTCGCCGCCTGCCAGAAACCGAGACCCCACCATCGGGAGCGGCCTCCTGTTGCCGTGGCGAAAAGTGTGATCCTGTCCTCTATCTCCTGACCAGTAGCGCGTTTCTCGTTACCTATTTGGTGAAGCTTCCTACAAGCCGACTTCTGGCCAGCGTCGTTGGGAGTCCGTCCCGGGTGTTTCCGGTGGAACAATAATGGAGTTTTGCAAGAAGAACGGGGTGGAATGGCCTGCGTTGTGGGGAAGGGGGAATTAGAGTTCTGCCGGTGGCATCACTGGCCGGCTGTGCGAAAACAAGCCAACATGTAAGACAAGCATATGTAGTTGCTTGACATCGCATTAACATGAGCTAACTTGCCCTTCGTGGATCGGCCGTGCATCTCCGGCTTGCAATTGTGGCTGATTAGCTATCCGAAATCCTGGCTTAGCCCAATTGTTTTCAGTGTTGTCTGAGCCCTGCGCCACGATTCGCCCGCACCAAGAGGAGGAGGGGAAGAAGAATGCAAAACTTAATCCGCGCTTTAGTTGCTGCAAGCATTTTTCTGAACGTCAGCAGTGTGGTCAGCTCGTCTTCCTCCGTCCGTTCCGATGATCAGAAAACGTCGCCTCTTGAACTCACCCACCGTTTTAAACTGCCCGGTTCCATCAAGGGACATTTCGACCACTTCGCTGTAGACGCTAAGCACACTAGACTGTTTGCGACTGCGGTGGATGACAAAGCGGTGGTTGTGTTTGATTTTGTGAAAGGCGAAGTCGTTCAGCGCGTCACGCCAGTAGACGTGCCGCGGGCTGTTCTGTACAGAGCGGACTTGAACAAGATTTACGTTTCCGATGGCGGAGGAGCGCTGCGAGTGTTCGATGCCACGAACTTTCATCTCCTCAATACCATCGAACTGCTGGTCGACGCCGATCCGATTACTTACGACCCTGCGAGCAAGCAACTCTTCGTAGTAAATGGAGGAGAGGCTGCTCATCACACTTATTCAGAAATCACGATCATTGATACGACAGAAGTGACGAAGGGAAAAGACATCAAGGTAGAGGGCGAAGAACTCGAAGGCATGGCCGTCGAGAGCTCGGGCGCACGGCTTTTTGTCAACAACCGCGCGAAGAACCAAATATAGATTGTGGACCGATCTAAAGCCGTCTTGGTCGCCACTTGGCCAGTCACGCTGGGTAAGGGGAATACCGTCATGGCACTCGACGAGTCGAGCCATCGGATGTTCGTGGCGTGCAGGGGAGGCTAGCTGATCGTGTTCGACCTCAATACCGGCAAGGAACTGCAAAGCCTCCCGATCGCCGCGGGCGTGGACGATATCTCCTTCGACCCGGCAAGCAAGCGTATCTATGTCGCCTGTGGCGATGGCGCGGGTTCAATCTACGTCTATCACGAGTCCGGTCCCGACAGTTATGAACTACTCGGGAAAATCGCCTCGGCTCCGGGAGCAGCTACGGCCCGTCTGGTTCCAGAACTGAAACAGTACATCGCCCTCGCCCCCGCACAAAAAGGCGCACCCGCGGAGGTCTTGGTCTATAAGGTTCGATAGGCGAGCACGGCTGCAAACAGAGGAAGGATTCGCGAAATGTCAGGTTCCAACGAATTCAGAAAGGTAGGATTCATCGAAGTTGGCACAACAGGCGGGTACTATTAAGAGGGAGATGTTCCTAAATTACGACTCACTGAGTGTGGTAGTTCTCCGTCAGCATGGCCATTCCCGTCAACCCCGGGGAAGCAGTCAACTGGTAGGTTTACCACGCTCTGTGTCTCTCGATTTGCTCGTGCGCACGACGGCTCCGCTCAAGCGTGGACCGGATCGCCGCTTGTAGCCTGTCCTGATCGTCGTCACATAACGTGACGAAACGGAAAGGCTGAAGATCCCACGAAACCGGACGCAACATTTCCGTGACCGCAAACACCGATCCGGTGTGGGTCAGGAACATCAACTTCGCCCTGGACCCCTGTTCCACAGGTCGAGGTAAGCACAGCAGACCGCCAGTGACAGAGATGACCTGCAGGTTTCCAAGGACGCACCGGCCATCAGAGAGTCGGAGTACGGCGGAAGTAATGCCTTCGAGATGCGCTCGCGGCGCGCGTTGTTTGGCGTGCGGTTGGGGGAAGGAGCTCATGTTAAGCGCAGTATGGAACGGCTCTGATTACTGGCAGAAGATTACGAGAGGACTTGTCCGGATTCCCAGGCGCCTCTGCACATGAGCGCCGGAGTCGAATGAGCAACCGGGGGGCTCGACGATTTGCAAATGAACCCCGGCAAGGGGACCGAGTGTACACCGCTCGCCGTTTTCCGAACAGCGCGGCCCGAACGGCGGGCAGTGTCTTAATTGTTCGGTATTATCGACTGGATGACCATGCTCCAACATTCCGACCCGGAGCTGCAGCAGTATGAGAAAAGTCACTTGGGAGGCCCCGTGAAAGATAAGAAAGTGTACGACGCGGCCTCGCCAATCAGCTACATCCACAATGTAAAAGCTCCGCTGCTGGTTTTGCAGGGTGACAACGATCCGCGCGTGCCGAAAGAAGAAGCCGTACAAGTCGTGGATCTGCTCAAGAAAGACGGCAAGATTGTGGACGCGCACTATTGTCCGAACGAAGGCCATGGATTTGAGAAGCGGGGAAACCAGATTGACGCCATTCGTCGCACGGTAGCCTGGTTTGACAAGTACTTGAAGGGCACGCAGTAAGTGCAGTTCTCCGGAAGCGCAAACTTGGACACGGACGCGTAGTTTCGCCACGATGGCACTCTAAGCGATTAGCAAGCCGCTCCCGCTGACAGTGCTTTGTTTTCGAAGCATCCTACATAGGCAGCCACGGGGTAAGGCTATTCGCGCGCAATTACGTAAATGTGTGCGCGGTTCCACCCTATGCACGGGTCAACCCGTGTTCGTGCCCGTTGCCGCAATTCGATCTGATTGACATCAAACGGAATGGAACCAGCACGTTCCATGGACTAAATCTCTCTCTTCAGCGGAGCTTTACCAAGGGATGGAAGACGGCAGAAAAGTGAAATTCATCTACCAGGAACTGCCGAAAGACGCGGCATTTATCACCGCTCAGATTGCCCGGAATGAGGTCGTCTATTCGGTCGTATTGACCAAAGCAGGAAACCCGCTTAGTCGCGAAGATGTTGAAAGTCATTTCGAGGGCGAGCTTTCGAAGAATTTATGACACTCACCCGGATTAGAATCCAGCAGGTGCCTGATTTGCTCATCGCTGTCTTTCAGCTGTGGCTTGGGCTTTCGGCGCGGAAACTAGTCATGGAGAACGACATTGAGAAGTGAACTGTGGACTTCCAACCCACCGTTGTAATGAATGAAACCCAACTTCCGGAATCTGTTCATGAAGAAGCTGACCCGCGACCGGGTTGTGCCCACCATCTCCGCGAGGGTCTCCTGACTGATCTTGGGAACTACAGTCTCGGGCACGCCTTCCTTGCCGAAGTGAGCTAGCAACAACAGAATCCGAGCTAGTCTCTTTTCGCTCGAATTGAAAAGCTGATCAACCAGATCTTCTTCGTAACGGATGTTCCGCGCCAACAAATAGGCCACGAACATGTCGGAAAATTCGTGTTCCCGATGAAGCGCCTCCATCATGGCTTTCTTCTCGATTCGCATGAGTTCGCAATCTGTCATCGCGGTTGCAGACCCCATGCGTAGAGGCTGTCCTGCCAGGCCACCTTCTCCGAAGAAATCGCCCGGATTCAATATGCCTATCGTAGCTTCCTTGCCGTTCTTCGCGACGACGGTGAGTCTTACCTTGCCCGTCTGGATATAAAACACCGCATCACACCCTGCGCCTTGAGCATAAATTGTTTGTTTCCTCTGAAAAGGGACAATCTTCCTGCCCTCACCGATCGTGGCGAGGAATGCATGGGGGTCGAAATCGCGTCTCTTCTTAGCCGCCGCACGGGGACCCATTAGTTCCCTCTGGTTGCAGTAATATCACATGCCAATTTTGATGGTCTGTTGGGCATCGCACACACGCAGAAGATTTCTGTTCGTTAGCACCGCCCGATTTTGGGGGCCTCCTTATGAAGTAGCGGAATCACTTAAACGTGGGTCACGTTTCGTGCGTCGCGATGTTTGCGCGTACCAGCGGTAAAGACAATGCAGGGTACCCTACAAAAGCCTTTTGGTTGGGGAAACAGCAAACACTGTATAATTCTCCAACTAGCACGAATTAAGCAGTTCCTGTTTCGCAGACCATGAGGGCTAGTTCACCTCCGCATTTGGGATGGTTTTCGGTTCTGGTTTGTGGCACACAAAGACCTCCAAGTCGTGCAGTCCGGCGAGCGGACGAATGCCGCAGGAAAGCCAGTCAGCAACCTAATCCTTCTAGCGATCTCCGATAGCGACTACAGCTCACTTCGTCCTCATCTCGAATACGTCAGCTTGCCAAACCATCTAGTCCTTCACGAAGCGGGTGGAAAGGTGGAATTTGCGTATTTCCCGAATCGAGGTTTGATTTCTCTTGTAGTCGTAATGAAAGACGGAAAAACGGTCGAAGCTGGCATAGTTGGGAATGAGGGCTTTACTGGAACACCGGCGGCTGTTGGCCTAAGCAGCAGCCCGCTTCAAGCGGTGGTGCAAATCACGGGGGATGGGTTTCGGGTCGAGGTCGGAGCTTTGCAAAACACTTTGGAATCCGCTCCACACTTTCGATTGATGTTGAGCCGCTATGCCGCAATTCGGGGCATGCAGGTTGCACAAACCGCCGCGTGTAATCGGTTGCACGATATTGAGCAGCGCCTGGCGCGGTGGTTGCTAATGACTCAGGATAGAGTGGATTCAGGGTCGCTGCCCATTACTCATGATTTTCTCGCAACCATGCTTGGAACAGATAGACCTACCGTGAGCTTGGCAGCTAGTGCTTTGCAGAGGAAGGATGCCATCGAGTACACCCGTGGCGCAGTGAAGATTGTGAACCGCAAGAAACTTGAAGACTCCGCCTGCGAGTGTTACGGGGTTATCCAACGGTACGATGGCGAGCTTGGCTTGAAATAGGCGAAGTGAAAACTCGCCCTGTGCTCAATTGCCGACTCGAAAACGTTGTTGTTGATAAATCGCGTCTCTAACAATGTCGGCCCGTGTCAAGCACTTTTCGAGCACACGGCAGCATGCACTCGGAGAAGAGCGCCATTTCGCTCTCGTGGATGGTGTTGCCTTTCCAACCGTAGGCTCGCGCGTAATCGTTTCCAGTCAGCAACTCGGTCCGACCCATGCATCTCTTCGGTCACAACCGCGATCATGATTACTACTTCGAACTCCCCCGTGAAGGGGAGCGGGATACCCAATCAATTACTCGGTGATCGACTGCACACCATGGCGATTTCCGGGCTGTCCGGCGTGCGAACCGAACTTGGTCCACTGCTCGTAATCCCATCCCTTGCGCCACATCCAGTACAAATGAACGGCTAGTCTGCGGGCCATGGCTATCTTGGCGATCTTCCGTCCCCGCCGCATCGCCAGGTAGAAATATTTGCTGCGCCATTCCGGGTCGCTGCGCACTGTGACTTGCGCCGCTTCCACCAGCAAGAAGCGCAACAGAGAGTTGCCCTGCTTGCTGATATGTCCCAGCCGTCGCCGCTCCCCGCTCGATTCCTCTAACGGCACCAGACCCAGATAGCTCGCGATCTGCTTGCCACAGCGAAACCGCTCTCCTCCCGATGATCAGCACGAAGGCCAGTGCGGTCAGGGGCACCCACCCCAGGATGCGTCATCAAGCGCTGCGCCTCATCAGGACATTTCTCCACTTCCTGCTCAATCGCTTGCGTCAGCTCCGCGATCGTCGGGGTCAATCGGTCCAGCAACTCCAGCAGATCTCGCCGCCGCCGGCTCGCGCATGGTGCTTCCTCGGCGCATCATTTATCAGATGGCCTCTCGTAAAGGCAACTGCTCGTCATTTTTCGGGTGAGCCCGCAGGAGTTGCGTTTGGCGCCGCCTTTTGCTAACATGAAGATAAGTTCATGTTTATATTATGAATATTCGTCTCTTTCTCTATGGCCTTGGAATCTGGGCCGGCGCCACCATCGCGTTGCGGATGGGGGGACAGCACTTGCTGCATCCGGGTGATTGGAAGGGAACGCTCGTCCTGTTCGCCGTCAGTTTTCCCTTAATGGCTTGGCTCGTACGCCGTCTATGCAGCCGCTGTCAACTGCGGCCAGAGCAATGGCCGGCCGGCGCGGTCTCGGTCGCGCTGCCGACACTGCTGCTCGATCCGTTCTCCAGCGCATTCTTTCCGGTGGTGTTTCCGAACATGGCTCCTGAGGTGGCAGGCATGTTCGGGGGGTGGATGCTTTGGTGCTGCGCGGGCGCCATGGTGGGGGTAACCATTCGTCGAGGGAGACGGTCGTGAGGGTGCGTCCGAACCTGCTTGCCGGTGAAGACCGTCCGCCGGAACCGCATCAAAAACGGAGTCTGGAGAAGCGCGCACGACTGAAAGCGGCGGGGCTTCTCCTGTTCGGCGAAAAGGGTTACGAGGGCACTTCTATCGACGATATCGCGCGGCAGGCAAAACTCGCTGTCGGAAGCTTCTACCAGCATTTCCGCTCCAAGCGGCAACTGCTCCTGGCGCTCATGGACGAACTGCTGGAAAAGTTGTGCCAGCTTCAGCTTCGCCCAAGAGCCTCGACCGATGTTCGCCTGGGGATCCGCGAATTGTTGTCCCGCGCCTTTTCCCACGATCTCCGGTACTTGGGCGCGTACCGCGCTTGGCAGGAGGCGGTGCTTTCTGATCCGGACCTGACGCGGAAACAACAGGAGATTCACGCGTGGACGACCACCCGTGTCACCACCGTGTTTCAGGCGTTGCAGCAACTGCCCGGTGCGCGGCCGGGGGTTGATATTTCCGGGCTGGCGCGCGTGATGGACAGCTTCTTCTGGAGCCTGCTCGCGCAAGCTGGGCGAATACCCAAGGCGGAGCTGAAGCGGTGGATTGATTCAGCAACTCATCTCATTTACCACGCGATGTTCACTGACCCTCCTAAGAAAGGCAAACCGACGTGAGACTGATTGGTTTCTTGTTCGCTTTTCCTGAACCCGCCGCTGTTCCGCTTTCCTGGAGCCTGCGCTCTCCTTCTGGCTTCTCAGTTAACGCTTACAATTGCATCTCCAAAGTCGCCGACTCCATGTTGCCTTCGCGAGGGCGTGGCGCTAGACAGGTTTGAGCACATCGGGCGTTTTCACGTGCTCGGGCCGAAAACCGATGCCGACAATGCGCCCGCGAATTCGGCTTAGGAATTTCGACCGGAGCATGCGGCGTAAAGGCCAGGGCAGCTCGATTCGCTCGGAGGTGGCCAGGACGCGGGTGATCACCTGCTTCTGGATGAGCACCTGAAATTTCTGTGTGAGGCGAGTAGGCAACGCGCGGCGGCGTTGTACTTTTGCGAGATCACCCACGCCGGGTGCGCGTTCGCGAAAGGGCTGAGCCAGGATGTTGGCTGTGGCAATAGCATCCTGAATCGCGAGATTGATGCCCACGCCGCCGATAGGAGACATGGCGTGGGCGGCATCGCCAATGCACAGAAGCCCGGGGCGACACCAGCGCCGCAGGCGATCAACTTTGACGGTCAACAGTTTCAGATCGTTCCAGTCGCGCAGTTCGCCGACGCGGTCACGCAGGAAGGGTGCGATTTCTACCATACCGGCGCGCAGCGATTCGATGCCCTTACGTTGTGTCTCCTCGAGGCTTCCTTTGCGAATCACCAATGCGATCTGCCAATAATCTCCACGGTCGAGCATCACCAGGATCTTGCCACGGTCGAAGCGGAGCGCCGTCGATGGGTCGCTGGGGCTCCGGGACAGCCGCATCCACAGGCCGTCCATGGGGGCGCCGATGTCTTCGACCTCCAGGCCGGAGCAGTCTCGGACGTTGGAATTCCGTCCATCGGCGCCAACGACCAGTTCGGCTCGGATCTCGAGGGCGCCGACGGGAGTCTTTGCCCGTACCCCGACGACCCGCCCCGACTCTTCGATGAGTCCGGTGACCTCAGTCTGCATCTTGAGGTTGAAGGCAGGATAGCGCCGCGCTTGTTCAGCGAGGAAGTTCAAGAAATCCCACTGCGGCATCAGCGCAATAAAGCGGCATTGCGTCGGCAGGCGAGAAAAGTCGGCGAGCACGACTTCCTCGCTTCCCATTTGGGCTCTGAGCTGCGGGAGCGGGATGATACGGCAGCTTCAGAAGCTCTTGCAGCAGGCCGAGTTCGTGAATCGCTTGGAGGGTTGAGGGATGAATGGTGTCGCCCCGGAAGTCGCGCAGGAAATCGGCGTGCTTCTCGAGAACTACGACGTCGATGCCGGCGCGCGCCAGCAAAAGCCGAGCATCATGCCGGCCGGACCTCCGCCAGCGACACAGCAGGGGACGTGCAGTTTTTCTGGCGAAGAAGATGTCGCTTCCACCATGGATGCCTTGGAAACTTAAACGAAACGTTGCTTTTGCGCAACCGTGACGCGCCAACCCCTTTGTTTCACATTTGCCGATGGGCGAAATCGCCCTCCATCCTCGCCCGCTAAAGTGGTAACCCGGTCGTACACTCCCTTTCGGTAACCCTTAGTAACCATACGATTCTGGGTACCCAGCCGTACAATTACCCTTGTCCGAAAGACCATCTCCTGATACTGGGCGCAATGCCGATGGAATGGTCAACTTGGCCACGAAACTCTCGTGACGTAGAAAATGTTCTGGGACGAGAGGCGAACCGGAGCTGGAGTCCGCACTTTTATGGCGTTTGGTTTTGGCTTCAATAAGCAGAAGGTTCTCAGTGCTGCGGAGAAGTTTGTCCAGCAGGGCAAGTTGCCAAACGCGATCACTGAGTACGAAAAAGTCCTCAAAGCCGACCCCAAGGATCTTACGGTGATGAATACCGTGGGGGACCTCTACTCGCGCCTCGGCAATAGCGAAAAAGCGGTGGAATGCTTCAAGAGCGTGGGCGATGCTTACGCCTCGCAAGGCTTCACAGTCAAAGCGATTGCCATGTACAAGAAGCTCGCCAAGCTGAAGTCATCGCTGGAAGGCGTGCTCAGGCTGGCGGAGCTCTATACCCAGCAGGGTCTTTTCAATGACGCGCGAGCTCAGTACTTGCAAGTAGCGGAAGAATTCTTGCGCGAGGGTCAGTTGGAACAGGCGGTGCGCATCTTCCAGAAAACTCTGGAAATGGATCCCGAGAATGTCGCCATGCGGACACGCCTGGCCGAGGTTTACGTCCGCTTAGGCAAGAAGACCGAGGCCTGGCAGATCTTCGCTGCGGCAGCCGAGACCCTGCGCGCTAAAGGCCAACTTGGTCCAGCGGAAGAAATTCTGCAGCGCATGATTACGCTGGATCCCGGCAACGGTTATGCTTTGCTACTGCGCGGGCGCAATGCATTCGACGCGGGCGATATGGCGGCTGCTGTTCAGTGTCTGGAAAAAGTCGCGGACCTCGATAGCCATCCCGACGGATTGCGGACTCTGCTGCAAGCCTATTTGCAGACCGGACGCTTGTCCGAGGCGGGCATCCTGGCGGCGAAGTTACTCTCCGTTCACAATGACATCGGCGCAATCCTGTCGTACGCCGACGCCTTGATCGCAGCCGGACAATTCGAGGATGCTCTGCAGGTATATCAGCAGCATTCCGATCGGCTGCTGGCACTGGACTCCGGAAAGATTCTAGAAAACCTTCATTCCCTCATCGGCCATGTGCGGGAGAATACGGCAGCGCTCGAAATGCTGCTCGATCTGTTGAACAAGGCGGGAGACAATACCCATCTTACCGAGGTCTACGAACTCCTTGCCCACGGCTATGTGCAATCGGAAGAACTCGAGAAGGCCCGCGGATACTACCTCAAACTAACTCAACTCGAGCCTGAGAATCAGTTGCATGCGCGCAACTATCAGCAGGTAATTGGCAGACTTGGGACTCCCGCCAGTTCGCACCTTATCACTGCGGAAGAAGGCGCCGTCCTGGTAGACGAACTTGAGGCTACCGCACCCTTTATTGATCAACGCTACCCCGATGATGTGGCCCTTTTCGTTCGTGCTGCTCTGACCGATGCCGAACTTTTCATTTCCTATAACATGCCGGCCAAAGCCTTGGGGCCTTTGCTTTCCGCGTTGCCTCAAGCACCCCGCGACCTGCGCGTCAACCAGCGTTTGGCCGCCCTACACACGCGAGCGGGCCGATTCACAGAGGCTGCGGTTTGCTGTCGCACTTTGGAGAGTATCTACCATGACGCGGGATTTCCGGACGAAGCTACGCGCTGCGGCGAACTCGCGGCGAAATACGAGGAACGCGGTTCCGCGATGCCAGCCGAGCGTAGCCTGGCGGCAATGCATGGGGAGCCGAAGGTCGCAGTTCCTGAGGCTCTGATCGCCGAGACTGCCTCTGAAGCAACGATTGCGACCGGTGCGCTGACGGAAACAGCGGTCGCTGCCGCTGCGGGATCGAACCTGTTCTTCCATGCTCCCGCAGTATTGGCTCCCGCGTCAGAAGGACCGGAGCCTGCGGAGTTTGAAATCCAGTCCACGGTTGCCCCAGAGAAGATTGCTCCAGAGAAGGAAATCGATCTTTCGGCAGAGTGGGAAGATTCGCTTTCGGACGAACCCGCAGCAACTTCTGCTCCTCAAGAGAAGGCTGTCGAAGTTACCGCAACCGGTGAAGAAGAGAGTTCCGCCGATCCAGAAGTGATCAAAGAAGCGGTCGAAGAGGTTCGCTTCTACCTGTCGAATGGGATGCACGAAGAAGCCCGCGCGGCATTTACCAAGCTGACGCGACTGAAGCCGGAGGCTTCTTTGTTGTCAGCGCTGCGCCATGAGATTGAAGCTGGCATCGCCCAACCCCCAAAGGTGGAAGCCGAAGCTATCGAGGAAATTTCCGTTGCGGACATACCCTCTGCGCCCAAAGAGGAAGCCCTTTCGGTCCCCGAGCCAAAGTCCGGGGCACTGGATACATTTGTCAGCGACTTGGAATCCTCGCTCGGGGAAGGGTTCCTGCCGCAGACAACAGCCCCTGAGGTCGCTCCTGCACCGGAGGCTGAACCGCAAGCGGCGGAATATGCCGTAGCCGCCACCAAACACAAGCCTGGCGGGAAGTTGGACAATTTCGTTTCGGACCTCGAAGCTTCCCTTGGAGACAGCTTCCTGGCAGAAGCACCGGTGGTGCAAGCCGAGGCCCAGAGCGAACCACGATCTGCCGAGGAAAAGAAGCCCGAGCCGGTTTCTGCAAAGTCCGAGACAACCGTCCCCGCCAACGTCCCGCCAGCGCAAGTTCCGGCTGCCATGGCAGCCGCTGCGACCCAAGCTGGTCCTGCACCTGAGCCGGCGAGCGGCCCTTCCCCTTTCACCTATCACCCCTCAGCAGTTCGGCCTTTAACTACGCAGGCACCGGGGTCCACCCCACCGAAGTTTGACTCCGGCCCCGGCGTGGACCTCGCCGATATGTTCGGCGAGTTAAAGCACGAGCTTGAGGAAGACTCAGCCGCTACCGATGAAGATCCGGAAACACACTACAACCTCGGAGTGGCTTTCCGCGAGATGGGGCTCTTGGACGAAGCCATCGGCGAGTTGCAGAAAGTGTGCCAGGCAGTGGATCGCGGTCATCCCTTCCCGCACATCATGCAGACTTATACTTGGCTGTCCCAGTGCTTCCTTGATAAAGGTATTCCGGAGGCCGCCATCCGCTGGTATGAACGGGCACTCAAGCTGACCACCATCGATCCAGAGACTCGCACCGCACTGCACTACGAGTTGGCATCTTCTTACGAGACCGCCGGGGACAAGGCCGCGGCCCTGAACCATTTCATGGAAGTGTATGGCAGTAACATCGATTACAGGGATGTGGCCGAGCGCATTAAGACGCTGAAGTCGTAGAATGTCGGAATGGGTTTTTACTCTCTGACGCTCGGACTGTGCGTTTGGAAAACCAGGCCCGCAATGCTCAGGCCCTGCGGGAGCATGCGGTGACGGCGGATCCGAACACACACCAGACAATTCCTCCGGGCTCCTTGGGGGCGAAGCTGCCTTCCTCGGAAAGTAGTGATGCTTCTGCCACGGCCGTGCAAGTACCGCAGCGGCATTCCGAAGAAAAACGCTATGTGGGCTTCGAACTCTGGCTGCATCGGTTTACGGTGCTGATGTTCGGGTTAGTCTGCGCCGTCGTTGGTGTGCTTCTGGTGGTTCTTCCCTGGAGACCGGAATGGACGGACAACCATCTTCTAATGGCCTCCCCGGGATTGCGCGCATTCGTTGCCAACGGCTTTGTCCGCGGGATCTGCAGCGGACTGGGAATGCTCGACATTTGGATTGGATTCTCTGAAGCACTTCACTACCACGAGGAAAAACGCCCCTGAAACAAACAAGCCCCGATCCCGCGGATGCTTTTCTAACCAGTATTCCGCAGGGCATGCCGGATCGCCAAGCTTTGACGGAATTCATGGAAAGACGACGTGAATATGAATGAAAGTAATGTGAAGCGTGCGCCGTTGGCATACGAAAACGAACCATTTCTGAACAGCCCGGATGGGCGCATCCTGCGCATACTGTCCGAGTATACGGAGCCGATTGCCCGGTTTCGCCGCGAGCAGATTCAGGACACGGTCGTGTTCTTCGGCTCCGCCCGCTTCCACAGCCGCACCGCCGCGAAAGACAAGCTCGCTGAATTGGAAGCAACCGGCGCGCAGCTTTCCGGCAGTCAGCTCGACACGGGCAGGAAACGGGCACTCGCAGCGGTGGACATGGCGCGTTATTACGAGGACGCGCGCCGACTGGCTTTTCTTTTGAGCCAGTGGTCAATTCAGATTCCCGCGCGCCGGCGCCGCTTCGTAGTTACTACCGGCGGCGGCCCCGGCATTATGGAAGCAGCCAATCTTGGCGCGCAGGAGGCAGGTGCCAAGACCATAGGCCTGAATATTGCCTTACCCTTCGAGCAGATGCCCAATCCTCACATCACTCCGTCGCTGAATTTCGAGTTTCATTACTTCTTCATGCGCAAGTTCTGGTTCGCGTATCTGTCCAAGGCGTTGGTGATTTTCCCCGGGGGCTTCGGGACCATGGATGAGCTTTTCGAAATTCTCACTCTGGCGCAGACGCAGAAGCTGGCCAAGAAGATTCTCGTCGTTATTTACGGCAGCGAGTATTGGAACCGCCTGATCAACTTCCAAACCATGGTGGATGCGGGAACGATTTCTCCGGAAGATTTGGAACTCTTCAAGATCGTGGACTCTCCGGAAGAGGGTTTTGAATTTCTGCGCGATGGCTTGACCAAGCACCACTTGGGCTCGGAACCGAAGCACAAAGGCGAACGAGTGCCCGAAATCGCGAAGACAAACCCGTAAAGGCTTGCTGCTCTACTACACTACCGATCGCACCCAGTTTCCCGGTGACGACAACGCGCGCCTGCGCGCCCTGCTTGCGAAGATCACTGAGGCAACTCTCTGCGGTGTTGATCTCATTCAGTTGCGCGACAAAGATCTTTCCACTCGCGAACTCGAAGGTCTTGCCCGCACAGCGCTTGACATCGTCCGCGAGAATTCTCGACCAGGAACTGAGAACCGGGAACTGACAACCCGCTTGCTCATCAACTCACGAACCGACATCGCCCTAGCTTGCGGCGCTGACGGCGTGCATTTGCGGTCCGATGATATATCGCCCTCGGAAGTACAGAGGATTTGGGCTCAGGTACGATATTCTGCCCGCGCGATTGTCAGCGTTTCTTGCCATTCTGCAGGTGACGTTGCTGATGCAGCCTCCGAACTCGCTGACTTCGCCGTTTTCGCCCCGGTCTTCGAAAAGAAGGATATCTCGAAGGCCGGTCCCGCGGGTCTCAATGGATTACGTGAAGCTTGCCGACAGAAGATCCCCGTTCTTGCCCTGGGCGGGATCACGCTCAAGAATGCTCGCGCCTGCCTTGAGGCGGGGGCGGCCGGAATTGCCGGGATCCGCCTTTTTCAGGAGAACGACATCGCCGAAGTGGTGCTGCGCTTGAAGGGCTAGCCTGTCCATTTCTTGCCCGTCTTGAGGATATCCATGGCTTTCGCCAGACGACGGGTGCGCGTTTCTTCCTGTTTGGCCTCGCGGATCGAAAGAGCGATTTCTTTCTGATTCGTAAACGAGAGCTTTTGCCAATTGGCTTGAGCGGTCTTGCTTTTGGCCAGCTCTTTCTTCAGAAGTGGCGGCACTTCCACGATCCGCTCGGCTTCATCACGCTTCGTGACAATGCTCACCATGTCGCCCGCCTCAACTCCCGCTCCGTCACGCATAGTCTTGTTCACGGCCATCCCGTGGCAACCACCCATGGGCATCAGCGAGGAACGAAATGGGAATCCGTTAATGGTTCCATGCACCGGTACCCTGGCGCGAGTGCCAAATAGTTTTACGACATCGAAGGGTGCATTCAGCCACGCGACTGAACTGCCCTCCTTGCCTTCCAGTTTCACTGTGAATTCGAGCTTCTTCATGCTGCACCACCCCGCTGGCGAACTCGCGGAAAGACTATAAGCTCGCGGTCGGGTTGGTGCAAGCAGAAATGGCGTCTGAGGCGAGAAGTCTAGATCGAGAAGAAAATCAGCACCTGAACTTTGTGCTACGCTCATCAACCAGATGAGCAGTTCACGAATAGCATCCCTAATCAAGGAAGATACGTCGGCGGAACCGAAGCTCGTGCTCATTCCCGCGGGCTGGTTCCGCATGGGCTCGGAGGCGGGCCAAGAGAACGAGCGTCCCGTGCACCTTGTTTGGATCGATGGCTTCTACTTGGCCGCATGTCAGGTAACCAATGCGGAGTACGCTCGATTTCTCCGCGCGACCGGAACCCAGGCGACTCCACTCCGGGATGATCCGAATTTCAATCACTCCGAGCAACCAGTTGTCGCCGTTTCGTGGTTCGAGGCGGTGAAATACTGCGAATGGCTCAGCGTAATTACTGGCCGCAAATATCGCCTCCCCACCGAGGCCGAATGGGAGCGGGCCGCGCGCGGAGGAGTTGAGGGCACACTTTTCCCCTGGGGTGACGACCCGCCGCAATCATTGCCCGATTACGGCCAGCGCTGGAAGAATGGGCCCGAACCGGTCGCACGCTCCACGCCCAATGCGTTTGGACTTTGCGACATCTGCCAGAATGTACATGAATGGTGCGGCGATTGGTATCAGCCCGACTATTACGCGGCTTCGGCTGAACGCAATCCGCGCGGGCCGGAAACCGGCGAGCGCCGCACTTCCCGAGGAGGTTCCTGGCGCCACCACATCAAAGTCACGCGTTGTGCCGCCCGCTCCAGCATCCCTCCAGAGTTCCAGTATGCGGACTACGGATTCCGAGTAGCCTGTGACTTGAGCTGAGCTTTATCTGAACTAGGCCCGTTTTTGCCGGGTTGAGAGCATGGCGAGAATCTCGCGAAGTCCTTGCCGGATGTGCTTCAGATCCGATACGGTTCGTTCGGGGAAAGGCAGAGGAACCTGTTTCTTGTCGATCTTGCTCTCCGTGCGCAAGTGCTGCCGGGCACCGGCAATGGTGAAACCTTCCTCATAGAGAAGCTTCTTAATGCGCAATACATTCTCAACGTCTTTGTGGCGATACATGCGCTGTCCGGTGCTGCTTTTGACCGGCTTGAGTTGGGGAAACTCAGTTTCCCAGAAACGCAGGACATATGCAGGCAAACGGCACAACTGGGCAATCTCTCCGATCCGGAAATAAAGTTTGTCCGGGATCACCACGTCGGTGGTCTTGGCGGATTTGGCAGCGGCTTTGTTGCGGGAACTCATCGGGGTTCTAGAAGTGGCTCGCATCGCCTCAATCCCTATCCGCGTTTCTAGCACGACCTAGCCTCCGGGACAACCCCTCATTTTCCATAAAAGCATTTTCCCTTACATCTCACCAATTTGAAGTCAATGAAAAAACCCCTGGAGAGGTGCTTCTCTCGAGAGGCTTTTCTGAACTTTCTGGTTTGCGCGAAGTATCGTCTCGCGTACGGTTAGTGTTTCTTTTTCTTGGCAGCCTTTTTCTTTGCTGGCATGAAGTTTCCTCCGTGAACGATTTTCCCTTGAAGGGGTCCTTAATTGAAATCGTTGCCCAATTGTAGTAGGAACAACGACCCTACCCCAAGATATTGATGTCTATTACTTTCAATGTCAACAGAATTCTTCGAATGCGAGGTCTCCATCTGAGCGCAACGACTTGCCGGCGTGTCGTACACTTGCAGCCGTCGTCTTATTCCGTCATGCGTTCCGCCACCCCGAGACGCGATCCCATCGAACTGGAAATATTCAAGAACATCTATCACTCCATTGCGGAAGAGATGGGCGCGGCCCTCCGCCGGACCGCTTTTTCTCCCAATATCAAAGAACGCCGGGACTACTCCTGCGCCGTGTTCGATGCAGGCGGTGCAGTGATTGCCATGGGCGATCACATGCCAGTCCACTTGGGCTCAATGCCAATGTCGGTTCGTGCGGCGATCGATCAGTTCGATCTCGAACCGGGAGACGTGGCGATGTTGAACGACCCGTTTCGCGGTGGAACCCATCTGCCGGACATCACCCTGGTAGCTCCGGTGTACGTGCGGTCCGGTGGGCGCTCTCGTCGGCGAGCCAAGAGCAGGCAGCCCGATTTTTACGTCGCTTCGCGTGCCCACCACGCCGACGTAGGGGGTACCTATCCGGGTTCGATGGGTCTGTGTCGCGAGATCTACCAGGAAGGACTTCGCATTCCGCCGGTGAAGATCATGCGCGCTGGCAAGATGCAATCGGATGTTCTTGCGCTGCTGCTGAATAATGTCCGCACACCGCAGGAACGCGAGGGTGATCTGGGCGCGCAGATCGCCGCCTGTCACACCGGAGCTGAGCGACTGCGCGAAATCTGCGAACGCTATGGTCTGGAGCGAGCGAGGACGGCGGCGCGCGAGTTACTCGATTACTCCGAGGAGATGATGCGTGCATTCCTCAATCACGTGCCCAGCGGAACCTACCGTGCGGAGGACTTTCTGGACAATGATGGAATCAGTACAAAGCCGGTGAAGATCGCGGTGACGTTGAGATTTGCAGGGCGTGTACGGGGGCGCTCTTCTCTCCCTGCCAAGACGGGTCGAAGACTCGTCCCGACACGAGCTGTGACGGTGGACTTCACCGGCAGCGATCCGCAGGTGGAGGGCAGCGTGAATGCGGTAGAGGCAATCACGTATTCGGCTTGTTTTTACGTCTTCCGCTGTCTGCTGGCCGAAGATGTGCCTGCAACCGCAGGGCTGATGCGCCCAATTAAGGTGGTCGCCCCGGAAGGGACCGTAGTCAACGCCCGCCCGCCGGCTGCCGTGGCCGGTGGAAACGTGGAAACCTCACAGCGCATTGTGGACGTGCTGTTGCGGGCGCTGGCGCAAGCCTTGCCGCGGCGAATTCCCGCGGCAGCATCGGGAACCATGAACAACCTCACCATCGGAGGGATTGATCCCCGAACCAAAGAACCCTTCGCGTATTACGAGACCATCGGAGGCGGCATGGGTGCGCGTCCATCCAAGTCTGGAGTGTCTGGCGTACACACGCACATGACGAATTCGCTGAACACACCGGCTGAGGCTCTCGAGTATGCCTATCCGCTCCGGGTGCGGCGGTATTCGCTGCGGCCGGACAGTGGCGGTAAAGGTATGTACTGCGGAGGAGACGGCATTATCCGGGAAATCGAAGTGCTTACGGATGCAGAAGTCACACTGTTGGCGGACCGGCGCGAGCGCGGACCGTACGGACTGGCGGGCGGAAGAGATGGCGCGCCGGGCAAAGCGACAGCGATTCGGCAAGATGGGTCGTCGCAAGAGTTGCCGGGCAAGTTCAATGTTCGGCTGCGCAAGGGCGAACGGATTCGCGTTGAGACGCCGGGCGGCGGCGGTTGGGGTGAGTGACTCGTTGTTATCCCAGCTCTGAGTGCGGCAAGCGGGAAGAATCTGTGGGCCTCGAAGCGAATCCAACGTAAAGATCGGATTTCACACCCAACTCGCGAGGAAATCATCAAAATGCATGCCGAAATTGCCAACCACTACCTTGATGAAGTCCGGCGCCAGTTTCGCGGGCATAAACGCCTCGCTGAGGGCGCCATCGGTCAACTGAAGGATGAAGAGCTGTTCATCGCCCTCGATTCGGAGTCGAATTCAATCGCAATCCTCATTAAGCACCTGGCCGGCAACATGCGCTCGCGGTTCACCGACTTCCTGACCACCGACGGCGAAAAGCCAGACCGCGATCGCGATCAGGAATTCGAAATGAACTCGGCGACAACCCGCGCTAACGTCATGCGCGGGTGGGAGGAAGGCTGGACGCGCTTGTTCGCGGCCATCGAAGCTCTCAAACCGGAGGACGTCATGCGCACGGTCACTATACGCGGCGAGCCCCATACGGTGCTGCAAGCCATCAATCGGCAATTAGCGCACTATGCCTATCACACAGGACAGATCGTTTTCCTGGCCAAGCATTTCCGGTCGAGCGAGTGGACTACGCTGAGCGTTCCTCGCGGAAAGTCGAAGGAATTCAATGCCACGGCCCAGAAGTATGAGAAAGGCGTGCTTCGAGAGCGCCCGGAGGGCCGTTAGCCCTTGTCGCACACCGCCTTCAGTTCGCCCTGACTACCGGGATGCTAGAATTCAGGGTTTTGGTTTTGAATCCGAACTCATAAGTTAAGGTGGGTCCATGTCTGACACCATGCTGGCGGTCGTGAAAGCAAAAGCCGCACCCGGTGCGGAGATTCGAGAGGTCAACGTCCCCGCGTTTGGACGCAGCGACGTTCTGGTTAAGGTCAAGGTTGCGTCGATCTGCGGCACCGACTTGCACATTTACGAATGGGACCGCTGGGCGCAAAACCGCATTCATCCACCGCTCATCCCCGGCCACGAATTCTGCGGCGAGGTGGCGGCTTTCGGCGATGAGGTCACCAGCGTCAAAGAGGGCGATTTCGTCTCTGCCGAAATGCACGTGGCTTGCGGCAAGTGCCTGCAGTGCCGGACCGGCGAAGCGCACATCTGTCAGAACGTGAAAATCATTGGGGTCGATACCGACGGTGCCTTCGCTGAGTACGTGGTCATTCCAGAATCGAATATCTGGAAGCTCGATCCCGCAATCCCGCAGGAGTATGCCTCCATCCTCGATCCGCTGGGCAACGCCGTTCACACCGTGCTGGCGGGCGAGGTTGCCGCCAAAACCGTGGCCATTACCGGATGCGGTCCGATCGGACTGTTCTCCATCGCAGTGGCGCGAGCCGTGGGCGCAGCACAAGTATTTGCGATCGAGGTAAACGAGCACCGGCGCCGGCTCGCGAAACAGATGCACGCCGATCTAGCGCTCGATCCGTCGAAAGAGGACGTAAAGTCGATCATCATGGAGCGAACCGGAGGCCTGGGTGTCGACGCGGTCCTGGAAATGGCCGGCCATCCCGATGCCATTCGAACCGCTTTCGACATTGTCCGACGCGGCGGGCGTATTTCCCTCCTCGGTCTCACCTCCAAGCCAATCTCCCTCAACTTTTCCGAAGACATTATTTTCAAGGGCATCACCGTCCAGGGCATCAACGGCCGTCGCATGTACCAGACCTGGTATCAGATGACCGCGTTGCTCAAGAACGGCAAGCTTGACCTGCATCCGGTGATCACGGACCGTATCGCGATGAAGGATTTCTCCAAGGCTATGGAGCGCTTGAAGACTGGAGAGGCGAGCAAAATCCTGGTCTATCCGAATGGAACAAAGTAGAGTTGGAAGTTATCAAAGCCCCGTGCCCGCTAAGCCGCGGCCGACATTAGTCACAATTTTTTTCTGGATCGCATAGGTCACCAGCTGAGCTTTGTTGTGGATGTCGAGCTTCCGCATCAGATTGAACCTGTGAGCTTCCACCGTCTTAACGCTCAGGCCCAGCAAACTGGCGATCTTTCCTGCTGAGTTGCCTTCCGCAATCATTTTCACCACTTCACGCTCTCGAGGCGTAAGGGTAGAACGGCGTGAGTTTGCGGGTTGCTCCACAGACACAACTCCCTTTCGGCCAAAGTAAATGAGGAAGCGGCGTTCATGCGGCGCAAGGCGTGCCGGAGGGCCCGAGACGGGGGCCCAAAGCTTAGCTGCATTGTACAAGTCTTCTACTCCATTCGTCACTGCGGAAAGTTCAGGTTGCAAGGACGTAAGCCGGGCGGAAGACCCAACTCTTTGCTTCATCGGATACAATCCAGAGCAATGCTCCGTTATTTCACATCTGGGGAATCCCATGGGGAGGCTCTGGTTGCCTTCCTTTCGGGCATGCCAGCCGGATTGAAGGTCGATCAGGCTTTCCTGGATCGCGAACTCTGGCGTCGTCAGCAGGGCTACGGCCGAGGCGGCCGTATGAAGATCGAGCGCGATACCGCGCACATCCTTTCCGGAGTGCGCCACGGGATGACGATTGGCTCACCCATCGCCGTTCTGCTGGAAAATAAAGATTGGAAGAACTGGCAAGAGTCGCTTCCGGTGGAGGAAGGGGATCCGGCCAAACACAAACGCGTGGCTTCACCGCGTCCGGGACACGCGGATCTCGCCGGCGCTCTGAAGTACAACTTTACGGATGCTCGCTACGTGCTCGAACGTGCCTCCGCCCGCGAATCCGCGGCACGAGTAGCGATTGGAGGTTTGGGGAAACTGCTGGCGCGGGAATTCGGAATCGAAGTGCTGAGCCACGTGACTTCCGTAGGCAATGCGTCGATCGGGAGTGCGGAAATCCCCTGGGAGCGTATCGCTCCCTTGCGGGAACGCGACGAAGTTCTCCTCAATTGCGCTGATGCGGATGCCGAATCGCACATGAAGGAAGAAGTGGACCGGGTGCTCAAGACTGGCGACTCCGTCGGCGGCGTTTTTGAAGTGGTTGCCCACAACGTGCCCCCTGGTCTGGGCACTTACGCCCAATGGGATGAGCGTCTGGACGCTTTATTGGCGGCTGCGGTAATGTCGCTGCAAGCGGTTAAAGCGGTGGAAATCGGCTCAGGCATCACTGCTGCAGCCTCCCTCGGATCCGCCGTGCATGATGAAATAGGGTACAGCGAGTCGACCCAGTTCGCCGGATTCACTCGCAGCCGCAACAATGCAGGTGGAATCGAAGGCGGCGTCTCGAACGGAGAGGACATCCGAGTGCGGGGTTACCTCAAGCCGATTTCTACGCTGCGCCGTCCGCTGCAGTCGGTGGACTTTGCCACCCGCGAGCCAGTGAAAGCTGCCTACGAACGCTCCGATGTGTGCGTAGTGCCTGCGGCGGGCGTAGCCGCCGAAGCTATGGTGGCGTTGACTCTGGCACGCTGCGCGCTCGAAAAATTTGGCGGCGATTCCATGGGGGAAACGTGGCGCAACTTTAAAGGCTATTTGGAGCAGTTAAATCAATACTAGCTACTAACTACCATTAAATGATCTATCCCATCGTAAAGTTTGGCAATCCTGTGCTGGAGAAACCGGCTGAACCGGTTACGGTCTTTGACGATCAATTAAAAAAACTGGTCGAGGACATGTTCGAGTCCATGTATGAGGCCCACGGAGTTGGCCTGGCCGCGCCGCAAATCGGGATCTCGAAACGACTCGCGGTCATCGACGTTACCTTCAAGGAAGATCCCGATGCCCAGCTGGTACTGGCGAATCCGGAGATTCTCCACACCGAGGGCAAACACACTCAGCCGGAAGGCTGCCTCAGTATTCCCGAATTTCGCGAGCCCGTCACCCGGCCATGCAAGGTAACGATTCGCGCCCAGGATGTGAATGGAAAGTGGTACGAGAAAACCGGGGAAGAACTGCTTGCGCGCGCCTTCCTGCACGAAACCGAACACCTGCATGGCAAGCTCTACATCAGTCACATTAGCGCGCTGAAACGTGACTTGATGAAGCGCAAGATCCGTAAGCTGATCAAGGCCGGAGAGTGGTAGAGATTGAGTAATTGGGTAATTTTGCAATCGAGCAATTGGCAGTGCGAAAACCATGCACCAAATTACTCAATTACAAAATTACTCAATTACCCAATGTCTCATCTCGTCTTCTGCGGCACGCCTCGCTTTGCCGTTCCTGCGCTGGAAGCGCTGGTTCACGCGGGATTGCAGGTTCGTCTGGTGGTCACGCAACCGGACAAGCCTCGCGGACGTGGTCTTGTGCTCGCGCCATCTCCGACAAAGCAGTCCGCTCTCGCGCTTGATTTGCCGGTCACGCAGCCGGAGAGCATCCAGAACAACGACGAATTCCGTGCCCAACTTACTGGCCTCAATCCCGACGCAATCATCGTGGTCGGTTATGGGCGCATCATTCCGCAGTGGATGATCGATTTGCCGCGTCTGGGCAATATCAATCTGCACGCATCGTTGCTGCCCAAGTACCGCGGGGCCGCGCCCATCCAGTGGGCGATCGCTCGCGGTGAAACTATGACGGGGGTCACTACCATGCGAATCGACGCGGGACTCGATACCGGCGACATCCTGCTGCAGAAGGAATTTCCAATCAAGCCCACGGATACCGCCGGAACTCTTGCTCCCACGCTGGCCGCAATTGGCGCCGACCTCATGATTGACACCTTGCGCGAATTGCAAGCGGGCACAATCAAGCCGCGCCGGCAGGATCACGAGAAAGCAACACTCGCGCCGATCCTGAAGAAAGAAGATGGCCGGATCGATTTTCGCCGAACTGCACAAGAAATTTGCAATCGTCTGCGTGGGTTCCAGCCCTGGCCCGGAGCCTTCACCACTTTTCGTGGGAAAAACCTGCACATTTGGGACGCAGCAGCGTCGCAGCGTTCACTGCCACCCGGAGAACTTCTGGTCGAGAGTGATCGCCTGTTTGTGGGATGTGGAGGAGGTACGGCCTTGGTACCGCTCGACGTACAGCCGGAAGGCAAGAAGCACATGGCCGTAAGCGACTTCGTTCATGGCTATCGTCCCCACAGCGGCGAAAAACTGGGTTCGTAACTGGCAACTGACCACCAAGAACTGAAAACTGGATGCCTATCTCTCCCGCTCGCGTCGCGGCTTTCGACATTCTGCTTCGAGTTGAGCGCGAGGACTCCTACGCCTCGGAACTGCTGCACTCTTCACGCTATGCGGAGAATTCCTCGGCCGATCACGGCCTCGCCACCGAGTTAGTCATGGGCGTTCTCCGCTGGCGATCCTTGCTGGACAAACACATTGGAGAGCGCTCTTCGCAGAAACTCGCCCGCCTCGACCCAGAGGTGCTTACCGCCCTGCGGCTCGCGGCTTACCAATTGCTATTTCTGGATCGTGTGCCCGAGCGTGCTGCCGTGCACGAGAGCGTGGAGTTGGTGAAGCGTGCCAGGAAGCGATCGGCTGTGCCTTTCGCCAACGCGGTCCTGCGAAAGTTCGCTGGAGTCACAAGCGATGCATCAGCCATCGCCAATGCCAAAACGTCCACGGAATTGGCCGCGTCTTCCGCACATCCGCTTTGGCTGGTCGAACGCTGGATTCAGGAACTCGGGTTTGAGGCCGCTCGGCAAGTCTGTGCCTACGACCAGCGAATTCCGGAAACCGCCGTTAGCGTCTCCGATGCGACGATTGCAGACGAACTCAAGAGTCAGAAAATCCAACTATCTCCAGGCCATTTGCTAACGTCGGCGTATCGCATCGTAGCGGGCGATCTCACGGGCACGCGCCCATTCCGTGATGGCCAGGTTATGATCCAAGATGAAGCGTCACAACTGGTTTCGCTCCTCGTCGGCCAAGGCTCACGCATCCTCGACTGCTGCGCGGCGCCCGGTGGAAAGACACGAACGCTCGCCGAGCGCAATCCCAACGCCAGCATCGTTGCGACGGAGTTGCATCCGCACCGCGCCCGCATGCTGCGCAAACTGGTTGCCGCGAACAACGTTCAGGTGATCGCCGCCGACGCTCGCAAGCTTCCAGTAACTGCACTCTTCGACCGCGTACTGGCCGATGTACCCTGCTCTGGCACCGGCACCCTAGCCCGCAATCCCGAGATCAAATGGCGGCTTAAATCCGAAGACCTGGTGGATCTTCAGGCTCGCCAGTTGGCTATCCTGCAATCGGCAATGCAGCGCCTTTCCCCGGGTGGAAGGCTTGTGTATTCGACCTGCTCACTGGAGAAGGAAGAGAACTCGGCAGTGGTGGAGAACGCAATGTCCGTTGACGATTCGTTCCGCGTGCTCGATTGCCGGGTTGAACTGGAGCGGCTCCGCTCCCAAGGTGAATTGCGGTGGGAAGACAGCGATTCGCTTACCAGCGGACCGTACTTGCGAACGATTCCCGGAGTGCATCCCTGCGATGGCTTCTTCGCCGCAATCCTGCAAAAAAGCTAGTCCCCGCACGGACGAGGACGTCCGCGCCTAGATGGTTTTTCACCGCACCTCGAAGTTGACCGCCGAACCCGTCACGATCTTTGCCCCGGGCGCCGGATTCTGCGAGACGATGACGCTGGCCGGTGCGGGCTGCGGCGGAGGTTCGGGCAGTGTGGGCGGCGACGTAGGTAAGGAAGAATCTACCGGTGACGCGGACGGAGCAATGTTGACGCTCCCTAATCGGAATCCCGCGTCCTGCAAAACCAGGGTCACGCCGCCTAGCGCCTGGCCTGTGAAGTTGGGCATCAGAAACGCTTGCGGTGGTGCGGATTCGGTCGTCAGCAGACTGATCTTGGGCGCCGCGATGCCGCTGGCGTTCGGCGGCGGACTTTGGCCCAGCACATGGTCTGCTGGTGCGTCACGTATTCCAATCTGCGCTACTGCGCCCACGTCCAAACCGCGGCGCCGTATGTTGATCTCCGCGGCACGCTGGCTCTCTCCGAGCACATTAGGAATCTCCACCCGCTGCGGACCCAGACTCTCCGCGACCCGTATCTGCCAGCCCCGGCGCACCTGCGTACCTGAAGCCGGGAGCTGCGAAAGAATCTTCCCTTCGGGAACCGTGGCGCTGTAGTACTGCCGTTCGACATCCATCTGGAAACCGCCCGCGTCGGCAACTCTCCGCGCCTCGGCCGGAGTTTTGCCCACCAGGTTGGGGACAGCCATCTCACGTCCGTGGATCGCAAAACGCATCGCCGTCAACGCCGAGACTAGCGCCACCACCAGCAGCACCAGCGCAAGCAAGACGAATCGGAAGAAGGACTTCATTTCGTGCGTCTGATTATAGCCCTCCGTTTTTGGAACTCTCGCTACAGATCGTAAGAGAGCGCGCCGCCTCAGTTCCGCTCCTCCACTTATACTGTTGCTATGACCCCCGAGACGGATCTACTGGCTCCCTTGCTGCGCTACTGGGGCTACGATTCGTTTCGGCCCTTGCAGGAACAAATTGTACGCAGCCTGCTCGGAGCCCGCGACACCTGCGTGGTCATGCCCACCGGCGGCGGCAAATCACTTTGTTACCAACTACCGGCGCTGGTATTGGGGCAGACCGCGATCGTGATCTCGCCATTGATCGCATTGATGCAGGACCAGGCAGCCCAGCTTGCGCAAATGGGAATCCCAGCCGCCGTCCTCAACAGTTCCCTGACCAGCGACCAGCAATCTTTGGTGATGCGAAAGGCACGCGACGGCGAATACCGGCTGCTGTATCTTTCGCCGGAACGGCTGGCGCGGGCTGACACCATCGGCTGGTTGCAGCGTGTGCCGATCGCATTCTTCGCCATCGACGAGGCCCACTGCATCTCGGAGTGGGGACACGAGTTTCGCCCCGAATATCGGCAGTTGAGCAGCCTGCGCGTGCATTTTCCCGACCGCCCGATCGCGGCCTTTACCGCCAGCGCAACTCGACGGGTTCGTCACGATATTCTCAATCAGCTCCAACTGCGTGACCCGGCAAAGTACATCGCCAGCTTTCACCGATCCAACCTGCGATATGTGGTGAAGGAATGCGAGGGGCGCTCGCAGTCGAACCTGCTTCTCAGTGCCTTGCGAAACCACTCAGGCGATAACATCATCGTTTACGCGCCGACCATCGTTAGGGTCGAAGAGACTGTCGATTTCCTGGAGGAGCAGGGAATTCCCGCGATTGCTTATCACGGCAAGATGGAAACGGACCTTCGCAGGCGCAATCAGGAAAGCTGGATGGCGGACGAAGTGCGCGTGCTGGTCGGGACGATCGCGTTCGGACTTGGCATTAACAAAGCATCGGTGCGCTCCGTGATTCATCTCTCGCTGCCCAAGTCGATCGAGCAGTATTACCAGGAGGCGGGGCGTGCCGGACGCGACGGACTTCCGGCTGATTGCATTTTGCTTTGGCAAAAGCGCGACGCTGGCCTGTTGGCACACTTCATCGGGCAAGTTACCGATCCCGCCGAGAAGGAGCGCGCCTGGCAGCGTTACGACACTATCCGCCGCTTCGTTGAATCGAATAGCTGCCGCCATCGTCGGATTTGTCTGCATTTTGGGGAAACTCCGAAGTGGACGGAGTGTGGCGCGTGCGACGTTTGTAGCGGCGCGCCGGAGTGGCTGTCAGAGTCCAAGGGGACAAAGCGGAAAAAGTCCTCACTGAGTTCGGTGGCTGAGGGCCTCGCGCAGCAGCCCGGCCAGGCACAACCGGTCGTCCCCGATTTCGACCCTGAACTGCGCGAGTATCTTCGCCAGTGGCGCGGTGCAGTGGCGAGCCAGGAAAATGTCCCCGCTTTCGTCATCATGCACGATACTTCGCTCGCAGAGATTTGTCGCAAGCGACCGGCATCGCTGGCGGAGATTCGAGGCGTCTCCGGATTCGGTGAGCGCAAGACTGAACACTACGGCCAGCAGATCCTCGATGCGCTGGAGAGGTTCCGCACCGGCGAGCGAGCCGGGACTGTGCTCGATAAGAAGTCGAAGCCGGCGGAAGATACCATGCGACTGCTAGCGGAAGGCCGTTCCTTCGAGGAGATTGCGAAGATTCGAGGCCGCCAACTCAGGTCAGTCATCGATCTCGTGGTTAATCTGGTGGACAACGGAGAACTGCAATTCCAAAACGGTTGGCTTGATGACAGCAGGCGGGCAAGCATCGAGGAGGCATGCCTGCGTCTGGGCATGGAGCGGCTGAAGCCGATCAAAGAAGCGCTGCCGCCGGAGATTACTTACGAAGAGATCCGGCTCGTCGCGGCACGACTGCGACGAGAGCAACCGAAAACTGCATAGTGCTCACCGATCTGAAACCTGGTTTATGATGGAGTGTCCCTGCTGCAACCGAGACTTCACTTATGAGCGCTCCTACCATTCCCGCCGAGAAAACACGCCTCACCCGCGAAGAAATCAATCGCAAGCAGAAGGAATACATATTTCCTTCGGTCACGACTTACTACTCCGATCCGCTGCCCATGGACCACGGCGTCATGCAGCATGTTTGGGACGTCGAGGGTAAAAAGTATCTCGACTTCTTTGGCGGCATCGTGACCATCAGCGTGGGCCACTGCAATCCGCGCGTCATCTCACGTACGAAAGCTCAGATCGACCGCCTGCAGCACGTCTCCACCTGCTTTCCTAATGAGCCGATGGTTACCTTGGCGGAAAAGCTGGCGCAGATCACACCCGGAACTCTGAAGAAGTCCTACTTCACCAACAGCGGCACCGAGGCCAACGAGACCGCGATCCAGGTGGCACGCATGCACACTGGAAACTTCGAAGTGGTCGCGCTGCGTCACGGTTACAGCGGACGATCTTCACTGACACGCGGGCTCAATGGCATGAACACCTGGCGGCGGGGCACGATCGAGGTCGGCATCGTTCATGCCATGAATCCATACTGCTACCGGTGCCCTCTGGGATTGAAGTATCCGGACTGTGAGGTCGCCTGCGCCAAGGATATTGAGAACACGATTCAATTCTCGACTTCGGGACGCATCGCCGCATTTCTGGCTGAGCCAATCCAGGGCGTCGGCGGCTTCATCACGCCACCAAGAGAATATTTCAAAATGGCCTTCAGCATCGTCAAGCAGTATGGCGGCGACTTCATCTCCGATGAGGTGCAGACCGCCTGGGGACGCACCGGTCACAAATGGTTCGGCATCGAACACTGGGAAGTTGAGCCGGACATGATTACCGCAGCGAAAGGTCTGGGAAACGGCGTGCCGATTGGGCTGACCGTTGCCAAGCCAGAGATCGCTGATTCATTTCAAGGGCTAACCATCTCGACTTTCGGCGGCAATCCGGTCACTTGCGTAACCGCAAAGGCCGTCATCGACGTGATCGAAGAAGACGACCTGCGAACCAACGCCGCTGAAGTTGGCGGCCATTTCCGCAAGAAACTGGAAGAGCTACAGCAGAAGCATCCGCTGATTGGCGACGTTCGCGGAATGGGCTTGATGCAGGCGCTTGAATTGGTCGAAGACCGCACGACCAAGCAGCCATCGCCAGCCGGCACAAACGCCGTGATGGAAGAAGCTCGCAAACGTGGCCTGCTGATCGGCAAAGGCGGCTTCTACGGCAATGTCATCCGCATGTCACCCCCGCTGAACATTTCGAAGGCAGATGTGGACGAGGCAGTGCGGATTTTGGACGAGAGCTTCGCGGCGGTAAAGAAATAGATCCGTCGCCGCTGGTTTGCGCGGATCAGAAACCCATCAGTGCGACTCTTCCGCCGCCGGCGCGGTATCCGCAGTGTCCACTCTTACTGGCCTTGGCGGCAAGTCGGGCATCGGCTGAAACTCTCCCGCATCCTTCCCGCCTAGCGCAACTTTCATGAAGTCCATCCAGATGGGAAGCGCGGCGCGCGCCCCGCTTTCTTTGGCTCCGAGCGATTTCTTCTCGTCATAGCCGATCCACACTCCGGTGGTGATCGCAGGCGAGAATCCGACAAACCAGGCATCGGTGAAATCGTTGGTCGTGCCGGTCTTGCCTGCCAGCGGATACTTCAGACTGGCCGCAGCAATTCCGGTTCCGTGCAACACTACTTCGCGCAGCATGGAGGTCATGGTGCGCGCCGTACGAGCGCTGATCGCGTCTTTCACGTCCGGGAAATCCTCTTCCAGCACGCGGCCTTCGTAGTCCTCTACCTTGGTGATATAGCGCGGCGTGATGCGGACGCCGTCGTTGGGGAAGACGCTGAAAGCAGAAGTCTGCTCGAACAATGTAACTTCGGCTGCACCCAACGCCACGGGCAGGTAGGCCGGGATGTTGGAGGTAATCCCGAAGCGATGCGCGTAATCGATCACCGTCTTTATTCCGATGCGGTCCGCGAGTTTCAGCGCGGGAATGTTGCGCGACTGTGCGAGCGCCCGCCGCAGCGTGATGGTGCCTTCAAACTTCTCATCATAGTTGTGCGGAGTGTAGGGGCCGGACGCGGTCTGGAAAGTGACCGGCGCATCGACAATCGTGTCATCCGGCCTTGCGCCCTGATCGATGGCGGCAGTGTATACGTATGGTTTGAACGACGATCCCACTTGCCGCAGCGCCTGAGTGGCGCGGTTGAACTTGGACAGTTCGAAGTCGCGCCCGCCAACCATAGCCTTGATCTCGCCGGTGGCGTTATCGATCACGATCAATGCGCCCTGTGCACCCGAATCCTGCTCCAGGCTCACTCGCGCCTTGCCATCGCTGCTGAGGGTCACGATTTTCACATAGACGATATCGCCTGGCTTCACAATGTCCGGAAGCTTGTGTTGAGTCCATGCCGCATCGGCTGGCGTGAGGTTCGCGGTATATCGGCCGAATTTGAATACCGCCGATCCGGGCGCAACTGCCGTTACCAAAGCATGGATGTAGCCATTGGCCTCGGGTTCCTCGTCCCAATCGGTGTGCCGATAGCTGGCGACGGTTACGTTCCCAGCCAATACATTGTCCAGATGAGCTTTCCAGCCATGCCGGCGTTCATAGGCGGCCAGACCGTCGAGCACAGCCTGGTTCGCGGTCCGCTGCAGGTCCATGTCGAGCGAGGTGTAAACCCGCAGTCCGCCCTCAAGAACCTGATTGCTGCCATATTTGTTTTCCAGATACCGGCGGATCTCTTCGACAAAATATGGCGCCAGCGAGTTGGGATCGTGCTGCAGTTTTAGCGCGATGGGTTTATTCCGCGCATCGACGGCTTGTGGCGCCGTGATCTTGCCATCCTCTAGCAGGCTGTTGATGACCAGATTGCGGCGCCTAATCGCGCGATCGGGGTGATTGATCGGCGAATAGAATCCCGGGGCCTTCGGTAGTCCCGCCAGCAGCGCAGCCTCGTCGAGCGTGAGCCGCCTTGCAGGCTTGCCGAAGTAATATTCCGACGCGGCTTCGAAACCGTACACTCCGTGCCCGAGAAAAATCTGGTTGGCATAGAGAGTAAAAATCTGTTCCTTGGTAAAGCGTCGCTCGATTTGGATGGCCAGCAAGGCTTCCTCAATCTTGCGATGAAAGGACCGGTCGGGCGAAAGAAAGAGGTTGCGCGCGAGCTGCATGGTGAGGGTCGAGGCGCCCTGGACTCTCCCGCCGGATTCGATATCCCGGTACGCCGCGCCGGCAATTCGCCACTCATTGATGCCCCAGTGACGATAGAAATCCTTGTCCTCGATCGAAATGAGGGCGTCGCGCAGCACCTGTGGATAGTCGTTGTAGGTGGCAACCACTCGCCTCTGAAGGGCGAACGAACCGATGATGCGGCCCTGCCCGTCGTAAAGCTCGGTGATGGAGCTGGGACGGTAATGTTCCAATTGCTCGACCTGGGGAAGATCGGTGGAATAGACCAGCAGCAATCCGGCGGTGGCGCCCACGAGAGCGGCCACCAGCACCAGCAAGCCAAACAGGACGCGGCCCACCAGCTTCCGTCCGCCGACTTCAACCGGTGGAAGGTCTTGATAGATGACCTTCATGGGAGATGGACCTCAGGATAGCATGCGTAGCTTTCGGCTCTTGGCTATTAGCTCTTAGCCAAAAGCCTGGAGCTCTCGCACAAATCACGTGGGGACAGCCGCCCCGGACTGTCCGGCGGAGCGAAGTTCAGCGGATGCGCCAATTTAAGGAAGATGTTAGCTTAGATCCTTGGACCGGAACACTCTGGTTCCGGAATCGAAAGTGTGGAGCCGGCCCCACTCGCGCTCGGCGAACTTTTTCGGCGGCCGCCAATAGCGAGCTTTGCTCGCCCGGACAGCCGAGGGTGGCTGTCCCCACGTGATTTAGCTTGCCCTGCTCTTGACGACTTCGATGGCCTTCTGCATCTGCTGGTCCGGTTGCGGAGGCTGGGCCTTCTTGGTGGCGTCGTCTGCAGGAGCGGCATTTTCGTCCTCATCCGGCAGCGGCCCATCTTCGTCGGTGTCAGCGACCAGAACATTTGGCGTTACGGCTGTATCCTGAATCGCTTTGCCAGTGGGTGTGTAGTACTTGGCGATGGAGAGAATGAGAGCCGAGCCATCGGGGAGTTCCATGGTTTTCTGAATCGAACCATCGCCGAAGGTCTTGTCCCCGACAACGTCGCCGCGCGCGTTTTCAAGAATGGCAGCAGCCACGACCTCCGCCGGTCCCGCCGTTCCTTTATTGACCAGCACAACCACGGGCAAGTTGGTGATCGCCTTGGAAGGGTCAGCATTAAAAGCTTCGCGCGGATACTTCTGGCCCTGGAGGTAAGTGATGGTGCCGTGATTCAGAAAAAGATTGGCCGTAGCGATGCCTTCGGCTTCGTCGCCCTGGGCGCAGTTGCGCAAGTCCAGGATGAGCTTCTTAGCCCCTGACTTCTGCAGCGCCTTAATCTTGTTCGCCACTTCCAGCGACTTGCCCTTGGTGAAGGCGTCGACGTGGATTTCAGCAATCCCTTCGTCGACCATCTTGTCGGTCACAGGCGGAATGGCAACGATATCGCGAGTAATGACGACCTTCTGTGGTTCGGCGCGCCGGGCGCGAACCAGGGAAACGGTCACGTTGGAGCCGGGCTGTCCAGCGAGCAGGCTGCGAACTTCACCGACCGACATCTCACGAGTGCTCTTGCTCTCGATGGCTTCAATAATATCGGTGTCCTGAAGCCCAGCTTTATCCGCCGGTCCGCCAGGAATCACCGAGATCACCGAAGCGTAACCGAAGCGCTTGGAGATGGCCGCTCCGATATCGGCCTTCGCGCCGGTTTGATGAGACTTATATTCGGTGTACTCGGCAGCGCTCAGATAACTGGAATTGGCATCCAGGGACTCGAGCAGTCCATGCAGAGCGCCAGCAGTCACGACCGGGATGTTGGGCTCTTCCACATACTCGCTGCGCACGCGAGAGAGAACCTCGCTGTACACCTGGAGCTGGCGGTAAGCACCGTCGTTGCTGGAGGCGCGAACGCCGTCCATTCCGCCAACCACCATGAAGAGCAGCACGAGCGAGGATGAAGCAAGAATTACAGCCTTGGTCTTTATCGACATCGGATTCGTTTTCTCGGAAAGAGAAGTCACTTCCTAGGAAGTGTTAACAGTATATCCGGTTTGATGACAGTTTCTCCGGGTTTGCTTCGGCAAAATAGTGCTCATCGGTAACCAGGGCAGCACAGCTCGGCGGCACAGGCCGGAGAAGAGAGGAATCGGGGATTCGCATCCATTTTCGTATTCATAAGAAAGGGTTTACGTCTGGCGGCTAGTGCGGATCAGCGCTTACGGCGGAAGGAGCCGGTAGAGTTGGATTCTCACCGGAACCTTGGGGGGCAGATCGAGCCGCACCTGTGATTTGATAGTCAGCGTAGTCAATAGTCAGGACGGCTTTGCCGCCCATCCGAACCTGGGTCACGGACTCGTTGTGGACCGGAAGCCAGAAGCCTCCGATCTTGGCCCAGCGATATTCAATTTGAGTGTGGCTGACCCAGAGGGAGGGGTTCCGGGCGGGCTCGCCTTGCATGCGGGCAGCGGCGAAATCCCGCGCGTCGACCCAAAGTTTTCCACGGTACAGATACTTGCTCCTGCCTTTGGGGCTCACTTCAAGAACATAGAAATCTCCGCCTGGAGTGTGCTCCGTCCCCGCCAGCGCGAAATCGTAGTTCTTTGGGTTGATTTCCAGTTCCTGCCGGTTCTGCTCCTTTTGTGCTTCCTGTTCGCTGCTGAGCAGCTTCAGCAGCACGCGGTTGATAAGCAGCTTCGAACCACTCTGGGAAAGGACTTTGAAGTCTTTCCGGTCAGGAGCGGTGTAAATGGCTTCCACTTGCATTCCAGCATCGTGGCTGCCAAAGAGTCCGTGATACTCCAGGCGGTAAGCTCGCGTGCCGCGATACCCGCGTAAGACCTGGGAACGCTGGGCGTTTGCCGCCATCAGTCTTTGCACGATCACATCGGCGGAAAGGACAGGAGGCGAGTGCGAATCCGCGTCAGCGAAGCTGAAGGTGGTCAGCATGGTGAGCAGAAACACCCCGGCCTGGGCTGGAAGATCACAACCGCGCCGCTCGATGGGCCGCAACCGGGTCATATTCAAAAGTAAGAAAAAATCCGCAGCGAATTTCAATCTACCATAATGGGTTGGAGGATTGGAGTCCCGGAAAGAGTAGAAGTTTTTCTAGGTTGAAAAGCCTCGGCGATTCACCGCACCGCAGCCAGTTGGGTGCGCAACTTGTGGGTGGCGCGGAACAGAGTGTTCTTGATGGTGCCTTCGCTGGTGTTCAGAATGCCGGCGACGGTTCGCAGTCTCAAGCCGTGGTAATGCTTCAACTCGAACACGACCCGCTCACGCGGCGAAAGTCTTTCCATGGCACGGAGGATGCAACCTCGCAGCTCGCGGCTGGCCATGTTGCGCTCCGGACTGGCACCCGCCCGCTGATCGGGAATGCGGTCGAGAACTTGTTCTTCCTCGCCGTCGGCGGAAATCGTGGTGGTCAGATCCCGATAACGAGAAGATCGCTTCCGCAAGTGATCGAGACACAGATTGGTAACGATGCGGTAGATCCAGGTATAGAAGGAGCACTCAAACCTGAAGCTGCCAATGTTTATGTAGGCGCGGAGAAAGGCTTCCTGGTAGATATCCTGGCCGTCGTCCTGAGACCCGGTGAGATGAACCGCCAATCGGAGCACCGCCCGGTCGTACTGGCGAACCAGTTCTTCAAAAGCGGCGGCATCGCCGAGCTGCGCTCCGTGGATGAGCTGCGTGTCATCCACGCGAGCGGCGCCAACCTTCTCTCGATGCTGGCCTCGAAGCTGTAAAGCCTTTTCCAATTCTTCTTCTCCGCAAACCCTTCAGCCGACGAACTTATAACCCGTACCATGCACCGTCAGAATGAATCGAGGTTCCTCGGGCTTGGGCTCGACCTTCTGCCGGAGACGAACGATGTGCGCGTCCACCGTGCGGGTAGTGGGAAAGCGATCGTATCCCCAAACATCCTCGAGCAACCGGTCGCGGCTCAGGGTCTCTCCCGGATGAATGAGGAAGTACTTCAATAGCTCGAATTCTTTCGACGAAAAATCGAGCGCATGACCCTTGCGCGATACCTGGCAACTGCGCAAATTGACTTCGACCTCGCCGAAGGAATATTTCTCTTCCTCCTTGGGAGCGATTCGTGCCCGGCGCAGTACCGCTTTCACCCGCGCCAGCAGTTCACGAATGGAAAATGGTTTGGTGACGTAGTCGTCTGCGCCTAGCTCGAGTCCGACCACTTTGTCCACTTCCTGTCCTCGAGCAGTAAGCATGATGATCGGAATCGAGGGCCGCTTGGACTTGAGCTGCTTGCAAACGTCCAGGCCGCTCATGCGCGGCATCATCACGTCGAGAATGACCAGGTCGGGGGACTCGGCGATCGCGCGTTCCAGGCCAGCCACACCATCGCCCGCGGTGATGACCTGATGTCCCTCGAATTCGAAGTTGTCGCGCAAGCCAGCCACCATGTTGGGCTCGTCTTCGACAATCAGGATTTTCGCCATGCTTTTGTCTCGAGGTGCCTACGCCAATACTGCCTTGGTTGCGTTCGTCCGCAAAGCTACAGGTAGATTGATGGTGAACTTGCTGCCTCGCCCGGGCACGCTATCCACCGAAACCTCTCCACCGTGCGCCTGAACAATGTGACGAACTAATGACAATCCCAAACCGCTGCCCTTGGTGTTGTGGACCAGCGGATCTCCCACTCGATAAAACTTGTCGAAAATCTTCTGTTGCTCGCCCTGAGGGATGCCGATGCCGTGGTCCACCACTTCGAGCTTAACCGTGCCATTGTCGCGGAATAGGTTGACGCCGATATACTTCTGGTCCTGCGAATACTTGAGCGCGTTGTTGACCAGGTTCAACAGGGAACGTGCCATGGCCTCGCGGTCGACGCTGATTGGCGGCACGTCTTCGGCGATCTTTTCCTCGAAAGCAAACCCGCTCTGCTCGATCTGGTAACGATAAGATTCGAGCGTGTTGCGGACTAGCTCGCGCATATCGGTTTGGCGGAAGTCGTATTCTTTCCGGCCTGCTTCGATCCGCGAAAAATCCAGGATGTTATTGATCAGCGCGGTGAGCCGCTCGCTCTCCTTGCGGATAATGCTGTAATACTCCTGATATTTTTCAGGCGATTTCAGCCTTCCCATCTCCAGAGTTTCCGCGTACAGCCGGATCAGCGAGAGTGGCGTCCGCAACTCGTGGGAAACGTTCGATACGAAGTCCGATTTCAGCCGCGCCAGCGCCATTTCGCGCGAGATGTTTCGGTGAGTCATGACAATCCCACCGGTGAGCAACAGAGAGATGGCCCCAAGAACGAGAAAGCTGGTGCGGACAAAATGCTGGCCCAGCGCCGCCAAGGTGGTGCCGGGCAATTTAATGGCGAGTGTCAGGCCCGGGAATGCGCCCTCCATGTTGCGCTCTACCTCGGGCTCGCCGCCGTCCCACCCCGCCGAAGCCACCAATGGTGTGGATTCGTGCTTGGAATGCAACATCATCACAATGTGGTTCTTCTCGCCTCGTTCCTCCTGGTGGCTCAGCAGCGTGTCCAGCATTTCTGGGAAGAACTGATCGCGGAGGTACTCGGCATCAAACACCAAGCCGCCTATCGCCTTGTTTGCACCCCAGGCATCTGTCACCAGGAACGTAGCGCCCGATTGATACAAGTGCTTTTCGCCTCTCGATGGCCAGTTTTGAAAAAAGTAGTAGTGCTTCCCTTTTTTCGACATCTCTTCCAAACCCTTCGCCTCATCCTTGTATTCCATTTGCATCCATCCGCCGGTCATGCTGGACAACTCTTCAGCCTCGGCGTGAAACGAAGCATCCTTGAGCCGGGACGGCTGGGAACGGAACGTCAAACCGCTGTTCGGTTCGTACACGAATACGTGTGCAATATAAGGGTGAGTTGCGAGAATCCTGTCCAGGGTCTCCACACAGGTGTTGCCTGCGCTGGGGAATTGGCTGCGGACATCGTCCGCCACGTCTTCGGCCTTCTGGTTGATCTGCTTCTCGGAGATCAGAAGCTCCTGGTTGAAATCGCGCTGGAAGGCCGCTTCTACCCCCCGATCGCGCTGAATGCTCTTCAAGTGCAACGCGCTCAGAATCACTAGGGCGGCGGCCGGCAACACCACGGCGAGCTCCAGGGTCAGCATCAACCGGGTTCGCTCGTTCCAACGCCGCTTCATCTTCATCGTGGTCTCCTGATCCGGGTAGCGATTGGATCAGCCCGGAATGAAACATAGTTGAACAAGCGCGGGGATGTGTCAATCCAAAGTAAAAACAAGTAAAAAGTTGTGAACTGGTTGATTTGTGAGGCACCGGGGGAGTGCTTTAGATTGGTCAAGGAGAAGGCAAGTACAACAATCATAACCAATTCTTCGTTATCTTGTTGTAGACTGCCGTCAAAGGTATTCCTCAGGTTGCTCTTGCGACTGCCCCCACAGCCGCTGGAGGACGCCGGACCTTTATGAGTCAAGAAAAAGCGAACTCTGATGAGAAGAAGGTAAGCGATAGCCGTGGCGCGGGGAAAAAGCCGTATCAAAAACCTGAATTCCGCTACGAGCAGGTTTTCGAGACCATGGCCTTATCCTGTGGCAAGGTCACTCCCACAGAATTTCAATGCCGTTTCAATCGGAAGAGTTCGTAGTTTTTCGGCCGCCCATGCCCGTCATGACAGAGGCTCGCGAGGGTCATAAACTCGATCTTGCGGTCGAAGTTCTCAGGTCGAGCGGCGCGATCCGCCTCCAGGCACTGGGAACCAGCATGCTTCCGTCGATCTGGCCTGGCGATGTTCTCGGCATAGAGAACAAACCCGGCGAAGAAATCGTTCTAGGCGACATAGTGCTCATCACCCGTGACCGCCGGTTCTTCGTCCATCGTCTGATCGCAAAGCGCGACTCACAGTGGATCACACGAGGCGATTCCCTGCCCCAGAACGACGAATCAGTTGCAGAGGCTCAGGTATTGGGCAGGGTTTCCACAATTCATCGGAAGAGCCGGGTCATTTCTCCAAACCCGCGAGTCTCGCCGTGGATTCGCAGGCTTGCGTGGATGCTGTGCCACTGGGACTCATTCCGAAACATTACACTGCGTATTCATTCATTCTGGCAACGCAGAGTAGAGCAAGTGTGACTCGGTTGACATTGGTAGCGCCGGCATCTTGCCGCTTGTCGCCAGGGCATCTTGTCCGCGCCAGTGGAGGCAGGACAAGTCTGTGTCGCAACCCAATTGCCGCGGAAAAAGTGGAATGGGATCGTCCGCAACAGCCGCGAAGCGGCGGCAGAATGCAGCCCACGGCGCAAGCCGTAGGAAAAGGTGGGGAGAAACGAGCCCCAGCGGGGCGAAGGACCAGTCGTGACACAGACTCTAAAGCCATGCCCTGATACGAACCTGTTCCTCACGGCTCTACAGCAAATCGAGAAATGGTCCAGCATCACATCTGCGACTCGCGCTTTCGACACTAATGAGCCATACCCCTCAGCCTGCAGCCAGTGACGCGGTTGCCATCGAGATCGGCGGCATGGCGATCGCGCTCCACACCCAAGACTTCGCGTTCCGCCAACTGCTCGAGAATCGTTACGCAGGATTCATAAAGCCCTCTCCTAATCCTCATCCTCAATTCGAGTTCGACATTGATCTTTTCGACATCGACCTGGTTGAGTCGACGGAAACAACGCAGGCCGACGAAGATGTGCAGGTGAGGCTGCAGGGTGGCCAGTGGTTGCTTCAGCGCGGCGACTTTCGCGCCCGCTGGGATTCAAGGGCCAGTCGCGGTCACATTCGGCAGTCACGCAACCCGTATGCCATCGACTCCGTGCTGCGCATCGTTCACACCCTGATTCTGGCGAAGCAGGGCGGATTCCTGGTCCATGCCGCCAGCGCCATTCGCGGCGGACGCGCGTTCTTGTTCGCAGGCGTGTCGGGCGCGGGCAAGACTACGATTTCCCGCCTGGCACCATCGGATGCCACCTTGCTCACCGATGAGATTTCCTACGTGCGACGTGAAAGGGACGAGTACGTAGCCTGTGGCACGCCCTTCGCCGGGGAGTTGGCCAGGGTGGGCGAAAACCTCTGGGCCCCTTTGCATGCACTTTTTCTGCTGGAGAAGGGACTGGAAAACCGGATCGAACCGGTTGCCGCGACTGAAGCCATCCGCCTGCTGCTGCGAAATATTCTGTTTTTCGCCGATGATACGGAACTGGTGAATCTGGTCTTCCAGTCTGCGTGCGAGTTTGTACAGCGGGTACCTGTACGCCGATTGATATTTGTTCCAGATGAGCGAGTCTGGGAGATGATACGCTAGCCGCTGGAGACAACCTCATAGCCGAGAAGTACATCGCGAGGAGTTCCGCCATCGCTGCCCGCCTCGTCGGCGGCGAAATGATGATCATGTCGGCGGTGGACTCGACTTTTTTCACCCTCAACGAAGTCGCTACAGCGATATGGCAGGCAGCGGACGGACGCACGCCATTGTCGGATATCGTGGCCAGCCGAATCTGCCCGGAGTTCGAGGTGGATCCGGGCCAGGCCGGGCGCGATGCCGAGCAGTTCGTGAACGATCTCTCTCAGCACGGCATCCTCATCGTGTCAGCGCAGCCCATCACAAATTCCCCGGCCTCTCCTCCGGAGGCAGCATGAGCCTTCTCGCGGAGATGAATCAGAAGGCGCTGGGGCTCGGCATTCCTATCAGTGTGCATCTTGACATCACCTATCGTTGCAACGAGCGTTGCGTTCACTGCTATGTGGATCACGACGACCATGGCGAGATGACGACGACCGAGATCGAAGACGTTCTGACCCAACTCTCGGATGCTGGAGTCTTCTTCCTTACTCTTAGCGGCGGAGAAGTCCTCATGCGCCGCGATTTCTTCGAAATCGTGGAACACGCGCGCCGCCTGCTGTTCAACGTCAAGCTGAAAACCAACGGCGTAATGATCCGCGAGCAAGAGGCTAGGCGCATTCGCAAGCTGGGCGTAGAGCAAGTGCAGATCAGCGTCTACTCGCATCGTCCGGAAGTACATGACGCCATCACCAAATTACCCGGATCACTAAAGCGGACGATCCAAGCCATCCGATTTCTTAAGTCTCAAGGTCTCAAGGTCGTGATTGCCAACGTTCTCATGGCCAGCAATCTGTTCGATAACACCGGTGTGATGGCGCTGGCGAAGGAGTTAGGAGTTTCCTACACGCTTGACCCCACCATCACCCCGAAAATGGACGGAGACACATCCATCCTCGCCCTGCGCATTGCCGGGTCTGAGCTCCAGCAGGTTTTCCGTAGCAAGGAATTGGTGGGCAACGTGGAAGAATTCTGCGCCCTGCCGCCCCCACCCGGCGAAGACATCATGGAGGGTTTCCCGTGCAGCGCCGGTCACACCGCCTGCTACATTACTCCGTACGGCGACGTCTTCCCCTGCGTCCAGTTCCCTCTTCCCAGTGGCAACCTCCGGCAGCAGAAGTTCGTCGATATCTGGCACAACTCTCCGCAGTTGAAGGAAGTCCGCTCGATCCGTGCCCGCGATCTTCCCACTTGTTCGACTTGCGCCCACGTGGGGACGTGTACCCGTTGTCCCGGTCTAGCGTACATGGAAGGAAACATGCGTGGGCCATCCACCGCCGATTGTGAAAAGTCCTTTCAGAGGACGGGCATCCTCACAGCGAACATGTTGCTGCGGACGCGAGCAGGTTCCACAACTCCGTTGATCCAAATCCAATCCATCGCCTAGGAGATTGCGGAAAAACTCCTTCGGACGTATCGAATTCGGGAGAGCACGAGTTCACTCGTGCCGCAAAGCGCTGAAAGGTAGATCTTGCTTTTGCCGGCGTAAGTAGTCCATGGAATCCGTCGCTCATGAACATACTTGACCTTGTTGTCGGTAAGCCCATCAAGACCAGTGACGAGCGTGCCGAGCAGATCGGTCCCGCGCAGGGCGTCTCGATCTTTGGTCTCGACGCGCTTAGCTCGGCTGCTTACGGCCCGGAAGCGGCCCTCAGCCTTCTCATTCCCCTTGGCCTTCTCGGGGTCCGGTTTATCATTCCGATCAGCGCCGCCATCATCACCCTGCTGGTGATCGTGTACTTCTCCTATCGCCAGACCATCGCCGCCTATCCCTCCGGCGGCGGCTCCTATACCGTGGCGCGCTTCAACCTTGGCACACCCGCCAGCCTGCTGGCCGCGGCCGCTCTCCTCGCCGATTACATCCTCACTGCCGCCGTGGGCATTTCCGCGGGAGTCGGTGCTTTGGTCTCGGCCGTTCCGTCCTTGCTGCCGCACACGGTTTCTTTCTGCGTCGGCATTCTTATTGTCATTACTATCCTCAATCTCCGCGGCGTGCGCGATGCGGGCCTTGCCTTCGCGGTTCCCACCTATCTGTTTGTCGGCACACTTCTGATTACCATCGTCGCAGGCGTTCTCCGTGTTCTCCTCAGCAGTGGGCATCCAACGCCGGCAGTTCCCCTTCCGCCTCCGCCGCCCATGACCGAAGCCGTCAGCTACTGGTTGCTGCTGAAAGTTTTCGCCAGCGGTTGCACGGCATTGACCGGCGTGGAGGCGGTCAGCAACGGCGTGAAGGCCTTCCGCGAGCCCACGGTGAAAAACGCTCAGCGCACCCTCACCGTGATTATTTTTCTCCTGGCAGTGCTGCTGGCGGGAATTTCCTACCTGGTAAAGGCTTACGGTATCGCTGCAACTGATCCGGGCCAGCCTGGCTACCAAAGCCTTCTCTCCATGCTCATCGCCGCCGTTTTCGGCAAAGGCCTTTTCTACTACCTGACCATCGCCTCAATTCTTCTCGTTCTCTCGCTCTCCGCAAACACCGCCTTCGCCGATTTTCCGCGTCTCTGCCGCGCCATCGCACAAAATAACTACCTCCCGCACGCCTTCGGATACCGGGGACGGCGGCTCGTCTATACCTACGGCATCGCGGTCCTGGCGGTACTCTGCGGCGGTCTTCTCATCCTGTTCGGCGGTGTCACCGATCGGCTTATCCCGCTCTATGCGGTCGGCGCTTTTTTGGCATTCACGCTCTCGCAAACCGGCATGGTCATGCACTGGCGGAAAAATCGCGGTCCGCATTGGCTCAAGAGCGCACTCGTCAATGGGCTTGGGGCGCTCGTCACCGGCATCACCACCGTCGTCGTGCTGGTTGCGAAATTCGTTGAAGGCGCCTGGATTACGCTGCTTTTCATTCCGTTGACGATTGTTTTCTTCGCCCTTGTCCGCCGCCACTACCACTCCGTGAAGATGCTCACCACCTGCAAGGTTCCCGTCGACGCGGCAAGTCTCAGCCAGCACCCGATTGCGGTCATTGCCATCGACCGCTGGAGCAACATCACCCGTCAGGGAATTGAATTTGCTGCCCGGCTTTCCCCGGAAGTGATCGCTTTGCACGTCGAGCCCAACGAACATTCCGAATTGCTTCAAGACGACTGGGAACACTATGTTGAGCAACCCTTCCGCGCGGCAGGCAAGGCGCCGCCCCAGCTTCACGTCCTGCCTTCACCCTACCGCTTCATCATCATTCCTATCGTTCAGTTCATCCTCGACCTTTCGAAAAAGCATCCTGATCGCAGCATCATCGTGGTCATACCCGAGCTCGTCGAAGACAAATGGTATGAATACTTCCTTCACAATCAGCGTGGCCGGCTTCTGGAATGGGTGCTGCTCGCCCGCGGCAATGAGCGAATCTTTGCGGTAACCGCGCCCTGGTACGTCGGGGAACGAACCTAATTCCAGTTGGAGGTGAGGATGATGATGAAGAAGGTTCCGGGGCAGGTGTTCTGTTAGGGCTTGTTGGGGGCAGTCCCTACGCACGTTGGTCACCATGCGGGAACCCGGTTGATCACGTTAGGTTACGAAAGTAAGGCTCCAGATTCCCAAAATGTGAGCGAAGATAAGAAGGGCACGATACCCGTGCTTCGGCGCAGCCGAGGTCGCGCCGCTTCGCGGGGATCAAAATGAAACGTATGGTGATGGTAAAAAGAAACGCTCTGCAAGCAAACCATCGGACGAAGTTCCCCCTCGCCCTCCTCGGCCTGATTGTGATTGTGCTGTCCGTGGCGAACCCGTTGCTGGCTCAGGAGCGCACGGAAAGCCACGTTGGCGTACCGCTCGATTGGAGCACACGGCACATCTTGTTTACCAACGGAGCTTCTCCGCAGGTTGCTGCCGCTGCCGCTCGAGATCCGCGCAGCTGGATCAACTGGAATCAGCGGAGCTCATACCTCTTCCCGAAGTATCGGGCACGCGGCCCTGAGCGCCCGCGCCCGCGGAGAAGACAGGCCAGAATAGATTGGGCAATGTCGTTGGGGCCAACCGGCGGAATGCCAATCGGGGAAAGTCCTGCCAAGTATAGCTTCACTTCCAACGGGACCTACAGTTGCGCCAACGACTTCGCCGTGTACACAATCGGGGCAACGCCGGGCGCCAACCAGGCCAATATCGTTGCTTTTAACAACCTCTATACGGGGACTACTTCGTCCTCTTGTCCTTTTGGGCCGCAGACACCGCCGACCACCGACTTTAAGCAGCCGACTTTCATGTGGTCGTATCGGGCGGGAGCCGCAGCCTCGTTTCTTTCCCCAACGCTTTCACTGGACGGGACAAAAGTTGCTTTCATCGAGAACTCCAATCCCGCGTTGTTCGACGTCCTGACCTGGGTCAGTGGGCAAGGCACAGATGCAACCCATCCGGTGGTGCCGGGCGCGGGTGGCTCTTCTCTCGTCCAATTGAACTACACAAACTCCGCGGCAGCAGGATGCAAAAGCAGCAACGGCAATAGCAATTCATCCGCGTACATCGACTACACCAACGATGTTGCCTACATTGGCGCTGACAATGGAAAACTCTACAAAATCACCGGAGTATTTAAAGGCGTGCCGGCGGTGCAGTATTGCGTCACGGTCAAGGCCGGTAAGCTACTGACGTCCCCGGTTTACGACCAGGTCAGCAATCAGGTTTTCGTGTCTGACGGTTTTTCGGTGTATTCCTTTACTCCCGGAGCCGCCGGATTTACGGCAAGTGGATCGATTGCCGTCGCCGGCAACGCAAGCGCTGATCCAATCGTCCTCTCGCCCATCGTGGATTCCACCAACGGATTCGTCTATGTGTTTTCAGCAACGAATGTTGGCAATGCTAATTCAATCGTATCTCAGATGAACTTGGCCCTTACTTCTCAGGTCTCTGCCGCTATTGGCCCGGCTGCCACCGCCGGAAACGAATTCATCTTGGATGGCGACTTCGACAACGCATACTTCACCACTGGTCCGAAAGCCGGTGCTGGGACACTGTACGGGTGCGGCACTCAGGCCAACAATTCGAACAAGCCCAGCTTGTACGCGCTCTCCTTTTCGTCACCGAACGGTTTGATGAACGGTGCGCCAGCCATGTCCGATAACCGGCACATCAATGGCGCGGGCAACCCGGTGGGCACCTGCTCCCCGTTGCTTGATTTCTTTGATGGCACCACAGACCGGCTCTTCGTGGGAACTGGGAACTTCGCTGGCACAGGCGGAGCGAACCTGGTGACGGAGTGGGACGTGAATACACGGATACCCTCCAACGCTACG
>Ga0209118_1000033_pt1 | contig 107247 bp, 116 predicted proteins | sample BlaSpr_A8_Ref_M1_FD_187988 | JGI IMG/M metagenome (GOLD analysis project Ga0209118, IMG submission 187988) | Forest soil microbial communities from Thunder Bay, Ontario, Canada - Black Spruce, Ontario site 2_A8_Ref_M1 (SPAdes) (version 2) | ecosystem: Environmental > Terrestrial > Soil >... | reverse complement strand
GAGAGCCCGAGCTCCTACTTCATGAAGTCGCCGCCCGTCCAGTACAGCGACAACGAGGCAAGGCGCCTGGTGGAGGAGTTCATCGAGGGTGATAAGGCGAAAGCCAACGGCGGCGTCCGCCGCGTCGCTCGAACCAAGACCGCGACTGCGTCTGCTCGGCGCTAGCCCCGCGCAGCGTGGTGACGCGAGACCTGCGGCGAGATCGACGGCCGAAGCCAAGGAAGCGCCGAGCAGCGCAGCGAGCGCATCCGTAGATGCGTGAGCGAGCAGCGGAGGCGATGACGCCGGATAGGCGCCCAACGGGCGCCGATCGGCCGTCTAGGACGTCGCAGGGCCGCGATCTCTCGCTGGGCGGGGCTGCCTACTCCGCCGGTGCGCGCTTGCTGCGCGTATTTCCGCCGGGCCTGCGGCATGCCGCGGCTGCCCCCGGCGGTACGGCGTGGTTCTGGCTCAGTGCTGCCCAGCGCCGCGCGGCGCTGGACAACTATGCCGCGGCCCTCGGCCGTGAGCGGTCCGACCCCGAGGTCAAGCACGTCGCGCGCCGTGCATTCCAGAATTACGGGCGCATGCTCATGGACTTCCTGCTCATGGGCAGCCTCACCCCTGAAGAGCTCGTCAAGCGCATGACCATCGACGGCCGGGATCAGCTCGATGCGGCACTCGCCAAAGGGCGGGGGGCGATCATGGCGGTGCCACACATGGGCTCTTGGGACATGGCTGGTTCGTACGCCGGCGCCCTCGGCTATCCGATCGCTGCGGTGGCGGAGCGGTTTCCCGGATCGTTGAACGACGCAGTGGTGCGCACCCGGCAGCGTTTCGGCCTCGACGTGATCAGTCTGGGACGGTCCGCCGTCCGGGCGATCACGCATGCACTCGAGGCCAACGCGATCGTCGCCCTTCTCTGCGACCTTGAGCAGGGTCCGGGCGTGACCGTGCGCTTTTTCGGTCGGAGCTCGATCGTGCCCGGCGGCCCGGCCGCCATCGCGCTCAAGACCGGCGCGGCGCTGATGCCGGCCTGTCAGTACCTGACCTCACCCGGCCACCATCACGTCCACCTCGACCCTCCCCTGGAATGGCCGGCCGGTGAGACCAAAGAGGGTCTGATGCAGCGGGTCGTCAGCCGTTTCGAGGATTTCATCAAAGAGCGCCCTGACCAGTGGTATGCCTTCCGTCCGATGTTCGCGCGCGACGTGGGGTGAGTGTGGCGATACCGCGCGTTCAAGGCCGTGCAGTCGGTGATCGAGCGCCTTCCGCGCCGGTGGGCTTACGCGCTGGCGATCCTGGCGGCCCGGTTCGCCTGGCTGTTTTCGCCCCTGGCCCGCCCGCGACTCGAGTACAACCTGACGGTCGCATGTCCGGAGCTGGCGAACGACCAGCGCGCCCTGCGGCGCATCTCGTGGCTCAACTTCTGCAACCACGCAAAGGCTTACGCCGACCTGATGCTGCTGCCGCGGACGAACGTGGAATCGATGCGTCCACGCCTCAAAGTCGAGGGCTGGAAATATCTCGAGCAGGCTCGGGCTCTCGGCAAAGGCGTGCTCGTGGTGTCGTGCCACATGGGCTCATACGAGGTGGCGTCGGCGATCTGGTCGGCCACATTGACCCCGGTCAGCTTTTTTGCCGAGGAGCTGGAGCCACGACCCCTGTTCGAGTGGTATCGGAAAACGCGTGCGCGGCTCGGCATCAGCGTCTTGACGCTCGATCATGGCGGTATGCGCAAGGTCCTCCAGGCGCTGCGCGACCACGAGATGGTGATCACCGCGATCGACCGCGATATCACCGGCACCGGCTATCACCTGCCGTTCTTCGGGCGGCTCGCGCCGATTCCCCTTGGCCCTGCCGCGATCGCCCTGCGTCTTGGCACCCCGCTTTTCCCTGTCTGCGTGTACCGCCTGCCCGACGACACCTACCAGGCCGAGGGCGCTCCGCTGGTTTTCGCCAAGAGCACCGGGGATCCGAGAGGGGACCAGGTCCGGGCGACCGAGGAAGTGCTGCGCCAGCTCGAGACCTTTATCCGGCGGCATCCGGAGCAGTGGCATGTTCCGCACCGGATCTGGGAAGGTTCACCATGAAAAGGCGCATGGGGATAAGGATCCCCCGACGAACCCCCCTCTCCTCGCCACGATTGGGTGGCGGATTGATGAGGAACGTATGGGTGACGGCCGGAATAAATCCGGCCTACCCATCACGCGGGGAATCAAGATGAAGGTCGGGCTTGTCTCGCCCTACGACTTCGCGTCGCCGGGCGGCGTCACCGACCACGTCCGACACCTCGCCGCCCAGCTGCGACACCAGGGCCAGGAGGTGCGCATATTCGCGCCGTCAAGCCGCGCCGACATCGACTTCGACACGCGCGAGTTCTACCGGATCGGCACCCCCATCGCCGTCCCTGTCAACGACTCTGTGGCCCGGATCACGCTCAGCTTTCACCTGGCCAACCGAGTGTCCGCGATCATCGAGCAGGAGCGCTTTGACGTCCTCCACTTTCACGAGCCGCTATTGCCGGCGCTTCCGATCACGATGCTGCAAACGTCGACCACGGCGAACGTCGGCACCTTCCACGCTTTCGCGCACTCCAACATGGGCTACTACTACGGTCGCGGCATCCTCCAGCCGTACCTGGATCGCATTCATAAGGGCATCGCGGTCAGCGAGCCGGCACGGACCTTCTTCAATCGGTATTTCCCTGATTTCCCATTGCGCGTGATTCCCAACGGAATCGACGTCGACGTCTTCAAGCCCGGCCTGTCGCCCATACGGCACCTTCGCGACGACTGCGTCAACATCCTGTTCGTCGGCCGGCTGGAGAAGCGAAAAGGCCTTGGGGACCTGCTGCGCGGCTATGAGTTCATGCGTGCCCGGGTGCCTCAGAGCCGCCTCATCATCGTCGGCGACGGGCCGCTTCGAAACAAGGTCGAGTCTTACATCGCACGGCACCGGGTCCCAAACGTCGTCCTGGCAGGCTACGTGCCGGATTCGGTGAAGCCCCGCTACTACAACAGCGCGGACATCTTCTGCGCTCCGGCCACAGGCGCCGAGAGCTTCGGCATCGTGCTCCTGGAGGCGATGGCCTCAGGCCTCCCGGTGGTCGCTACCGAGGTCCCGGGCTACATGTCGGTCCTGGAGCCGGGGCATGACAGCCTGACCGTCCGCCCCAAGGGCTGGGCCGAGCTCGGCGCCGCCCTGATCATCCTCGCGCGCGATGCCGAGCTGCGAGCTCGCATGGGCGCCTACGGGCATCAGAAGGCCCGCCGCTATGCGTGGGAGGCCGTCGCGTCCCAGGTGATCGAGGTGTATCAAGAGGCGCGCGGGGCTGCGGTTCTCGCATCGAAGCCGGTCGAGGAGGCTCATGTTCACCACGCGGTTTGAGGCCTGGGTCCGCCGCAGGGCGGAAGCATTGATGTCGGCCGTCGGGCGCGTGCCCCTGACGCCAAACCAGGTCACGGTCGTGGGCATGGTCCTCACCTTTGTCGCGGCAACGCTGGCCGCGTTTGGCCAGCTGCGCTGGGCGGGCGTGGTGCTGATCCTCGCCGGCACGTGCGACATCCTTGATGGGGCCCTTGCCCGATCGACTCACAAGAGCTATACGTACGGCGCTTTTCTCGACTCCACGCTCGACCGCTACTCGGAGGGCGCGATCTATCTCGGCCTCGCCGCGTACTTCGTCAGCATGGGCGGACCGCTCGAGAGGTGGTTGGTGCTCGCGACGCTGGCCGCGCTGGCGGGCTCGTTCCTCGTGAGCTACGTTCGCGCGCGCGCCCAAAGCCTCGGGTTCACGTGCGATTCAGGAGTATTCGCACGGCCGGAGCGGGTGGTCGTGACGGTGATCGGCTTCATCTTCGGTGGATACGTGCTCTACGCGGTCGTCTTCCTGCTGGCCGTGCTCACGAACTTGACCGCGCTGCAGCGGATCCGCGAGGTCTGGCTGCAGGGACGCGCGCAGCGTCTGGCCCTCGAGCGCGAAGCGCGAGAGAACGAAAAGCAAGAAGACGATAGGACAGACCGCGAGACGAACGCGCGGCGGGCCGCCTCCTCGCAGACGCCGTGACCGACATCTTTTCCGGGGTCGTGGGCCATCAGCAGGCGCTCGAACAGCTCCGGTCACAGGCGGGCTCAGGGAGGCTTTCCCACGCCTACCTCTTCGTCGGAGAGTCCGGGCTCGGAAAGACGACGGCAGCCCGCGCGCTCGCATCGTCGCTGCTGCCCGAGGCGCCTCTCGCCCGCCATCCCGACTACTGGGAAGACGATCGCATCAAGCCGCTCTCGATCAACGAGATCCGCCTCCTGCCTGACAAACCGCCCGAGTTCCACGAGCTTTCGCTGCAGGCGTTCCTGAACCTCAAGCCTGCGGTCGGCTCACGTCGCGTGGCCCTGGTCACGAACGTCGGCCGCCTGCGCGACCAGGACCAGAGCGTCCTCCTCAAGACGCTGGAAGAGCCGCATCCACACCGGGTGATCATCCTCACGACGCCGAGCCTCAACCCGTTCGTCGTGCTGCCGACGGTCGTCTCGCGCTGCCAGCGCGTGTTCTTTCACCCGGTGCCCTCGCCCGAGATCGAGAAGCTTTTGGCCGCGCAGGGCGGCGACGCCGGCCGGGCACGGCTGGTCGCCGAGCTGGCACGCGGCCGGCCCGGATGGGCGATGCGGGTGGCCGGCGATGAAGGTGTGATCGAGCTCCACCACGACTGGACGCGGCGCCTCGAGGAGGTTTTCGGAGCGCCCGCCGACGTGTCGCTGCAGGTGGCGGCCGAGCTCGACGCGGGTCAGATGGCGTGGCGTCGGACCGAAGGCGAGGCAGAGGACCCGGCGCTGTTCGCGATCGCCAGCTGGCAGATCGAGCTGCGCAAGCGGATGCTGGCGAGCAGAGGTCGCGAGCAGGGCCGTTGGGCGAGACTCCTCGAGCTGTCCTACGACACCCTCGGCTACCTCGAGCAGAACGTAAGCCCACGTCTCGCTCTCGAGACATTCCTACTCGAATGTCGAAGAGCTTCGTAAGAGAAAGCCTTCGCGGCTTCAAGCCGTACGTCCCGGGCGAGCAGCCGCCCGATGGCGAAGACTGGGTCAAGCTCAACACCAACGAGTCGCCGCTCCCGCCCTCGCGCAAAGTGATCGAGGCGATCAAGCGCGCCGCCGACGACTCGCTTCGACTCTATCCCAGCCCGACCGCGGCGCCGGCCCGGCGCGCCATCGCAAAGCACTTCGGCCTCGATGCCGAGCAGGTCGCGATCGGAAATGGCGCCGACGAGCTGATCGAGATGTGCTTCCGCGCCTTTGTCGGGGAAGGAGACCGCGTTGCGTATTCGACGCCGACCTATCCGTTGCTCGAGCCGATGTGCACGATCCACGAGGCGGTGCCTTCACCACACCCCAGCGCCGAGATGTTCACGTGGTCCACCGACCTGATGGATGACCCGGCCCCGCTGAAGTTCCTGGTCAATCCAAACTCGCCGACTGGAACCTGGCACGGCCGCGCGTCGGTCGAGCGAATCCTGCACCGCTCGGAAGGTTTGGTGGTGCTGGATGAGGCCTATGTCGATTTCGCCTTGGAGTCGCAGGTGGAGCTCCTGGGCAAGCACGAGAACCTTCTCATCCTGCGCACGATGTCTAAGTCGTACGCGCTGGCAGGCATGCGGATCGGCTTCGCGCTGGGCAGCCCTGAGCTCATCGCAGCGCTTGACGCGGTCAAAGACTCGTACAACGTGGACCGGCTGGCCATCGTCGCCGCGACCGCGGCGATCGAGGACGAGCAGTACCACCGAACGATCGTCGAGCACGTCGTCGCCGAGCGAGCCTGGTTGGAAGACCAGCTGCGCGAGCTGGGCTTCGAACACTCGCCGTCCGAGGCCAATTTCGTCTTCGTCAAGCCGGCGCTGGGCAACGCCGCCTCCGCGGTCGCAGACGCGTTGCGCGAGCGAAGAATCCTGGTTCGCCACTACGATCGTGACCCGATCGCCGGCTGGTTCAGGATCACGGTCGGGACGCGAGCCGAACACGAACGCCTTCTTGACGCTTTGAGGGAGATACTCATCTGACACCGACTCGGGACGAGGCGTGGGAGCTCGTTACCTCGATGACGAAGACCGACCAGCTGCGACGCCACATGCGGAGCGTCGAGGCTGCCATGCGCGCCTACGCCAGGAGATTTGGGGAGGACGAGGAGCGCTGGGGCGTCCTTGGCCTGATCCACGATTGGGACTACGAATCCGGCCCGACGTTAGACCTCCACCCGATGCGCGGGATCCAGATGCTGCGCGAGAGAGGCTGGCCGGAGGACATCCTCCAGGACATCGCCTCCCACGCCGACTACCTGGACGTCCCGCGCGACTCGAACATCCGCAAGGCGCTCAATGCGGTGGACGAGATGTGCGGCTTCATCATCGCGTGCGCGCTGGTCAAGCCCGACAAGTCGTTGAGCGCAGTCGAGCCGAGCACCGTGCGCAAGAAGATGAAGGACAAGGCGTTTGCCCGCGGCGTGCATCGTGAGGAGCTCATCGCGGGACCGGAGGCGCTCGGTATACCCTTCGACGAGCACGTGGAGATCGTCCGCGATGCCCTGAAGCCGATTGCAGAGGAGCTGGGCCTGAATCCATGAGCACTGGCGGACGACCTCGGGTCCTCTTGATGCACCCGATCCTCGACCCCGGTCCGGCCATCCTCGCGGAGGCGGCCGACGTGATTACCTACCCGCCCGACCGTCCGCTCGACGAGGCGAACATCCGGCAGGCGGCAGAGGGTTGCGTCGGAATCGTGAGCCAGCTGATGGACCCAATTCGCGAAGCGGTGCTGTCGCTGCCGGGCCTAAAAATCGTCAGCAACGTTGCGGTTGGGTTCGACAACATCGACGTCGCCGCCGCAACCGCCCACAAGGTCATGGTCACCAATACCCCTGGGGTGCTCGACGACGCGACCGCCGATTTCGCGTTCACCCTGATCATGGCGACCGCGCGTCGAATCGTCGAGGCCGACAACTTCACGCGCCAGGGCAGGTTCCGAGGCTGGGCGATCGACATGATGCTGGGCGCGGACGTGTTCGGAGCGACGTTGGGCCTGATCGGCGTCGGCCGGATCGGTCGAGGCGTCGCCCATCGCGCCAAGGGGTTCAACATGCGCGTCCTTTATTACGACCCGCACCCATTGCCACCGGACGCGGAGCAGCAGCTGGGTGCCACGCATGTCGACATGAATCGGCTGCTCGCCGAGTCCGACTTCGTTTCCGTCCATGTGCCGTTGACCCAGGAGACGCACCACCTTCTCAGCACGCCGCAGTTCGGTCAGATGAAAAGAACCGCGATCCTGATCAACACCTCGCGCGGTCCCGTGATTGACGAGGCGGCGCTGGTCGAGGCGCTCCAGGCGAAGAAGATCGCCGGTGCCGGACTCGACGTCTACGAGCGCGAGCCGGCGGTGCACCCGGGCCTGATCCCGCTGCCGAACGTGATCCTTGCCCCGCACATCGCAAGCGCCACCGTCCGCACCCGCTCGGAGATGTCGGCTATGGCCGCGCGAAACATGGTGACGGCGGTCCGTGGCGGGCGCCCGCCGAACCTGGTCAACCCAGAGGTCAAGAGATAGCGCTCGCAACGAGGTATCGGCTGGTGGCCCTCGACCTCGACGGCACGATTCTAGACCTGAAGTTGAATCTCGACCCGCGAGACGTGGAGGCCCTGCACCGGATCATCCGAGCCGGCGTGACCGTGGTCGCGTGCACCGGCCGACCCTTTCCGGGCGCGCTGCCGTGGGTCCAGAAACTTGGGCTGGACGGACCGATCATCTGCTACCAGGGCGCGCAGGTCCGGCTGCCGGATGGATCGACCATTCTCGACCACGGCATCAAGCACGAACTGGCGATGGAGGTCATCAACTTCGCGCGCGAGCGGGGCCTGCATGTCCAGGCGTATCGAGACGACAAGCTCATCGTCGAGCGCGATCGGCCCGAGGCGCATGAGTATGCGAACCACGCCGGGATGGAGATCCATGTCGTCGGCGACCTCGACGCAGCGATGGGCCCGACCACGCCCAAGCTGGTGATCGTTTCGACCGCGCAGGTGTTGGAGGCGCTGCTTCCAGCGGCCCGGCAGCGGTGGGAGGGCAGGCTGAATGTCGCGACGTCGGTGCCCACCTATCTCGAGTTCACCAGCGTCGAGAGCGACAAGGCTTCCGCGCTGGCTTTCGTGTGCGGGAGGCTCGGCATCCCGCAAGATCAGTGCGTGGCAGTCGGAGACGGTCGCAACGACGCGTCGATGATCGCGTGGGCAGGGCTCGGCGTCGCGGTCGAAGGCTCCCCGCCCGAGGTGATCGCCGCAGCGGCCCGGACGATACCTGGACCGGGCCAAGGCGGCATCAAGCAGCTGGCCGATGTGCTGGTGGAAGGACGGCCGGGCGCGCGCAGGGCGCACCCAGACTGATGGGTACCCTGCTCCTGGTCCATGCGCATCCCGACGACGAGGCGATCTCGACGGGTGGCGTGATGATGAAGGCGAAGGCCCACGGCCATCGAGTTGTCCTCGTCACCGCCACCCGGGGCGAGGCGGGCGAGATCTACAACATGGATGAGGCATCGTCTCGGCCGCGCCTCGGTGAGATCCGGACCGAAGAGCTCAAGGCCGCCGGTGAGATCCTCGGGGTCGACCGGATCGAGTTCCTTGGGTACCGGGACTCGGGCATGGTCGATACAGCGGACAACAAGGACCCGCGTTCATTTCACCAGGCCCCTCTCGAAGATGCGGCGGCCAAGCTTGCCGCAGTGATCCGCGATGAACGGCCTGACGTCGTCGTTACGTATGCCGAGGATGGCGTGTACGGCCATCCGGACCACATCAAGGCTCACTACGTAACGAATGCGGCGCTCGATCTGCTGGAGCGCGAAGGCTCGGCGCCGAAGAAGCTTTACTACACAGCAATTCCGCGTTCGATGATGGAAGAGTTCATGAAGCAGATGCCCGAAGAGGCGGCGCAGCGTCAGAACACAAGCATGCGGATCGCCGGCACGCCCGACGAGCTCGTGACGACACGCGTCGACGTCCACGACTACCTCGAAGAGAAGCGGAAGGCATTCGGCGCTCACGTGAGCCAGAACGACCCCAACTCCTGGTTCACGACGATGGCGAGCCAGATCTACGAGCTGGCGTTCGGCACCGAGTACTACCAGCTGGCGCGCGGAAAGCCGGGCTCGTCGCTACCGGAAGACGACTTGTTCGCAGGAATCAGCTGAGACAGCTGTAACTCGCGCCGCTTTCGGTCCACCCAAGTCCGAACCACTGCAGCGTGATCGTCCCCTCGCATGTGCTCGCGGTGGTGGCGCCAAGCGTAGAAAAGTGATAGCTGACGGTGCCAAGACCCCATTGCGCGCCGTCCAGCTTGTAGGAAGTCACGTGGCCGGGCGGAAAGTACTGCGTGTGGAACAGGCCGTCGATGACCAGGGGCGGGCGACCGAAGTAGTCGAAGGCAATCGTGAATACCAAGGCGACCAGCAGGATCAACCCGAGCGCCCTGCCCGCGCCTGGCGCCGGTCGCCGCGTCGCACGAGGGTTCACGGCCAACGCGTGATCTCTTCGCACCACAGTCGTGCGGGCCCACCGGTCGCCTACGCGCTGACTGTTGGCGGTGGCGAGGACGGCGACTCCTCCAATCAGGTAGAAGCCCGGCAGCGCGTCGATCAGTCTCAGCACGTTGCGGGTCACGACCGCGCCGAACCCGAGAGGCCGGCCATCCACACGAACCACACAGAGCCCTTGGAGCATCTTGCCGAGGCTGGCGCCGAAAAGGCCCTCGGGCACGATGTAGTAAGCCAGCCACACTAGGACCGATCCGGGCCAGGGGATTGCTGTGGCGGAGTCGTAGTGCGCCACACCACTGATGGCGGGGATCGGTGATCCGGAGGTGACTTGGGTCACGCCGTAAACGTTGTTGATGACCGTGATCAAGATTGAGAACCCGATCACGTCGATGATCAGGGCGTTGAGCCGGCGCCAACGGGCCTGTCTGGCCTGACCGTCCACTCCCAGGTCGACCCGATTGGAGGTGGCGGCGAGGTCCATTGAGCCCTGATCATCTCACCGGGGCACGCCACGTAAACTCCATTTGAGATGGAGGTCCTCAAGATCACGCCTCGGGGCTACTGCCACGGCGTGGTGGATGCGTTTCGGATCGCGAAACGGGTGCGGGAAGAGACCGACGGGCCGGTTCACATGCTCGGCATGCTCGTCCATAACACGCACGCGACCGACGGCCTCCAGGAGCAGGGCATCGCGCTCGTCGACCAGCCAGACCGGCTCGCGGGCCTCAGCCAGATCAAGGAAGGAACCGTCATCTTCACCGCGCACGGCGTGTCACCGCAGGTCAAAAAGCGGGCCGTGGAGCTGGGTCTCAAGGCCGTCGACGCCACCTGCTCAGACGTCGTGCGGACGCACGAGCTCGTCGCCGATCTCGCGCAGCAGGGCTACCAGGTCGTGTACATCGGTCGCAAAGGGCACCCCGAGCCGGAGGGCGTGGTGGGCGAGGCGCCCGGCAAGGTGCACCTGGTGCAGGATCCCGAAGACATCGACGCGCTGGACCTCAAGGGCGACCGGATCGCCGTGACCTGCCAGACCACGCTCTCTGTTTGGGACACGGAGGACCTGATCGGCCGGGTCAAGGCCCGCTACCCGCAGGCCGAGGTGCACAACGAGATCTGCCGAGCGACGCAGGAGCGCCAGGAGGCGGCGGTCGAAGCCGCCCAGCACGTCGACCTCGTGATCGTGGTCGGCAGCCCCCGCTCATCCAACTCGCTCCGGCTGGTCGAGGTTGTCAAGAAGCTCGGCCAGAAGCCGGCTTACCTGGTCGACAGGCTCGAAGACCTGGATCTCAGCTGGTTCGCCGGCGCCCGGAAGGTCGGTGTGACCAGCGGCGCCTCGACGCCAACTCAGCTCACCCGGCGGGTGATCGAGTACCTGGAGGCGCTGGAAGTCCCCGCTTAGGCCGGGCGGTTTCCCGACCGCAGGCGGCGGATGACGCGGCCCAGGCCGCCCCGCGGAGCCGCGGGCGTAGCGGCCGCCGTCGCCGCCGGCGCCGGTTCGAGGGCAGGGGCCTGCACTGCCGCCGGCTCCCCTTCTCGAGGTGCTGATCCGGTCGCCGGGCGGCGCCGCCTGCGTCGTCTTGGCGCCCCGGCGGCTCTTTCCTGCTTGACGACTGGTGCGGGCGGGGCTGCGACGGCGGGTGTCTCGGGGGCCGGCCCATTGGGTCCAGCGGGTCGCCGGCGCCGGCGCCGGCGCGGCGCTGCTGGTCCGGCGGGCCCAGCCCGTGCCGCGGGCGCTTCCGGGGCGCGTTCCCGGTCCCGGTCCTTCGAGCCCAGATGGCGCCTCACCTTCGCTCCCACCTCGCCCTCGGCGCAGAGCGTGCCGTCGGCCGTGTGCACGTCCACCCTCCACACGACGATCGAAGTCGGGGCGCCGCCGATTGGAGGCCGCTTCTGGGTCAGCGTCCACCGGGCGTAGATCGTGTCGCCCGCGTGAATCGGGCGGGGGAACTTCCAGTTGAGCCATTCCCACTCCTCGACCGCCGGGACAGGCATGTCGATCGTGCCGAGGCCGACGGCCACCGCCACGACCAGGGTAGGAGGCGCCACCCTAGGCTGGGTTCGCCCGTCGCCCTCGATCGAAAGTGGTGAGAAATCGCCTGAGACCCCGACAAACAGCGCGATCTCTGACTCGGAAATGGTGCGCCGGCGGGTCGTCCACTCGCCGCCTAGAGGGAGGTCGTCGAAAGAGAGGGGCTCCAGATCGGCGCGAGTATAGCCCGAGTGGCCTCCTCAATCGAGCGCCCAAGGGGAGCGTTTAGGCCGGATCTATCTTGGCCGCCACCCAGACCCCGCGCCTCTCACCCGAACCAACTCCAGGGCTCGAGCGTTAACCTATGACGACTTCAGCGCCTGGAGGGTTTGGTTCCTGTGGATCTCGCGGCCGTTCTGCTCGTCACGTCGGTACTGCTGATCCCTGTCTTGCTTCTGCTCATCCTGTCGCTAATGAGGCTTCGAGGCACGACGCGGGAGCTCCAGGCCGCCCTCGACGACGAAAGCGGAGCGCGAGATCGCGCCGCGCTGCTCCTGGCGATCGCCTCCGCCGTCAACTCCTCCTTGGCCCTCGAGGAGGTGCTGAACGTCGCGCTCACGCATGCCGGCCGGATCATGGGCGCCGTCGCGGGCGCGATGTACCTCATCCCACACGGCAAAGCGGAGATGCACCGCGAAGCCGCGTACAACCTCACCACCCGCGCGCGCGGGGCGGTCCGCAAGCTCGACGAGGAGCCAGTGCACACCGCTATCACCGCGATGCGGCCCCTCGTCGTCAAGCTCGACGAAAAGTCGGCGCCCGGCATCGAGGGAGGCGGCCATCCGCAGCACGTGCTCGTCGTCCCAGTGCAGCGATCCGGCCAGCTGATGGGCGCGATGGAGCTGTATCTGAACGCTTGGCGCGAGCTGACGGAAGACCAGGCCGACCTGCTCAACGGTGTTGCTTCGCAGGCCGCAATTGCCATCCGCCATGCTCAGCTCTTCCAGGCCCAGGAGGAAAACGCACTCACCGACGAGCTGACGAAGCTTCCCAACCGGCGCGCGCTCGCGCAGCGATTCCTCCAGGAGATGCAGCGCGCACGCCGTCATCACAAGGCGATCGCGTTCATGATGATCGACCTCGACCACTTCAAGCAGGTCAACGACACGTACGGCCACTTGAACGGCGACGCGGTCCTGGCCGAGCTGGCTTCGATCCTCGTCACAGGAGCACGCGAATCCGACGTCTGTGCCCGCTACGGCGGCGAGGAGTTTGGACTGATCCTCCACGAAACGACCGAGGCCGGCGCACGCACGCTCGCCGAGCGCATCCGCTCGAAGGTCGCGGCCGCGACGTTCCCTGGCGGGCTGAAGCTCACCATCAGCATCGGCGTCGCCGCCACCGATGAGCCAGCGCTGTTCACCACGTTGATGGAGCGCGCCGACCAGGCGCTCTACGCTGCCAAGCAGGGCGGCCGCAACCAGGTGCGGGTTGCCGACATGAAGGCCGCCCCGGCGAAACAGCAGCAGCACGTGTAGCGCGTAACCTCGTCTCGTGGCCGGTACAGTCCACTGAATGGGTCATTTCTGCGTCATCTGCGGCGCGCCGTTGGAGCCGCGCATCATCGAAGGTCGCGAGGTGGAAGCCTGCCCCAACGACACCTTCATCCTCTGGCATGACCCGAAGGTGTCGACGGCCGTGGTCGTCGAGCTCGAGCGCGGCATCGTCCTGGGCCGGCGGGCAATCGAGCCGGGCTATGGACTGTGGTGCTTGCCCGGCGGGTTCGTCAATGACGACGAGGACCCTGCGGCCGCTGCCGCGCGTGAGTGCCTCGAGGAGATCAACGCGCGAGTTGAGCCGACTTCGCTGATCGGCGTTTACCACATCGCAAAGTCAGCGGCTCCGAGCATGGTGGTCATCGCCTACCGCGGTCGGTTGGTCGATGGCGACCGGCCCTCGGCCGGTGCGGAGATGCTGGAGGTCGGTGTCTTCGAGCTCGACTCGCTGCCAGAGTTCGCGTTTCCGAGCCACAGGACTGTGGTGGCTGAGTACATCAAGTTCCCGGCGCGGGCGGGGGCAGCGGCGCTTCCCACCGGCGCCGCAGGGGCTCCGCGTGCAGCAGCGCCATCAGCACGGCGAGTGCCGAGGCGACAACTCCGCACGCGGTAAACCCGGCCGCGTAACCGACGTTCTGGACCACCGGGCCGAAGATGAGCGGGCCCGCGGAGAGCCCCAGAAACAGGATGGTCCCGTACATGCCCATGGTCACGCCTCGGGTCGAGGCGGCGGAGAGGTCCGCGTACACGACCCCCATGGCCACGAAGGCGGTGGCCATGAAGGGCGTTCCCACTGCGAGCACTACCGCCGGCCAGATGAACCCGGTCAGGTGGCCCAAAACGATGCCGGCCGCCGACCAGCCGAGCACCCCGACGAACACGATCGGCCAGCGATGGCGTGCCCGATCCACCAGCCGTCCGCCGGGCAGCCGCGAAAGGCCGTTGACGACGGCCTGGAGCGCGAGCAGGTAGCCCACTTGCGCGCTCGGGAGCCCGAGCGCTTCCTTTCCGAACACCGGCAGGAACGCGCCAATCGTCCCCCAGACCAGAGACGCAGCGATCAGCCCGATGCTCACGGGCACAAATGCCGCTTGATAGAACAGCGCTTGCAGCGGCGCGCGGAAAGACACGCTCTGACCTGTGTGCTGGCGCGTTCCGCTCGCCGCGATCGCGCCGGGGATGGCAAACAGGAGAAGGGCGGTCGTCACCGCGATGTCGGTACGCACGTCGATCCACCGCAGGGCGATGCCGGCAATCGACGGACCGAGGAAGAACCCGGCCTGCATGGAGAAGGTCAGCCAGCCCATGACACGTCCCATGCGGCTGCCGGAGGCGGACTCGGTGACGGCGCTGAAGAGCGCCGCCTGCTGCGCGCCGCCTGCCAGTCCGCCCACGACCTGCCACAGGAACAGGGGGAGGACGCTTGGCGTGGCCGCGGTCGCGAGCTGCGACGCCGCGGCGAGCAGGAACGAAATGCTCAGCAACGCTCGCGCGCCGAAGCGGTCGACCAGCAGGCCGGAGGGGAGAGAGAGCAACGCGGCAGCGAGGGTGGAAACAGAGAACAGGGCCCCAACCTCAAACCGGTTTGCGCCCAGGTCGTGCGCGTACAACGGCACCGTCAGGCCGCGAGCGGACAGAGCTGCGAACGAAGCGCCGGCGGCGATGTAGAGCGCAACCATCCGGCGCGATTCCGGGACAGTCACGCGCACGCACCTAACATAACGGCGCATGGTCCGCGAGCGTGTGGGCGACTGGCGGCTGGCCTGGCGCTTCGCACTGGCGGGGCTGTTGGCCGGTTTGCTGGTCCTGGCACTCAGCTCGATCGGCCTCGCGGAAAGCCCGTTCCAGGCGGCGCAGGATCAGTTGTTTCCGGGACCGCCGCCAGACCCGAGCGTCGCGTTCGTGGAAGTTGACTCGCGCTCCCAGAAGGCGCTCGGGACATTTCCGTGGCAGAACTCGTACAACGCGCGCGTCATCAATTACCTCGCCAAGCTCCACCCGAAAGTGATCTTGTTCGACATACCGCTTGACCACCTGACTGGGGTCGACGTGGAGACTGGAGAGCGCACGGATGACCTTCTTGCAACCGCGATCCGATCAGCTGGCAACGTGGTTCTCGTCTGCACGGCCGACGTCGCCCCGAGACCCGAGTTTTCAACTGTCGCTGCGGCGGTGGGTGACCGAAGCCTCGCGGCTCCCGATGCGGCCGACGTGGTGCGCGGAGTTCCGGTGAGGCCCCAGTCGACGTGCCCCGAGAACGAAGCAGACGAGCCGGCCTTCGTGCAGGCTTTGCGTTTGGCCGCCGGAATCAGGAGCCCGCTGACGGTCGCCGGCGACGGGTCATCCGCCCAGCTCGGGTCTCATCGCATCCCGCTGGTGGACGGCCAGATGCTCATCAATTTCACCCGTGGCTCGGCCAAGTCCTGCTCGTATGTCGATACCTATAACGCGAGCTGTCCAGATCCGAGCCTGATCACCAACCACATCGTGGTCGTCGGCACGAAGCTCATCGATGGCGGCGACGTGTACTCGCAGGCGCTCAGCTTTCCGCACCCATACGAAGCTGGTTTCTGTCCAAGCAGCCGCCAGAGCTGCATGCAGGCCAACCAGAACTATGGATACCGCATCCTCGGCGATGCCATCAGCACGGTCCTCACCGATCGTTACGTTCGCACCCAGCCGCGCAGCTCAACCCTGCTGGCGATCCTGCTCTTCTCGATGGTGGTTGGGCTGTGGGTCTATCTGCTGTCGCTCCGCACGGCGATGGTCTTCACCGTCGCGGTGCTGGTCCTTTACTACGGTGGAGTTTTCCTTCTCGGTCAGCAGGGTTACCTTTCGGACCCGGTGTATACGCCGATCGCAATCGTGCTCGCCGCGACCTTCTCGCTGGCAGCGCGTTACGTGCTCGAAGAACGTGAGCGGCGCAAGGTGGAGCGCATCTTCGGCCGCTACGTCGATCCACGCATCGCGCAGCAGCTGGCAGCCTCGCGCTCGGTCGAGGAGATCATCTCGAAGGGTGAGCGCAAGGACATCACGCTCCTGTTCGTCGATATACGCGGATTCACCGCCATGTCCGAGGCGATGGCCGCCGAGGACGTGCAGGCCGTCATCCACGAGTACCTCGAGGAGATGAGCACGCTGATCCTCAAGTGGTCTGGGACGATCGACAAGTACGTCGGCGACGAGATCGTGGCGCTGTGGAATGCCCCGGTGGCGCAGCCCGACCACGCCCTCCTCGCTATCCGCTGCGCGTACGACCTGGTCAGTCAGGCTCCCAATCTCGAAGCCAGGCTTGCGCAGAAAAACCTGCCGCCGATCAGCTGGGGCATCGGCGTGAACACCGGGCCGGCTGTGGTGGGAAACATGGGGAGCACGGATCGGCTCCAGTACACGGCACTCGGTGACACGGTCAACACAGCGGCGAGGTTTTGCGGAGCCGCGCCGCCTTTCAACCTGCTCATCGGCTGGACGACCTTCCAGGCGTGCTCTGATTTCATCGCGGTCGATGAGATGCCGGGCCTGCAGCTGAAGGGCAAGTCGGCCGAGACGTTCCGGCTCTTAAAGGTGACTGCGATCCGCCAGGACAAGGCATCGCCCTGGGTTCAGTTCCCGACCGAGCTTGCTCTCGGTGCTTATTCGACGCACAGGCAGCATTGACCGTTCAACACGCAGCCGAGCTGCTCTCCACCGCCCGGCGGGGCCTCGCGCTGACCGGCGCCGGCGTCTCGGCCGAAAGCGGTATCCCAACCTTCCGGGGCGAGGGCGGCCTGTGGACGCAATACAACCCGATCAAGGTCGCTTCGATCGAGTATTTCATGGCGGATCCGAGCGCCTACTGGAAGGTGTCGAAGGATCGCGGCCGGGTCGCGCTTGCCGCCCAACCGAACCCTGGCCACCGCGCTCTCGCTGCGCTTGAGGCAGCCGGCCACCTGGCTGCGGTCGTGACGCAGAACACAGATGGGCTGCACCAGGATTCGGGCAGCCGTCGCGTGATCGAGGTCCACGGATCCGGTCGAACCGTCCAGTGCCTGGATTGCGGAAACCGGGAGGCCCGCAGCGAGGTGCAGTCGCGCCTTGATGTCGAGATGCCGCCGCGCTGCAAGGTCTGTGGGGGAAGCTTTCTCAAGCCAACGGTCGTGCTCTTCGGAGAGGCGATGCCGGTGGCAGCGGTCCAGGAGGCGTTCGGACTGGCGCGCCAGGCGGACGTGATGCTCGTGGTGGGCTCATCGCTGCTCGTCTATCCCGCCGCGGAGATTCCCCTGGTAGCGCTCCGGTCGGGCGCGCCGATGATCGTGGTCAACGCCGAGCCGACGCCGTTCGACAAGCTCGCCGAGGTGGTCATCCACGGCAAGTCCGGTGAGGTGCTTCCGGAAATCGTCGAACTCATAGATGGATGACGCTCCCGACCCTCACCGGTACGCCATCCACGATGAGCTCGCCCTCAGGTCCGATGTCTTCCGCGAGGCCCTCGATGACGCCTCCCGGCAGCTCGACCCGGACCTGACGGCCGAGCGTATCGGAGAGCTCTCGCCAGCGCGTCAGCATCACATCGGGCCTGGCGGATGCCCATCGCTCCAGCTCGACGCGCAGCTTGGCGAGCAGCCGATCCCGATCCACGTTCAGCCTGGCCGCGCCAGGAGGTGACCACGCCAGGTTGATCCCGACGCCGCAGATCGCTTTGCTCGGCGTGGCTTCGACCAGGATTCCACCCAGCTTGGCGCCGCCCAGCAGGAGGTCGTTCGGCCACTTGAGGCGGACTCCGCTCCCGCAGGCTTCGGCCGCGGCGACCCCGGCGGCCAGGCTCAAGAGCGGGTTCGGGCGCAGTACGAACGAGACCAGCAACGCGGTGCCGGGCGAAGATTCCCACCTTCGATCGAGCCGGCCGCGGCCCGCGGTCTGGTGATCCGCGACCACGACCGACCCGATCGGCAGCTCGCGAGCAGCCTCCTGCGTCGAGGTGACCGACGCCAGCCGTATGACACCTCGGGCTTCACCCACGCGCCGGTAAGCTAGCAGGACCATGAGGTTCCACCGCGCCGCCACGCTGGTGGTCATGATGCTGCTGGCGCTCGGGCTGTTCGTCCTGATGACCGCAGGCGCAATTCGAAGCTTCGACAGCCGCAGCCTCATCGCGCTGGGAGTAGTCGTCCTCGCCGCCGCGGTGGGCGGCTTCGCCTTCAGCTGGAGGCGTTACTACAGGCGCGTTCCCCGCCCGGATCGTTAGCGGTGCTTCGTCTCGGCTACAAGGCCTCTGCCGAACAGTTCGGCCCGCGCGAGCTGCTCGATTTCGCGGTGGCCGCCGAAGACAACGGCTTCGAAAGCGTCTTCGTGAGCGATCACTTTCAACCCTGGCGCCATTCGGACGGGCACGCGCCATTTGCCATGTCGTGGCTTGCGGCCACGGGCGAGTGCACGAAGAAGGTTGCGCTCGGCACGTCGGTTGCCACTCCAACCTTTCGCTATCACCCGGCGATCGTCGCCCAGGCGTTTGGGACGCTCGGATTGCTCTTTCCAGGCCGCGTCATCCTTGGAGTCGGTACGGGCGAGCATCTGAACGAGGGAGCGCTCGGCATCCCATGGCCGGACAACAAAGAGCGTTTCGCACGACTGCGCGAGGCGATCAAGCTGATCCGCCAGCTCTGGAGCGAGCAGTCGGTCACGTTCGACGGCGAGTACTACCACACGAGTAACGCGACGATCTACGACCGCCCGGATCAGCCGGTGCCGATCTATGTGGGGGCCGGCGGCCCCCAGGTCGCGAAGTATGCCGGGCGCACCGGCGATGGCCTGATCTGCACCTCGGGCAAGGGAATGGAGCTCTACTCGGAGCAGTTGCTCCCGTCGTTCGCCGATGGTGCCAAAGAATCAGGCCGCGACCCGACCACGCTCGATCGGATGATCGAGGTCAAGGTGTCTTACGACACGGATCGAGCGCGTGCGATGGAAGACACCAAGATCTGGGCGGCGCTCGCCTTGCCCGCCGAAGCAAAAGCCGGCATCGACGATCCTCGAGAGATGGAACGGCTGGCGAAAACCGTCGAAGACGTGGCGCACCGCCGCTGGCTCGTCTCGGACGATCCCGACGAGCACATCGAGCAGCTCCGCCCGTACCTGGAGCTCGGATTCAACCACCTGGTCTTCCACGCACCAGGCGACGACCAGGTCCGCTTCCTCAAGCTCTACGGCTCGCAGATCCTTCCGCGCCTGCGCAAGCAGTGGGGATAGCGGTGTCGACCTGGGTCATCGTCCTGATCAAGGATTTCGCCTCCGCCAAGCAGCGGCTGCAGCCAGCGCTGGGACCGAAAGAGCGGCAGGCCCTTGCGCGACGCAATGCCCGGCTCGCGGTCCGAGCCGCGGCCGCGGGCGATCATACGCTGGTGGTCGCCGGCAGCGAGGAAGTGGCAAAGCTCGCGAAGGGATGGAGCGCCGACGTCCTGGCGGAGCCGCGGCAGGAAGGACAGAACGTGGCGGCCGCGCGCGGCATTGCTCGAGCCATTGAGGGCGGCGCCGAGGCCGTTCTCCTGTTGTCGAGCGACCTTCCGCTGGTGACCGTCGAAGCCGTGCGCGACGTGCTCGATTCAGCCTCGCGACTCGACGGTCCGGTGGCCGTGGCTGTTGAGGCCATAGGCCGTGGCGGCACCAACGCGCTCTACCTTCGTCCTCCGACGGCCATGACACTCAGCTTCGGCGCCGACTCCCTCGCCAAATTCCGGCATGAGGCGGAAACCCGCGGAGTGAACTTCGTCGTCCATCACTCAGACGCCATGGCGCTTGACCTGGATGAGCCCGGCGACCTGGCGCGGTTGCGGCGTGCGGTGTGACGCGCATCGAGCTGATCGCGGTCGAGGGACTGCCTGAAGTCCGTCCCGGCGACGACCTGGCCGAGCTGATCAGCTCCCGGTCGACGCTCGAAGCCGGGGACATGATCGTCGTCGCCCAGAAGGTCATCTCCAAAGCTGAAGGCCGGCTCGTCCGTCTCTCCGACGTAACGGCGACCGCCGAGGCGGTGAGAATCGCGGGCGGCCTCGTCGCCGACCCCGACCCGCGCATGGTCCAGGTGGTCCTCGACGAGAGCGTCCGCGTGCTGCGATCGCAGCGGGTTCTCATCACCGAAACACGCCATGGATTTGTCTGCGCCAACGGCGGCATCGATCGCTCCAACGTCCCCGGCGACGATGTGGTGACGCTCCTACCCGAGGATCCCGACGCGAGCGCCGAGCGTCTACGTGGCCGCCTGGGGCAGCTCGCGAGCGTCGATCTTGGTGTCATCGTCTCGGACACCTTCGGCAGGCCATGGCGGCTGGGCATCGTCAACGTCGCGCTCGGCATCGCAGGTCTGCCGGCGTTGCTCGATCTGCGCGGGACGCTGGACGATGCGGGCAAACCACTTCACGCGACGGTGCTGGCAATCGCGGACGACCTGGCGGCGGCGGCGGGCCTGGTCATGAGGAAGACCGGTCGGACTCCCGCGGTAATCGTGCGCGGCCTAGCGCTGCGTGGGAGCGGCACCGGCCGCCAGCTTGTCCGACCGGCGGCCGAGGACCTGTTCCGCTGAAGACGGTCGTGCTGGCGGGAGGTACCGGTGGCGCCAAGCTGGCGGTCGCCATCCAACGGCTGGTCCCACCCGGTGGTCTCACCGTGATCGCCAACACAGCCGACGACGACGAGTTCTGGGGGCTGCTGGTGTCGCCGGACGTGGACGCCGTCATCTACCGCCTCGGCGGGGTCTTCAACGACACGGCCGGATATGGAGTCAAGGGCGATTCATTCCACGTTCTCGACGGACTCGCACGTCTCGGCGAGCCGGCGTGGTTTCGGATCGGGGACAAGGACTTCGCGACCCATCTCATCCGGGCCGAGATGCTGCGTCGCGGAAGCACGCTCACCGAGTGCGCGCTGGCGCTTGGCGCCCGGTTCGGAATCGACTCCAGGGTCCTGCCGATGACCAATGAGCGCGTCAGGACGCGCTTTGGAACTGAGGCAGGAGTCCTCTCGTTTCAGGAGTACTTCGTGCGGGAGCGGCTTGGACCGGCGCTGCGAGCGATCGAGTTCGAGGGCATTGACAGCGCGCGGCCGACACCTGAGGTGCTGGCGGCATTGGACGAGGCAGAGCTCGTCATCATCGGGCCTTCGAACCCGTTGATCTCGATCATGCCGATCCTCAGGATCGTGGGCCCACACATGCGCCCTGACCGCACGGTGGCCATCACACCGATCGTGGGCGGAACCGCGCTCAAGGGCCCGACCGTGGAGATGATGCGGGCGCTCGGGCCGGAGCCCAATCCGATTGAGGTAGCGCGCATGTACCGCGACGTGGCTGCCGGTTTTGTGATCGACCGCCGCGATGGGGAGCTTGCTGGACAGATCGAGGCCATGGGAATTCGAACCCTGGTGCTCGACACCGTGATGAGCGATGGGGGCGGCACGCTGGCCGCCGGGATCATCGAGGCCTTTACGTCACGTGCGAGTTGGCGATCATGACGAAGACTCCGATCAGCACCATGACCAGCCCGACCACCAGCACCGCGTACTGAGCGATTGGGACCAACGGGTTTGGTGCCTTCATGATGTCGTCGCTTTCCATACCCGGCGCATTGCCCGAGGCAAGCTGCCACGAGGAGGTGTGCGCCTCTTGCTTGCCCTTCTTCTTGGTCCTGGGCTCACCGGCCACCTCGGCTGACTCCTTAGCTTCCTGCACGACCGACCAGGCGGCCGGCGACGCTGCGGCCACAGCCGGCTGGGCGGGCTCAGCTGGCGCCACCGGCGGCGGAGCCGGGGTCCACACCTCTTCGACGGGGGGCGGGGTAAAGGCGGGTTCGGGCGCCAGCGGAGCAATCGGCACCTGCGGCGTTTCGAACTGGGTGGGCGCCGGGGCCGTCGTCCCGATATCCCACGGTGAAGGCGAGGGTATGTCGCTCACCTCTTTGCTCACCGGCGGTGGAGCAGCCGGAGGGGGCTCGTAGGCAGAGGCTTCGTAGGTGATCTGGGGGCCTCTCGTAGTCGGCGCGAACCCTGACGGCGGCGCTGCCTCGGCAGCCGCCTCCGGTGGCTTCGCTTCTCGCCCGTGCGGCGTCAGGGTACGCTCGCGGGCGGCGCGGACCTTGTGCTCGATCTGAGAGCGTCGCGCCGAATACATCGAGCGCTGGTCCACCGCCTTGCGGCGGAAGACGAAGAAGATCGCCACGATGCCGATCACAGCCGCCAACGGCCCGACGATCAAAGCTATAGGCATCAGGCGCCGATTATCGGCGATCGGTGGGCATGTGTGACAATCGCCGCCATGGCGCTCTACGATCGAATTCAGGTGGAGCTCGTCGAATCGCGAAGGCGGCGAGATGAACTTACGCTGAGCACCCTTTCACTCTTGAAGAGCGAGTTGGTGAAGGCCAGCAAAGAGGGCGGCGCGAGCGGAACGATCGATGATGACCTCGTCGTCCGGGTCGCCCGCAAGGAGGTGAAGCGTCGCGAGGAGGCGATCGACGTCTACCGAAAGGCGGGGAGGACCGACTCGGCGCGACGCGAGGAAGCGGAGATGGCGGTGCTGAGGGAGTACCTGCCTGCCGCAATGAGCGAGCACGACGTGGAAGCTGAGGTCGCGGCGGTCATCGCCGAGCTGAAGCCCGAAGGTCCGAAGGGTTTTGGACTGGTGATGAAGGCGGCGACGGCGCGGCTGGCGGGACGGGCCGAAGGTCAGCAGATCGCTGCTGCGGCGCGCAAGCTGCTTGGCAGCTAGGAAGAAGCCAAGCAAGTCCTGGATGAAGCCCGCGCCGCCGCGCGGGGCGAAGCAACGAGCGCTGCTTACGGTCGAGCGGTTGCGCGGGCTGTATCCGGCGGCGACCGAGCTCGCGCACCAGAATCCCTTCGAGCTCCTGATCGCAACCATCCTGTCCGCGCAGACGACTGACCGTTCCGTGAACCTGGTCACGCCGGAGCTGTTCAAACGTTATCCAACTCCAGCCGACCTGGCCGCGGCCGGCCCCGCCGCCGTCGAGGAGCTGATCAAGCCCACAGGGTTCTTCCGCCTCAAAACACGCAGGATCATCGACGCCAGCCGCAAGCTCGTCGAGCTGTTTGGGGGCGAGGTCCCGAACAACATCGACGACCTGGTCAAGCTGCCGGGCATCGGTCGCAAGACCGCCAACGTCATCCTCGGAGTTGGGTTTGGGGTGCCAGGCTTTGCGGTCGACACGCACGTCACGCGGCTGACCAACCGGCTCGGCCTGGTGAAGACGCGGGACCCGGTGAAGATCGAGCACCAGGTGTGCGCGATGGTCCCCCAGGAGGAGTGGACGGGACTGTCGCTGCGGCTCATCCTTCACGGGCGCCGAGTGTGCATCGCCCGCCGGCCCCGGTGCGAAGAATGCGTGCTCAACGACTTCTGCCCGGCGTCGTCGACCCGACCCAAGCGCCGTGTCCGAAAGAAGGCATCCTGACAGCGAACATCTGTTCTACCATGCGAGGATGGAGTCGCCCGAGCCTCGGCTGGCGGACGTCGAGTACCTGGAGGTCCGGTGCAAGTCGGCGCTGAACCCCGTCAAGGGAATGTTCTTTTCGTGGTCCCTCAATCCCTACACCGGTTGCGAGCATCGCTGTGCCTTTTGCTACGTCCGCGCCTTCGAGCTGCGCGCCGACCGGCCCTCAGACGATCGTTACGGCCGTGCGATTCGAGTCAAGATCAACGTGGCCGGCGTGCTGCGGAGCGAGCTCTCGCGCAAGTCCTGGCGGAAGGAGACGGTCGTCATCGGCGCGGCCACCGATCCCTATCAACCGGCCGAGGGCCGGTACAAGCTGACCCGCCAGTGCCTGGTCGCGCTGCGCGACTTCTCCAACTCCACGGCGATGATCACTCGCGGTCCGATGATCGTCCGCGACCTTGACATTCTGAGTGAGCTGGCGCGCCGCGCCAACCTGCACATCACCGTCAGCATCCCAACCGTCGATGAAGAAATCTGGCGCCGCACCGAGCCTGGCACCGCGCATCCCAGGCAGCGACTGCGGGCGATCGAGAAGCTGGTCGCGTCCGGGATCGACGTAGGGGTCGGGATGGCGCCGATCATCCCCGGCCTGTCCGATCGGCCGGATCGCCTTGAGGCCGTGGTCAAAGCTGCGCGCTCCGCCGGAGCGACCGGTCTGTGGGCGGGCATGCTCCACCTCAAGGACGGAACCCGGGAGCACTTCATGTCAGTGCTGGGAAAGCACTGGCCGGAGCTGGTTCCTCGCTACGAGCAGGCCTACCGGGCGCGCGCCTACCTTCCGCCGGCCTTCGCCGAACCGACCATGAAGACGGTGGCGCGACTCCGGGCGGTCCACGGTGTCGCGGACCGCCGGCGCGTCATCCTCAAGCCTCCTCCAGAGCCCGAACAGCTCTCCCTTCTCAACTAGGATTCGATTGTGCGAAGCCCAATCGACGTGCTGGCCGGGAGAGTGGGCGGATTCCAAAAGATGGTAATCGCCCGCCGCACCGTGCCCTGCTACAAGCACGTGATCGAGAAGGACGGCGAGAAGCTCTCGGTCTGCTTGCTCGTCGACTCGGGCAAGCTCTACCGATTTCCGTTCGAAGACGTCAAGGGCATCAGCGGCCTCGAGGTCAAAGCACGATATCTGCGCGGCGAGATGGAGCACCTACGACTGCGCGAGTTCCAGCCGGGGCTGTGCCGTTATGTCGAAAGAGCCGACCAAGCCGTCTGAGTCGCTCGTGCAGGAGCTGCTCACCGAGCGGCGCGCGCTCAAGGTGGCCGTCGAGCGACTACGCCTCGAGCTGGCCGAGGTTCAGACGACCTCCGGCGGGCCCGATCCCAGGGTGCGCGAGCTGCAGGGCGAGATCGAGCGCCTCAGGTACCAGCTCGCCTCCGCCCGGGCGGAGGCCGGCCAGATGCGCGAGGAACGCGACGAGCTGCGGCTTGGTATCGAGCATGCGCTCGAGCAGCTGGCGAACCTCTAAGAGAAGAAGGCCTCGCAGAGCGAGGCCTTCGAGGGTGCTAGTCGATAACTACTTGGCCCAGCTCTCCACCTTGGGGACGTACTGCGCCACCATCGGCCCAAGAACCGGGAAGTCGAAACGGGCGCCGTTTGCCTGGAGGGCCATGATCCATCCAACCAGCCAGACGATGAACCAAATCAGAGTCCACACGAAATAGATCGGAAAGAAAACAATGCCGACCACCACCGCAACGATGAAAAACGCCCCATGGATGATGGTTGCCTGCGCGGCGTTGTATTTGACGTCGGGGTCGTCTTTGCCAACGAAAAGGAAAATCAAGCTCCCAATGGGTGGGATCAATGCCCAGGCGAGAACCGAGTACAGCTTCTTGTTGCTGCCCACAGCGCCCCCTCCAATTGGAGCCGGTTGCGACGGGGGCGGCGGTGGCATCTGCGACATGTAGTTCTCCTCGTGTTTGGCTGGCGTGTGCGGGCCAGATTATGGGTTGAATGTCAGCAAAACGCCATACCTTGACCGCGGTTGCTCCGAACTGGATCTGAGTTGCAATGCACTCTGCTAGGCTCGCCCAGAGATGACCGATTCCGGTCAGACACCGGGAACGCCGCCAAGCTCGCAACAGCCGGCCGTCCCCGACTGGGCCCCGACCCAAGGGGAAACCGCCGCTGAAGACTCGGCTAAACCGACCGCGCCTTACGTCTCGGACGTCGCGGCCACGATGCGCTTGATCCCCGTTCCGCCGTCCTCAACGCCTCCACCGCCGATTCCGGCGCTGACCACGCCTCCCGCTCCGACGGGCGATCGCTACATCGGCAAATACCGCGTGAAGAGCGAGCTGGGCCGCGGCGGTATGGGCGCGGTCTACCTCGCCGAGCAGCCTGGCCTTGGACGCGAGGTCGCCATCAAGGAGCTCATCCAGTCGGCGGCGGCCGACCCGGTCGCCTTGAAGCGGTTCCTCCAGGAGGCCCAGGTGATGGCGCGCACGAGCCACCCCAACCTGGTGCAAGTACACGACCTCGAACTGATGGGAGACGCCAACTACATCGTCCTTGAGTTCGTCCGCGGAAGCTCGCTGCGGGATTGGCTGAACCGTGGTCTGATCCCTTTACCCCAGGTCTTCGCAGTCATGCACGGAGTGCTGCAGGCGCTGGACTACGCGCACAAGCACGCGATCGTTCACCGCGACATGAAGCCGGAAAACGTCCTGCTCTCCGACGAGGGCATGGTCAAGGTGGCCGACTTCGGCATCGCCCGGCTGACGGACGATTCGGGCGTCGGTGGCACGGCGACCAAGACCGGGACGACTGTCGGCACTCCGCAGTACATGTCTCCCGAGCAGGTCGCGTCGAGCAAGGTGGATGGGCGCAGTGACCTGTACTCGGCGGGCATCATGTTCTACGAGCTGGTCGCGGGCCAGCCGCCATTCACGGCAAGCGAGGCCGATGGGCCGTTCACATTGATGGCCAAGCACGTCCAGGCGCCGCCTAAGCCACCATCCGTGCTCCGTCCGGGCCTCGACCTTGCGCTCGAGGAGCTGATCCTCAAGTCCCTGTCCAAGCGGCCGGAGGACCGGTTCCAGACCGGACAGCAGTTCGATGACGCGATGGTGAAGGTCGCCGAGCGAATCTGCCCAGGCTGGCAGCGGAGCCTCGAGCCTGGTGCGGACCTCTCGAAGATGGTCCCGGTCGCCGTTGCCACGGCCGCGGTTGCGCCTTCGACGCCGATCGGGACGGCCATCCAGCAGCCGGCCACCGCCGTTCCCTTGCAGGCCGCCTACAACCCGACCCCGCCTGTCAAGCCGGTGGCCAAACAATCGACGGGATGTGTGGGCGTCCTGCTCGGCACGATGGCCCTGGTTACGGCGCTGACCTTTCTAGCCGCTGCTCACGTCCATTAGCCAGGCGAGGGGCTCTGCTCCGCAATAGCCTGTTCGGCCGCCTCGCCGACCAGGATGTCATGCGGACCTGACTCTCCGGCTGCGATGACGGTCTGGCCCTTGTACTGCAGGGTGAACGCGTGGTGGGCCTGGATCGCCATCTCCGTGGGGAACTGGACCCAAGGAGAAACAGGCGTCTCCCGGATCGCGGTCACCTGGTAGATGCTGAACGTCTCGGCTGATTTGCCCTTCAGCTGAACCCCCGGCACCAGGTCGACTGCGATGTACTCCTTGCACAGCTCGTATGTCATCTGCCCGATCAGCACGTGAAAGGCGGGCGCGTGCGCGCAGAAGCGGGCGGCGGTGTTGACCGTGTCGCCAAGCGCCGTGTATTGGAGACGGCTGCGCGAGCCCATGTTGCCGACCACGGCGGGTCCCGTGTTGATACCGATGCCCCAGCGGATGGGTGGCAGGCCCTTGGCCAGCAGTCGCTGCTCTAGCTCGGGCGCGCGGTTCACCAGGTCGTAGGCGCAGCGCACCGCCAGCAGCGCGTGGTTTTCCTGCATGCGAGGCGCGTTCCAGAAGGCGACGATCTCATCGCCGACGTATTTGTCGACCGTCCCGTCCCAGGTGAAGATGATGCCGCTCAGGTGGTCGAGGTACATCTGGACCACATCGGTAACGTCGTTCGCAGCCATTGACTCCGACATCGACGTGAAACCGCGGATGTCAACGAACAGCAGCGTCATATCGCGCCGCTCGCCGCCGCGCAGGATGTCCTCGACGCCACCGCGGGTCCTGGCCAGCTGAGCGACGATCTCCGGCTTGAGGTAGTGGCCGAAGATGCGTGTGACCTTGCGCTTTTCGCGATCCTCATAGAGGAAGCGATACGCGGTGACGCCTGAGTATGTGAGCCCGATGGCCAGCCAGGGATGGAAGAGGTCGGGCACGATGCCGCTGTTGTTGGCGAGGACTGTGATGCCGACGGTGAACACGACCAGGACCACCACCGTCGCGAGCAGACCCCACAGCACCGTGACGCGCGAGACCGCCACGGCCATCAAGAGCGCTATCACCAGGATGGTCAGGAAGATGACCAGCGCGGATTCGCGTACCAGGAATTTGGGAGGCACACCGAGCAGCATCTGGATGACGTTGGCGTGCATTTCGACACCGGGCATCAGAGTGCCGTTGGCGCCGGCGCTTGTCGGGGTCAGGAACTCGTCATGGACACCGGTCAGGTTGTAGTAGCCGACGAGCACGATCTTGCCGTTCACGGCGTCATGCGAGAAGGAGCCGTCCCAGACGTCGCCGAACGAGAGGTATCGACCGTGGTCTCGGTAGTTTCCCGGGGGCCCGAAGTAGTTGATCAACGCCGAACCGGTTCCGTCGAGCTGCAAGGGTTCGTTCCAGGTGGTGCCGAATGTCGCAGTGCGTCCTGATTCGTGGAGCTGGGTACCGCTCTGGAAGTCCTTGCCCAGGACGAAAGCGCGGAAGGCCGCGAAGCCCAGCGGGTTGATGATCGGCGTGGCGCAACGTCTGTCGCTGATGCAGACGGGCTGCACGAACATCGGGAGCCGGCGCACCACGCCGTCTGAGTCGGCCACGACATCGGTCGAGGCCAACGTCACGTTGGGATCTGGCTTCTGGCACGCGACCTGCGGATCCGGGTTCGTATCTGTGCAGCGGAACTTCTTGAGCGGGACCTGGTCGATGCCCGTCTGCACCAGCTTGCCGTCGGCGGAGCGCGTGTTGTCGCCGCCATAGGAAAGGACGACGGGGATGGTGCTCCCTGCCAACGCTCCGGCGAAGGCGTCGTCTGTCTTGGTCTCGCGGGGATCTGGAAAGCCGACATCGAAGGCGACCACCGCCGCCCCCGCCGCTTCGAGGTTGTGCAGCACCTGGGCGTAGCGATCACGGGGCACCGGGTACACACCGATCTTGTCCACGCTGGCGTTGTCGACGCCCACGATCACAACGTTCGGGTCGGGGTTGGACAGGGCGATCAAGCGGTCTTCGGGGTGGACCGAGATATTGATCACGCAGCCGGAGTGGGTGTCGCAGGCCGCCTGCTGCGTGTAGAGCCAGTACATGACGCCGCTGAGGAGGACTGCGATGACGACCGCCACCGCGGTGCGGTACGTGTACCAGTAGCGGATGTAGCGGCCCACGGGCGCCCGGATCATAACCCGGTTGCTGAATTCCCCTCCCCCTCAAGGAGGAGGGGTGAGGGGTGGGGGTGGGTGGAGATCGCACTACGATCGAACGCATGACTGTGCGGGTCGGCATTGCCGGCTGGATCGACAAGTCGCTGATCGACTCCAAGCTGTTCTACCCGCTCAACGTCAAGACGTCGGAGGAGCGCCTGAACTTCTACGCGAGCCAATTCTCGCTGGTCGAGGTCGACTCGACCTACTACGGAATGCCGAAACCGGAGAACTCCGAGCTCTGGGTGGCGCGGACGCCCAAGGATTTCACTTTCGACGTCAAGTCCTTTTCGCTCTTCACCAACCATCCCACCAAACCGATGGCGCTGCCGCCAGACATCCGGGACCAGCTGCCCGAGAAGCTGCGGGAAAAAAACATCTACCTCGAACAGATGCCCGACGAGCTGGTGGACGAGGCGTGGGAACGATTCCGAACGGCGCTCGAGCCGCTGCGCGCGGCGGGAAAGCTCGGCGCGGTCTTCTTCCAGTTCCCGCCCTGGTTCCTGCCGTCATCGCGCTCGCTTGCGTACGTCGAACAGGTCCAGGAGCGCATGTTCGGCTTCCAGGTCGCGGTCGAGTTCCGCAAGCCCGAGTGGCTCGACGCGCGACATCGCGAGGGGACGCTGGCCTTCCTTCGCTCGCGCGACATCCCTTTTGTCGCCGTCGACGTGCCGCCGGGTCACAAGACCAGCATGCCGCCGGTCTTCGATGTGACGTCGAGCAAGCTGGCTGTGGTCCGGTTTCACGGCCGCAACCACGAAACCTGGGATGTCAAAGGCGCGCCGCCGAACCTTCGCTTCCGATACGACTACAAAGACGAGGAGCTGGTGGAGTGGGTGCCTCGGATCAAGGAGATGGAGCGCTCGGCCAAGGAGGTCCACGCGCTGATGAACAACAACTACTCCAACTATTCGGTCAAGAACGCCCAGCAGCTTCAGAAGCTGCTCGACGCCTGGCACAAATGACAGCTACCTTTTAGGTAGGCCGGTGCCGCTCAAATTTGGCGACATACGCCGACGGGCCTCGCCCAGCGCGTGGTCCATCAATCCGCCGAACACGGGCTCGGCCACGTGTGCGACCCGAATCGGCAGTACCATCGCGTCCCGGCGCGGAAACCTCGCGGTGCGGACGATGACATTCGCCACCCAGGCGGCGGGGTACTGCGGGCCGACAGGCCGCTCGGTGCCGGCGAAGAATTCGGTCCCCCCAGTCACGCCGGGATAGACGACGCAGACCTTCACGCCGGAGCCAGTCAGCTCGCCACGCAGTGCGTGCGACATGCCCACGACCGCATGCTTCGTCGCGGAGTAGACCGCCGAGTACGGGGACGCCCGAAAGCCGACCACCGACGCCACGTTGATGATGACGCCACGCCTGCGCTCGAGCATCCAGGGCAGGGCAGCCTGGGTCATCGCGATCACGCCCTTCAGGTTGGTGGCGACGAGCTCGTCGACCTTCTCCTCCGGCATCTGGTGCAGCCGGCCCATCCAGCCGATTCCAGCGTTGTTGACCACCACGTCGAGGCGTTCGTGCGTGCGCAGCGCACCGGCGACGAAGGCGCGCGCGTCGCCGCGCTCGCGGACGTCAACCTTGCGGATGGTGACCTCTGGCGACCCGACCTGACGGCACTTCTCCGCGACCTGCTCCAGCCGATCGAGACGGCGGGCGCCCAGCTCAAGCCTCGCACCGTGCCTGGAGAAGGCCACCGCCGTCGCGGCCCCAATCCCGCTGGAGGCGCCGGTGATCATCACCACCGCTCCCTTCAGGCGCACGCCCAAAGCCTAAGGTCGGAGCCGACTTAGAATCGCGGACATGAAGGCACTGACCTTCCAGGGTGAAGGAGACGTCAAGGTCATCGACGTTCCAAAGCCGGTCATCAAGGGGTCGGGCGATGCGCTGGTCAAGGTGACGCTTGGCGCCGTCTGCGGCTCCGACCTGCACATCCTCCACGGCCACACTCCGATGAACCAGGGGGCGGTGCTAGGCCACGAGTTCGTCGGAATCGTCGAGGCGGCCGGCTCTGAAGTCAAGCGTTTCAAACCGGGTGATCGTGCCGTCGCAAGCTTCTTCACGTCATGCGGCCACTGCGCCTTCTGCCGCAAAGGCTGGTTCAACCAGTGCGTCGACAAGGCGACGTTCGGTCATGGCGAATATTTCGGAGGCTTGGGCGGCGGCCAGGCTGAGTACGTCGTGGTCCCGCTGGCGGATCACTCCATGGAGCTCATTCCAGAGGGCATGACCGACGAGCAGGCGATCTTCGTCGGCGACATCCTGGCCACCGGCTTCTTCGGGGCTGAACGGGCGGAGATCAAGCCAGGCGACGTCGTCGCCGTGGTCGGGGCTGGCCCCGTCGGCTTGATGGCCACGATGTGCGCCCAGCTCTTCGGCCCGGCCCGCGTGTTCGTCGTCGACATGGTTGACTCCCGCCTGGAAATCGCTCAAGGGCTGGGCGCGATCCCGATCAACGCCAACCATGTCAAACCGGTCGAGGCGATCAAAGACCAGACCGGCGGCATGGGGGCCGATTCAAGCATCGAGTGCGTCGGTCTTCTGTCCGCCGTCGACACTGCGATCCACTGCGTCCGCGGCGGCGGCACCGTTTCGATGGTCGGCGTCCCGAGCGCGGTGATCGGCGACTTTCCCTACATGAGGATGTGGCTCAAGTCGCTCACGTTCCGCGCCGGATGGTGCAACGTGCAGGCTTACATGAGGCCGCTGCTGGACCTCATCGCTGCGGGGCGTTTGAAACCTGATTCCATCATCAGCCACCGCATGATGCTTGACGACGCCGAAGAGGCCTACCGCATATTCGACGCTCGTGAGGCGACGAAAATCGTTCTTGCAACGTAGAGTGCCGGACTTAATGGCAGCCCGGTATGACGTGATCGTGATCGGCTCCGGCTCGGGTGGAGGCGTGGTCGCCAGCCGGCTGACCGAGGATCCGGCGGTGCAGGTGCTGCTCATCGAAGCCGGTCCTGACCCTAAAGACGATGTTCCCGACTCGATTCGTTACGTGCTTCAGGGCAGCGGCGTCGACGACTACGACTGGAATTACTTTGACCCCCAGACCCGCGGCGGAGTGCCTCGCGGCCGAGTGCTTGGTGGAAGCTCCTGCGTCAACGCAAGCTTTGCGCTCCGTGGGCAGCCGCAGGACTACGACGCGTGGGCGGCGCGCGGCTTGCCGGCGTGGAGCTGGGAGCAGTGCCTTCCGTACTTCAATCGGGTGGAGACCGACCGTGAGTTTGGCGGCCGGCCATATCACGGGCGCTCGGGCCCGATTCACGTCGAGCGGGAGCCGCTCGACGAGTTGCAGCAACTGGTCCGGGCGGCCAGCCTCGAGCTCGGGCACCCTGACCTGGACGACTTGAACCGGCCGGGTGCGATCGGAGTCGGACCGATGCCGAGGAACTTGAAGGACCGCCAGCGTCAAAGCACTCTCCTGACCTACATCGCCGTTGCGCGATCCCGTCCGAACCTGACGATCCAGGCAGACGCCCTGGTCGACTCGCTCGTCATCACTGGCGGCCGCGCAGCGGGCATCCGTCTTGCGGGGGGCGAGGTCATCGAAGGTAATCGAGTCGTCCTCGCGGCCGGCGCGTACAACTCACCGCAGATCCTTCACCGGACGGGCGTGGGCCCGCGGGACGTCCTGAGCCGGATTGGAGTCGACACTGTGCTGCACCTGCCCGGCGTCGGCGAGCACCTGCTCGACCACGTCTCAACATTGATCATCGCCGAGGCTGGCCGGGCAGCCCCCGCCGGCTTCGTCCCGATCGGGCCTGGCCTCAAGTTCCGGACCTCCCCCGGGCTCACAGTGGAGGACGTGAAGTTCACCTTCATGTCCGGAGAGTTGTTCTCCCTGCCAGGGTTGAACGGGTTCTACATCGAGGTCAGCAACTGCGAGTCAGAAGGTGTCGTGCGAGCGGCGTCGCGCGACCCGCGCGTCCAGCCGAGCATCGACCACAGGTACTTTTCAAACGGGAAAGACCTCGATCGAATGGTCGGCGCCGCGAAGGTCGCTCTGGAGGTCGCGAGGGTCGTGGGCGACAGTACGAAGTTCGAGGTCCTCCTGCCGGACCCCGAATCAGCTCGGGACGAGGAGGCGCTGCGCGGCCACTTTCTCGAATTCCACGCCACCGACTACCATCCGTCGGGAACGCTGCGGATGGGACCAGAAGGCGACGAGATGGCGGTCGTCGACGAGCGCTGCCGCCTGCGCGGGATCGAAAACCTCTACGTCGCGGATGCGTCGGTCATGCCGACCATTCCACGGGCGAACATCAATCTGCCGACGATGATGATCGGCGAGCGTGTCGCCGAGTTCGTGCACGCCGACCTCTAGTCAGCTCGAGGTGGCCGTCGCGTCCAGCGCCATCAGGTAACCTCGCGCGCGTTCCGCCAGGGGGAAGCGGTTTTCCAGCTCGTGAAACGCTGGGCCGTGGTCACTTTGCTCGAGATGCGCGAGCTCGTGGACGATCAGGTAGTCGAGCACCCAGTCGGGCAGCGACGCGGCTCGCTTGGCGATGCGGATCGCGCCCGATGTGAAGGTGCAGCTCCCCCAGTTGTGAGCCATGTCGACGAAGCCGATCGATGTCCAGCGCAGCCGTCCGCCGAAGTGGCGGTCGTTGAGGGTTGTTGCGCGCTCCATCAACCGTTGGTCTGATGGTCGCGAGCGCTCGATCCGCCGTTCGAGTCGGCGGCGCATCGTCTCGGCCCACTGCTGCCGCTCGGCATTCGGCATGCATGAGGGCACGAGGAGCTCGAGGACGCCGGACCGGAGGCGGGCCGACACGGTCCGGCGGCGTCTTCTGGAGGCGACGATGCGCACGGGCGGGCTGAATTGATTCGAGTTCTGTTCCAAGACGTGGTGCTCCGTTTGTTGCTGGATCGGTTGCCGCGATTGTAGGGAGGCCCGAGACAAAGGGAAACCCTGGTTGTAAAGGGTCGGAAGGGTAGGATGGGCCGCGCAGCAGTGCCTAGAAGCCTCGTCATCGGAAATGGCAACGTGCTCGTGGGCTTCGACGCCAACTATTCCGTCCGCGACATCTACTTTCCGCGGGTCGGCGACGCCAACCAGACCATGGGCAACGTTTGCCGAACCGGCTTTTTCATCGACGGAAAGTTCGCGTGGCTGGACGACCCGAGCTGGCAGCGGCGGCTTGGGTATGCGGAGGACTCGCTCGTCAGCGATGTGACCCTCGCCCATCCGAGCCTCGGCATCACCGTGAAGTTCGCCGACTACGTCGACCTGGCGCGCAACTGGTTCATCCGCAACGTCGAGGTGAAATCGACGACCGGTTTCACCACGGGTCGCGCCTTCTTCCATTACGACTGGTTCATCGAGGGCTCGGATATCGGCAATACCGTCCTCTACGACCCACGGCATCGCGGGGTGATCGCCTACAAGTCAAACCGCTATTTCCTCATTGGCGGCGACAGGGGTCCGGAGTTCGGGATCGACACGTGGGCCAACGGAAAGAAGGGCAACGGCCTCGCAGGCACGTGGGTCGACGCCGAAGATGGTGTCCTGGGCAGAAACCCGATCGAGCAGGGCTCGGTCGACTGCACGGTCGGCTTCGAGCTCGGTCCGGGCAAGCCCGATGAAGCGCGGACGCTGGTTCACTGGGTCTGCATGGGTACGCGGCTGAGCGAGGTGACCGTGTACGGCCAGGACCTGATCCTGGGTCGCGGACCGGACACCTATCACGGGCGCACGGTGACGTACTGGCAGGTGTGGTCAGAGAAGGATCACCGCCACATCGACGAGGAGCTTGGCCCGGACGTGACGCAGCTTTACCGCCGCAGCATCCTGACGGCACGCACCCACGCCGACAACCACGGCGCCATCATCGCGGCCACCGACTTCGACATCACGAAGTTCGCGCGCGACACGTACGCGTATGCGTGGCCGCGGGACGGCGCGCTGGTCGCCAATGCGCTCGACCGCGCCGGCCACGAGGACATCACCCGCCAGTTCTACCTGTTCTGCCAGCAGGCGCTGGTAGAGGAGGGTTTCTTTCTACACAAGTACACGCCCTACGGTCTTCCGGGCAGCTCGTGGCTGCCCTGGGTCGACTCACAAGGCGTCAGGACGCTGCCCATCCAGGAAGACGAGACAGGCCTGGTCCTGTGGGCGCTGTGGCAGCACTACCGGATCCATGGCAACCTCGACTTCGTAGTTGGTCTCTACACGACCTTGGTCATTCCAGCTGCCGACTGGATGGTCTCGTACGTCGACCAGAGAAACGGCCTCTTGATGCCGTCCTGGGACCTGTGGGAGGAGCGCTGGGGCGTTCACGCGTTCACCGTCGGCGCGGTGTGGGGCGGACTGGACGCCGCGCGGAACTTCGCCGACCTCTTCGGCGACGTGGCCGCCTATGTGCGGTACCGGGACGCAGCGGACCGGCTTCGGAAGGCCGCCGACACGCATCTTTACAGTCCCGACCTGGGGCGCTTCGCCCGCCGCATCGCCGTGGAGGACGACGGCACGCTGACGGTGGACATGGTCCTCGACAGCGCGCTCTACGGACTGTGGCGTTTCGGCATGTATGCGCCCGACGACAAGCGCATCATCGAAACCATGTCCGCGATTCGCGACCAGCTCTCAAACAAAGCTGAGTGCGGTGGCATCGCCCGCTACCAGGACGACTACTACTTCAGGGTGGAGCCGGATACCAAGGAGGTGCCTGGCAACCCGTGGTTCATGTGCACGCTGTGGCTGGCGCAGTGGTACATCGCGACCGCCAAGGACACGCATGACCTGGGGGCGGCGCGCGAGATCATCAACTGGGTCGTTTCGCACCAGATCGCGGGCGGATTGCTCTCGGAGCAGCTCGACCCGCACACCGGCGCGCCGCTGTCGGTGTCGCCGCTCACGTGGTCTCACGCGGAGCTGATCTGCACCGTGGACGAGTTCTGCCGCAAGTCAGAGCGCCTGCGCAGATCGGCGGTGTCGACGCTCCCTCCCAAGTCCAGTGTTGGAAGTTAGAGGCTTGGAGCCCACGCGGTATCGGCCGCCGACCTGGGCGACGGTCCTGTCGATTGCGCTCATCGTCGGGCTGATCGCTCCCGTCATGTACCTCGTCACAACGTTCCTGTTCCATTTCTCAGGTGGGCAGTACCGGATGGGACCGGTCGTGGACTACGGCGGGCTCGCGGTGATCGCCAGCACCCTGTTGCTCACGCCAATAGTCTGGAAAGTGCGGTCCCCAGCCGCCGCCTTGAAGTGCGCCGCGATCGCTGCGCCGGTCGCGTGGGTCGTGGCGATTCTTGTCGAGTGGGGATTCTCCTTCGCCTTGGGGGCGGGATAGCAGCCCGCTACAGCGGTATGTTCCCGTGCTTTCGCGGTGGTCGCTCTACGGTCTTACGCAGGCAGAGCTGGAGTCCGCGCACGAGCTCTCGCCTGGTCTGGCTCGGCTCGATCACGTCGTCGATGTAGCCGCGCTCCGCCGCGACGTAAGGATTCGCAAACCGCGCCGTGTACTCGGCGACGAGCTCCTTGCGCCGACCGACCGGATCCTTGGCTCCCGCAAGGTCGCGCTTGTAGATGATGTTCACGGCCGCTTCGGGACCCATCACGGCGATCTCCGCCGTCGGCCACGCCAGGTTCAGATCCGCACCCATCTGCTTGGGCGACATGACGCAGTACGCCCCGCCGTAATCCTTCCGCGTGATCACGGTCAGCTTGGGCACCGTCGCCTCCGCGTATGCATAGAGGAGCTTGGCGCCGTGGCGGATGATCCCGCCGTGCTCCTGGTCGCGCCCAGGCAGGTACCCCGGGACGTCCACGAACGAGATGATCGGAATGCCGAACGCATCGCAGAAGCGAATGAATCGCGCCGCCTTGACCGATGCGTTGATGTCGATCGCGCCCGCCAGCACCTTGGGTTGGTTGCCGACGATGCCCACGACGTGCCCACCCAGCCGCCCGAGGCCGACGATGATGTTGGGAGCGAAGAACGGCTGCACCTCGAAAAACTCGCGGTTGTCGAGCACGCGCGAGACGAGCTGACGCATGTCGTAGGGCTTGTTGGGTGACTCGGGAACGATGGTCTGGAGCTCGGGGTCAGCCCGCTCAAGGTCGTCCGTCGTCGGGATAAAAGGCGGCCGCTCGCCGTTCGACGAGGGCAGGAACGACAGCAGCTTTCGGACGCCCTCGGCACACGCTTGCTCGGTCTGAGGCAGGAAATGCGCAACGCCGGACGTCGCGTTGTGCACTTCGCCGCCGCCGAGCTCATCAAACGAGACTGCCTCGCCGGTGACGACCCGGATCACCTCCGGGCCGGTGATGAACATGTATCCCTGTCCCGCGACGATGAAGATGAAGTCTGTGATCGCCGGCGAGTAAACCGCACCGCCGGTGCACGGCCCTGCGATCACGCTGATCTGCGGTATCACTCCAGACGAGCGCACGTTGCGGAGGAAGATGTCGGCGTAGCCGGCGAGCGCGACGACACCCTCCTGGATACGCGCGCCGCCGGAATCGTTGATGCCGATGATCGGGACCCTGTTGCGCAGTGCGAGCTCCTGCACCTTGACGATCTTTTCGGCTGTGACCTCGCCGAGCGAGCCGCCGAAAACTGTGGCGTCATACGCGTAGACCGCCACCGGGCGCCGGTCGATCTCGCCAAAACCGGCCACCACGCCGTCGCCCGAGATCCGGCGCTCTTCCATGCCGAAGCCGTTCGCTCGATGCGCCGCGAAGACGTCGAGCTCCACGAATGTTCCATCGTCGAGGAGCAGCTCGATGCGGTCTCGCGCCGTCAACTTACCGGCGGCACGCCGCCTGTTGGCGGCCTCAGTCTCCGCATGCAGGGCCTGGTAGCGCCGCTTGCGGTACTGGTTGATCTTCTGTTCTGAAACCGTGGTAGTGACTCGGCTCGGCGCCTCGACGCCTTCGAGTGACGGGGTGGTCCGGCGGACTGGCGTGAGTGATTTAGGTCTTCTAGCGGCCATGTCGCATATATCGTAGGCGCGATGCCTGAATACGGCCCTCCACTGGACCTCGACCGATCGATGACGTTGCGTCAACTGCGCACGTTCAAAACGGTCGCCGACCTCAAGAGCTTCAGCCTCGCGGCCGTGCAGCTGAGGCTCAGCCAGCCGTCGGTCTCGTACCAGGTGAAGGAGCTCGAGGCAGCACTAGGCCTTCCGCTGCTGGATCGGCTTGGCAAGCGGGTGCATCTGACCGAGGCGGGCTCGGTCCTCTACTCGTACGTGCGCAGAACTCTCGACGTCCTCGACGAGGCCGGGCTGGCGCTCGAGGAGATGCGTGGCATCAAGCGAGGAAATTTGCGCGTGGGCGCGAGCACAACTGTCGGGATCTACCTGCTGCCGGCGGCGCTCGGCGCGTTCAAGAAGCTGCACCCGGGGCTTGTCATCTCCCTGGAGATCGGAACGCGTGCGCGCGTCCAGGAACAAGTGCTGAACAACGAGCTCGACCTCGCGGTGGTGGGTCCGGCACTCAAGGATCCCGACCTGGCAATCCTTCCTTTCGTCAGCGACGAGCTAGTCGTCGTCGCGCCCGCGGGTCATAAGCTTGCCGGGCGGAAAGGGCTCGCGCTCAAGGATCTCGTCGACCAGCCTTTTGTGATGCGCGAGCCTGCGTCCGGAAGCCGATGGTCGCTCGAGAAGGCGGCGCGTAAGGCGGGTGCGAAGCTGAACGTCGCGATGGAGCTTGGCTCCAACGGGGCGATCAAGCACGCGGTGGAATCTGGTCTTGGGCTGGCCGTCCTCTCTCGTTACGCATGCGCCCTCGAGCTTTCGAGCCGGCGCCTGGTCGAGCTGGACGTGCGCGGGTTCCCGATCCGGCGCGACTGGAACATCGTCCACCTGCGCCGGCGCCGCCTGCCGGCCTCCGTGATGGCCTTCATCGAGTTCCTGAAGGACACGACCTGGCTCTCGCACAATGGCGCGCCGGGCCGCCTGAGACCTCCGACCGATTAGGTGACCCGCGCCGACCACCCAGGCCGCATCTCAGGACTCAGGCCGACGATACGTGCGTCAGGGGGCCCGGCGCTTCGTCGTCACGCATCGACGGATGCGCTCCTCCTCGCGCCACCCCTTCCTTCGTCTCGTCGGCCGGACCGGCGACCTAGCGGTCGCCTGTCCCGAGCTGCGACCTGTGCGGTCGTCGCGTGTCACTGATCAAGCGCCTCGGTTGTGCGGCCGCCGACGTGCTGTCGCGGCCGGCTCTTTGGTGGGGCGTCGCGGCCGCCTTCTGGCTTCGAGTCGCCATCCTTGCGCTCCTCACGCCAAGGCGTCCCGACGCCGAGGGGATGTGGGCCGGCGCTCATGCCTACTTGACCGATCCGGCTCACATGTACGACGTGGCGGCCGGTTATCTCGCGCGCCTGCACATCATCGCTCCACCCGGCGGCCTTGACGCCTTCGTCAGCCCACCGCCGGTGGCGGTGCTGGCGATCCCGGTGGCGCTTCTCCCGCAGGCCGTCGCCGTGCAAGTCTGGACCTGCATTGACGCGGCCGCGCTGCTGGCTGCGCTGGCACTGCTCTATCGGGCGATCGCGATCCGCCATCCGCTGTCTCCCCCGATTTTCTGGCTGGTCGCCGCGTACTTTCCGCCGCTCTTCGCCGACGTCAGCGCGGGGCAGCGCGGCGGCGTTCTCCTGCTGGGTGCGATGGCGTCGATCTCGCTCCAGACGGCGCGCCCCGCCCTCGCCGGCGCTGTAGGCGGCCTGGTCGCGGCCCTGAAGTACTACCCGGCTGCCATGGTGATCGGCACCCGCCCGGAACACCGTATTCGGTACGCGATTGCGCTGGGAGTGGTGGTGGTGCTGGTCACGGTCGCGAGCTTCGTGCCGCTCGGACTGAGCGGCGCCGTCTTCTACTTCCAGCACGTCCTGCTGCCGTCACTTGCCTCGCACAACCCCGATTGCGCTTACGACTCGGTCCGCACCCTCTTCATGCGAACCATCGGAGGCGAGCCATACGCGCAGCCGTCGAGCTCGGGCTACGTGCTCGTGAGCTCGCCGCTGCACCTACCGGCTGTCGCGCTCGCGCTTTCGTACCTCAGCGCCCTGGTCTTCGCGGCCGGCGCCACCTGGGCGGCCTGGCGCAGCGGTTGGAACCCGGCCTACGGCATGTCCCTCGGGTTTGCGCTCGGCGCGCTCATTCCCAACGAAGTGTGGCCGTACCAGTGGCTTCCGCTCCTGCCGCTGGTCCTGCTGCTCGTCGTCCGGGCGGTCGAGCGGCGCAGGTTCGGGGTCCTCGCGCTGCTCGGCGCGTGCCTGCTCGCGTTTTACCGGCAGCCTTGCGACATCATCTTCCCCAACCTCTGGACGCTCGGCGCGATCGGCGTCTTCGTCCTGGGCGTGTGGCAAAATCGCCTTTTCCGTTTGGGCTTGGTATTGGAGGACGGGGATGGCGCTCAACCCTGAGGTCAGCTTCACCTGGGTCGGCCATGGCACCTGGAAAGTCCGCAGCGCCAAAGGCAAAGTCATTTACATCGATCCCTGGGTCATGAACAACCCGGTGGCGCCTGACGCCTTGAAACGGGTGGATGACTGCGACCTCATGCTGATTACGCACGGCCATTTCGACCACGTGCACGACGCTCTCGAGATCGCAAAAGCGACCAAGCCCAAGATCGTGACCAACTTCGAGATCAGCGCGTGGCTTGGTTCGAAGGGAGTCGATGGCAACAGCATCATGGGCATCAACACGGGCGGGACAGTCGACGTGGACGGCATCAAGGTCACGCTTGTGCATGCCGAGCACAGCTGTGGCATCTCGGACGGCGACAAGATCATCTACGGCGGAGATGCGAGCGGCCTGGTCATCGAGTTCGAAAACGGTTTCACGATCTACTTCGCCGGAGATACGGACGTCTTCGGCGACATGGCGCTAATCGCCGAGCTGAGCAAGCTCGACGCCGCTTTCCTTCCGATCGGCGACTTCTACACCATGGGCCCTCACCGCGCCGCGAAGGCGGTCTCGCTCCTCAGGGTGAAGACGGTCGTGCCGATGCACTTCGGCACGTTTCCACCGCTGGTCGGCCGCCCGAATCAGCTCCAGGAGCTGGTCGGCCCCGGCGTCAAGGTGCTCGACATCAAACCCGGAGACACCGTCTGAGCGTTAAGCACCTGTGACAGCACCCCGACCCCGACGGTCCTTGCATCTTCACGGCCTGGGCGGCCGGGCGCGAGCCCACCCCGCGAAATCAGCGATTTCGCGGGGGCCCCGGACTGGCGCTGAAGCCTGCGTCGACTCCTGCGCGCGTTCGGTCAGCAGCCCCGCATCCACGGTGCGGGGACCCGGCAGGTATGCGCGCCCTCACGTGCTCGTCGTCTCCTTGGCTCCGGCCGCCGATGCCGCGAATATGCGGCGGACCGCAGGGTCGGGGCGCTGATGAGAGACATCATCGGCGCGCCGGCCGGCTGGCTGGCGCGCGCGATCCGGACCAAGAAGGTCTCGTCGCTCGAGGTGGTGCGAGCACATCTCGAGCACATCCACACCGTGAATCCGCGGCTCAACGCAGTTGTCTTCGCGACTGCCGAAAGCGCGCTCAAACAGGCGCGCAACGCAGATCGCCGCAACACGAGCAAGAACGTCCTCGGCCCGCTGCACGGTGTGCCTTTCACAGCCAAGGACATCTTCGACACTGCGGGGCTTCCAACCACCGCGGGCCTTCGCATGCTCAGGACCAACATTCCGGACCACGACGCCACCGTGATCGCGCGCATGCGCGAGGCGGGCGCGATCCTGATCGGGAAGACGAACTGCCCGCCGGGAGGCATTGGCGGCGACAGTTGGAACCCGCTGCACGGCGGGACTCGCAACCCGTACGACGTTGCTCGAACTCCCGGGGCGAGCAGCAGCGGCGAGGCAGCGATCATCGCCGCCGGAGGATCTCCGCTGGGCATCGGGAGTGACTCGGGCGGCAGCATCCGCCTGCCCGCGCACTACTGCGGCATCGCCGCGCTCAAGCCGACCGCGGGTCTGATTCCGAGCACCGGCGCCTACGCGCTCCCCGGCGGGCTTACCGATCCGCGCAGCCAGGTTGGGCCCATGGCTCGCTTCGTGTCGGACCTCATCCTCACTTTGCCCCTACTGATAGGCCCGGACGGGGTCGACTCGGGCGTGGTGCCCGTGCCCCTGGCCAAGCGGACGCCGAAGCTGAAGGGTCTCAAGGTCGCGTGGTACGCGGACGACGGCCTGGCCAAGCCGACTCACGCGATCGCGACCGTCGTTCGTTCAGCGGTGCACGTCCTCACCAAAGCCGGGTGCGAGGTGACGGAGGCGCGGCCGCCAGCTCTCCACGAAGCCCACCAGGTTACGCTCGGGTACTGGGGAGACAAGCGGATGAGCCATGACCGCCTATACAAGCGGTGGGACGCGTTCCGCACCGCCATGCTCGGCTTCATGTCCGGGTTCGATCTCATCCTGACCCCTGTCGCGCCGGACATCGCCCCGCTCTACCGGTCCAAGTACGTGCCGACCCACCTGTTCAGCTACACGATCCCGTACAGCCTGAGCGGCAACCCGTGCGTGGTCGTCCGGGCAGGCACCTCTCCAGAGGGAATGCCCATCGGCGTGCAGGTCGTGGCGCGCAACTGGCACGACGATGTCGCGCTGCGCGCGGCCCAAACCATTGAGCGGGCGCTGGGAGGTTGGCGGCCTGCTAGCGTGGTCGGGTGAAGTTCCGCTACTCGCGCTGGGACGGCACCCAGAAGCTGGACGACCTCGACGCCGGAGACGTCCTCGACGCGCTCTCCGACGACCTGATGAACTACGGAGACCTGAACGCCGCCCTGCAGCGGCTGCTGCGCTGGGGCACGCCGAACATGGCAGGCCTAGAGCAGCTGCTGAAGCAGCTTCGCGAGGCGCGTGAGCGGGAGCTAGGCCGCTACAACCTCGACTCCACAGTCGAGCAGCTGCGCCAGCAGGTGCAGGACGTGATCGACACCGAGAAGGCTGGGATTGAACGCCGCGCGAACGAGGCCGAGACCCCCGAGGCGAAGAAGCTGATGGAGCGGATCGCCCGACAGCGCAACGAGCAGCTCGACCGCCTGCCGGACGACCTCGGCAGCCGGGTCAAGGGTCTCCGCGACTACGAGTTCGTCGACGACGAGGCGCGGCAGAAGTTCGAAGAGCTGATGCAGAAGCTGCAGCAGCAGATGGTCGACCAGATGTTCCAGGGCCTCAAAGGTTCGATCCAGCAGATGCAGGGCCAGGACCTCTCACGCGTGCGCGACATGGTGCGTGACCTGAACAAGATGCTCGAGCAGCGCATGGAAGGCCGCACGCCCGATTTCAACGGCTTTATGGAGCGATACGGCGACATGTTTCCGCCGGGCATCAACAGCCTGGATGAGCTGCTCGAGCACCTGCAGCGGCAGATGGCCCAGATGCAGTCACTCCTCCAGAGCATGAGCCCCGAAGCTCGCGAGGAGCTCCGTCAGATGATGGACTCTCTGCTGCAGGACGACTCGCTTCGACTGGAGCTCGCGCGACTGTCGGGCTTCATGCAGGCGATGATGCCGCCCTCTGAGCTGAGCGAGCGCTACCCGTTCTTCGGAGAGGACCCGCTGAGCATGGGCGAGGCGATGGGCCTGATGGAGCGCCTGCAGCAGATGGACCGGCTCGAATCGCAGCTCGAGCGCGGCAGCTTCCGACCCGACGATGTCGACCGCTCGCTCGCCCAGGAGCTGCTTGGCAGCGAGGCGCGGCAGGCGCTCGATCAGCTGCGCAAGCTGACAGAGGTGCTCGAGAAGGCCGGTTACGTCGAGCGTAAGGGCCGGCGGATGGAGCTCACCCCGCGGGGGATGCGGCGCATCGGCCAGTCGGCGCTCCGCGACATCTTCGATCAGCTCAAGAAGACGCGCATGGGGCAGCACCAGCTGTGGCGAGGCGGGATCGGCAACGACGCGTCTGACGAGCTCAAGGACTATGAATACGGCGACCCGTTCTTGCTCGATCTGAAGGAGACTCTCTTCAACTCGCTCGTCCGCGAGGGCCCCAAGGTGCCGGTCAAGATGGCGGCGGCGGACTTTGTCGTCCATCGCACCGAGCACGTGACCCAGGCGTCGACGGTGCTGATGATCGACATGAGCCGCTCGATGTTCCTGCGTGGGTGTTTTCTTGCCGCGAAGAAAGTCGCGATCGCGCTCGACTCACTGATCCGCAGCCAGTACCCGCGCGACTCCCTGTACGTCGTCGGCTTCTCCAACTACGCGGTGGAGCTCAAGCCGCAGACACTGCCGCAACTGGCGCTCAACGACTACGTCTACGGCACCAACATGCAGCACGGCTTTCAGCTCGCTCGCTCGCTGCTCGCGAAGCACCGGGGCAATCGCCAGATCATCATGATCACCGACGGTGAGCCGACCGCTCACATCGCCGAAAACGGGAAGGCTCAGTTCCAGTATCCGCCTACTTTCGAGACCATCCAGCAGACGCTGCGAGAGGTCAAGCGGTGCACGCGCGACCGGATCGTCATCAACACGTTCATGCTCGAGCGCGGTCCGTACCTGACCGAGTTCATCAACCAGATGACGCGCATCAACAAAGGCAGGGCGTTCTTCGTCTCGCCCGACCGCCTCGGCGAGTACATCCTGGTCGACTACGTGAGCGGCAAGCAACGCCGCCGGGCGAGCTCTCGCCGCGGCGCCCGAATCGCCTGAAAACCGTCTGTTTGGGTGAGCCGACGGCCGGGCGCCTTGCTTATGATCGGTAAGTGAAAGCTGCACCCAATCGCTCAGAGGTCAGCGGGCTCCCGAATCCCGCTGCGGAACGCCGCAACCTGAGCCCGGCCGCGCTGTATGAGCACGCGATCCGCCGCGACGAGGCCGTGATCGTGTCCACCGGCGCGCTGACCGCCGAGACCGGCAAGCACACTGGCCGATCGCCGAAGGACAAGTTCTTCGTCAAGGAACCGACCAGCCAGGACGCCATCTGGTGGCAGGCCAACCAGGCGATCTCCCCCGCGAAGTTCGACCCGCTGCTGAAGCGGATGGAGGAGTTCTGCGCCGCGCACGACGTGTTCACCCAGGACGTATTTGCGTGCGCGGACCCCCGGCACAGACTGCGCGTGCGGGTGATCACCGAGCTCGCCTGGCACAGCCTGTTTGCGCGCAATCTGTTTATCAGGCCCAACGCTGACGAGCTGATGAGCTTCGAGCCGGACTTCACCGTCATCTCGTTGCCTTCGGTGAAGGCAGACCCGAAAGTCGACGGCACCCGCACCGAGACCTTCATCCTGGTCAACCTCGCCCGGCGGATCGTGATCATCGGGGGCACTGAGTACGCGGGCGAGATCAAGAAGTCGATCTTCACCGCGCTCAACTACCTGCTGCCGGCTGAGGGCGTGTTTCCGATGCACTGCTCCGCCAACGTGGGCAGCGGAGGTTCTGACGTTGCGCTCTTCTTCGGGCTCAGCGGCACCGGCAAGACCACGCTGTCGGCAGACCCGTCACGGCGCCTGATCGGCGACGACGAGCACGGCTGGAGCGATATCGGCATCTTCAACTTCGAGGGCGGCTGCTACGCGAAGACGATCCGCATCCGCAAGGAGTCGGAGCCCGAGATCTACGCCGCGACGGAGAGCTTCGGCACGATTCTGGAAAACGTCGTATACGACCCACGGACGCGAATCCCCGACTACGACTCCGAGGAGAAGACGGAGAACACGCGTGCCGCTTACCCGGTCGACCTCATTCCGAATGCCGTGCTTTCGGGGACCGGCCGGCACCCGAACAACGTGATCTTCCTCTCCGCCGATGCATACGGTGTGCTCCCGCCGGTTGCGCGCCTCGACGAGGACCAGGTCCGCCACTACTTCCTGTCTGGATACACCGCCAAGGTGGCCGGCACCGAGCGCGGTGTGACCGAGCCCGAACCCATCTTCAGCACCTGTTTCGCGGCGCCCTTCCTGGTGCTGCCGCCGGAGCGGTACGCGGACATGCTCATCGAGCGGGTCAATGGGCACCACTCGGACGTGTGGATGCTGAACACCGGCTGGGTCGGCGGTCCATACGGAGTCGGCCAGCGGATGTCGATCGCCCACACGCGCGCGATCGTCCGCGCGGTGGTGCAGGGCAGGCTCCACGGCGTGACAACCCACGTCGACCCGATCTTCGGACTCCAGATCCCGGACGAGGTTCCAGATGTGCCGAAGGAGGTCCTGGATCCACGCGCGACCTGGTCCGACCCAGAGGCATACGACCGGCAGGCCAAAAAGCTGAGAAAGATGTTCGAGGAGAACATCCGCACGATCGGCAAGAGCGCCTCCACCTCCGGCTAATGCGCGTCGCCATCGTGGGGAGCCGGCGCTTCTCTGAGCCCGCTCGAGTCAGTGACTACGTCAACGCGCTGCCGCCGCGGGCGTTGATCATCACCGGCAGCGCCAGCGGAGTGGACGCCGCAGCCACGAAAGCCGCTCGGGCCAAAGGAATTCCTGTGCAGGTGATCCCCGCGAGCTTCGACGAGCTGTCCGACGCCGCCCGCTCGGCTGCGCGCAACCAGCGCCTGGTCGACGCGTGCGACGTGCTCGTCGCCTTCTGGGACGGGAGCTCCAAGGGCACGCGCTCCACCGTGGAGCGTGCTCTCGACTCCGGCAAAGAGGTCCACGTCTTCGTGGGGCTTCCGTCCGCCACTTCGTAAGATTCACGCCATGTCGGTGGCGATCGCCGTCCGCGCCCGCCTTTTCGCCCGGCTGCGCGAGCAGGCCGGGGCGGAAACCGAGACGCTCGAGCTCCCAGCGGGCTCAACGCTCAGCGACGTCTACGAGGCGCTTCGGCAAAGGCATCCCGCGTTGGAGGGTGACCGGAAAGCCGTGCGCGCCGCGCTCAACCAGGAGTTCAGCGTCTGGACCACTGAGGTTGCGGACGGCGATGAAGTCGCCTTCATCCCGCCGGTGAGCGGCGGGGCTCACGCGGGCGGGGTGCTGTTCGAGCTCACCCGCGATCCTCTTGACGCGCGAAGGCTGGAGGCGGCCGTCTCACATGCGGGCGCCGGCGCGATCTGCACGTTCACCGGCGTGGTGCGTGACAGCTCTCGCGGCCGGTCGGTCACTCACCTGGATTACGAGGCCTACGCGGAGATGGCCGCCGCACAGATGCGCAAGATCGGCGACGAGATCGCCGGTCAATGGCCCGAGGCCCGCGTCGCGATGGCGCACCGGACGGGGAGGCTCGAGATCGGAGAGGCGTCGGTCGTTGTGTCAGTCTCGTGCCCGCACCGCGCAGAGGCGATCGCTGCGTGCAAATGGGGCATCGACCGGCTCAAGGAATCGGTGCCGATCTGGAAGAAGGAGCACGCGGCGGACGGCACGTACTGGATCGAAGGAGATGAGGCTCGGCCGAGCGCTTAGTCTCTGGCCGAACGGCTCATCGCCAGCAAGCCCAATCCGAGCAATCCGTTGACGATGGCGAAGCCGAGATTGACGATTCCGTAACCCCATGCCAGTGTGCGCTGCTGCTCCGGACCGGTGATAGCAAAGCCGACCGAGACCAGGCAGATGACCAAACCGAGCGCGGCCAGCACGAACAGCGCGTAGCCGATGCGCCGCATCCAGATGGGCTTGGCGGCGTTCAGTCGCGGACTCGAGCGACCGACAGCCCGTCGCGGATCGGAATCAACACACTTTCCAGGCGCGGGTGCTTCGCCACCCATTCGTTGTACTCGGCTACGTTCCGTGCCTGCTGCGTCTTGGGCTTGATCACCTCGCCCTGCCGCAGCGCGTTATCGGCCATGAGCAGCGCTCCGCCGTCCAGCCGCTCGAGACACAGCTCGGCCACGCGGCGTGTCACTGCCTCGGAAGGGAAGGAGTTCAGCAGGTCGATAAAGCATGCGTCGAAGCGCGAGTCCAGCTTTTCGAGCCCGCCCACGGCGTCCTGTTCCAGCACCATGGCGCGCTTGCCAAGACCTGCGTCCGAAAAGTTGGCGCGCGCCCGCTCGGCCCGCGCGTGATCCACCTCGAAGGTCATCAGCTGGCCGTCGCCCGAGCCGTGCAGCAGCCAGATGCCGCTGTAGCCGATGGCGGTGCCCAGCTCGAGCACCCGCTTGGCGCGGGCGATCTTGACCAGGAGCATGAGCAGCGCTCCCTCGTGCGCGTCGACGATCGGGATGTTTTCGCGGTGCGCCTCTTCCTCTATCCGAGCGAGGACCGGGTCGCGGGGCGGCAACAGTCCATCCATGTACGCCTGCAGCTGGTCGGTGACCTCAACAGTTCTCATCGCACCGCTAATCCTGCAACAGCGATGTGAGCAGCGGCTGGAGGGTCACGATGTAATCCGACATAAGGTCGACGGCGCTGTCCACGACGCGCTCATCGAGCTGCGGGGCCGCCAGCGTCTCGTACAGACGGGACCAGCCGCGGTCCCACGGCTCGAGCTCAGCGTGCGGCAGCTGCGCCTTGACCTCGATCATCCGGACGCGAAAGAAATCGAATGCCTCCTGGTTCTGCTGGGCCGACCCCTCGAAGTGGAGGCCGATCTCGAGGCGGCCCGCACCGGTGTGGTGCCACGCTTCGTAATGGAACTCGGGCCGGCCGTAGTGGAGCTTCATAAGGCGGCCTCGGCCTCGGGCGCTGTTGAACGCCCGCAGCGTGGCCGGCAGCTTCGCTTTCAGCCCCTTGCGCAGCCCGCCGAAAAAGTCCGACGGACCGAGTACGAGCGCGCTAGCCAACCAGCCGAATATATCTCGTAACCTTGCAGTACCAGTGGGCTACGTACCGATGGTCACCGAGAACGAAGGCGGCAACCGCGAGCGCACGTTCGACATCTACTCGCGGCTGCTGAAGGACCGCATCATCCTGATCGGCCGGCCGATCGACGACGTCGTGGCCAACCTCGTTGTCGCGCAGCTCATGTACCTGGCCGCCGACGACCCGGAGAAGGAGATCCAGATCTACGTCAACTCGCCGGGCGGCTCCGTCAGCTCCGGTTTCGCGATCTACGACACGATGCAGTACGTCCAGGCGCCGATCTCCACCGTGTGCATCGGCCGCGCGGCGAGCTTTGGCACCGTGGTGTTGATGGCCGGCAAGAAAGGCCGCCGGTTCTCGCTTCCGAGCTCGAACATTCACATGCACCAACCGCTGATCGGTGGTCGTGGTCTCCAGGGTCAGGCCAGCGACCTCGACATCCACGCGCGCGAGATCATCCGCATCAGGTCAGTGCTGAACGAGCTGATCGCCAAGCACACAGGCCAGCCGCTCGAGCGAGTCGAGCGTGACACGGACAGGGACTACTTCCTGACGCCGCAGGAAGCGGTCGACTACGGGTTGATCGACGGGATCATCCAGCAGACGCCGGCGCCGGTCCTGGCCGCCACCCGGGCATAATCCCGCCGGCGCGAAGGCATACCCAGCCGATCACAAGCACCCCGACCACGGCCGGAACCGGCGCCGGCAGGAGGGCCGCGACCGCCGCGCCGGCTGAGAGCAGCAGCCAGTCGTACCACGCAGCCTGACCCCAGAGCCCGAGCGCGACCGCGACCAGCACGAGGTCGGCGGGCAGCGCGTGCGGCGCCGCCAGCACGCCGCCCGCAACGATGACGGCTGCAGCCGATCTGAGATCGGCGCGAACGCGCCAGGCCAGACCGACCACAGCGACCAGGGTGATCGACACCAGTCCGGCCTCAGCAAACGCCTGCCCTCCGGCGGGAAGCAGCGTTCCGAAATGGGCGAAGTCGACCTCGCGGCTGCCCGGCTGTACGGTGCTGCCTGCAGCCTTCAACCAGTCGACCACCCAATGCGGGTTGAGCGCCATCGTCGACAGCAGCAAGACCAGGCCGGCGGCGGCCCAGCCCACGAGGACCCGCCACATTCGGGCGACCAGCAGGGCCAGCCCGATCGGGAGGACCAGCTGCGGCTTCACCAGCGTCAGCCCGAGTGCAAGGCCGGCGAGATAGGGCTTCGATCGCAGGGCGATCGCGGCCCCGACACCGAGCGCGACCAGCCCGTCCAGCTGGGCGTTGAGCACCAGGAGCGCAGTCGGCACACCCGCGAACGCGGGCAGCCATTCGGCCGGCGGTCGTGGCCGGACCGCCAGGTAGAGGCCGAAAGCCAAGCAGGCCAGCTCGAAAAGGATCCAGAGCCGGCCGCCGATGTTCGTGCCGAGGACGTCAAACGGCACCGCGATGAGCGCGACCCAGGCCGGCGCCAGGAAGGGAAGAATGCCTTTGATCCCCAGCGTGACCAAAGTGCGCCCGCCTGTGACCTCGAGCTGTGTGCGGCGCTGGACGTCGAGGTCGTAGAGATGGCCCGGGTTCTCGACGATCAGTTTCGCGCCGGTCGCGAACGCCGGCCAGTCCGAGTTGATCACGTCGTTTTCGCCTTCGATGAGCGGATAGATGACGAAGCCAACGGCGACTGCGAGCAGTGCGACCGAACCGCGCCAGCGCCAGCGCGTCACGCCGCGGCCTCAACCTTGAGCCAGCGCATCAGCGGCGCAAACAGCCCGCCCTGCACCAGCAGCGACAGCAGGACGACGCCGTAAGCAATTACCGACACACGGCTGTCGACTCCGCTCATGCCCGCGACTGAAAGCGCAAGCGCGACGGGCAGTGCTCCGCGCAATCCGGCCCAGAACGTGACATGTCTCCAAGCCCACGGGATTGACGCGCCGCGGAAGTCTGCCAGGGCCAGCAGTCCGTACACAGGCACCGCACGCGTCACCAGCATGATCACGAACGCGATGGCAACGAGTCCGGCCACCGGCAGCAGAGTCGTGGCCGGCAGAGCGGCGCCGACGAGGATGAAGAGCATCGCGTTCAGCACGAAGGCGAGGAGATTCCAGAAGCCGAGCAGCTGCGGACCGTGCAGGCGGCCGATCCGAGAGCCGTAGCGCGCGACCACGATCCCCGCCACCACAACGGCGACGATGCCGGACGCGTGCAGCAGGTCGGCGGCGAGATAGCTGCCGTACGCGATGACCAGCGTCGCAAGGATCTCGAGAGGGGCGTCCTCGGCGAAGCGCAACAGGGCGAGTCCGAGAAACCCGACCGCCAGTCCGATCGCTGCTCCACCCAGCGTGATTTCGAGGAAACGAACCGACGCGTCGCCGAATGACGGTGCGCCACTCAGGATGGTGGCCAGCACGGCGGAAAACACCGCGACACCGGTGCCGTCGTTGAAGAGGCTCTCACCCTCGAGGATGGCCACCAGGCCCCCGGGCGCGTTGACCCTGCGCAGCAATGTGATGACGGCGATGGGATCGGTAGCGGCGAGGATGGCGCCCAAGAGCATCGCGCTGGCCCAGCTGAGGCCGAGGATTAAATGGGTGAGGACGCCGATCAGGACGACCGTGATCGCCACGCCGATGGTGGCCAGCAGCCCCACTGGAAGGATTCGACGCCTCAGCTCGGGCTGGTCGAGCGTCAGCGCCGCCTCGAAGATCAGCCCTGGCACGAACGCCAGCAGGATGACGCCGCCGCCGATGCGCGGGAACTGGGTGCCCGGCAGCAGGCCGACCGCGATTCCCGCCATGGCGAGCACCACCGGATAGGGCAGCAGGCGGGCTCGCTTCGATACCAGGCCGAGCACTGTCGCGACGGCGCCGACCAGGATTAGGAGCAGCAGGAAGCGCTGCTCTGCGGTCACTTAGGGGTTCTCACAGCTCGAGGCTCATGCCGTCGCGTGCTGCCTTGACCTCGGTTCCGATGCGCTGGGTGAGGTCCGCGGCCAGTTCCCAGGGGTGCGCCCGCCAAACCGTCATGCCGTAATGAGTCAGGATGGCGAGGCGCGGCTTAGCCTCGCGGATGATCCGCTCCGCGTCGTCGAGGCACAGGTGCGGCAGCTCGGCGCGGCACTGCATCAGGACCACATGGATAACCATCACGTCGGCCTTGTGCTGCTCCGCGATGCCGTCGTAGTACGCGGAGTCGGTCACCCAGCCGAGACGATTACCGAAACGGAAGCCGTAGGTCTCCACCTGGTGGACGTGACGCGGGGTCGTGGTGAATGTGATGCCTTTCACCGTGTACGAGGTCTCAGGCTCGAGCCGTATGACCTCCTGCGGAAATCGGCGTAGGTAGTTGAGGACGACGGGGTCGACGTCGAGGGCGTCGGATGGGCAGAACAGGCGGCCGCGGTGCTGAAAGCCGCCCTCGGTCATCGCCTCGACCATCACGTTGACATCGCCCGCGTGGTCGAGATGCCGGTGGCTGATGACGATCGCGTCGAGCTTGGTGAGGTCGACCTTGCGCTTGGCGTACTGGACGATCGCGCCGGGGCCGGGGTCGAGACTGATGCGCGTGTCGCCTTCTTCGAGGTACAGGCCGCCAGAGGCGGCCAGCTGCTTGGCGACCATGAACCGCGCTCCTGCTGTCCCCATAAAGGTCAATTTCATCGCTTGATCTCTGCGACCTCGCTGAGCGGGACTTCGGACTTTTCGCCGAAGTATCGGTCGTAGAGACCGGCCACGCGCTCAACGGTGTCGATCTCGTCGACCGGCTTGTCGTCGCGGATGCGGACGATGCGCGGAAATCGAAGCGCGTAGCCGCTCTCGTGACGCGTCGAGTGCTGGATCGAGTCAAACGCGACCTCGAGCACGACCTCCGGCTTCACCAGGCGCGCGTGGCCGTGATCCTTGATGGTGATCGCGAGAAAGCGCTTGGTCATCTCGGCGATCTCGGCGTCGGTAAGACCCGTGTACGCCTTGCCGACGTTGACCAGCCGGCCGGTGCTCGTGTCTTTGACCGCGAACGTGTAGTCGGACAGCACCCCTTTGCGCTTGCCGTGGCCCCACTCGACCGCGGTCACGACGACGTCGAGGGTCGCCAATGGACGCTTCAGCTTCAACCACGCCAGGCCCCGGCGGCCTGGCGTGTACGGACTGAGCGGATCCTTCACCATGAGCCCTTCGTTGCCGCGCTCGCGTGTCTCGGCGAAGATCCGGTCGAGGTGGTCGGGCCCGGTTGCCTCCTCCACCCTCGCCAGGAGAAACGGGTGCTCGAGGCCCAGGCTCTCCATCAACTGGCGCCGGGTCGTCAGCGGCTCGTCCAGCAGAGGCCGTCCGTCGAGCCACAGCAGGTCGAAGACCACCAACACGACCGGGACCTCATCGCGTAGCTCGGCGGACACCTTCTTGCGGCCCAGCCGTCGCTGCAGCTCGAAAAATCTAAGCACCCGTCCATCGCGATGAGCCAGCACCTCGCCGTCGAACAGCACGTCGTGACCGATCGACCCGGCATTCTCAGACAGCTCGGGGAACGCGCTGGTCGTCTCCTTCAGGTCCCGCGAGAAAAGCTCCACGCGCTCACCCTGCCGGTGGAGCTGGCAGCGCACGCCGTCGTATTTCTCCTCGGTCCACACGCTATCCGCGCCCATCCGCTCGAAGGCTTCAGCAGACGTTTCGACTGGGCTGGCGAGCATGAAGCGCAGGGGCTGGAACACCGCAATCGTGGTGGTGTCGAACTGCTTGTGCTTGCAGCGGACGGCGGTCTCGCCGATGTCGCCGGTGATGAGGTGGACTCGCTTGACCTGCGTGATCGGAACTTCGAACGCCTCCGCGATCGCCGCCTCGACCAGGCCCTCGCTCAGGCCGATCCTGAGCTCGCCAGAGATGATCTTGACGAAGAATCGCGCGGCCTCAGGGTGGAGACGTCGCAGGAGCCTTTCCAGTGGCGCCTCCTTTGCCTTTCCCCGTGCAGTGCGAATCTCCTCCAGAGCTGCTTCGATTTCACGCAGAGAGACCTGCTCGGGTTGCGTGCGGGCTTCCAGTGCTTCGCCGGCCCAATCGCCGAGGTCCGAGTGCTTGCGAAAGAGGCTGCCCAGCTCATCTTCATCGCGTCCTGAGATCGACGACACGACCTTGCTCAGGGTCGCCCAACCAAGTCCCAGCGTCCGTCGCTTTGAAGGACTGAACGCGCGCCCGCTCATGAACACAGCGGCCCGCCGAAGGTCGTCGTCGTCGAGGGTTCGAAAGTAGGCGGCGAGGATGCGCGCCTTCTCAAGCGTCGCGGACGTGGACCCCACCGCAGAGCCGGCACGCGCGAAGTCAAGCATGGGTGGCCTATCGTAGATCGCGATGCGGCGCTGCCCTTACCTCGAGGAATACTTGAAGGAACGTCACGCGGTGCTGCGCGTCTACCGGTTCGACTGCCACGTCGACCGCCGCTCGAAGCGCAAGTACGCAGTGAGCGACAGCCCTCCCATCTGCGTGCGCAACTTCGAGGACTGCCCGCTCTACCAAGCCGAGAAAGGGCGGGAGGATCAAATCATCAGGCGCTACACCGATTGAACTGTGCAGTGTGCTCGGCGCCCGCTCTGCCGCTTGACGGCGCGTGCGTGTTCTGCCACGCGCCGATGAGCGGCGATGAGGACTCTGGCGAACTGCTCGATTACCTCGTGGAGCACATCCCGATCGCGAAGGTGAAGCGGGGCCATCTGAACCGCGGCCCGATCACCGAGCTGGTGCTTGACGTCGAGGGCCGCAGCTTTCGCGCGCGTGTGAAGAACGAGAAGCTGGAGGTGGTTCCGCCGGTTCACCTAACCGCGTGGGTCGACCTGCTGCTCACCAAGCTGAGCGACGCCGCGGCCGTCGACCCGGAGCTCCGGCGCGCCGTGCTCCGTTCAGGCTGGGCTTTGCGTTAGAGAGCCAGTGCGAGCTGCTCCGTCGCCTCGAGGGCCGAGGCTCGGATGCCTCGCCTGCGCAGGTGTCGCGCGAAATCCTCGGTGTAGCCGTGCACGGTGTAGACCTGGTCCGCGCCTGATCGCTCCACGACGTCGATGAGCTCGTCGAAGTCGCAGTGGTCGGAAAGGTCGAACGTGGCGTCGGCGCCGAAAATGCGTGCGAACTCGGCATCTTTCGCCCAGCCGGAGATGAGCGCGGTCCGGTACCGCCCCAGGCGGCGAACCTCGTCCTTGCCCGCGGGCGGGGCGATCACCACGCGGCCGTCCGGGGCATCACCATCGAGCTCGACCCAGTCGGGCAGTGGTCGTCCCGCGGTCGCGTACTCGCGCGCACACGGAGCACATCGCTTCTCCAGGGCAAAGCTGAATCCGTAGGGCGCGAGCGCGAGCATCACCTCTTCGGTCTTGCCGAGCGCGTGGCAGAGAAGCACCGGGGTGACACGGCTGTCCAGCGCGCGGCGGCACCACATCGCGATCGCTTCGATCGTGGAGTCGGGATCACCGAAGCGGAAATGCGGCCGGCCATAAGTCGTCTCGATGATCAGCACGTCCGCTTTGGGGATGAACGTCGGCGGAGCGCCCCCGGCCTGTCGGAGTTTGATGTCACCCGTGTAGAGCAGCGTCGTGCCCTGGTGCTCGAAGAGGAGCTGCGCGGAACCCAGCATGTGCCCGGCGGGGAGGAGGGTGACCGTGGCCTGGCCGCGGCGCATCGGCTCGCGATAGCCGAGCATCCGCCAGCCTCGAGGGCGACGAGATTCTGGAATCAGCGCAAGTGTCTGCGGCGTGAGCAGAGCCTCCTTATGCCGTCGCGCGTGATCCGTGTGTGCGTGGGAGATGAAGGCGAACGTCCGCACAACCAGCGGGTCCAGCCACAGTCGGTGGCCAGGCAGCGAGACTCCGTGGTCCCAGACCACCTCTCGCGTCACTGGATCGAGTCCAGCCGCACGCGGTCACCGTTTGAGAACAGGCCTGCGGGGACATGCACCCCGAGGACGGCGTAGGCCTCGAATGGCACGCCGATGTCCACCACCCAGACCTCGCCGGACAGTCGCGGCCCGTCGCCAACGAGAAGGCCCGCTTTTGGAAGTCCGAGGGTCACGGTCGTCTGCGCCTGCACACTTGGAGCGTAGGCGACGCCAGTGTCGGCGTCGAGCCCGGAGGGCACATCGACCGCGATCACCTGCAGCTGCGCCGAGTTGACGCCCTCGATCCAAGCCGCGAAATCGCCCTCAGGACGCCTTGAGACCCCAGTGCCAAGGATCGCGTCGACCACTGCTTGAGCGCCGCTGAGGCGCAGCTCGCCGGAGACCTGGATCCCGAGCTTGCGGAGCGCCTCGAGCTCTCGTGCCGCCGCGCTCGGCAGCCGCGCGGCGTTGAGGCAGCAGACGCTTGCGAGCTTCCCCCAGCGGTGCAGGTGCCGGGCCGCCGCGAGCCCGTCGCCGGCGTTGTTGCCCACCCCGCAGACCACTGCAGTGTCCGCTGGGCAGAATCGCGCGACCTGCCAGCCCGCGGCCTCCATCAACCAGTCGACCGAGATGCCGAAGCGCTCCTGCGCGAGCGCGTCGACCTCTTTGACCTGGCGGCTAGTTAGGGACGGAAGGCCGCTGGACGACAAACGAGCAGTAAGGGTCATGGCGGTGGATGGAATCGGCCTGCGAGATTGACGTGCCGAGCAGCCTCGACATGAGCTGCGGTGTGATCGTGCAGACCTGGGGGAACTTGAGCGCCGTGGTCCTGAAGGGGCAGTTGTGGATGGTGACCTTCACCCCCTCGCTGGTCTCCGTCTGCTCGGCCAGGGTGCCGGCACGGCCGATCCAGGCGACCACCCGTCGCAGCTTCTCGTCGAACTCAAGGCCTTCGAGGTGAGGCTCGATCGCCCCGGCGTGGCGGGCCGCGACCCGGGAGAAGACCTCATCCAGGGCGTCCGGGCCTCCCATCTCCTGGACTTCCTGGAGCACCATCGAGGCGAGCTGGCCATAGCGCTTGGGAAACACGGAGTCGGCGCGCTCGGTCAGGGAGAAGAGCAGCGCGGGGCGGCCCCGCCCGCTGCGCTCGGGGTGGCTGACGACAAACCCATCGCGCTCGAGGTTGGTGAGGTGCTGCCGGACGGCGTTGGGCGTGACGCCGAGGTCGCTGGCGATGGTTTCCGCGCTGCAATTGCCCTTACGCCGGAGCAGCTCCAGGACTTCCATGCGGGTCGAGCGGCCGGCGATCATTGAGGTCTCATCCGGGACGCTGGCCAGCCATGCTAGCACTACCCGGGAGCATTTATTACAGATTGTCCTTGACAAATTGGAGGGAGTTCGTAAACTCTTGGTCGGGAGATAAGGAATTGACCATGATCAAGCAGGCGAGCCGCGCTATTGAGCATATGACCGCACGGGAACGGCGCATCCAGCGTGCCAAGTACGCACGCCGGAACAAGATGCATCACATCGACCGGCTCTTGAACGAGCTTGAGATGCTGAACCTGGCCGACCAGCGGCAGATGCCGCCGGTGCTCTCGGTCGCGATCAACAAGGTCATCGAGGAGTCACCCGAGGTGACGGTCCTGGCCCAGGCCAAGCCCGCCTCCGTCATGGAGGCGATGGACGCCCTGTACGAGATCCAGGACAGCTTGATGTACAACCAGATCGAGGACGAGTAAAGCCTCAGCTGTCGATCGACACAAAAAGGTCGGGTGCCCGAGCGGCGCCCGGCCTCTTCTTTTTACTTGGTGCTTTCCGCCTGGCGGATGCGCTGGCTCAAGAGCTGGAGCAGGCGATAGGTGACCTCGGGGTGCTCCTTGAGGAAAGGCTTGAAGTTCCACTCCGGGATCGTCGCCAGGGTGACGTCGGCGTCCGCCTTGATCGTCGCGCTGCGGCCCTCGTGGTCGAGCAGCGCCATCTCGCCGAACGAGTCACCCGGCCCGAGCTTCCGCGTTTTGCCCTGGACTGTGGAGACCGATACCGTGCCATCGAGGATGACCATGAATCCGACCCCGTTTTCCCCCCGCACGACGATTTCGTGGCCGGCCGGGTGATGAACAGTCTTCATCTGCTTCTCGATGGAGCGCACCTCTGATTCCGGCAGCCCCTCGAACAGCTTCGCCCGCTTAAGTTCGATCACGCTCAGATACTAACGTCCAGCCTTTTTGTCGTCCAGGAATTCCTGGTAGCGGCGGTACGCATCCTGCTTGCGGCTGTCGACGATTTTCGTATACCCCTGGAGCGTGTTCAGGTTGGCGTGACCGAGCACTTCCTGGACAAGTCGCACGTCGCCGCCGGTCACCTCGAGCAGAGTCGTGGCGGCGGTGTGGCGCGCGACGTGGGGCGATTTGAACGACCAGGCCCCAAGCTGTACGCGCAGCTTGCGCACGATGAAGCGGGCGCCCGCTGAGGTAAGGCGGCGGGCGCGATCGTCCGCGGCCGCGCGGTCGTAGTTGACGAACAGAGCCATGCAGGCGTCCTCGCGCGCTACCAGGTACTCCTCGAGCGCCTCACGCGCGTCGGTCGTCAGGTACACGGAGCGCTGCTTGGAGCCCTTTCCGGTCACGACCAGGCGGTTGCCCGAGCGTGGAAAGTCGGTTCGATCCAGCGCCAGGGCCTCGGAGATGCGACATCCCGTGCTGATCAGGAACTGGACCAGCGCGCGATCGCGCTTTTCGTGGGCCGTCTGGCGCGGCAGAGCGCCGAGCAGACGGGTCAGCTCGTCCGGATCGATCGGCTTGGGCAATCGCTGTTCGAGCTTGGGCAGCGTGATGCCGTTGGACAGGTCTCGGTCGATCAACCCCTCTTTCGCGATCCAGCGCAACCACGAGCGGATCGCAACCAGCGCCCGGGCGCGAGACGAAGGACTCTTCAAGCGACCGGCGAGATGACGTTGATAGGCGCGAAGGTCGTCGTGGCGCAGCTGGTCGATCAACAGAGTGTGGTCGTTGGCCTTGAGAAAAACGATGAGCTTGCGGAGCTCGGACTCATAGGCGCGGACCGTGTTCGGGCTGCGGTTCGCTTCGAGTTGAAGCCAGCCAAGATATTCGGTCGCGGCGGCCTGCAGATCGCGTGGCATGTCGAGGCCGACTGCATGTTGCCATAATCGGACGCGGTGGGGGCGCTTCGTGCGGTGCGCGCCAGCGATGAGCTGGAGCGTAAAGGCGACGAATTCGGCTATGACCCGGAGTTCACTGCTCGGGTCCAGGGAATCGCGCTCTGGTTCTATCACAAGTACTGGCGGGTCGAGGTCGAAGGAATTCGCAACGTGCCGGCCCACGGCCGCGCGCTGCTGGTGGCCAACCATGCAGGCATCGTTCCCTACGACGGCGCGATGATCCGCACAGCGATCATGGCCGAGCATCCGCAGCCACGACATGCTCGCATGCTGGTCGTCGACTGGGCTTTCGCGATGCCGTTCACGAGCATGCTGCTGGTCAAGACCGGCAACGTGCTCGCCCATCCCGACAACGCGGCCGCTTTGCTAGAGCGCGATGAGCTGGTCGGCGTGTTCCCGGAAGGAGTCAAGGGCGCGGCCAAGCTCTACCGAGATCGTTACCAGGTGCAGCGTATGGGACGTGGCGGTTTCGTCCAGGTCGCGTTGCGCACCGGGTCGCCAATCATCCCGGTCGCAGTGGTCGGCTCGGAGGAGATACATCCGGTCATGTTCGACGTGAAGCCCCTGGCCAGGCTCCTCGGTCTTCCGATTGCTGCAGTCACACCGACGTTCCCATGGCTCGGTCTCGCCGGCATGATTCCATTGCCGTCGAAGTGGTTGATCGCCTTCGGAAAGCCGATCTCGGTTTCTAGGTTCGGCCCGGAGGCGGCGAACGATCCTCGGCTCGTGCTCGAGTTGACCGAAGAGGTCCGTGGCTGGATCCAGACCACGCTGCGACGTCTGCTCTCACGGCGGCAAACGATCTTTTTCTAAGCGAAGCGCTCCTCCAGCGGTCGCTGTCAAACTGGGCCGATGCTTCAAAGATCGCTGGCCGGCCCGGTCGCCATGCTCATGCTCGTCGCGTGTGGTGGTGTGACTTCGGGCTCGCCGTCAGGTCCGACCGCGGCCACGATTGCAGTGCAGCCTGGCGACCTTCCCGCCGACATGCACAAGTGCGCCCTATCAGGCGACATTGACAGCTTCCTGAACAAGTCGAAGACCAAAGATCCCAACACGTACACCGCGACTAAGGGTGAATGGGACTCGGCGAAGCAGAAGGGTGCCACGGCCGCGTACGCGGCCTTCTATACGGACAGTACGGCCCACTGCGCGAGCATCGAAACCAACTCGTCAGACATCAGCTCGGCGACGTACAAGCTAGTCGTGAACTTCGTCGTGCAGTTCAAGGACGAGGCAACCGCGAGCAAGGGCTATACGACCGAATCGATCTTCGGGTTCAGCGCGTCGTCCCTGAAGAGCGGGGGAGCACCGGTCGTCGAAGGCACGGCAACGGGCCTGACCAAGAACTCGATCGTGTTGAGCATCGCGGTCGCGAACCAGGCGTTTTACGTTGCGGAATGGCAAAACAAGGCGTTCATGGTCATCCTCGCGATCTTGAACATCGACGCGGCAACCTGCAAGAAGGTCGCGCAGGCGGCGAACAGCCGAATCAAGTAGCCGCCGGCGGGCGTGCCGCTAAACTAGCCGGGCCGATCGCAAACGCCCGCCACGTCCAATCCCGCACTCGGCGCCGTCGGGGCTCTTCGCCCCTGCTTCGCACAGCGCTCGTTCTGGCGCTTGTGATCACGCTCGCCTTCGGAGCCGCCCGGCTGGTCGCGTCCACGGGCACGGTGGCAGCTATCGCGGGGAATCTCAAGCTCGCACCATCTCCCGCTCTGGTCGCAAGCCAACTCTCGGTCTCAGGCCTTGAGGCCGGCGCTTGCATGAGCCTGCCTCAGACGCAGGCCGGCTCAGGGCAAACGGTGTTCATCGATCCCGGCCATGGTGGCCTCGACCCTGGAGTCGTAGGAATGGTCTCCGGACAACAGGTCCTGGAGAAGGACGCCGCCCTTGCAGTCGCGGCCCGGCTCAGTGACCTGTTGCGAGCGGACGGCTATCGGGTGGTGATGGCGCGAACGCGGGACTCGACGGTGATCAAGCTCTCGACCGCGGACTCGGTGTTGGGGTCGCTGACCGCCAGCGCCGAGCACCGAGACCTGGCGGCTCGTGCGGCCTGTGCGAACGCCGCCGGGGCGGCCGCCCTGCTGTCCATCCATTTCGATGCTTTTGGCGATCCGTCAATCGGCGGTACGGAGACCTTCTACGACTCGGCACGGACTTTCGCAGTGGAGAGCCACCGGCTCGCCGTGAACGTTCAGGCCACCCTCGTCTCCGCTTTGCGCACGTCTGACCGCGGCGTGTGGACCGACGACCAGCTGGCCGCCCCGACGCTCACCAGCTCGGGCAGCACATACGGTCATCTCATCGAGCTCGGGCCCATGTCGGCGGGTTGGGTCGACGATCCGAGCCAGATGCCGGGCGCCCTGGTCGAGCCGCTCTTCCTGACCAACCCCGCCGAAGCGCGCCTCGCGAGCGATCCGTCAGGTCAGCAGAAGATCGCAGTCGCGCTCGAGGCGGGACTGGTGACGTTTCTCACCGGCCGCTGAACGGCGCGCTGGTGCGCCTGGCAAGAATCGAACTTGCTGCCTCTTGCTCCGCAGGCAAGCGCTCTATCCGGTGAGCTACAGGCGCGCGAACCGTTCAGTTTAGGCGAGCATCGACGGCGACCGTGGCGGCCTTCAAGGCGGCCGCGTCGAGGTTGCTCGCCACCACGAGGGCGACGAAAACCGATTTATGCCAGCACGCCAACCGAATGGGTGCGCGGTCGTAGATCCACGAGCTCAGGCCGAGGCCTGTGGCGCTCCCTCGGGTGACGCCCGCGAGAATCTCCCCAGGGGCCGGAGGCGCGAAGCCAAAAGCTCCGGACACCCACGCGCGATCCGCCTGTCCGGAGTCCGCGAAGATCGCCACTAGGCTCGCGATCGATTTGACATTGGAGGTCGCGCCCAGCTCTGCACTGCACGCGGCTGGGCTGGCCGTGAAGAGTGAGATCGCAGCGGCGGTAGCTCCTTCGACGCGAAGCTGCTCCCATTGAGCTGCGACCCGGCCCGCGAGCGCCGCGTCCGCATGGGCGAGGCTCGTGATGTAGACGTCGATGGGTCCCGACCCCAAGCAAGGGCTCAGGCCCGGCGGAATGTCGGACGACTGCAGGATGGCCGCCGTCGGTTCGGTGGGTGGTGATGGGCTGGGCGGCGGCGGGCTGAAGACTGGATGCGAGCCGGACTGGCATGCAGCCATGAGAGCGACCATTGCAGCGAGTGCGATAACCCGACCCACGGGTGGCGCAGTTTAGACTGCATTGGCTGTCAAGCGCCTGTAGCTCACCGGATAGAGCGTTCGGCTCCGGACCGAAAGGCAGCAGGTTCAATTCCTGCCAGGCGCACCAACTTGTCCTCCGAGGACGTCTGGCTGACCTCGGCTAGCGTCGCCGTCCGTCGAGCCGGATCGTCCAGGGGTCGATCGCCTCGGTCCGGAGATGCGTCTCGCTCCACGGATCGCGCGCGAGCGTAGCGCGGACGGCGTCCTCCGACTCAGACTCGACGGCGAACACCACGCGGTGCTCGTCGGCAAGCGGTCCGCCCAGGACGATGAAGCCAGCGCCCACGAGCTCGTCCATGAAGGTCGCATGCTCCGCCCACCCGGATTGTTCCTCGACCGGTCGCGCTGGGTCCCATTGAGGTCCGGACCGGCTGAGCCCGATGAGGAACATCGTCACGCTCGTTAGTTCGGCAGCTTCCTGATCGCGTCGCCAGTGCGCACCAAGCCGGCGACCACGACCCTGCAGTTGGCTCCGCGGAGGCGCAGCTCCCGACCGACAGGAGAGTTGACGAATTTCAAAGCATCCACGCCAAAGCGCGCTGAGAACTTCGCGCAGCCGGTGTGAGGGCTTTCGCTGAACTCGATCACCGCCGAACCGATCTGAACCCGGCTGCCGGCCGGCAGGTTGGCGAGGCTCAAGTCGAGGTCCACGTAAAGCTGGTCACCGGCCAGGGCCCAATGCTCGCGCTCACCCGCGATCGCGGCCGCCGCCCTTGCATTCATCAGGGTCAGCTGCGAGTCCGGATTGGGACTGCCATCAGGGGTGCGGCTGCTGCCACGAACGTTCCACGTGTCGCCTTCGAGGCCGTCGTGGGTGTCCAGCCGAGCCTCGGTCAGAACCTCGCGCTCGTCCTCGGCCGGTCGCCGGGCGATGAGCTCGACGGTCCCGCCGTCTGCCGGTGCTTCGCGGATGTGATCGAGGCTCTGCTCGAGCCGGGTCAGCTCGTCGGTTTGCCGCATGGCGGTATTTTGCCCGGTTTTGAGCCAGCATGATTGGCTGATGACTGTCGACCAGGTTCGGAAATTGGCCAGGGCATTTCCGGGGACGGTCGAGCAGGAGCATTGGGGTAATCCGTCGTTTCGGGTTCGTGGCCGGATCTTCGCCACCGTGCCTGACGACGGCCACGTGAACGTGATGATCGATCCGTTTGACGCTGAGTCAGCCGTGGCAGACGCTCCAGAATCCTGTCAGGTGCTGTTGTGGGGTAAGGAGGTCAGGGGCGTCCAGGTCTCGTTGCGAACTGCGGCGCCGAAAATGGTCGAGGCGCTTCTACGCTCGGCCTGGCGGCGCAAGGCGCCGAAGCGCCTTTTGACCTAGGTCGGTTTCTCACCCAGGTAGAGGGTCTGTTTGCCCATCAACCACCAGGCGGGCGGAAATGCGAGATAGGCCCGCACCAGCAGCGGATGCTGCGGCAGGCGGCTTTTGGTCGTGTAAGGCATGAAGCGTGTGATCACCTGCTTGGTCTTGAAGCCCGCCATGATCGCGGCCTCGGCCAGGCTCTTCTCGGTCAGCGCAGTCTGATGGTCGATGAAGTCCCAGTAAGAGCCGCCGATCAGCCGGATGTTCGGCTGGAGGATGAGGACGCGACCGCCCGGTTTAAGGAGCGCGAAGGTGACGCGCAGCTGCTGCAGCACTGCCTCGGTCGAGGGCAGGTGCTCGAGGTAGTTGCTGAAAAAGGCCAGGTCGAAGTGATTGTTGGGCATGACATCTGCAAGGCTCAGCCCGTCGGCCCGAACGAAGTGGACGTCGCCGGGCAGCGCGCTCTGCATGTCGCGGATGTCGGTCGCCCAGCGATCCTCCGCCTTCACGTTGCGGATGAAGTACCCGAGGTCGCACGCGATGTCGACCACGCGCGCGTTGGGCACGATGAAGCGCTGCAGGTACTGGCCGAGTTCGCGCCAGATGGCTTCCTTCGCGGCGTGGTCGACCTCGTCGAAGCGTTGTTCATAGACCTCTTTGAGGACGATCGGGGGAACCGCTGCTTTGGCGCTGCGGGCTGGTTCGCTCACCTGGAGGTCAACGATAACGCCCGGTTTGCGGGTCGCTGTAAACACTGTTGGTCCCGAATCTGAGCGGCGCCACCGTGGCGTCAGTTTGCGGCGTTGCGACCATCCCCCGTAGGCTGGCAGCGAGTGAGTGACAACGCGCTCGCCATCGAGCTGTTCGAGGGCCTGCCTTCGCGGTACGACGCGCTGGCCGAGGTGCTGTCCTTTGGGCAGAACCGCCGGTGGCGTCGCGAGCTGGTCGGCCGGCTCGCACTGCACGGTCCCGCGACCGTCCTGGACGTCGCCACCGGTACGGCAGGAGTGGCGATCTCGCTGGCCTCGGCGACAGACGCGCGCGTCACCGGGGTGGACGTCAGCGAAGCGATGCTCGAGCAGGGGCGCGACCGAGTGCGCCGGGCGGATTTAGCGGACCGCATCTCGCTCGTACCAGGGCGCGCGGAAGCCCTTCCCTACGCAGCAGGGTCATTTGACGCCGTCAGCTTCACCTACCTGCTGCGGTACGTCGCCGACCCTGAAGCGACCGTCGCGGAGCTCGCGCGCTTGATCCGCCCCGGCGGACACATGGCAAGCCTCGATTTCTACATCCCGCCGAGCTCTGTATGGCGCGCCGCGTGGCGGGTCTACACGCGACTGGTGCTTCCGGTCGCCGGCTGGCTGCTGGGCGGCCGCGCCTGGTGGGACGTCGGGCGCTTTCTCGGTCCGAACATCGAAGGCTACTACCGGGGATGGCCGCTCGTGCGAATCGTCGATGCGTGGAAGGCGGCAGGGATGGTGGGCGTGGGGTGGCGTGTGATGAGCCTGGGCGGGGGCCTGGTCATGTGGGGAACCAAACGTGATGCCTGAAGCGCTGGCGCCTGCGTATTACGCCGCCCACACCACTGGATGGCGGCGTGACCTGTGGGCGCTGCTCCATCCGCCCTACACCGCGTGGCACCTCTCCTACGTGCTGATTGGTGCGAGCCTGGCGCCGAAGGTGAGCGTGTTCCGGTTGGTCGCTACGCTGCTCGCCTTCTTTCTCGCGGTCGGTATCTCGGCACACGCGCTGGACGAGCTCCGCGGCCGCCCGCTGCAGACCGCGATCCCCGCGGGCATTCTGTGGGCGGCGGCGGGCGTCGGACTCTTCGGCGCGGTGGCGCTCGGGATTGCCGGCGTGTCGGTGCTGGGCCCGTGGCTGCTGCCGTTCATCGCGCTGGGCGTCTTTTTTGTTTTTGCCTACAACCTGGAGCTGCTTCGGGGAAGGGTCCACGGAGATTTCTGGTTCGCGCTGTCGTGGGGCGCTTTCCCCGTGCTCACGGCGTACTTCGCGCAGACGGGCCGCTTATCCGTCGCTGCCTTGGCGGCGGCCGCGGCGGGCTACGCGCTCTCGTACGCGCAACGAATGTTGAGCACGCCTGCCCGGCTGCTCAGGCGGCGCAGTCGCTCGGTGACCGGCGTCGTGACTTTGAACGACGGTTCGCAGGTCGAGCTGGACCGTCCGGTGTTGCTTCGCCCGCTTGAACGCGCGCTGGCGGCATGTTCGTGGGGAGTCGTTGCGCTCTCCATCGGTATGGTTGCTTCGCGCTTGCTGTGACCCCCGTATGCTCGGCGTGAAATGAAGCCCGCCGAGCTGCTGGCCAAGCCCCTGATGCGCGGCTGGTCGCATGCCGCGGCCGCGGTGGTTGCGATCGCCGGTCTGGTCGCCCTGATCGTCATCACGCGCAATGACCCCGCGAAGCTCGTCTCCATGATCGTTTACGGAACCGGCCTCGTCCTCCTGTTCGGAGTGAGCGCGACGTATCACATCTTCAACTGGCCGCCGCGCGTGAAGGACTGGCTTCGGCGGGCGGACCATGCCACCATCTTTGTCTTCATCGCGGCGACGTACACGCCGCTCGTCTTCAATGTGCTGGACGGGTGGTGGCGCATCGGAGTCATGGCGGCGGTCTGGATCTCCGCGGTGGCAGGCGTCGCGGGCGCGGCGCCTTTTCTGCGCATACCGCGGCAGGTGCTCGCCTCGCTTTACCTGGCGATGGGCTGGATAGCGGTGATCGCGATCGTGCCTCTGACCGCCGCGCTCGGATGGTTGGCTGCCGTGCTGATGGCGCTCGGCGGGCTGCAGTACTCGCTAGGCGCAGCCGCGTACGCCTTCAAGAAGCCGCGCCTGTGGCCGCGCGTTTTCGGCTACCACGAGCTGTTTCACCTGGCGGTCATCACAGCGAGCGTGACGTTCTACGTGATCGTGGTGCACTACGCAGTGCCATTCCATCGGGCGGGTTAGCAGACTTTCCACCTCCCCACCCGGCGGTGCCCTGCGGGCAGAGCCGACCTCCCCACGTGGTGGGGAGGTAAATTACTAAACCGGTGGCACCCCATGTTTCCGGTCAGGCCGCGTTGAGACCCGCGTCGAGTAAGCCTTGAACCGTGCGATCAGAGAGTCGCGCAACTGTTCCGGCTCGACCACGTCGTCGACGATGAGGTTGCCGGCGAGCTTGTAGAGGTCCACGTCCTCGCGGTACTCGTCCTCGAGTTCCTTCCGGCGCGCGGCACGCTGTTCCTCAGGCAGCTCAGCGAGCTTATTGAAGAAGACCGCGTTGACCGCCGGCTCGGGGCCCATGACGGCGATCTGCGCTGACGGAAGAGCGATCACCGAATCGGAGTCGAACGCCGGCCCTGCCATCGCATACAGTCCCGCTCCATACGCCTTGCGCACGATCACGCAGATCTTCGGCACGGTGGCCTCGGAGACGGCGCTGATCATCTTCGCACCGTGCCGGATGATGCCCCGGCGCTCGACGTCGGTGCCGATCATGAAGCCGGGCACGTCCGCGAGGAACAGCAGCGGAATCTCGAACGCGTCGCACAACCAGATGAAGCGCGCCGCCTTGTCGGCCGAGTCGCTGAAGAGGACACCGCCCTTTTGCATGGGCTGGTTGGCCAGGATCGCGACCGCGCGCCCGTCCAGCCGGGCGAAGCCTGTGAGCAGCTCCTTGGCGAACAGCTTCTTGATCTCCAGCCAGCTTCCCTCGTCGATGAGCGCGTCGATCAGCTTGCGCATGTCATAGCCTCGGTTCGCTTCGGCGGGGATCAACTCGGCGATCTTTGTGGCAGCGCGCGGGGGCTTCGCTGCGACGGCGGCCGGCTTTTCCCCGGTCCGCTGCGGCATGTAGGCCAGGTACGCGCGCCCGAACGCGATCGCTTCCTTGTCGTCCGCGACCAGCACGTCGCCGCAGCCGCTCTCGGTGCAGTGCATCCGCGCGCCGCCCAGCTCCTCGAGCGTCACCTTCTCTCCCACCACGACCTCAACCATGCGCGGCGACCCGAGGTACATCGAAGCGTTGCCCTCGACCATCACGACCACGTCACAGAACGCGGGAATGTAAGCGCCACCGGCAGCCGAGGGTCCGAACAGCAGGCAGATCTGCGGTACCACGCCGGACAGCTGGACCTCGTTGAAGAAGATCCGCCCAGCGTGCCGCCGTCCGGGGAACATGTCGATCTGGTCGGTGATGCGGGCGCCGGCGGAGTCGACGAGGTAGAAGAGGGGCACGCGAATTCGCGCCGCCGTTTCCTGGATGCGCACGATCTTCTCCACGGTGCGCGCGCCCCAGCTGCCGGCCTTGACCGTCGGGTCGTTCGCCATCACCGCCACCTGCCGGCCGTCGATCGTGCCGAGCCCGGTCACCACGCCGTCGGCGGGCAGCTCCTCAGCCAGGACGTTGGCGAAGAGTCCGTCTTCTATGAACGAGCCGGGATCCAACAAAAGGTCCAGGCGCTCGCGGGCGGTGAGCTTGTGCTGCTCGCGGAGCTTCGGCAGGTAGCGTGTGCCGCCTTTCAACGCGCGCTCGCGGAGCTCGCGGTGGCGCGAATTGGTCAAACCGCTACTTTCCTTTGAAGTCCGGCTCGCGCTTCTCGAAAAACGCTTTGATGCCTTCTTTCGAGTCTTCGGTCAGCGTGACCAGCGTGAACTGGCTGTGCAAGTAGTGGAGCGCAGCGCGGAACTCCATGTCCTGCTGACGGTAGAAGGAATCGCGGCCGAGGCGCAGCGCCACCGGCGACTTCTTGACGAGCTTGTCGGTGATCTCGTTGACCGCATAGTCGAGCTGGTCGTGCGGAACGACGCGGTTGATCACGCCGATTCCCTGCAGCTGCGTCGCCGTCCAGCGATCGCCGAGCATCTCCATCTCAAGCAGGACCTTGCGCGGGAGGTTGCGCGAGAGGATCGCCTGGATCATCATCGGCCAGATCCCGACGTTGATCTCGGGCGTGCCGAAGGTAGCGGTGTCGGTGGAGACGAGCAGGTCGCACGCACAGGCGAGACCGAGGCCGCCGGCCAGCGCGTGCCCGTTGATGCGGCCGACGATCGGCTTCCCCAGGCTGTCCATCAGCGTGAACAGCTCGACGAACAGGTCGCGGCTGCGATGACGTTCGAGGTCGGTCATGCCGCCGTCGAAACTCGAAAGGTCCGCGCCCGCGCAAAACGCTCTGTCCCCGGCGCCGGTCAACACGACCACGCGGACATCAGCTTCGTGCTGGCACCAACGGAAAGCCGTGGCGAGGTCGCGCAGCATGGTCGCGGACAGCGGGTTGCGCTGCTCCGGGCGGTTGAGCGTGACCGTGGCGACGTGGCCATCGACGGCGACCAGCGCCTGTTCCAGAGCTGGGGGGTCAGCCACGCAGTAATCGTAGGTGTAGGGCTACCTCAGCAGGCCCGATGCGATGGCGATGCCGACCAGGACGAGCACCCCGCCCCCAAGCTCCTCGCTCCACTCTTCGACGCGGCGTCCGAGCCGGTTCCCGAGCTCGAGCCCGGCCAGCGACATGGCAACGCTGACCGCGCCCATGGTGACCGCCGCGATGACGATCTGGATGTGATAGACGGCAAGGGCGAATCCGACCGCCAGGTTGTCGATGCTCAGCGCGAGGGCGGTGATGATCAGGCGGTGGGTCCGCAGGGGCTGCGGGCCCTTCTCTGCGCGCTCAACCTGCCGGCCCTGCCAGATCGTGTAAGCGCCGGTGAGGATCAGGATGCCGCCCGCCACGTATCCGGCCAGGTTCTTTCCGATGTAGCCGGAAACCGCAGCACCAAGGACGAGCCCGATCAGCGGCATCAGCGCCTCGAAAAGCCCGAAGGCCACGCCGACGCGAATCCTTGTCTTGGCGTCGATTCCGCTGAGGCCGATTCCGATCGCTCCCGCGAAGTTGCTCAGGCCGACGGAGACGCTGACAAGCAGGAGGCCTAGCAACCCGGACATCGGCAGTAACTATATGGAGAGATCGAATCCGGGCACTTCGTCGGCAATCCTTAACAAAAATAGATCGCGGTCGTGGGTAATCGGCGTCAGAATGGCACCGAATCTGCAACCGCCCCTGTCACCCAAAGTTAGGCTCAGAGTCGCTTAAACCATATAGTCCATCCCGCCAAGAAAGATATGAAGCTCAGGCAGCGCGACCCAGTCGCGGCCGCAGTCGCGGCCTCACACGCCGATGGCATCGATCTCGACAAGCCGATCTTCACGCTGAGCGTGGCTTCCGAGATCCTGGAGGTCCACCCGCGGACTCTCATGATGTACGAGCACCTGAGCATGGTTCAGCCCAAGCGGACGGTGACCAATCGCCGGCGTTACTCGCGTCGCGACGTGATGAAGCTGCAAGCCATCCAGACGCTCTCCCGCGAGCATCACGTCAACCTCGCCGGCGTCCGCTACATCCTGGCGCTCCTGAAGCGCCTTCACAACGCGGGTGTCGAAGCACCGGATGGCTTGAAAAACCTGGACGTGTCGCAGCTCGACGTCTAAATAACCTCCCGGTTCCGGGTTGATGGAAGGCAAATGTCAAAGAAGAGAAGACGCTTAGAGATCAAGGTCGATCCCCTGCCGGCGCCTTTCCAGATGGAGACAGCATCTTGCCCCGTATGTGGGCGCGACGCGGCGGCGATCGGGAGGCGGCACCTCCAGATCGTGTTCCGCTGCGAAGGTTGCAAGGTCGTCTTCAAGCGAAATCGGAGCTGGCCCTACATCTACTAGATCGGGGGGCGAAACGGCGTCCGGGCGCGTTTCCCTAATGTGGGGGCATGAGGCGGTCGGTTGGTAGAGCCGCGATCTATGGCGCGCTGATCGGCCTGGCGACGGCGGCCGTCGCCGAGGCCGTGCGGCCGCGAGGCGGGACCACCGCGCTCGTCGACTGGGACCAGGTGCGGCGGGCCGCCCGCGCGCGCCTCGAAACGCCGTCCCTCGACCGGTATGAGCTGGAAGCCGCCGCCAAGGGTTACCGCGTGATGGCCGCCGAGCTCGAGAAGCCGCTCCTCAATTTCGTCGGAGGCCTTCCCAAAGGCGCCTCGATACCGAAGTTCGAGGCGCTCGATCGCGTCGGCTGGCTCGATCTGAACCTGGGTATCCTGCGCCGGGTCATCGACCCGGTGCTCGAGGCCGGGCGCATGCCCAACTCACTGCTGGTGGAGGTCGGACGGACCGGGGTGGACCACTACGTGGCGTTCATGCTCGCGTTCGTCGGGCGCCGCGTGCTGGGTCAGTACGATCCGCAGCTCTTGGGCGCCGAGCCGATCGGCGGAGAGGGGCTTTACCTCGTGGAGACGAACGTCGAGGAGTGGGGGCGGCGCGCTGATCTGCCCGGCCAGGATCTCCGGCGCTGGCTGATCCTCCATGAGATGACGCATGCGTGGCAGTTCGCCGCGCATCCATGGCTCCGCAATTACATGGAAGACTCCATGCGAGTGCTCCTCGACTCGGTGAAGAAGGGCACTGCGCCCGTGGCGCGCATCGCGGCTTTCGCGGGTGTGCTGCCTTCTCAGTGGAAGGTGATGCGTCAGGTGCAGGGCACGATGTCGGTGATCGAGGGCTACAGCAACCTGGTCATGAACGAGCTCGGGAGCAAGCTGCTTCCGGGCTTTGAGAAGCTCGAGGCCGCATACCGCGAGCGGAGCTCAGGCAAGAGCCCGCTCGAGGTCTTGATCTGGAAACTGACGGGCCTTGATCTGAAGCTTCAGCAGTACCGCCGGGGTGAGGCTTTCTGCCGGGCGGTCTTCGACGCGCACGGGATGAAAGTTCTGAACGAGGTTTGGAACAGTGAGGCGCACATGCCGCGCCTGGATGAGCTGGGCCACCCCGAGGTTTGGTATCGGCGGGTGGTGGCTGGCAGCTAGTCCACCTCCCCACCCGGCGCGCTTTACGCGCCGACCTCCCCACTGGTGGGGAGGTGACTCATCTCTAGTCTTTCAGCTCTTCCTGTGCCGTTTCTTCGGTGATCGGCATCACCGCGACCGGCAGATCACCGATGTCGAAGTAACGCACCGTCTTGTTCATTCGCTTGGCGATGCCGACCTGCACCTTCACGCCAAGGGAGATCCGCCCGAAGACCCACACCTCGTCGCAGCGCGCGAGTAGGTTGTTCATCGCCTCGCGCACCACGTCTTTCGACACGGTATGCATGAGGTAGTAGTCGAAGAGCATGAACGGGCTGACAGGAACCATTCCCGAGTCGAGGACGAACTTCTGGATATGCGCCCGCCAGTAGAAAACCTTGTTCGACATGGCGACATAAACCAATCGCTTGGGGTGCCGCAGCGTCTCTTCGGCCTGGTCCCGAGCGCTTGGCTTGGTAGTGGGTTGAAAGATCCGTTCGAGGATATCCTCGGCGGCCTTCCCCGAGACTGCCATGAGACTGGCTATCGTATCAGCCGTGCCCGAAGGCTCCCGATTCGACCTGTCAGGGCGAGTCGCGTTGGTGACAGGGGCCAGTCGCGGGATCGGAAGTGCGATCGCCAACGCGCTCGTCGAGCAGGGGGCCACCGTCGTGCTCTCCAGCCGCAAGCAGGCGGACCTGGACGAAGAGGCCGCCCGGATCAACGCCCAGCACCCCAATCGGGCGACCGCGATCGCCGCTCACGCCGGCCGGCCGGAGGACCTCGAGCGGCTCGTGCAATCGGTCATAGAACGCTTCGGCCACATCGACATCCTGGTCAACAACGCCGCCACCAACCCGTACATGGGCCCTCTGCTCGGAGCGGACCTGGCGATCTGGGACAAGACCTTCGAGGTCAACCTGCGCGGCGTCTTCATGCTCACCAAGCTTGTCTACGAAGGCTGGATGGAAAACCATGGCGGCACGGTCGTCAACGTGGCCAGCATCGGCGGCCTGCGACCTGGCCCCGGTCTCGGCGTCTACAACATCACCAAAGCGGGCGTCATCATGCTCACGCGGCAGCTGGCCCGCGAGGTGGGCGGCAAGGTGCGAGTCAACGCGGTCGCGCCCGGCGTGATCAAGACCCGCTTCGCCGAGGCGCTGTGGGGCAACGAGGCGATCCTCGAACGCGTGCTGGCCTCGAATCCGATGGGCCGGATCGGACTGCCGGACGAAGTCGCCGGCGTGGTGGCTTTCCTCGCCTCTGACGCCGCGAGCTACATCAACGGGGAAGTGATCGTGATCGACGGCGGCGGGGGAGAGGTTTAGCGGTTTCCTGGACGGCGGGCAGCGCGGCGGCGTCGGCATGGCCTTCGCCGTTCTCGGAAGCCAGCTGGCGCGTGTGGATGAAGTCTTCGAGCTCCTTCTCGTACTGATAGGCGTGCCGGTCCGGCGCGTAGCGCAGGACGCGGCGCTCCTGGATGAAGTCCTCGAAGGCCGCACGAGTGTCGCGCTTGGCGCGAAATCCAAGCTCACGGGCGGCTTTGGCCGTTGACAGCGAACGTCCCCACCGGAGGAGGTCCAGGAGTTGAGGCGAAAGGAACGCCACCCCAGCCTTCCTGACCGCGAACGCGGCCAGCTCAAGCCCGATGGGCGGAAGCAGCGGTGCGTGCAGCTTGCCCGCCGCGTCGAGCAGCTTGGACAGGGGCTCGGGTCCGGACGAAGCGATGTTGTACGCGCCTGCCGGGCCGCGCTTCGTCGCGATCGCCATCGCCTCGACGCAGTCGTCGCGGTGGATGAGCTGCAGCGAGGGATCGTAGCCGGCGACTGTCGGTACGACCTCGAGGTCGAGGTAGCGGGCGAGAGGCTGGGGCTCCTCCGGATTGAGGCTGTTGGCAAAACGGAGCACCAGCGTTGAGATGTTTCGATTCCGGAGAGCGAAATCGCTGACGTACGACTCGACCTCGACGATGTCGCGCACGAACTGGTGACGCGAGTTGCTGTCCAGGCGGTGGTCCTCGCGCAGCCCGGCGGGTAGGTCGAAGCGCGAGCCGTAGACATGCCCGGATGACTTGAGCACGAACCGCCGGACCGGGCTTCCTTCGCCAGCGCAGCCGGCCAACAGGTTGAGCGTGCCGATCACGTTCATCTCGTGAGCGCGTCGCGGGTCCATGTCGAAGGAGTCGATGCGGATGAGCGTGTGCACGACCGTGTCAATGCCTACGGATCGCACTAGCTTGCCGATCAACGAGTGGCGGATGTCGAGCTTGAGGTAGTCGGCGCGGCCCAGGTCGTAGCGGGGCTCGCGGACGTCGATACCGATGATCTCCTCGACGTCGGGGTCATCCACCAGGCGCTGCACCACGAGCGCGCCCCACCAGCGGGCCACGCCGGTGACGAGAATGCGCCGCTTCTTGGAAGGCATCTCCCGGTTCAGTCTAGCCCTGGATCTTTCGCGTGGCAGGTAGGCCTGGCTTTGCCAGGCCGTCTACTCCGCGCCGCATTTCACGCCATTCGTTGCGAGGAGATTCCTTTCGAAAAGTCCCACCCTGCAGGAAAAAGAGCCATGAGAGGAAACCTAGGTTTCCTCTCATATCTTCTCAGTATGTGCGTTTGATCACGTCGCGTTCCATCTGCGCGACCGCCCGCGAGACCGTCTCATGAACGGGGGATTTCGCGACCCGCAGAGCCCACTCCAGCTGGCGCAGCAGCGAGTAGAGGCCCTTCATCGCCTTGATCGCGTCACCGATGTCGATGTTGGAAGGCAGCGGAATCTTGTCGAGCGACTCGCCAGTCGCCCAGCGGTATGCGAAGTCGATGTAGTCGTGCGACGGCGTGCGCAGATTTGGCTCATCGAGGTCGTTCTCCAGGTCGGCAAATCGGAAGTAGAGCGAGCGGATCAGGCGCGCGGTCTGCGCGATCGCCGGGGTCGGGTAGCGGCGCGGGCCGCGGGCCTCGCGGTTGCGGCCGCGTTCCCGGTCCTCCGCCGCGAGCATCACCAGCACCGCGCACAGCTCTTCCGGGGTCAGGCCCTCGAGCCACCCGAGCCACACTGCTTCGGTCACCAGGATCGTGTTCTCGCCGTACACGCGCGCGGCGAACAGGCCTTTGTCGGTCGGCCGGTCGCGGGCGAGAAACCCCGTCTCGGTCAGGATCTTGCAGAGCCGGCGAAGCTTGCGGGCGTACTCGTCCATCTGTCCGGTGACCTCGCGTTGACCCGCGTCGAGCTCCTTCTGGAGAGTGCGAATCTCTGCATACCGCTGAAGGAGCTCGCCAAAGCGCGGCGAGCGCACGACCTTCAGCTTGTGCTGGCGCTCCAGGAGGCCCTTCGCCTCGACCTCGAGGCGCTGGATCATCCGCCCTGCCGGAGTGATGGCTCGGGTGTGTCTGGTGCCGCGGCGTCCTCGCCGCTCTGCAGCGCCCTCCCGGCGCAGCCGTTTGAGCTCGATCCGGATCGCGCGCCGCCGGTCCTCGAGCTTGAAGTACTGGGCGACGTCCTCGATCGAGACCTCCGGGTCGTCCCACATCTGGCGGATGTCCGCGAGCTGGACGCGGACATTGGCCAGGCGCTCCTTTGTCTGCTCGGCGGCGAGCCTTTTCTGGAACTGGCCGAACGAACGCTGCATCAGGGCCTCGGCCTCCTCTGGCGTGTAGACGCGCAGGAGGTTGAGGGCCATGTTGTAGCTGGGCAGGAACTTGGACTCGACGACGAGGGTCGGTCCCATCGCCACCTCGTAAATCGTGCCGACCTCCACGTCCGCCTCTTTGAGGATCACGCCGTGGCCGATCACATCGATGCCGCGGCGCCCGGCGCGTCCCATCAGCTGCGTCAGCTCGCCTGTCGTGAGGTTGGAGAAGTTGACCCCGTCGAACTTTGTGAATGACGACACCACGACTCCTCGGGCCGGCATGTTGATGCCTAGGGACAGCGTCTCGGTCGCGAACACGACCTTGATCAGGCCACGCTGGAAGAGCTCCTCGACCATCTCCTTGTGGTACGGCAGCAGGCCCGCATGGTGCTCGGCGAGACCCCGGCGAAGCAGCCGGGCGTCGATCATGCGGCGGAACAGGGCTTCCTCGTCGTGATCCTTCAAGCCTTGCAAGCGCTCCGCAGCTACGCGGTCGATGGCCTCCTTCTCTGCGGCCGTGGTCAGGTCGATCTCGTGATAGGAACAGCGCTGCAGCGCCTCGCGGCAGCCACGTCGCGAGAAGATGAAGTAGATCGCCGGCAGCATGTCGAGGCTGCGCAGCTCGGGGACGACGTGAAGCAGGTCATTCGACGGCAGCGAGCGGTATCCGCCGACGCGGTAAGAGGCCTCCTCTTCCTGTGCAGCTTTGCTCCACGTTCGCTGGTCGATCCCGCCGTCGCCCTTGAATAGAGGCAGGAACCGGTTGTTGATCGCCAGCCACATCTTCAGCTCGACCGGCCGGACGTCGTGGAAGACCGTCTCCATCCCGCCGCGGTTCTCGGCCATCCAGTCGGCGATCTCTTGGTAGTTGCCGATGGTCGCCGAGAGACCGACGAGCTTGATCGTCTTGGGGGCCTGGATGACGATCTCCTCCCAGACTGACCCGCGGGGAAAGTCGTCGATGTAGTGAACCTCGTCGAGGACGACATAGCGGACGAGGTCCAGGCGATTGGGATCCTCGTAGATCAGGTTGCGCAGGATCTCGGTCGTCATCACGACGATTGGCGCTTCGTCGTTGATCGTGTTCTCGCCGGTGACGAGGCCAACGTTCGATTCGCCGTACTGGCGCACGAAGTCGTGGTACTTCTGGTTGCTCAGCGCCTTCAGCGGCGTGGTGTAGAGCAGTTTCTCGCCGTCCTGCAGCGCTCGGAAGATCGCGTACTCGGCCACCATCGTTTTTCCGCTCGAAGTCGGCGCGCTGACCAGCACGCCCCCCTGCCCTCGTTCCAGCTTCTCGATCGCCTCGCGTTGGAACCCATCGAGCTTGAAGGGCAGCCCCGCTTCAAACGTATCGACCAGCGATTCGACCGCTTTCAAAGCCTGACCAGCTCAGTTGACACGTCGGTGATGCGCGCGCCGTCGCTGTGTGACTCGATGAACCTCAGGACGGAGGCGAGCACCTCGTCGGCGTGGCGGCCATCTCCGCTGACGGTCGCGATGGCGAGCTCCGCGAGCTGCCAGCGGTCGAGCTCGCCGACTTCGGCGGCCGAAACCTTCAGCTGCTGACGCACGCGGCGCAGCAGACCGCTGACGATCATTCGCTTCGACTTGAGTGAACCGCTTTCGGGCAGATGCAGCACGACACGCATTAGCCCGACGGTCAAGGGGGCAGACATCTATCAGCTAGATTAGGTCGGTGAAGACCGGGGCATCCGAGTTGGCCGAGCTCGGACGCGACCTGGTCGCGGCCTCCTACCTGAAAGGCGATTTCGTTCTTCGCTCTGGAAAGCGATCGAATCGATATTTCGACAAGTTCCTCTTCGAGACAGATCCAGCGCTCCTGCGGCGGATCGGCAAGCAGGTTGCCGCGCTGGTGCCGAAAGAGACGCAGCGCCTGGCGGCGCCCGAGCTCGGCGCGGTCCTGCTCGGAGGAGCCGTCTCCATGGAGACCGGCCTCCCGCTCGTGCTCGTACGCAAGGAACCGAAGGGCTACGGGACCTCGAAACAGATCGAAGGCCACCTGATGCCAAATGACAGAGTCACGGTGATCGAGGACGTGGTCACGACAGGCGGCGACTCGCTGCGGTCGGCCCAGGTGCTTCGCGACGCGGGCGCGGATGTCATCCACCTGGTGGTCGTGCTGGACCGGGGTGAAGGGGGCGAGCACAACATCCGCGCTGCCGGCATTCCCTACTCGCCTTTGTTCCGGGTTCAAGACCTGGAACTTGACTGACCTTCTTGACTGACCTTCTGATTTTGGGGGGCTCGGTCTACGGACCGGATGGTCCGCTTGAGGCCGATGTCTACATCAACGACGGCGTGATCACGCGTGTCGAGGCCGGGGGCACCGCTCCGGACAGTGCTGCGCTCATTGACGCCCGCGGCATGTATGTGCTGCCTGGAGCGATCGACGTACATGTGCACAGCCGCGACCCGGGGTTTCCCGACAAGGAGGATTTTGGCACCCTAACCGAGGCCGCCGCCATGGGCGGCGTGACGACCGTGCTGGACATGCCAAACACAGTGCCAGGCGTGGACTCGGCGGGCGTGCTCGAGGCGAAGGCGGCCCTCGCGCACGCGAAGTCGCGGGTCGACTTCGGATTGTGGGGCCTGATCCGTTCGAGCTCGACCGCCGACCAGCTCGAGGCGCTCGCTGAGGCAGGCGCCATCGGATTCAAGGCGTATCTCGGTTACGCCTTCAGCGTGGGAAACAAGCAGGTCCTGCAGATGTTGGATCTGGACGATCCCGATCTCGAGGCCCCGCCTGATTACGGAACATTGGCCCGCCTTGCCCCCGTGATTGCGCAGCTGGGCCTGCCGCTCGCGATCCACGCCGAAGACCCAACCGTGCTTGCGGCATTCCGCCGGCCGCTGGAAACCTACGCGGACCTGATGGAGTCTCGACCCGCGGAGGCGGAGGCTGTTGCAATCTCGGCTGCAGCAGCCATCGCGAAGGAATCTGGGGTTCGCCTGCATGTCGCGCATCTCTCCAGCGCACTGGGCCTGCGCGCTGCCCAAGACGCCATGCGGAGCGGCGTTTCATTGACCCTGGAGACCTGTCCCCAGTACTTGTGGCTGACGGAGGATGACTTCCTCCAGGTGGGAACATCGATGAAGGTGTTCCCTCCTGTCCGCACCGCCGCGGACCGCGACGCCCTGATGGAGGGTGCCGCGAGCGGCGTGATCAGGATCGTCGCCACCGACCACGCGCCGCATACGGACGAGGAAAAGTCGCGTTCACTGGATGAGGCTCCTTCCGGGAGTCCCGGTGTCCAGATGCTCTACGTGAGCTCTCTCGAGCTTGCAAAACGCTTGGGCGATGTGTCACTGGCTCCTCGATGGGTGAGCGAGGGGCCGGCCTCTCTCGCCGGTCTTCAGGAGACGAAGGGTTTCATCGCGCCGGGGTTCGATGCCGACATCGTGATCGTCGACCCGAATCGGAAAACGCTGGTCACTCCGGCTCTCATGAAATCGCGGCAAAAGCACAGCGCGCTCGACGGAAAAGAGTTTGGCTTCGCCGTGAGGGACGTGTTCGTGCGCGGGCAGGCTGTCGTGCGCGAGGGTACTCGCGTTGGGCGGCCTGGCGGCCGGCTGGTCCGGCCTGCGCGTTCTACCTCTCGACTAGCATGAAAGATCGGGTGCTCTTGAAGGCCGGATTCCGCCTGTCGGTCGCGTGTTTTTTCGCGATCGCGCTGAGTGCCGGCGCCGCGTGCGGCGGCTCGTCCAGCGCCGCGAGCAGCTCGCGGCTGGCTTCTCCAAGCGCGAATCCGACGGGTCCGTCAAAGCTCGATCCCGAGGTGCCGATGCCGAACGGGTTCCCAGCCGACGTGCCGATCTACCCCGGCGCGCGTCTGACCGCAGGTGCCACGTTCTCTGCCAATGGTCAGACCACTTGGGGCATGGAGTGGGAGACGCTCGATGGCGTCGACAAGGTGCAGGCGTTCTATTCGAGCAAGCTGAGCCAGGGCGACTGGAGCATTCAGTTCAGCGGCTCGGCCAACGGATCGTTCTCCGCCATCTTCAACCGTAAGAGCAACAAGTCCTCGGCCGGCATCCTAGGAGCAGACGGGAGCTCTGGCGTGACGAAGATCTCGCTGAGCTTCGCCAGCTCCTCTTAGGATCAGGCTCGGGCGCCGGCGCCTCTAAAGATCGGGTTCTGGGCCAGCTCGCGCTCGAGGCTGCTGGCGGGTCCATGCCCGGGGTAGAGCGCCGTCGACAGCGGCAGGCGGAGCAGCTTGGTTCCGATGCTCATCATCTGGCGGCGTAGATCGGTCTCCGGCGTCTGCTTGCCGATGCCTCCCGCCAGGAGCGTGTCGCCGACGAAAGCGTGATTGGCGACCACGAAGCAAACGCTTCCCGGCGTGTGACCCGGAGTGTGCAGGACCGCGAGCTTGAACTCGCCGAACTCCAGCTCGTCCCCGTCGACGAGGTAGCGGTCGGCCGAGCGCAGGAACTGCCTCGCGTCAGCGGAGTGAAGCGCGGTCTCGCCGCCGACCACGTCCTTCAGGTCGTCCTTGCCGGCCACGTGGCCTGGGTGGCAGTGCGTAGCAACGATGTACCGAACCTTGAGGCCCTTGGCCTGCTCGGCGATCTTCTCCGGCGGCAGTCCGGGGTCGATGACGACCGCCTCCTTGGTGTCAGCGCACGTCACGATGTACCCATTGACTTCGCGATCGAGCTTGACCTTGACGATGGAGAGCTTGGGCACGGTGTCCTCTTAGTCTATGTACCCAGATGAATCGGTATGAGGCAGCGGGATTCGGTGTCATCCTTGTGCTCGCCTGCCTGGTCTGGATCTACGCCTACGTCCGTAGGCGATCCAAGAAACGCTTTTAGGCGCTATTCGGGCGGGCCCTGGACCTTGAGGCGGAGCGCGTCGAGCGCGTCGAACTTGTCGAGCGCAGGCTTCGCCCGTACGCGGTCGGGGTACTTAGCGGTCTGGATCGCTTCGATCAGCAGCTCGATCTCGTCGGGCGTGAAGTTGATGGTCCGGTAGACGACCTCTTTCACCTCGACGTGGCGGTCGACGGCACCCTTGATCACGTCATCTGTATCCGAGACGACCTGCGGACGGGTCGGGCGGAAGAGCTCTTCGGATCCAGCAAGCGTTACACGCTTGAACGTTGGCATCAGCTGTGATTCTCCAATAGTCGGGCTCCCAGCGCACGGTAGGATTTGGCTCCGTCCGATTCCTTCGCGTACTGAAGGATCGACTGACCCGCAAGCGGTGTCTCGGCAAAACGGATTGAATCGGTGATGCCGAACTCGTAGACCTTGTCGCCGTACTTCTCCCTGACCGCGGCCAGCACCTCCTGCGAATGGAGCGCACGCTGTTTGTAGAGAGTGGGAAGGATTCCCAGCAGCTCCAGGCGCGGGTTCAACCGGCGCTTGACGCGCTCCATCGTGACGAGCAGCTCCTGCATTCCACGCAGCGCGAGAAACTCGGCCTGGAGTGGGACCAGCACCTCGTCGGCGGCGACGAGGGCGTTGATGACGATCAGGTCGAGCGACGGCGGACAGTCGATGATGATGAAGTCGTAGCGCTTCTGCGCGGGCTCGAGCTTGTCGCGCAGGATGCTCTCCCGGCCGATCTCGTTGATCAGCTGGTTCTCCGCGCCGGCCAGCTCTACGTCGGCGGGTATGTAGTGGACTCCCATCTGCGGCGCCTCCTGCACGACGTCGGTTACTGTCGTGTCCGGGTCGACCAGCAGGTGGTAGATGGTCTTCTCGATCTCGGCCGAGGGCTTCATGTACAGGGTCAGGTGGCCCTGGGCGTCCAGGTCGATCAAAAGCACGCGCTGGCCCAACTCCGCCAAGGCGGCGCCGAGGTTCACGGCGGTGGTAGTTTTGCCGACACCCCCCTTCTGCATGGCGACGGCGATCGTTCGGGCCAAGATTGGCCCGAGTCTAACGGAAGCTGGCATTTTAGGCGGGTCTACTAGAATGGCCCCGCCTTGATTATCGACGTGGTGGTGGTGCTGGTCCTGATCGTCGCACTGATCATCGGCTATCAGCGCGGCGTGATCCAACCTCTCATGGCTGAGATCTTCTTCTTCGGCACCCTGCTCCTGGTATTTCGATTCCATGACCAGTACACGAACGCGATGCTCAAGTACCTGCATCTCCACGCGGTGCTCGCCGTTTTCGTCGCCCTCATCCTCGCCGTGGTCCTGGGCGCGATCGGCGGCGCGATCGGCGGCGCGTTCCACCGCCTCGAGCAGATCCGCGGGATCGACGGCCTGCTCGGCGTCTTCGTACACGTCCTGGTCACGCTGGTCGTGCTCTATCTGGCCATCTCAGCGCTCGTGACACTCGACAACGCCTTCGAGCCGACTCTGCAAAGCGCGAGCCTCACGCTGACTCAGGTCAACAAGCTGGAGGCGCAGGTCCTCTCCAACCCGATCACCGCCGCCATGGTGTCCAAGTCCGACCTGCAGGCACTCAAGACAGCAGCCGCGAAATCTTCGGGAGCGCACCTGGATTCGGTCGCCGGCATCCATCAGCTGCAGCAGATCTACACGGACTTCCTGCAGCCTCAGCTGCACAGTTCGAGGAGCGTGCCGGTCATCCTCAGCATCGGCCAGCATCTGCCGGTGGTCGGCAAGGTCAAGCCGAGCGACCTCCACACGTTCGCCTCGCCGGCCCGGACCGCGACTCCCTCGCCCTCGCCGACCCCCAAGAAGTAATACCTTTGGCGTAAATGCTGGACCTGGCGCTGACCCCCGACCAGGAGCAGCTGGTCGCCACCGTCCGTGATTTCTGCGCCCGCGAGTTCGCCCCGACCATCCAGGCGAACGACCGCGCCGGCCGGCACGACCCTGAGATCTTCGCCAAGCTGGCCTCCATCGGCCTGCCCGGGGTCTGTTTTCCACAGCGCTACGGCGGCTACGGCCTGGACTATCTGTCATTGGGCCTGGTCTGCGAGGAGCTCGAGTACGTCGACACGGTCTACCGGACGGTGCTGTCGGTCCACGTCGGCCTCGTCGGGATGGGCCTCTACACCTGGGCCTCCGAGGAGCAGAAGAAGCAGTGGCTGGTGCCCATGGCCTCTGGGCAGAAGCTCGCCTGCTACGGCCTGACCGAGCCGAACGCCGGTTCAGACGTGGCGTCGATGCAGTCGACGGCCCGGCGTTCGGGCAGCGGCTACGTGCTGAACGGCCAGAAGGTCTGGGTCTCCGACGCCGACACGGCCGACTTCCTGCTTGTGTTCGCCAAGACGGACCCCAAAGCCGGCTCGAAAGGAGTGACTGCGTTCATGCTCGACCGCGCCGCTTGTGGCAAGGCGCTTCGCACCGAGCCGATCGAGGATCGCCTCGGCATTCGCGCGGGTGACGTCGGCTCCATCTTCATGACTGACCTCGAGGTGCCCGAGGCAAACCGCATCGGTGACGAGGGCGACGGATTCAAGATCGCCATGAGCTGCCTTGATAACGGACGCTTCACCGTCGCCGCGGGCGCGACCGGAACGGTCCGCGCCAGCCTCGACGCCTCGGTCAAGTACGCGCGCGAGCGCAAGACCTTCGGTCAGGAGATCGGCCGCTACCAGCTCGTCCAACAGATGATCGCCCGCATGTCTCGCGACTACGAGATCTGCCGCCTGCTCTATTTCAAGGTCGGGTGGATGAAGAACACCGGCGTGCGTCACACGCGCAACGTTTCGATGGCCAAGCAGTACGCCACCGACGCCGCCTTCAACGCCGCTCATGACGCGATCGAGGTACACGGCGCCTACGGATACTCGGCGGAATACCCCGTCGAGCGCTTCCTGCGCAACGCGCGGGCCCCGATCATCTACGAGGGGACGCGCGAGATCCACACCATCCTGCAGGGCGAGTACGCATTGGGTTATCGCGAAGACCGGCCGGTCAAGAGGTCACTTCCCGCGTACCAGCCGGATTGACGGTCGCCGCGGCCGCCGGCCCGCAGCGCCGCCTCAATCACCTCGACTTCATCGTCCTTTCCCTGTACTGGATCGCGATCGGGTACCTGTGGAACAGCCTGACCGCGCTGATCCTGCCCGACCTGATCGTCCAGCTGGTCGGCCGTGCCCACGAAGGCCTGGCCGCGAGCTTTCTCAAGTCTCTCGGCACGCTGGTGGCGATCCTGTGGCAACCGATCGTTGGAGGCATTTCGGACCGCACCATCACGCCGTGGGGGAGGCGGCGTCCGTTCATTGCCGCCGGCACCGCAGGCGATGTGCTCTTCCTCATCGGGATCGCGCTCGCCGGCAACTACTGGTGGCTGGTCGCCTGCTACTTCCTGCTGCAATTTGCGTCTAACACGGCTCAGGCGCCCTACCAAGGTCTGCTTCCGGACGTCGTGCCATTTCCGCAGCGTGGCACGGCCTCGGGCTACTACGGCGTGGCGAATCTGGCCGGCATCGCGAGCGGCACGGTTGGCGCCGGTTTCCTGCTCGTCCATTTCGGGCGCAGCGCAGCGATTGCATCCATCGTCATCGTCCTGGTCACGACCATGCTCGTCACCGTGCTTGTCGTGCCCGACCGGGCGACTCCAGTCGAAGGGCAGTTTCGCGGCGCGAGAGAGCTTTTGTCGAAAACGTTTGGCGTTCCGTTCCGCAATCGGAATTTCGTGTGGCTAATGGTCTCTCGATTGCTCATCTTCATGGGCTTCGGCGGGCTTCAGAACTTTGCCTTCTTCTACTTCGACAACGTGTTCTTTCAAAACGACCGCAAAGCCACGACCATCGCGGCGTCCACGCTGCTCGGCCTCTCGATCGGTGTCGCGGCCTTGATCACGTGGCCCGCGTCCAGGCTCTCCGACCGCATCGGACGCCGGCCGCTCATCTTCGCTGCCGGCCTCTTTGGAGCTGTCGGCTCATTGGTCCTCGTCTTCAGTCACTACATGTGGGTTCCACAGCGTTTGCTGTTGCCACTCGGGCACGTCCTCAAGGTTCCGGACCTCGCGGCTCAGGCCACGCTGACGGGCCTGGTCATCGGAGTCGGACTCGGGGTGTTCTTCTCCGTGGACTGGGCCTTCATCCAGGACATCATTCCGCCGAACGAAAGTGGCCTGTACATGGGCTTCTCGAACATCGCCACAGCCGGCGCGGGCATCATCGCTGTCTTCGTCGGGGGCCCCATCCTCGACACCTTCAATTCGGGACCGCGACTGCTGGGGCTTCCAGGCGGCTTTCCCGTGGTCTTCGGCCTCTTCGCGGTCTGGTTCGTGGTCGGGTCGCTTAGCATCCTCAAAGTGCCGGAGCGACGAACCTCATGAACCTCGACGGCCTGCGGCCATGGGGAGGGCTGGCCGGCGGGTCACCCGAATCGGCCGACGTCGTCGTGGCGGGCATCGCCTACGACGGCTCGGCGATTTATCGCAAGGGCGCGGCGCTTGCTCCGCAGCGGATCCGCAGCCTGTCCGCAGCCCTGCCCCCAGTGACCGAGGACGGCAGGCTGCTCGTGGGCCTCCAGGTGAACGACATCGGTGACCTGGACGTCGGGCCGGACATCGAGGCCGGCTGGGCCAGCGTTGCCGAGCGGCTGTCACGCCTGCCCGCGGCGGCGCTCCTTACCGTATTGGGCGGCGACCACTGCACCGCCATCGCCACGCTGTCGGCGCAGAAAAAGCGTCATCCGGACTTCGCGTTGCTCTGGGTTGACGCGCACCCGGACCTGTGCGATTTCTCGCGCGGCGGGCGCTGGACGTGCGGCTGCGCGCTGCGCCGTGCCCTGGAGGTGTCAGGACTTGATCCCGCGCGCGTCGTGATCGCAGGTGGCCGCGACTACGATCCCGAAGAGCTCGAGTTCATCCGCGCGAATGGGATCCTGCTGGTCTCGACTCGCGACCTGGCCCTGGACCCCGCGCGCTCGGCGGCCAAAGTCGCCGAACGACTCGCGGGGCAAAGGGTCCACGTCTCGTTCGACATCGACGTGCTCGACCCGGCGTTCGCGCCTGGCACCGAGATCCCATCGGCCGGCGGCCTTTCCACCAGGCAGGCTCTGGAGCTGCTCAGGGCTGCGACCGAGCGCGCGACGCTGGTTGGCTTTGACGTCGTCGAGGTGTCGCCGCCCTTCGACAGCGGAGACATCACGACTTTCGCGGCGCTCAAGCTGATCTTCGAGGTGTGGGGAATGTCATGGAGCGCTCGCCATGTGACGGGCAAGGCTGCGCGGGACTATGGAAAGCGCTGATGTAGTCATAGTGGGCGGCGGCATCATGGGCTGCGCGCTTGCGTACCAGCTCGCGAGACGCGAGGTGGACGTGCTGCTCCTCGAACGCGAGACTCTCGGTTCCCAGTCCACAGGCAAGTGCGCCGGCGGCGTGCGCCAGCAATTCTCGATGGAGGCCAACGTCCGCCTGCAGCGGATGGCCGTGAAGCTGCTCGAAGGGTTCGACGAGGAGATAGGCCACCCCGCCGACTTCCGACAGATCGGTTACCTGTTCGTCCTCACGCTGCCGCAGCAGGTCGAAGACTTCCGACACAACATGGATATGTGGCACCGCGTAGGCCTCACGGAGGCGCGGTGGGTCGACGCGGATGAAGCGTCGCGCATGGTGCCGGTGCTGAACGTTGAGGACGTCCTCGGCTGCACGTTCTGTCCAACTGATGGCATCGCCAGCCCGGCCGATGTCACGTCCGGCTACGCCGCGGCCGCCCGACGTCACGGCGCTCGGCTGAAAGAGGGAGTGGAGGTCGTCGGCATCGACGTCAGCTCGGGTCGCGTTCAGGGCGTGCGCACATCGCAGGGTGACGTGGCCACTCGCCTGGTCGTGAACTGCGCGGGTGCATGGTCGGCGTCGATCGGGCGCATGGCCGGGCTCGAGATCCCCGTCCTGCCGTACCGGCGGCACATCGCGGTCACCGGGACGTTTCCAGCGCTGCCGCGCACGAACCCGATGACGGTCGATTTCCAGACCTCGCTGTACTTCCATCCCGAAGGTGACGGGGTTCTGATCGGCATGAGCGATCGTGAGGAGCCGCCGGGATTCTCGACCGACGTCAACTGGCCATTCCTCGAGAAGATGTTCGAGGAGGCCGCGCGCCGAGCCCCGATCCTGGCCGGCGCGGGAGTCAAGACCGCTTGGTCGGGCCTATACGAGTCGACGCCGGACCATCAGGCCATCCTCGGGCCGGTGCCGGAGCTCGACGGGTTCTGGTGTGCGTGCGGGTTCAGCGGACATGGGTTCATGCAAGCGCCGGCCGCGGCGCTGCTGCTGACGGAGCTGCTCCTGGACCGGCGGTCTGAGATAGACATCGCACCCTTTGCCTTCACCCGGTTCGCCCAGGGCTCCCTCGTCAGGGAGAGGAATGTGATCTAGCGGCGGAAGACGATCGCCAGGATCATCAGGCCGATCCCACCGAGGACCAGCAATCCCGAGCAGCCGACCTGCGCGACGGTGTAGGCGATGCCGCCCGCGGCTCCGTACATGTCCGGATTGATCGCCCGCCGGCGCCTGGTGCGGACCGCCGCCGCGATTCCGGCCGCGCCGAGCAGAAAGGCGAGCAGCCCGAGACCGAACCCCCCCGCAGCCTGCCCGAACACAGGAATCCAGTATGCCAGCGGTTACGATTCTGACCCGTGGCGAGGATCCTCCTACTTGGCTCGACAGGCTTTTTTGGCCGTGGCGTCGCCCACAAGCTGATCGACGGCGGGCATCAGCTGAGGGTGCTCGTTCGCGACCCGATGAAGGCCGCCGGCTTCAAGATTCGCGGGGCCCAGGTCGTGGTGGGGGACGCGCTGAACCCCGCCGCGGTGGCGGCGGCCGCGCAAGGCACCGAGCACATCATCAGCCTGGTCGCCGTGCGCCGGAACAGGCCGCAGTCGTTCCTCGAGGTCAACGTCGACGGGCCGCGGATCATGGCCGAGGCGGCCAAGGCGGCCGGGGTGAGGTCCGTCATCTTCGTCAGCGCGATCGGAGCAAGGCTCGACGAGCATCAAAAGTACTTCACCTCGCGCTGGATGGGCGAGCAGGAGCTTGCGAAGTCCGGGGTGACCGGCACGATTCTTCGCTTCGCGTTCGTGCTTGCGGAGGAAGGCGGAATCCTCGACGCGTTCGACCGCGCCACGCTAGGACCCTTCGTGGTCATCCCCGGCAGCGGGCAAACTCAGGTGCAGCCGATCCTGCGGGAGGACGCCGCGCGTTGCGTGGTGGAAGCGATCGGACGTCCAGAGCTCTTGGGAAAGATCATCGAGCTCGGTGGCCCAGAGGTCGTCACGTACGAGACCATCTTCGACTGGTACCTCCAGGCGCGGGAAATCAAGAAAAGGAAGCTCAAGCTTCCGGTGGGCCTGCTCGTCCCGGCGCTGACGGTGATGGAGACGCTCTTCACCAATCCGCCGGCCACTCCCGACGAGGTGAACATGATCCAGGTGCCGAACATCGCCGACGGCATCGACTCCGTGAGCAGCCACTTTGGCTGGCGGCCCACTGCGCCGAGCTCATGGGCGCCGACGCATTGGACGAAGCCGGTCAAGCGCTGAAAAGTATGAGAAGGAACCGGACTGTTCCTTCTGCGCGCCAGGCGCGTGCAGGATGTGACTAACTGGTTGCATCGCCCGGTCGGCTGCGCCGACGGGGCTGCTTATCCTCCCGGGATCGGATTGACAAAATAGTTCTCCTCGCAACGTCGGCGACATCCAAGAACGCCAAGTGACGGCCGGAGCAAATCCGGCCTACAGGCCGGACGGGTTGAAGGTCCGCGCCTTCTTCGGGCTGCCGGTGCCCGAGGCGCTGCGCCAGGAACTCGGGCCGTACCTCGCCGCGTGCGCCGCGACCGCGCCTGACTTTCGTTGGGTGCCGGCTGCGAACCTGCACCTGACGGTCCGCTTCATCGGCACTGTCGAGCGCACGGCCATCGAGAACATCGCCGACCGGCTCGCGCAGCGAAGTCTGGTTGAATTCGAGCTCGCTCTTGGCGGGGTGGGTGCGTTCAGGCGCGGGCGCATGGTCCGCGTCGTCTGGCTCCAGGTTTCATCGGGCGTGGAGGCCGCGCGCGAGCTGGCGGTCCAGGTGGAGACGGAGTGCGCTGCGGTTGGCCTGACCGCCGAACCGCGTCCTTTTCAGCCGCACCTCACGCTGGCGCGAGCGCGAGCCCGCGACGGGGCTCCGGTGCCGCCGCTCCCCGACCCGCCGCAGCTCGATCCGTGGCGGGCTGACGAGCTGGTGCTCTACCGCAGCCACCTTGGCCGAGCCGGCTCGGTCTACGAGCCTCTGCGCACCATCAAGCTGAGCTGAGTCCCGCTTCGGCGCATTCGAGGTCCTGCTCCGGACGGCCTCCGCTGACCCCCACGGCTCCGAATGCCTTCCCGTCGCGCTTGATCACGACCGAGCCGAGGCCGGGGACGATCGGGAGTCGCACCATCCGGTCGGCGACACTGAAGAATCCGGGCCGGTCCTTGGCGAGCTCGGCCAGCCCGGCGCCGTCTCGGTTGAGCATCGCCGCACCAACGGCTTTCGCCTCCGCGATCTGCGGTGACAATGGCGGCGCTCCGTCCATCCGCCCCAGCGCGATCAGCAGTCCGCCTTCATCCACCACCGCGACCGTGACACGAATGCCGAGCTCCGCCGCTTTTGCATGCGCGCGCGCGATGACCTGGTTCGCGTCGTGAAGATTCAACGGCATCACCTGCAGTTTCGCATGGCTACAAGTTCTCGGTTGGCGGCGAACTGACTTTCGGACTTGCGCTTCAACTCTTGAGCAAATTAATCTTTGCGACGGCCCCGAGGGAAACGTTCGAGAGGGCAGGAATTAGCCGCAAGGCTGGTACCAGTCCTCAAGAGGCGATCCGTCGGGGTCATTTTTTTTCGCGGGGGAGGACCGATGTCCTCCCCCGCGGGACCCCCTCCTCTCCACCGCCACGATGGGTGGCGTCTTGAAGGTGGCGTGTCTGGTGACGGCCGGAGTAAATCCGGCCTGAGGCTCCCCTTGGCATTGTTTCCGCAACTGGCTGCGAGCCCCAGCGTTAGGCTGATGCGCGATGAGCGTCGCGCAGCGATCTCCCCAACAGCAGGCCGGCCCCTCTCCACGTCCGGTCGAGGTTTCGATCGTGATGCCGTGCCTCAACGAGGCGGAAACGCTGGCGACCTGCATCCAGAAGGCGCAGCAGGCGATCCGGAAAGACGGCCTGTCGGCCGAGATCATCGTCGCCGACAACGGAAGCACCGACGGCTCGCAGCTCATAGCGACAGAGCTCGGCGCGCGCCTGGTCCCCGTCAAACGGAAGGGGTATGGCAGCGCCCTGATCGGAGGCATCGACGCCGCCCACGGCGAGCTTGTGATCATGGGCGACGCCGACGACAGCTACGACTTCACCGCCATCGCACCGTTGATTGCCAAGCTGCGCGAGGGCTGCGACCTGGTGGTCGGCAACCGGTTTCTCGGCGGCATCCAGCCCGGCGCGATGCCCTGGTCGCACCGCTGGATCGGCAATCCCATCCTGACGCTGATCAGCCGCGTCTTCTTCCACACGCCGGTCGGCGATGCGCACTGCGGTCTGCGCGGTTTCCGCAAGGACGCATACGAACGCATGAGGCTGCGCGCGACCGGCATGGAGTTCGCCAGCGAGATGGTGATCAAGGCGTCGCTGAAGGGAATGCGGATCGCCGAGGTGCCTGTAGCCCTGAGGCCCGACGGCCGCTCGCGCCCGCCTCACCTACGCACCTGGCGCGATGGCTGGCGGCACCTGCGCTTCATGCTGCTGTTCAGCCCGCGGTGGCTGTTTCTCTATCCCGGCCTGGCTCTCTTTGCGGTCGGCGTGCTGCTGTCCGCGCTTCTGGTTCCCGGCCCACTTCGCGTGGGCGGAGTCCGGCTAGACATCCATACGCTGCTGGTAGCCGGCTTCCTCGCGCTGCTCGGTTACCAGTTGGTGCTGTTCGCGGTCTTCACGAAGATCTTCGCGGTGCGGACCGGCTTCCATCCACCGCACCCGCTGCTCGAGAAGGTGTTCCGCTACGTGACGCTCGAGGTCGGTCTCGCGGCGGGCACACTGATGGTCCTGGTCGGCTTGGTTGCCCTGGTCCTGGCGGTCGCCAGCTGGCGCGCGGTGGGCTTCGGAAACCTCGACCCTTCGCTGACGATGCGCGAGGTCATTCCCGCCGTCGTGCTGCTCGCCCTCGGCACGCAAACCGTCTTTGCGAGCTTTTTCATCAGCATCCTGTCGATCGACCGGGACTGAATCTCAGGCCGAGGCGAGGTTCCAGTCCGAGGAGTCCGATCCACACCGGTTCCCACATGAGGATAGGAACCGCGAGGCCGATCGAGAGAAACTGCGCAGCAGCGATTCCAGCCAGCAACCACAGCCGCTGCGGCAAGCTGGACCGGGCGCGCAGGAGGATCCACGCCGGCAAGACCAGCATCGCGACGTCGTCCTCGTGGAGGTATGTCGCCGAGGCAATCGTGCCCGCGATGCCCAGCGCGAACACGAGGTCGAGCCGGTCGCGCCGGTACCACGCGAGGCCTAGCGCGGCCAGACCCAGGACAACCTCCACTCCGGTTGCGATTGAACCGTGCCCGAAGATCAACGAATAGGTCACGGGCGCGTTCAAGGGATCAGCTCGGACCAACCCGATGTCATTGAGCCAGCTTGCAATCCCGGCCGGACCAAGCGAAGCGGCCGACAGCCCAGCGATCAGCGCGCCGGTGACGGCGAACACCGCAACTGGTCGCCACCGACCACTGATGAGCAGCGCCAGCGGGACCAATAGACAGTCCTGCGGCTTGAGGCAAAAGGCCAGCGCCAGGGCGACTCCGGCCAGCGCCCAGCGATGACCTTCGAGGAGCCACCAGGACACCGCCAGCACGGCCAGCGTGGCCGCCGTCCACTGGCCAAGCCAGAACTGGTAGTGCACCGGCCAGAGAGCAAGCGAGACCAGCAGCAAGGTCGCGCGTACCAGCGGAGGGCCGGGGCACACCAGCCAACCTGCCGCCACGAACGCGACCAGGCTGATCAACGTCCAAATCAAAAAGCCGGTTTGGATCGGAAGCCATGCCAGCGGCACAACCATCCACGCCGCAGGCGGCGGGCTGATGAACACGTGCATCGAGTCGATCGGGCCCAAACCCAGCGAAGCCCCCTTCTGAAGGGTCAAGTCGTAGATGTGCGACCAGCCGTTTGTGAGCCCGATGCGAGCGGCGATCGCGTGGAGGCGAAAATCCTCGCCATTTGGATCGGAGGTGAAGTGATCGATCCAGCGTGCCACCCCGAAACCGACCACGGTGATCGCGGCGACGGTAGATCCAGTCAGCCACAGCGGAGGCAGTCGTGCCTGGGAGGTCAATGCGGTGGCAGGGCGCGTAGCCGCCACATTTTGCCGAAAAGTTCAGCTCAGTAGATAGGTGTCTCCGCGGTCACCGCGTCCAGCCATTTGCGGCACGAGGTCAGGAAGCGCGCGGCTTGCAGCCCGTCCAGCACCCGGTGGTCGAACGAGAAGCAGAGGTACATCATCGGCTTGATCCCGATCATGCCGTTCATGGCGACCGGCCGCTCGACAATCGCCTCCATGGTCAGGATCCCAGCCTGCCCCGGGTTGATCACTGAGTAGCTGAACAGCGTCCCGAAAGTTCCGGAGTTGTTCACCGTGAACGTGGCGCCGGCGAGATCGTCCGCCTTCAGCTTTTTTTCGCGGGCCCGGCTAGCCACATCGTTGACTGCTCGGGCGAGTCCGGCGACGGAGAGCCCGTCGGCGCGGCGCACAACCGGTACGACCAGCGTGTCTTCCAGGCCGACCGAAACGCCGAGGTTGACATCGCGGTGGATGAGGAGCTCGGTCTCGTGGAAGGTCGCGTTGACCTGCGGGTGGTCGCGTAGGGCCGACGCTGCGGCGGCCATGACGTAAGGCAAGTAGGTGAGCGAGAAGCCTTCCTGCTTCTGGAAGGCGGCCTTGTTTGCGGCGCGGTTCGCGACCACACCCGACATGTCAGCCTCCTGCGTCTGCCACGCGTGGGGGATCGTGGTCTTGGAGCGGACCATGTTCTCGGCGATCAGGCGGCGCACCCTTGTTAGCGGGACCACCTCATCCCCTTCGCCGGGGGTTGGGGCGGGAGCCGGTGCGGCGGTCGGCGGCGGCGCGGTCTTCGCCTTGGCGGCGAAATCCTGCACATCCTTCTTTGTCACGCGTCCGCCGATTCCGGTGCCCGTCACCTTCGACAGCTCGACCTTCAGCTCGGAGGCCTGCATCTGGACGGCGGGCGAGAAGCGATGCTCGCCTGACTCGAGCACTGCTGGGGCTTCTTCCACGCCCCTCTCCCTAACCCTCTCACCTGAAGAGGGAGAGGGGACTGCTTCCGCCGGCTCTGGCTTCGGTGCGGGCGGCGCTTTCGCTTCGGGCGCCGCCTTTGATGCCGCGACGGCCGGCTCGGCAGCGGGCGCTTCGGGCGCCGCCTTTGATGCCGCGACGGCCGGCTCAGCAGCAGGCGCTTCGGGCGTAGCAGCAACCTTTCCGTTGGAGTCGTCAGCGCCGACTTCTACGACTGCGATCTCCGCCCCGGCCTGCACCGTCTCGCCCTCTTTGGCGAGGATCTCGCGCAGGATCCCGGTCACCGGCGCGGGCACCTCGGCATTCACCTTGTCGGTGTCGACCTCTAGCATCGGCTCGAACTCGACGACCTTGTCGCCCACCTTGACGAGCCACTTGGAGATCGTCCCTTCGTGCACGGACTCCCCCAGCTGCGGCATCACCACGCGCGTCGTTTTGGCCATCAGTAAGCCGCCAGGTCCTTCAAGGCCTTCGTGATCTTGGCCGGGGTCGGCATGAAGAACTCTTCCATCGGGATCGCGTACGGCATCGAGGGCACATCAAGGCCGCCAAACCGCTTGACCGGCGCGTCCAGCCAGCTCCACGCCTCGTCGGCGATCAACGCGGCGACCTCGGAGCCGACCGAGATGCTGAAGTTGTCCTCGTAGAGGACCAGGCATTTGCCGGTCTTCTTGGCCGAAGCCATGATCGCCTCCTTGTCCAGCGGGTACACGGTGCGCAGGTCGATGATCTCGACGCTCACTCCCTCCGCTTCCAGGTTCTTGGCCGCCTCGTTTGCATAGTGGACCATCAGCCCGTAGCAGAAGACCGAGATGTCGGTCCCTTCGCGAAACGTGCGCGCCACCTGGAGCGGGATGATGTATTCGCCCTTCGGGACCGGTTCCTTGAACATCCGGTAGAGGCGCTTGTGCTCGAAGAAGAGCACAGGATCCGGGTCGCGGATCGACGCGAGGAGCAGGCCTTTCGCCTCGTAGGGGCTCGACGGGATCACGATCTTCAGCCCGGGCGTGGCGAACCGCGCCTCGATCGACTGTGAGTGATACAGCGCGCCGTGCGCATGGCCGCCCATCGGCGCCCGCACGACCATCGGCACCGACCAGTCACCGTCGCTGCGGTATCGGTATTTCGCGATCTCATTCGTGATCGAGTTGAACGCCATGTGCGCGAAGTCCGTGAACTGCATCTCCGCGACCGGCCGCTTGCCGGCGAGGGCAAGGCCGAGCGCGACTCCCGCGATCGACGACTCGGCCAGCGGCGTATCGATGACCCGCGCTTCACCAAACCGCTTGTGCAGGCCATCGGTGACCAGGAAGACGCCGCCCTTCTGGCCGACATCCTGACCGAGGACGATCACGCGCTCATCGCGCTCCATCTCCTCCGTCAGGGCCGAACGGAGCGCGGCCACCATGTTCATGTCCTCGGTCTCGATGCCAGGGGCTGGGTCGAGGGCCGCTGGCGCGCCAACTCCGTAAACATTCGTGAGCGCGTCCTCTGGGGCGGGGTCGGGAGACTCCATCCCTTCCTTCGTCGCCTTCGCGACCTCGTCTTTGACGCGCTCCTCGTACTCCGAGACCTCTTTGGCCGACATCACGCCCTCGTCGAGCAGGCGCCCCTTGAACCGCTCGAGACAGTCGTTCTCGGCGAGCCGGTCGATTTCCTCTTGCGTGCGATAGCGCCGCTGGTCGTCTTCGGATGAGTGCGCACCCAGACGGTCGACGAGGCACTCGATCAGCGTCGGACCATGCCCGGCGCGCGCTCGGGCGATCGCTTCGCTCGCGACGACGTAAGCGGTAACAGGGTCGCGGCCGTCGAGCGTGACACCGGGGAAGCCGTAGGCGGCGGCGCGCTGCGCTACGTACTCGATCGCGTACTCCTTGCGAAATGGGGTGGAGATCGCAAACCCGTTGTTCTCGCACACGAAGATCTCAGGCAGCTTGTAGATCGAGGCAAAGTTGAACGCCTCATGAGCGTCACCCTCGGCGCCTGCGCCCTCGCCATAGCAGGTGAGCAGCACCTTGTCGGTGCCGTCCATCTTCAACGCGTACGCCACACCTGCGCCGCGCACCATCTGGGTGGCGACGGGTGACCCGCCGGACGTGATGTTGTGGCGCGAATCGGAGAAGTGGCCTGGGGTCTGCTTGCCTCCCGAGGCGGGGTCGGCGGCTTTCGCCAGCACCGAGAGCATGAGGTCGACGGGGGTCATCCCCATGCGCATGCACAAAACCACGTCGCGGTAGTACGGCGCGAGCCAGTCGTGCTTGGGCTTCAGCGGCCAGCTGACGCCGATCTGCGCCGCCTCGTGGCCGGCGCACGAGATGATGAAGGGCGCCCTGCCCTGGCGGTTGAGGACCTGGAAGCGATAGTCGACCTGGCGGCCGAGCAGCATGTAGTTGAACCACTGCTTGAGCGTCTTCTCGTCGAGGTCGGTGTCGCGCCAGGCGATCGGCTCCTGGTAGCGCCAGTCCGGACTGAAGGTGGGACCCTTGGTCTTAACCGTTTGTGCCATCTAGATATGGATGGCGTGGCCGTCCACGGCCAGCGCGGCCTCCATGACCGCCTCGCTCAGCGTCGGGTGGGGGTGGATGTTGCGCCCCAGCTCCCAGGCGTCGCCCTGGAACAGCTGCGCCAGCGCGGGCTCGGCGATGAGCTCGGTGGCGTTGGCGCCGACGATGTGCGCCCCGAGCATCTGGCCCGTCTTGGCGTCGGCGACGATCTTCACGAATCCCTCCGTCTCGCCGTGGATGATGGCGCGGCCCAGGGCCGTGAACGGGAACTTGCCCATGCGCACGTCACGTCCCTTCTCCCGGGCCTGCTTCTCCGTCATCCCGACGGACGCGATCTGCGGATGCGAGTACGTGCATCGCGTGACCAGGTCTTGGTCCATCGGCGCCACCCGCTGGCCGGCGATGTCCTCGACCGCCGTCATACCTTCATGCGCGGCCGCGTGGGCGAGCAGGTAGCCACCGACCACATCGCCGATCGCGTGCACCGATTCAGCTGAGGTCCGCATCCACTCGTCGACCTTGATGAAGCCGTTCGGGTGCGCCGTCACTCCGACCTGCTCCAGCCCGATCTCCTTCGACCGTGGCGCGCGGCCTACCGCGACAAGCAGCTGGCGTGCCCACACCTCACCCTGGTCGGTCTCGACGCTCACACCATCGCGTGCCTTTTTGGCGCCCTTCACCTTCACGCCCAGCCGGCAGTCGATGCCGGCCTTCTTGAAGGCGACCAGCATCTCCTTGGAGATCTCTTCGTCCTCCAGCGGTACCAGGCGGTCGAGCGCCTCGAGCAGCGTGACCTTGACACCGAGCTGGTTGTACAGGGTCGCGAACTCGACTCCGACCGCCCCGGCGCCGATGATGCAGATCGATTCGGGCACAGACGTCGACAGCGTGGCGTGGTCGGACGAGATGATGAACTTGCCGTCGAACTCCAGCCCCGGGAGCGACTTGACGTCGGAACCCGTGGCGACGATCAGGTGCTTGGCCTTGATCTGCGTGGCGCCCACGTCGATCGTGTTGCGGTCGCGGACCTTGCCGCGGCCTGCGACCACCTCGATCTTGTTTTTCTTCATCAGGTACTGCACGCCCTTGTACAGCTGGCTCACGACCGAGTCGCGCCGGGCGGCGATGCGCGCGTAGTCGAACAGCACCTTGTCGGCGTTCACGCCGAACTCGGGTCCCCGGGTGGACACCCGGTGGTAGAGCTCAGACGACTCGAGCAGCGCCTTCGTCGGGATGCAGCCGACGTGCAGGCAGGTGCCGCCGAGCTTGTCGGCTTCCACCAGGGCAACTTTGAGTCCAAGTTGGGAAGCTCGGATGGCGGCGGGATATCCACCCATCCCGCCCCCAAGGATGGCCACGTCGAAGTCAGTTTCAGGCACTTCAGCCTAGTTTAGGTGGGAGTGCAATCGGACCTGGTGAGATTGCCCCGGGCGCGGTCAAAATCGGTGCGGTGGGTGACCGGCCGACCCGCCGCGGGGTCGCCGTAGCGGTCGACCGCGCGGTAGTAGCGCGCCGGGCTGTTGACCTGTGGCATCACGAGACGGTCAGCAAAGCCTGCGGGGTCCAGGCAAGGGTTCGACCGCTCCGCCGCGAGGGCCTGCAGGTCGGCGACCTCACGCTGCATCAGCTCGGCTTTGGCCGTGCCGTACGCCCAGAGCAGGACGCTGCTGTTGAAGCAGGCAAGGAAGAGGCAGGCCGCCAGCGCGGGGCGCCACGTCCCACGCCATGGGAGGAGTCCCGCCGCGTCGGCCAGGAGGATCAGCCAGAACACGGCCCCGACGTAGACATACCGTCCGGAGCCGCCCTGGTCGTACCCCAGCTGTGCGCGGCTGAGGCCGGTCACCACGTAGAAGGAGATCAGGCCCGCCGCCGTGCTGAGCGCAAACGCATCCGGGCGCCGGTGCCACCACGCAAACCCGACCGCGCAGGCGCCCAGAACGAGGACCGCCAGCGACGGCAAGCCGGTAACGCCGACTATGCCCGCCACGGCCCCGGCCAGGGCCCATGCGACATAAGCCGGCAGCACGAACAGGTTGGCGGCGCTTGGAGGAGGGACGGTTGCGGTTCCGCTGTGTCCGAAGGCGAGATACCAGGCGGCAAACGCGACCGCGACCGGTGCGAACCACAGGAGCTCGCGGCGCCGCCCCGGCGTGAGCACCAATCTCGTGGCGGCGACGACTCCGAAGAAGAGGCCGATCCCGGAGAACATCAGCGAGGCCGTGAGCAGACTGACCGCAGCCAATCTACGGCGCGTGGACGCGCCGCGGGGCGTGGACAAGCCCTCGAGCGCGAGCATCATGCCGAGTCCGCACGCAACCGAACCGACAAAGGCGATCTGAAACGCCCAAAACAGGTCTTCCCACCCGGCGCCCAGCACGAGGAGCATCGCCGCACCGGCAACTCCTATGAGATCCCCCGCCCGGCGCCGAACGAGCTCGAACAGCAGCACGGCGCTGGCCGCATGCAAGGCCAGAAGGACAAGCATGTAGGGCACATAGCTGCGCAGGCCGACGGTGGAGAGAAGGGCCGCGTAGATGAGGCGCGTCAGCATCACGGGGTGCTCGTTGTGGGGTTGAAGGAATGAGACCCATCCCCAGTCAGGGGCGTTCTGGATGAAGTCCCACTCGTCGAAGTAGAAGGTGTAGCCGCGCGACAGCCAGAGGATCGCGGCGCAGGCAACCATGGCCAGCGCGACGACGATGAGCCTCGTGCGCGGAACCTGGACCTGCGAGATCGTCATCCCTTCAGGCGGGGGCCGGAGCGCGCTGCGCCGATCGGGTTGGCGGCGCCGCCAGGCACACCAGCCAGACGGCAAGTCCGATGAGGATCGGCAGTGGTGTCAGGGGCCAGGCGAGCTCGCCGCCGACCACCACGACCACGAGCCACCACCGCTGCCAGGCCGGTGCAGGATCGCGCCAGAAGAGCCAGGCGGCGCCGAGCAGCATCGCGTAGTCCTGAAGATGCCAGTAAGTAGCGCTCAGCGTGGTCGTGACCAGGCCGAGTGCGAAGAGCCGAGTCAGGCTGGAGCCACGGTTCAGATATGCCCCAGCCAGTCCGATCACCAGGACGATGCCCTGCGCGACGTAGCTCAGAGCGCCAGGGCCGAGGACGAAAGCCGGCGTGAAGTAGCGGTTGTTGGTCACGTGCTGGGCCTCGGTCAACAACGAGCGATAGTCGCTCAATCCCTGCTGGCCGATCACGAGCAGTGAAACTACGACGAGGACTGACATGGTCACCGCCCACGCCCCTGCAATCCGCCACCGGCCGGCTGCAAGGAGCACGAGCGGCAGGGCCAGGACGAGCTGGGGCTTCAGTACCGAGACGCTCAGGACCGCGCCGGCCAGGTACGGCCTGTCGTTCTCGGCGAGCTTCCAGCACGCGACCGCGGCGAGCAGGACGATCACGTCCGGCTGGGCCAGGCTGATGCTGTACTGGACGGGGTACCAGGCGAGGGCGAAGATCAGCCAGAGGAGGCGCGTCCGACCGACTCCAGGGGCGGCGATCCACCAGGCCGCCACGAGCGAGACCAGCGATGCCGCCAGCCAGAGGTAGATGGTGCCCGCCGCGCCGAGCACCGAAAGCGGGACCAGCAGCCACGCCACCGGAGGTGGCGACAGGAAGCGCTCGCCATCGTTGAATTCCGCGCTCGGCCGCAGCTGCGCAAACAGCTGGTGCTGCAGGTCGAGGGCGTAAATGTGGCTCCAGCCATGCTGCAGGCCGATGCGAGCGCCGATGTAGACCAGCGTCAGGTCGTTGTCGAGGATGTCTTTTTGAAGCGGGACGACAACGACGAACCAGGCCGTGAATGCTCCGGCGAGAAGCATGAACCAGGCGAGAGCCAGGAGTCCAAGGTTTCGCGATTTAATGCAGGCAGAGTAGGCGAGTTACCCGCGTTCGGCGAGCGGTATCGGCTTTCGAGGCTCGGGCCCTATGTACTCCGACTGCGGGCGGATGAGGCGGTTGTTGGCGCTTTGTTCCAGCACGTGGGCGGTCCAACCCGCCGCGCGCGAGATGGCAAAGGTGGGCGGGAAGTACTCCTTGGGCAGACCGATCGCCTGCAGCACGCCTGCCGAATAGAACTCCACGTTGGTCGCCTGCGGCCGCTCGGGGTGCTCTTCGTGGAGGATCTGCAGCGCTGTCGCCTCGACCTTGGACGCGAGCTCGTAGAACTTCGGGTTGAGCCGGGCGCACAGCTCCTTCAGGATCTTCGCGCGCGGGTCATACGTGCGGTAGATCCGGTGACCGAAGCCCATGAAGCGCACCTTCTGCTGCCGCGCCTGGCGCATCCAGGGCTCAGCGTTCTCGGCTGTGCCGATCTGCTCCAGCTGGTCCATCACCGCCGACGGCGCCCCACCGTGCGCCGGGCCCTTGAGGGCGCCGATTGCACCCACGAGGCATGAGGCCAGGTCGGAGTCGGTGGAGGCGATCACTCGCGCCACGAACGTCGACGCGTTCATCCCGTGGTCCGCCAGCAGCACGAGATAGGTGTTCAGCGCGCGCACGAGCTCAGGGCTCGCCTCCTTCCCGTGGAGCATGTACAGGTAGTTGGCGGCGTGGGCGAGCTCCGCCCGCGGCTTGACCGGATCAAGCCCCAGCTGGCGGCGATGGAACATCGCGAGGATGGTCGGGAACGAGGCTGTCGCATGGATCGCGAGCGGGATGGTCGGCTTCTCGAGCTTGTGCTCGACGCCCTGGACGGAAACGACGCTCCGGAGCACGTCCATGGGGTCCGTGTCTTTGGGCAGCGCGTCGAGCGCGATGATCGCGGCTTGCGTCAGCGTGCGCGAGGCCGCGAGCTCCAGCGTCACCGCATCGAGCTCGGCTCGAGTCGGCAGGCGGCCATTCCACAACAGAAACGCCACCTCCTCGAATGACATGTCTTCGGCGAGGTCGGCGATGACATAGCCGCGGTAGACGAGCCGGCCATTGGCCCCATCCACCATTGAAATTGCTGTCTGCGCCGCGATGATGCCCTCGAGGCCGGGGACGTAGGCGCTCATCGCTTGGCGAGTGGCAGTGGCTGCTTGCCCGGCTCGGGACCTTTCCACACCGACGCGGGCCGGATGATGCGCAGGTCCGCGAGCGATTCCAGCACGTGCGCCGTCCAGCCCGCGACGCGCGAGGTGGCGAACAGGCAGGTGAACATCTCCTTTGGAATGCCGGCGCCGGTCAGCACGACCGAGGCCCAGAAATCGACATTGGTCGCATTCGGCCGCTCCGGGTGCGCCTCATGAAGGATCTGAAGCGCGAGCTCCTCGGTGCGCTCCGCGGTGCGATGGAGGTCAGGCGCGGCAGTCTTGGACATCTCACGGAGGATCTTCGCCCGCGGATCGTAGGTCCGATAGACGCGGTGGCCGAAGCCCGCGAAGCGTTCATGACGCGCGTGGGCTTCGTGCATCCATCGGTCCGCGTTGTCCGCGGAGCCGATCTTGTCGAGCATGGTCCGCGCGGCGAATGTGGCGCCGCCATGCGCAGGTCCTTTCAGGGCTCCGATCGCGCCGACGACGCACGAGGTCAGGTCGCTGCCGGTGGATGCGATCACGCGCGCCGCGAAGGTGGATGCGTTGAGACCGTGGTCGGCAAGCAACACGAGGTACGACTCGACATAGCGCACCCGGTCCGCGGGCGGATCTTGTCCCTCCATCATCCAGAGAAGGTTCGCCGCGTGCGAGAGTTCGCCCCGCGGCTCGAGCACGTCTTTGCCCTGGCGCCGGCGATACGCGGCGGCGACGATAGTCGGGAAGACCGCGGTCAGGGTGACCGCCTCTTCAAGCGTCGGCTTGGTCAGCGTCCTGGTCGCACCTTGCGCGGACACGATCGTCCTGAGCGAATCCATGGGATCGGTCTGTGGATCAAGGGACAGAAGAGCGCCGCGCGCGCTGTCATTGAGTGGGCGGGCCGCGGACATCTGCTTGCACAAGGAGTCGAGCTGCGGCTTGTTCGGCAGATTGCCGTTCCACAGGAGGTAGGCAACCTCCTCGAAAGTGACAGCTGGGGCGAGGTCTTCGATCAAGTAACCGTCGCGATAGATGAGGCGGCCGTTGGCCCCATCGACTTCGCTGATGGCTGTTTCGGCCGCTACCACTCCCTCCAGCCCCGGGCTGAACTCCGTCACCGGCTTAAGTGTAGGGAGGCCACGTTCACGACCACTCGGACCACGACTAAAGTTCAGGCATGTTCCCGCCACCGCCACCGCGACCGGTCGACGCGCGGTCGGTGCAGCTGCTGACTTGGGCTGCGGTGATCCTCGTGCTGGGAAGCGATGTCGGGTACGTCTTGCTCATGAGAGGGCAGGGCGCGGGCGACCCAAATGCGTACACGGTGCCGTTCCTTGCGGGCTACCTCGTGCTGATGGCGGCGCTGTTGATGGTTTCGCTTTTGCGCCTCCCCAGGCCTGGGTGGCGGATGCCCCTACGCGGTGCCGCAGCCGGCGGGCTCCTGGTGCTTGGCGTGCTCGCCCTCATGTCTGTCGGCCTTCCCCTGCTCATCGCCGGAGGTCTGGCGACCGCGGCGACGGCGCGCACCCTGCGCGTACCGCAAACCAAGGCGACGCTCTCTGCGGTGGCGTCCGCCGTAGTTGCTGTGGCTGTGCTGCTGACCGGATTCGCGGTCAGCGGGCGGATCATCTCGATCTCGTGTCCACCGACGGGGTCCATGTCGGGCGGCGGATCTGGCGGATTCCTGAGCGGGCCCTACTACTACGAGTGCGTCGACGGTCACCTCACCTATCACTCAGGGACCTGCAACTCCAGCGCGATCGACCAGAACGGCAACGTGACACACCCTGGTTGTTGAGCTCGACCGATGAGCCTGCGGGCCGCGACCTACCTCGCTCCATGCAACCGGCCGCTGTACGAGTTCGTCGCTGATGCATGCGGCGCAACCGAGCTCGTCGACGGCGGCGACTGGAGGCAGCTCGAGACCGGACACATCGACCTCGCGTTCATCTGCAGCCCGCCGGTGATCTGGCTGCGCGGTGCTGTGGAGGCGATCGCTGCGCCGGTCCTGGTGGATTCGCGCTTTGGTGGAAAGGCGTTGTACTCCTCCGAGGTCATCGTGAGCCGCGACTCACCCTTCCAATCCCTTGAAGACCTGCGGGGAGCGCGTTGGGCGATCAACGAGCCCAGCTCATGGTCGGGTTACTGGGTCACGCTTCAGCGAGTCGGGTCGTGGGACTTCTTCGGTGAGGTCGTCGAGGCGGGCTTCCACGAGAGGGCGTTGCGGATGGTCGCGGAGGGGAAGGTTGACGGGTCTGCGATCGACTGCCACGTGCTGGGAGTCGTGTTCAAAAATGACCTCAAGCTCGCCGCGAGACTCAGGGTGGTCGATACGCTCGGCCCCGCGCCGAGCCAACCCGTGGTCGTGCGAGCGGGTCTCGAGGCTGAGGTCAAGGAGCGTATCCGAGCGCGGCTGCTCGGCCTGCACGGTTCCTTGATGAGGGAGTTTGGAGTTGCCGGCTTCGCGGCGGCGCCGGACTACTCCGAGATCGCCGCGGTGGTTTTGCCGGCTACAAATGATCGGCGTTAGCAGGAAATCCGACACTCGATCGTTAGACTTTCTAACGAACACACGACCGGAGGTACCAAATGTCTTTTCTACGTCCTGCAAAGATCGTCACATCGTTCGTGCGATATCTAGGCGGGTCCCTTTTCTGGCCTGACGAGACCGAGGGACCTGCCTGCTCTTGTGACAGTTGTCAGGAAGCCTGGCAGCGGAACCAATCCCGTGACATCCCCACGCCTCGAGCCCAAGTGGAGCAGGACTTGGGACGAATGCGTCCCGCCTAGTTCGGTTAGACCATCCCCGAGGTGGCGCTCAGGCCGGATTTACTCCGGCCGTCCCCACACGTCCTTGTATGCCAACCGTGCGTTGCGTGGAGTAACTACTTAGTCAAGTCCCATCGACATACCGGAATGGGAGCAGCCACGCGCGAAGCGCCTGGCGATGAGGGAAAACCATCCGGGTTTTCCCTCATAAGTCCTAGACCATTCCCAGTTCCCAGCGCGCCTCTTCGGACATGCGCTCTGGGGACCAGACGGGTTCGTAGACGATGTCGACCCCGGCGTCTTTGATGCCGGGCAGAGTGAGCAGGTGGTCGCGGACGTCCGACATCACCTCGGCCGCCATCGGGCAGCCCAGGGCGGTGAGCGTCATCTTGACGTCCACGCGTTCGGGCTTGATCGCGATGTCGTAGACGAGGCCGAGGTCGATGATGTTGACCGGGATCTCAGGGTCGAAGCATTCGCGGAGGACCTCGATCACGTCCTCAGGCTTGACCGTCGCGTCCGGTGCGACCTCAGTGGTGGGGGCGAATGGGCTCATGGTGTCTCCAGCGGCAGGCCGGCATCGCGCCACGCCTTGGTCCCGCCGCGGAAGTTGACCACGTCCTTGACTCCGAGAGCCACCGCCATCTCAGAAGCCACGGAGGACCGTTCGCCCATCGCGCACACGAAAATCGTGCGGTCGCGGAACTTCTGCGCGGTCGGGTTGGCCAGGAGCGTGTTGAGCACGACGTGCCGCGCTCCGGGCACGTGTCCCTTGTTCCATTCCCAGTCTTCACGCACGTCGACGATGTCGTAGCCCTCGTCGATCAGCTTCTTCACGTCATCGAGTTTCAGGTCGCGATACGTCGCCTCCTGGTTCGTCATGCCCATATCTCCTATTCCTCGTCCTCTTCATTAGCGGCCAATCCGTAAGCACCCACTTTCAGCACCTTCAATGACAGCAGCGCGCACTTGATGCGGGCGGGGGAGATGTCGATCCCCAGCTCCCCGAGCACGTCCGCCTTCCCGATCTTCTTGGCCTCTTCCAGGGGAAGGCCTTTCAAGCGTTCCGTCAGGAGCGAGGCCGACGCCTGGGAGATGGCGCATCCGCGTCCGTGAAACCTCACGTCCTCGATCACCCCGTCCTTGACCCGGAAGTCCATGCCGATCACGTCGCCGCACAGAGGGTTGTCCTCTTCGTGGCTGATATCAGGGTTCTCCAGGCGGCCGAAGTTCCGCGGGTTCTTGTAGTGGTCGAGGATGTATTCGCGATAGAACTGATCATCGGCAGCGGTGCCTGCTCGCACGTTCATTGCTGGGAGACAACTTTCGGGGTCCCCGCGAAATCGAAGATTTCGTGGGGTGAATAGAACTGGTCATCGGCCGCCGTTCCCATGCTCACTTGAAAATCCGCTGGGCCTCTTTGATGGAACCGACCAAACGGTCGACTTCATCCTTCTGTGTGTAGACGTAGAACGAGGCGCGGGCGGTGGCGGCGACTCCGAGCCGCGTCATGAGCGGCATCGCGCAGTGGTGGCCGGCCCGCAGGCAGACCTGGTCGCGGTCGGCGATGGTCGCCAGGTCGTGTGGGTGGATTCCTTTCAGGTCGAAGGAAATCACGCCCGCACGGCGCGACGGCGGTGGGCCGTAGAGCGTCAGCCCTTCGATGTCGCTCAGCGCCTCGTAGGCGTACTCGGTGATCTCCCGTTCGTGCGCGCGGACGGCGTCCATGCCCAGCGCGCTCAGGTAGTCGACCGCAGCTCCGAGCCCGATGACCTCGGCGATGGCCTGGGTACCGGCTTCGAACTTCCAGGGCAGGTCGTGGTAGGTCGTGCCCTCGACGCGGACGGTCTTGATCATGTCGCCGCCCGACATGAACGGGTCCATCGTTTCGAGCAGCTCGCGGCGGCCGTACAGGATGCCCGCGCCGGTCGGCCCCAGCATCTTGTGCCCGCTGAACGCGTAGAAGTCGCAGCCGAGAGCGCGCACGTCCACGCCTTGATGAGGCGCTCCCTGCGCGCCGTCGACCAGCACCGTCGCGCCGGCCGCTTTGGCCGCGGATACCATCTCGCTCGCCGGATTGATCGTGCCCAGTGCGTTGCTCACCTGGCCGAACGCAACCAGCTTCGGCGACCGCTCGAGCAGCTTGTGGAACTGGTCCAAACGCAGCTCGCCGCGCTCGTCGATGTCGACATACTCGATCGCCGCTCCCGTCTCGGCGGCAAGGATCTGCCACGGGACGATGTTCGAGTGGTGGTCGATGATCGTGAGGACGATGAGGTCGCCCTTGTGGATGTGCTTGCGGCCCCACGAGTACGCGACGAGGTTGATCGCCTCGGTCGTGCCCCGCGTGTAGATGATCTCCTTGGTCGAGGCTGCGTTGATGAGCTCGCGGACTTTCTCGCGCGTGGCTTCGTAGCGCACGGTCGCCTCTTCTGCGATCCGGTAGGCGGCGCGGTGGATGTTCGAGTTGTACTTCTCGAAGTACTCCATCATCGCCCCGGTCACCTGGCGCGGCCGCTGCGACGTGTTCGCCGAGTCCAGGTAGGCGATCCCGGTCTCGAAGATCGGAAAGTCCTTCCTGATCGCGGTGACGTCGAAGGTCTTGATCATTCGGGAACCTCGACGAAGATGTCGTCGCCTTCCACCGACACGGGATATGTCTGGGCGGGGATCACCGCCGGCAGGCCTGTGACCTTGCCGGTGACGAGGTTGAAGCGAGATCCGTGCTGCGGGCATTCGACGTCCATGCCCCAGAGCTCGCCGTCGCAGAGGCTGAACTCCTCGTGCGTGCAGACGTCGTTGAGGGCGTAGAAGTTTCCGTCCTCGGCGTGGGCGAGGCAGATCGGAATTCCCATCCCCCCACCGGCGCTGCGCGCCACCTCCCCGCTGACGGGGAGGTAAACCTGTTTCATCGTCTCGTCGGGAAGCTCCGCGACCGAGGCGACGCGATACCTAGCCAAGCCGCGCCTCCAGGTCGGCCTCGATCAGGTTGCGCGCGTGCTCGAACGGGATGCGGTCCAGCACGTCGCCGAAGAAGCCCTGCACGATCATCCGCTTCGCGGTCGCTGCTGGAATACCGCGCGACTGAAGATAGAACATGCTCATCGGGTCGACTGGACCGACAGTGGCGCCATGGGTGCAGCGCACGTCGTTGTTGTCGATCTCAAGCATCGGGATCGAGGTCGCCTTGGCGTGATCCGAAAGCACGAGGTTCCGGTTGGCCTGGTAGGCGTCCGAGCGCGCCGCGCCTTTTTCGATCCGGATCAGCCCGGCGTAGACCGTGCGCGCAGTGTCCTGCAGGGCGCCTTTGAACAGAAGGTCTGAGCGTGTGTTGCCGACCTGGTGGTCCTGCAGAGTGTGGAAGTCGAAGAACTGCTGGCCGGACGCGAAGTAGATCGCCTTCAGCTCGGCCTCCGACCCCTGTCCAACCAGCGATGCCTCGACGCGAGTCTTGGAAAAGCGCCCGCCGAGTGTGACGTTGAAGAGCTTCAGCTTCGAGTCCTTCTCGAGGCGTGCACGCTGGTCGCCGAAGTGCCATGCGTTGTGTCCCCACTTCTGCAGCGAGACGTAGCCGACCTCGGCGCCCTCACCGACGAAGATCTCGGCTGAGCCGGTGCGATAGCCGGGCTCGTCATCGCCTTCCGAGACATACTCGTCCAGGTAGTGAAAGCGAGCGCCGCGGCCGGCGACGATCAGCGTGTGGGGCAGCAGAGCGGCGCCGCCGGCGTGCGAGGTGTGCACCGCGACGATCGGCTCGTCGATCACCACGCCGTCCGGCACGTAGAGGAACGTCCCGCCCGTGAAGAACGCCGCGTGCAGCGCTGTGAAGTGGTCGCGGTCGGCCCGCGCAAGAGAGAAGAGAAGCGGCTCGACAAGCTGCCGGTGCTTCTCAGCGGCCACGCGCAGCGGCTCGAGGATGACTCCGCGGGGCAGCGCTGCCAGCCCGCCCAGCTTGAAACCGTTGCGGTGCTCCAGTTCCGAGAAGTCAGTCGCCTTCAGGCCGCTGATGTCGGTGCGGCGCCACTCCTCATCCGTCTTGCTCGGCATCGGCAGGCGCTCGTACGTATCGAGCGCGCTGAGCCGGCGCTTCTGCAGCCAGTCGGGTTCCCCCTGGAGAACTGATTTCTCCAGAGTTTCGAGGGTAAACGACATGCTTAGCCTACGGAGCCTTCCATCTCGAGCTGGATGAGGCGGTTCAGCTCCACGGCGTACTCGAGCGGAAGCTCCTTGGTAAAGGGCTCGATGAAGCCGTTGACGATCATCGTCTCGGCCTCGCTGCGCGTGATGCCGCGGCTCATGAGGTAGAAGAGCTGCTCGTCGGACACCTTGCTCACCGTGGCCTCGTGGCCAAGGGTCACGTTCTCCGCGTCGACGTCGTTGTAGGGGTACGTGTCGGAGCGAGACTCGTCGTCGAGCAACAGCGCGTCGCACTTGACGAACGACTTGCTGTTGTTCGCGCCCGGGTACATCTTGATGTGGCCGCGGTAGGACGTGCGCCCGCCGCCCTTGGAGATCGACTTGGACGTGATGGTCGACGTCGTGTTCGGCGCGACGTGGATCATCTTGCCGCCGGCGTCCTGGTGCTGACCCTTGCCGGCGAACGCCACCGAGAGCACATCGCCCTTCGCGCCCGGCTCCATGAGATAGACGCTCGGGTACTTCATCGTGATCTGCGAGCCGAGGTTGCCGTCGACCCACTCCATGGTCGCGTCGGCGTACGCCAGAGCGCGCTTCGTCACCAGGTTGAACACGTTGGTCGACCAGTTCTGGATCGTCGTGTAGCGGCAGCGCGCGTTTTTCTTGACGATGATCTCGACCACCGCCGAGTGCAGCGAATCGGTCGTGTAGATCGGAGCTGTGCAGCCCTCGATGTAGTGCACGAACGAGCCCTCGTCGCAGATGATCAGCGTCCGCTCGAACTGGCCCATGTTCTCCGCGTTGATGCGGAAGTAAGCCTGCAGCGGG